>Ga0306921_10004895_pt1 | contig 13836 bp, 10 predicted proteins | sample sta12Cox44000080_FD_203760 | JGI IMG/M metagenome (GOLD analysis project Ga0306921, IMG submission 203760) | Lab enrichment of tropical soil microbial communities from Luquillo Experimental Forest, Puerto Rico - statoxic.12C.oxic.44.000.080 (v2)... | ecosystem: Environmental > Terrestrial >... | reverse complement strand
TTCGAAGGCGATGCCGAACGCCGCACGCCGGTACCGTCGCCTCGGAGCGCACATGAGCAGGCCGGCGGCGGTGAAGCCGAGTCTCAGCCGGGCGAACCTATCGCGGTAACGTCGCGTGCCGACAGCACCCCGCGGGGTAAGACCACGATGCCGCGGCTTGCTGGTAGCTACAAGCTTCCTTCGACTGCGCTGCTGCACCGTCCTGAGGAGCACGGCATCATTCACGAAGACGAACTGAAGAACCTGGCGCAAGTTCTGCAGCAAAAATGTGCCGAGTTCGACGTGCGTGGGCAGGTGGTGCAGATCAACCCCGGGCCGGTGGTCACGACATTCGAGTTCAAGCCGGAAGCCGGCATTAAGTACAGCCGCGTCACCAGTCTCTCCGACGACCTTTGTCTGGCGCTGCGCGCCGAGAGCATCCTCATCGAGCGCATGTCGGGCAAATCGACCGTCGGCATCCAGGTGCCCAACCATGAGCGGGAGACGATCTGGCTACGCGAGGTAGTCGAGGCGCACGAGTTTCTGGTGTCGAAGTCTAAGGTCACGTTGTCCATGGGCAAGGACATTAACGGCCGCATCGTGACCGCTGAGCTCAACACCATGCCGCACCTGCTTATCGCAGGCTCAACGGGCTCAGGCAAGAGCGTGGCCATCAACGCCTTCATCATGTCGATTCTGTACAAGGCCACGCCAGACGAGGTTCGCCTGATCCTGGTGGATCCCAAGCGGCTGGAACTGGGCAACTACGAAGGCGTTCCACACCTGTACACCCCCATCATCACCGAGCCCAAGCTGGCGTCGAATGCCCTGCGCAATGCGGTTCTCGAGATGGAACGCCGCCTGAAGCTGCTGGCAGAGAAGGGTGTCCGCAACATCGACCAATACAACCGGCTTTTCGACGTGAACACGCCCAGCTTGTTTGAAGAAGGGGGAGATCAGGCGTGTCCATTGCCCTACGTCGTCATCATCATCGACGAGTTGGCCGACCTGATGATGCTCGACGGGCAGAATGTTGAAGCATCCATCACTCGGCTGGCCCAGATGGCGCGCGCCGTTGGCATCCATCTCATCCTCGCAACTCAGCGTCCGTCTGTCGACGTAATTACCGGCTTGATCAAAGCGAATTTCCCGGCGCGCATGTCGTTTCGGGTGGCTACCAAGATCGACTCGCGCACGATTCTCGATGCCAACGGCGCCGAAGCGCTGTTAGGCCGCGGTGACATGCTGTACCTGCCGAACGGATCGGCGCGCGTGCATCGTGTACATGCTCCCTTCGTCACCGAGCGCGAAATCGCGGCAGTAGTGGAATTCTGGCGCTCGCAAGGCGAAGCCCAGTACCAGGAACATTTCCTCGCTGCTCCGAAGGAGGAATCCGAGGGCAGCTCCGATGCTGCTGGCGAAGGCAGTGGTGAGGAAGAGGAGCATGACGAGCTTTACCAGGATGCCGTGCGCATCGTACTCGAATACGGAAAGGCCTCGACCTCCCTCTTACAGCGGCGACTGCGCATCGGTTACGGTCGCGCAGCTCACCTCATCGATCTCATGGAGCGCGACGGCATCGTGGGCGCAGCTGACGGCCCGAAGCCGCGCGAAGTCCTTAAGCGTCCCGATTGGCTAAGTGAAGTGGAAGACGCACTGCGATGAGAGCAGCATCCTTTCGTAGGGCGGTTCTACGTTGCTGCTTTCGCCCGGTTGCGCTGGTAGAAGTACGAGACCACAAGGAGTATCACGCCCAGGACGATAAACGCGGTAATGCGATAAAGGCGCTGCAACATATGGATGTCTGAGAAGAAGACTTTGGCCACCGTCAGGGCGAGCAGCACAATCGCTTGCCAGCGCAGAAAGGCAGAACGCCGCCAGAATCCAATCAGCATCAGCAGCCCGCCATAGAACATCCAGGCCGCCGAATAGGTAAAGTCAAAAAGCGTGAGGACATCCTGCTGTTGGTCGCGAGTAACGGCGACGGCATCCAGCTGTGGCTCGAAATAGCTCGTAACTTCGAAGTGCAACGCCAGCAAGGTCAGCAGATTCATACAGATAATTGCACCGCCGGCCCACTGGCGGCTTGCCTTTCCGTCTTCCTGTACAGCGAAGTATGCCATCAGTCCTAAGGCGGCAATCGCCAGCAGATAGAGGCCAAAGCGCGCGTTGATCAGCGGTGGTGCGCTAACATCCGACTCCAGCAGGATGAGTCGCGCAACTCCCATGCCCAGAGAGCAGACGGCAAGAACGCGGACCAGCAAACTGTCGATCCGATGAGCGGCCCAGATGAGCGCAGCGCTTTCGACGATCCACCCCAGAGTGATCCAATGGCGATCGAGTTCGAGCGGGATAGCAATTGTGAAGAAGCCAATTGCAAGCGCGAGATACAGCGGTCCCAGCGGGAGTTTGATAGTTTTCTCTTGTTGTCGGGCTGCGGGAACCAAAGCAAAGTACGTGAAGGCGGTTGCTGCGCACAGCCACGCCAAGTCCTGGCGATGATGATCCACCAGCATCGCAACGGAAGCGGCGAAATACGTGGCTGCATTGGCTAGTGCCAGCAGGACAACGCTGGCGGATTCGACTCCTGCTCTAAGTCTACGAAGGAAGAGAGGTGCTGCAGCAAATAATAGAAAAAAAACGCTGGCAAAGCAGAATGTCAGCAGCAATTGTGGATCGGTATAGTAGGGGTAAGCCCAGCCCGCGAACAGCAAGGCTGTCCCCACAAAGCTAGCCAGTAAGATGCGAGGCCACTGCTTGATGACGACAATCCAGAGTGTACCTAAGTCAAGAAGCGCTACGTAGCAGAAGAGCTCCAGTTCCTGATTCTGATGGCTGGAAACCAGAACTGGTGTGAGGAATCCGCCAACGAGAGCAAAAGCAGCCAGCAGCTCTGAGTTCTGCCGCAGCGATAATGCAGCGGCGGTGACCGTGACCAGTACCATCCCAGCAAACGCAACCGTGGCAGGCACCAGGTAGTAGAACTGGGAGGCAGCCCACAACGACAGGTAGAGAGCGCCAATACCGATCGCCTTCAAGGAATAGGCAAACGCTACAAATCCTCTCGAGCGAAAGCGTTCGCTCCAGAGCAGCAGGCCAATGCCTATGGCTATGCCGACGCCGACGCGGACAGGGGGGCCGATCCAGTTGTTGTCGAAAGCGAGCTTGAGAAAGTATGACAGACCAACCAGCACGGCTACGATGCCGACACGATTCAACCACTGGCCGCCGACGCGTATCTCCAACGAGGTGAGCCGCCTGGCCGGACTCGCGACGTTGGGCGGATTTACGACGTTGGGCTCATTCGGCGGCTGGAGCAGGCTCGCTAGCTTTGGCAGGCTCGCTGGCTTTGGCAGGCTCGCTGGCTTTGGCAGGCTCGCTACCTCGGGCGGGTTCGGGGACCCGGGCGGACTCGCGAGTGTCCGCATGTCCGATGCTCTACGGTCTTCCTGCACCACACTCGGCTGCTCCGGCGAAGCGAGCGGAATCGGTGGCGGCGCATCGAGCGAAGGCATCCACTCTGCAGTCGTTGACCCTGGCTCCTGTACGGAAACTGCGTTTTTGGGCGCTTCGGGAGGCTCCGGCTCGAGAGTCAGCAGGATGGATTCAGTACCGGTATCCGGGCGTGGCGATTCAGTTGCGACGGGAGTCGGCTCGCCCAAGCGATCCAGCTGCATAGTCGGGTAAAGGGCAGCCTCGGCCGTATATCCCGCCGACGCACCTCCCTCCAGCAGTTGTTCCAGGCGAAAGACTCTCTGCGTCAGCTCAGCAACTTGTGCGCGAAGTCTTTCCAGTTCCACAGTTTGATTTGCTTCTGACAACTGGTGGCCCCGAACCGTAAGTGGTCAACGAGAAAAAGCCACAATACGCGAAAGCTGAGACATTCGCAAAGGATTTGCGACACACACGCCCGGCTAACGTTAAGACCCTGCTCAGGTTCGCCGATGGCTCGTAAGAGAAGACTCCGGTTACACTCTTTGAGGCTCCGCGGATTCAATAAAACAGATACTTCCGCCACTTGGCGTCGGAGTGTCCCATAAGACGCATGATGTGCCGGCTGGTATGGAGGTTGAAGGCGCGTGGTTCGCGCAATAATTTCATGCCAGCTTCATGGAGCAGCAGGTTTCCCTTCTTGCGATTGCAGTTGTGGCAGCAGGCCACGAGATTTTCCCACGTCGAGGCTCCACCGCGCGATCGGGGCACCACATGGTCAAGGGTCAACTCTCCGGAGGCGAGAATCTGGCCGCAATACTGGCAGGTATTGCGGTCGCGCAGCAGGATGTTCTTGCGAGAGAGAGCCCGGGTCTGATGGGGAATGCGGCGATACTCCAAGAGGCGAATCACCGAGGGCACCCGCATGACAATCCGAGCCGCATGCAGACAGTGTCCGTCCGCCTCTTCCATCATAGCGACGCCTTTCAGCACCAGTACGATGGCGCGGCGCGCTGCGCAGACATTGATGGGCTCGTAAGACGCATTCAGTACCAGCACAGGAGCGTGCATGGTCGCATGTGGCCCTGGCTCTTCGGCGACCACACGTGCATGATGCATATATCCTGCCAGTGACTTTCCGTGACGGGACCCTGTGCTATGAGCCGGCATGGACATACCTCAAACCGAAGCGGCGCATGATACCGCTTCTCTCTTCCCCTCCTCCCCGTAATCGGCAGCCGAGTGCAGCATCGCATTGCTTAGAGTGCGAGCCACAGGGGCTGCCCACTTGTTCAACCTGAGCCCGCTTGATGACGCGGGCACATTCGGACATGGTGGCACCGGTGGTCATGACCTCATCAATGGCGATGGCATTGCGTTCAGCGATGGGGGCAGGATCGACGACGCTGGATGCGCCTCGCACGTTCTGCAACCAATCAGAGGGGAGAAAAACAGTAAAGAAACTGCCGAATAGTTCTCTCAGAGGCCCGGCGGAGACAGCACGTCCCTTGACGCACTGCACTTGGCGAATTCGGGTTAGCGTCTCACGACTGCTGAAGACAACCCTCCAGTCGCGGTGCTACTCAGACCCGAGACGATCGCCTTCTGACCTGCAGTTGGGCGAGAGCACCAAGACAATTTATTATAGGTACTCGAAGGCACGGGCGCAATGCTGGATGGGATACGGTTCACTACTTTCATCAATATTTCAACAATGTTGGCGAATTGCAATTCGTCTGCCATGCTGCACTCGAAGCTCATCAGCTGCCAGTAACAATCACATCCATTATGTTTTCAATGAGGTGAGGATCGTGCCACAAATTCATCCCTGGCTGGCCCTTGGCGTCTTCGCATTCACGGCCGCGACCGACGCGGTGTATGTCCTTTTTAATGTAGCTGTATCGTCGCGACGGCGCCTCTCCGCAGCCACCTGGAGCAGCGTCTGGTATCTACTTTCCGCGTTCGCGGTCATCAGCTATACCCGCAACTGGGTATATGTCTGTTTCGCTGCAGCCGGTTCCTGGGTTGGAGCCTACTTCTCCATGACCCCGCTTCGCAGACCATCCAAGGAGAGCGATTTGAATCCCCCGGGTCCGCAGGCCCCAACGTTGAGTTAGAAGGCAACGACTCTCCGGTTTACCTGCTCTGCCTGCGCGCTGCACTTGTACCAACAGCACTCGACGTGCTAACTTGCGCGGTCGCAGCAATTGTGCGCCGCGCGAGGTCTCCCCCTATGAGTACCGCCGTTTCTACCCCGGAAAAGACATTTCGATCTTACGTTCCCGACCAGACCACATTGCCAGAGTTCACTCTGCGTGCTGTACTGCTGGGCCTCGTCATGACCGTGATTCTTGGGGCAGCCAATGCCTATCTGGGCCTCCGTGCCGGCATGACGATCGCCGCCACATATCCGGCCGCGGTAATCGGTATGGCCGTGCTGCGTCTGATGAGAGGCTCTCTTCTGGAAGAGAACATCGCCCGAACCGTGGGTTCGATTGGTGAGTCAGTAGCTGCTGGCGCCATATTCACGATCCCAGCCTTCGTCATCTCGGGAGCCTGGCCGGTCTTCGATTTTGCCCATGCCTACTGGAAATCATCGATTCTGATGCTGGTCGGCGGAGCACTAGGCATTTTGTTCGTGACCCTTCTCCGCAGGGTCATGGTTGAAGACCGCGACCTTCCCTTCCCTGAATCGGTCGCTGCCTCGCAAATCCACATAGCCGGACAGCAAGGCAGTCGAGCCGCGAAGATTCTCTTCGGCAACATGGGATTCGGCGGCATCGTGTACTTGCTGGGCCAGTTCAGCTTGTTCAGTGCGAGCCGGGACTTCATTGTCAACGTGGGCCAGTTGGGCTCCAGCTTCGTGCGCATGGGCCGCACCGCAGGTTCGCCAACACTGCCGACAGGAGCAGTAACGACGGTATCAGCGCCCGCGATCAGCCCCGCGTACCTGGGAGTGGGATATATCATCGGGCCGCGACTGGGCTCGCTGAATTTCGCCGGAGGCGTGCTGGCTTGGGGAGTTCTGGTTCCCCTGATCCTGTTTCTCGGAGGGCCAACATTCGTCGCTCAGTTCGTGCCGGCGGGTGCGAATCCCGACACAGCGTTTTGGGCTGGCCAAGCCGGGGCCGTGTGGAGCTTTATCGTTCGACCAATCGCGGTGGGCGGAATGCTGGTGGGCGCTTGCTACACGCTGTTCCGCATGCGCAAGAGTCTTGCGTCCGGCATGGGCCGCGCCGTTTCCGACCTGAAGAAATCCGCCGCCGCCCACGCCAGTACCGCCCGCACCGAGCGCGACTTGAACGCCAAGATCGTCTTTGGCGGATTGGCTGTCGTGCTGATCAGCATGATCTTCCTCTATAAGAGCTACGCCGATGCGTGGAACGCTGGCATCGTTGCGGCCATTGTGATGATCATCGTGGGCTTCTTTTTCGCAGCCGTTTCAGGAAACCTGGTAGGCCTGATTGGCTCATCCAACAACCCCATTTCCGGACTTACGCTCGCGACGCTGGTTATCGCGGCCCTGCTGATGGTAATTATTGGGGTCTCGGGCATGCATGGAGTTGCTGCGGTGCTGGGCGTAGCGGCCGTCGTCTGCGTGTCATCAGCAGTGGCGGGAGAGATGTTGCAGGATTTGAAAGTTGGTCACATCCTGGGAGGCACGCCCGCCAAGATGCAGCTCGGCGACTTCATGGGGGTGACTGTCGCCAGCTTCGCGCTCTTCCCCGTGCTGCTGCTGCTGAATCAGGCAAACATCAACAGTGGGGGCATCGGCTTCGGCGACCGGCAGCTTTCCGCCCCGCAGGCTGGGTTAATGGCTATGCTCTCGCGGGGCATAGTCGGCGGCGAGATGGCGTGGCCGCTGATCGTTGTGGGCATCATGCTAGGCATTGGACTCATCATGATTGAGGTTCGAAGTCCGATGCTCTTCGCCGTCGGCATGTACCTGCCCCTGGAAACAACCTTCGCTATTTTCCTCGGCGGCATGATCCGCTGGCTCACCGACCGGATGCGTGATCGCCGCGACCTGAACGAAGCACAGAAGGCACGGGTCGAGAATGCAGGAGTACTCACGGCTTCAGGATTCATCGCGGGCGAGGCTCTGATGGGCATTGTCATTGCTATCTTCCGCTACAAGCAGTGGCCGTTGCCCGTGATCTTCGAACATCCCAGCGTCGCATCCGGGTTCATTGTGCTTGTGATTCTGGCGGTTGTGATGGTGCGCATACCCTTGGCCAATGCCGGCAGGCCGGATGAACCAGCACCGCCGACGGCCATCATGTAGAGAGCCATCAAGGTTGTCTCCATCTTTCGTCTGGTGGCATCCTGAGCGGAACACCTCTTTTGCCCGAACAGAGTCGAGGGACCTGTATAGTCCCTGAAGACACACCTCCGATGTCCATTGCCTCCAACCTCTCCGTCATTCGTGGCCGCATCGCGCGCGCCGCCAATCGCGCCCGACGCAGCCCTAATGACATCGTGCTGATGGCCGTCTGCAAAACTCAACCAGCGTCAAAGATCCTCGAGGCCTACAATGCCGGCCAATACCTATTCGGCGAAAACCGCGTCCAGGAGTTTGCTGAAAAATTCCGTGCTTTAGCAAATCTGCACGCCGCCGAGTTCCACATGATCGGTCACTTGCAATCGAACAAAGCCGCGAAGGCCGTTGAGATATTTCACGCGGTGGATTCGGTTGATTCTGCAAGACTTGCACATCGCTTAAACGACGCTGCGAAAAGCTTGAGCAAGACGGTCGACGTGCTCATTGAGATCAATATAGGTGGCGAAGGAGCCAAGAGCGGCAGCGCACCCGATTCGCCCGAGCTTGAGGCCATTTTTAGCGGTGCGCCCAACTGGCCACATTTGCGCATTCGTGGGCTGATGACCGTTCCGCCTTTCACCGAAGACCCGGAAGGCGCGCGTCCGTATTTTCGCGAGCTGCGCGAGCTCCGAGAACGTTTGGTCACACGCAAGGCGCAGGCGGTTACTCTCGATATCCTCTCCATGGGCATGTCACACGACTTCGAGGTAGCGATCGAAGAGGGATCGACTTGCGTGCGCATCGGCACTGCGATTTTCGGCGAGCGCATGCATCCATGATTCCCATCAGCGACACGCCATCCGGGGCGACGTTCCAGGTGAAGGTGCATCCCCGGGCAAAAAAGAACGCAGTAACCGGCGAGATCGGCGACGCGCTCAAGCTCGCATTGACTACACCTCCCTTAGAAGGCCGCTCCAACGTTGCTTGCATCGAGTTCCTCGCAAACCTTTTGAATGTGCCGCGTTCCTCAGTTACGATTACCGCCGGAGCAACCAGCCGACGAAAAGTCATTTGCGTGCGCGACCTCTCTGCTGTCCAGATCAGAGAGAGATTGCTAGAGGTCATCGGCTGAACTCCGAAGGAGACCACTTTGAGCTTTGCGCAGCGTTGGCGCGACATTCGCACCGGTTTCGAGCGTCCCTTCTGGGTCGCCAACATAAGCGAACTATTTGAGCGGCTCTCGTACTATGCCGCCTTCGCATCCCTCGCGCGCTATCTCCACGAAATCTTGCAATTCCCCACCGAGCGAGTTGGCACACTCACGGGCTTCTTTGGCGGCCTGGTATGGTTTCTCCCGGTCTTCGGCGGAACCCTCGCCGACCGAATGGGCTTCCGGCGCGCCCTTTCGCTCGCCTACCTGATTCTGAGCTGTGCCTACTTTCTCTTGGGCTCCCTGGGAGCGCCATGGCTCGGGCCTGTGCGCGACAATGTGCCGCTTGTTGCGCTGGTGACATTTGTGCTGGCTCTACCCGCCCTGGGAGTCGCCCTGGTAAAGCCGAGCGTCGTCGGCACTACTGCACGCGCCTCGAAGGAAAATGTCCGCTCGATCGGATACTCGATCTACTACACGCTGGTAAATATCGGCGGCGCAGCCGGCCCTTACGTTGCCTCCTTCGTGCATCGCCACCTGAGCGTCGAAAACGTTTTTCGCGTGGCCGCGCTCAGCGTTTTCCTGATGTTCGTGGGCGTTCTCTTGTTCTTTCGCGAACCTCGGCGTCATGACGAAGTTGAAACCACCAGCCTCGCCCAAGCTGGCAGAAATTTCTGGACCGTTGTCTCCAATCCCCGATTCATGCTGTTCCTGTTGATTTTTACCGGCTATTGGATTGTTTACTGGCAGGAATTCATCACCTTCCCGCTCTATGTTCACGCCTACATCAATCCGCAAACTGACACCGAGCTTCTGCTGGTAACAGGTCCGCTGGTCGTGATTGTCCTGACGCTGGCTATCAACATCCTTACCCAGAAATTTCATGCCCTGACGGCAATCAGCGCCGGCACGCTCATTACGGCGCTGGCCTGGATCATTCTGATCGTCAGACCAACCGTCACAGGCGCAATCCTTACCTTGGTCGCCGTGGCTCTCGGTGAAATTACCCAATCTCCTCGTTACTACGAGTACATTTCACGCCTGGCGCCCTCGGGACAACAAGGGACGTACATGGGATTCGCTTTTCTACCGTTAGGCATAGGCTCGCTGATCGGGGGAAAGTTCGGTGGATTTCTCATGCACTACTTCGGCGAGGTGAAACACCAGCCGGAGATGATGTGGTGGGTCATCACCGGCGTAGGCGTCGCAACCGCAGTCCTGTTATGGGTCTATGACAAACTGTTGCGTCCCCGAGTGGTTGACAATGTGGTTGAAGCAGCAGCGGACTGAACCCTACCCGGAGACCCTTCCAGGATTCGCGGTGATGACCCGCGTTATCGACAATTACAACCCATTGAGGAAGGAGGTGAGTACCTCGCCGGGGATCCAATCGTTGAGCTACGGAGCCATCTCCCCAGCCCTCCTCTTCATGGGAGCGCTGGCCGTGCGGAACCTGCAGTCGCTGCAATACCAACCGGCGCGCACCGCTCAACGAATCGTCGTGTGGTACGCGGCACGACAGTGGACTTTGTGGGCGCTGCTGATCGCCCTACCATTTACCGTGCTCATCATAGGTTGCTGCAGCCTGTTGCGCGACAGGAGCGATCGCGTGCAACGTTGCAGCCCGGCGAGCAAACGCTCGCGCCGACCTACCTACTACTGGCGATGCCGCTGATCACTGCGACAACGCTGACGGCCGGAGCCATCCTCACAATAGTCGCCTTGCACATGCTCGCAAACTAAATAAAACACCCTGTATTTCTTAAGTGGCCGGCGCAGCCGCATTTATCGGCAGAACGTTCCGCAATGCAGCGACGATGCATTGTGGTACCTCGCACAGCCGCACTGCTCCTCTGTCGGTTGTCGATGGCCTCTGTTCCTCGTACGCCTTGATTGGTTTCCGAAGGGGTAGCAGGCAGAACGACACCATGAACCTCACTGGAAGGGTGGTAGTGATTTCGGGGTATTGGGGAGGCAGCCTGGGCGGCCCAAGCATCCATTTTTGCGATCCAGACCGGCATCTGATCGAGATCGCCACACCCGGCATCTTGTCGATCTATTGACGGATTCCGAGGGCACATGCCGGTCTGCAGTTCAAACCGTGGCTGGAAGCGCATCGCCAGACAAATCAAATCGTCCGGCGCGCCGGTAGCTGCTGGGCTTTATTGTCCACCTTTAGCAGCTCCTTAAGGCCATAAATGGTCAGCGGGCCTCTCTCATTCTTCTTCAGGCTCGGTAGCAAGAAAGCCGCCGTGGTTAAGACTTGACGGGAGCTGCAAATGGGCGGATAGTTGTCAAGGGCCGTCTTATGTTTCACGGTCGCGCATATGCGCTTTTGACCCTCGCTGTAGTCGCCGTTCTCACGCTTCCTGCTGACGGGCAATCGGTGATCTCCACTCACTCAGGGACCGTCCATTTTTTTGAAGGGGCTGTTTACCTGGGTGACCAGCCGCTGGAATCGCATCCGGGAAGATTCTCAAGCGTACCCCAAGGCGCCGAACTACGGACGGCCGCAGGCCGTGCCGAGGTGCTGCTGACGCCGGGTGTCTTCGTCCGTATTGGCGAGCGGAGTAAGATCCGCATGGTGGCGAACAAGCTCTCGGACACCCGCGTCGAATTGCTGGCAGGCTCTGCAGTCGTGGATTCGGCGGAACCGACCTCTGGTACATCGGTGACCTTGCTTTACAAAAATTGGGGCGTACGCTTCCCCGAACAGGGTGTCTACCGGATCGATTCCGATCCACCGCGCTTGTGGGTATTCCAAGGCAGGGCGGAAGTATCAGCGGGCAGCAATGAGGCGCTATCGGTTGAGCAAGGCATGAATGTGCCGTTCGCGCCTGTGCTCGTGCCAGAACGATCGATCGACCAGCCGCACGATTCGCTGAGCCTTTGGGCTGAAGGCCGTCAACAATCGATTTCCGCAGACAACGCCATCGCGGCGAACATCCAGGACCCCGCTTCGATAACTACCGCCAACTCCGGCTACGATACGTTTACGTATTTCCCGGTACTCGGCCTTCCTGCTGTTGCGCCGGATTTGTCCAGCACGTACAGGTCCTTAGCCACATATCAGCCGGGGTTCAACTCGATCTACTTGCCTGGTTATACATACCTGCCTGTGTTCCTGGGAATACGGCAGGGCGGATTTCCAATATCGCCTTATCGACCGCCTCATGCCGGACCCTTACCCTTTCCGCCGCTACACGGGCCTGTTTACCGCCCGACGCCCGTTGCTCCGGTTGCCCCGCATCCCGTAACTGGGCACCCTGTTCCGCACGTGGGAGTGCACCCAGGCGTTCACCGCTAGGCCAAGCCAATCACTGAGCGGGCGCGTAGTACCCGAGTCTCCAGTGCACTTTGAGAGGAGAGCCGAGACCCGGAGGCTGCGAGACCTTGACCTCCACTGTGCGGTACTTCCCGTCTCTGGTTTTATTCCGCGGATAGTAGCCAAGGACGTACTGGTTGCGCAGTTCGATCGCAATCCGGGTTGCGACGCTTGGCATGTCTCCTGGGACCGCGGCAGCAAAAGCTCGCCCACCGGTTTGCGCGGCAATTTCCGACAGCAAACGCGGCCCGGAGATTTCCTCAGGTGTCAGCGCGAGAGAGAAGACCGGTTCGAAAACACCCATGGCATAGATTTGCACGTCCGCTTCGCGAACAAGCGACTCGATCTGCACCGCGGTGTAGTGGCTGCGGTTGTCCCCGCCATCCGAAACAATCACGATTGCCTTTCGGGAATTCTTGGCTTTTTTCATCTCGAGTAGTCCGGTGTTGATGGCGTCAAGCATCGCGGTCAGGCCACCAGCCTGAAGATTCTTCAGAGCACTGTGAAGGTCGTCCGTGTTGCTGGTCAATCCGATCGATACTCTGGCAGCGTCCGCGAACTCCACGAGGAATGCCTCATCTTCCTTGTTCAACGCATTCAGCAGCTGCTTGGCAGCGTCGAGAGAACTTGGAAGCTTATCGGCCATGCTTCCGCTCTTGTCGAAGAGCACGCCAACCGAGAGAGGCGCGTCCTCGCCGGAGAAAAGTGCCACGTTCTGCTCCACGCCATCCTCGAACAATTGGAAATCTTCCTTTTGAAGCCCAAGGACGAACCGGTTCACCTTATCGGTGACCGTCACCGGGATGAGAACCAAGTCGGCATGTGCTCGGAAGGTCGCCAGCGGACCTTGCTGTGATTCCGACGCCGGAGCCTGTGCCTTGGGGGAGTTCAATTCGGAGTTTGCCTGGGCGAGTACCGAACCCGAAAACAAGACGAGTGCGGCTGCGGCGCAGCCCACGCCACGGATGTGGGCCCACTCCCCACCCTTCATAGTCCTACCCCGCTTGTAACTGGACACAACATCGCTGATCGTGGAAGAAATTGCCTACTCCCGGATTCCGATGAAAATCCTGAACCGACCACAATCGGCGTGGTCAGTTCGGCCCGAACAATGTCAGGATTCCAATCACGCCTGACGGTGAGCGCCGTACGCAGGCGCCGGATGTTCTCGAGCGGGCTAATGGTGATCTCGCGGCGGGCGAACATGGGCGCCATCCGATTGATCGCCATAGGGGCCTTCCACTTACTCCGTTGCGCTCTGAGATCGATCGTTGCGCCGTATTTCTCCCAGCCTTTTGCCGGGGCGGTCGTCCGAGGCAATCGTAAAGTTCAACCCAAGAGGAGGCTCGTCCCCGGCAATACACCTCACTGACGCCGCTGCCAAAGCAACTCCTTTTATCTGGGGAAGCGAGCACCTCCACAGTATAGTCCGATGGCCAGGGCCAGGCTTGCCGCAGTCGCACCCCACTCGACTGAGTTGTATCAGGTTATTCGCAAGTAAGCTTCGTTTACAGGATCGACGGGGTCAACTTCAGTGTAATCGGCTAGAGCACCGGCTTGGCTTGAATCATGGCGGGATTGCCTACTCACAGCTTGAAGTCGAACTCGGCGAGCAAGCGCTCGAAATCGAGGCGAGAGTGCTGGAGGGCATTCGACTGTGACGAAGAAGATGATCGGGATAGACTTTCA
>Ga0306921_10004894_pt1 | contig 13837 bp, 12 predicted proteins | sample sta12Cox44000080_FD_203760 | JGI IMG/M metagenome (GOLD analysis project Ga0306921, IMG submission 203760) | Lab enrichment of tropical soil microbial communities from Luquillo Experimental Forest, Puerto Rico - statoxic.12C.oxic.44.000.080 (v2)... | ecosystem: Environmental > Terrestrial >... | reverse complement strand
CGGTCCAGCGGGATATCGGGATCGATCTTCACCATCGAATTTTCGTGCACGAGCATCTGCTCGGCAAAGGACGACAGGTTGAAGGCCTGGTTCAGCTGCTGCCCGTTCCAGGTCATGCGGCGCGCAATGCCCGGCAGCATCTTGACCTCGGTGTTCTCGCACAAATTCGGGTGCCCGGTCAGACATTGCGGGCAGGTGCCGCAGAACACCGAGAGGCAGGTGATCACATGGTCGCCCGGCTTGACATAGGTGACCCCGTCGCCGACCGCCTCGACGACCGCCGAAGACTCATGCCCGAGCACGACCGGCGTCGGGGTCGGGTAAAGCCCCTCGATGAAATGCAGGTCGCTGTGGCACAGCCCGGCAAAGGCGGTGCGCAACAGCACCTCGCGCGGCCCGGGCTTGTTGATCGCGACCTCTTCGACCGTTAGCGGTTGGTTCGGGGCATGAAAAACCGCGGCTTTCATCGGGTTTCTCCTAAAAGAGAATTAATGCTCTGTCGTGATGGCGGTCGGTGCTGTTTCTCGGCAGGAAGACATCGTTGGACCGCCTCGGCGGTATTCGAAAGCAGAGTTTCGCCTGCGGCGCATCGACATGCGCGACAGTCACCAGCCGTTCGAAAAGGGGCGTGTTCTGAGCGATCAGCCGCAGCCCCGCGCCGACCAGGACGAACGCCTTCTTCATTAGCCGCTCTCGCAGGACCGTCGCCGCCGTCTCGCGTTCGGCATCATAGCCGAGCGCGTTCAGCCGCGCCTCGTCGGCCTTGGCCCGGCTCGCACCGAGGCGGCATTCAGCCCAGGGCACCAAAGGCGGGATCGGAGAAGTCGATCAGCGACGGCTCCAGGCCAACGATCAGCACACTCGTCTTTGCCACTATTTCCTCTGTTCTGGAGAATTAGTCTTCGCTGACTGCCATTCCTTAGTCTTGCTGCCGATTGGGCGAAACACCGCCGCGTCATCCACCCACCCCGCTTCCTTCGCGTCAGCGCGTTTTTCCTACGCCATGAAATTGAGGCGGAGACCGGGTTCGGGCCAGTCCATCGCAGCGAGTTGACCGGTGCCGGAGAGCGTCACGTAGGCGGTCTTCAAATCCGGTCCGCCAAAGCAGATGTTGGTCGGATAGACGTCGGGCATCTTGACCTGCCGCACGACCCTGCCGTCGGGCGCGATCACGGTGATATGGCCGGTGATCAGGGTCGCTACAGCGATGTTGCCGGAGGTCTCGACGGCGAGGCTGTCGAAGCGCTGAAAACCGGGCAGTCCACACACCAGCCGGCCGGTATAGGGTGCAGGAAAAGGCTCCTTGCGGAGTACCCCAGGCTCGACGATATCGAAGGCGAAGAGCCGCGAGCTTTCGGTGTCAGCGACGTAGACGGTCTTTTCGTCCGGCGACAGGCCGACGCCATTAGGGCTCAGCATCGGATGGACCAGCTCGACGATCTTCGAGCCATCGGGCAAGGCGTAGTAGAGCCCGCCATGATCGCGGTCGCGGCCGCGCCTTTTCCCGAGATCGGTGAAATAAAACCCGCCCTGGCGATCGAAGACGATGTCGTTCGGCGCCGACAGTTTGTGGCCATCGCATTGGCTGTAGAGCACACGCATCTCGCCGGTGCGCGGATCGATCCGTTGAATGTAGCCGCACTGGTAGTTCCTGGCCGGCCCGGTCGCGAGGAAACTGCCTGCGGCATATTCGGCACCCCCATTGTTGCAGAGGTAGAGCGCGCCATCGGGTCCTAACGCCAAGCCGTTAGGTCCGCCGCCTGTAGACGAGACCGTCGATTTGTTGCCATCAGGTGCAACTCGGGTAACCGCGCCGCCGGCAATCTCGCCCAGAATGACAGAGCCGCCGGCCATCGCCACGGGCCCTTCGGGAAACCGCAACCCCGTCGCCATCACCCGGATATCGGCCATCGCGTCCGCCTCCCCTTCCGAATTCCCCGGAATTCTGTCGCCGGGGTCACCCGAGCGTCAAGCGCCCTTATCCTAGACGAGTGTCAGGTACACCTTGGCCGGGAATTGTTGAACCGTTGGCGAAGTTTTATTAAGAGCTCGCTATAACGCGATTTTTTCGGTTAATTTCTCCGTTCGGAGCGCGCTCGGCGGTTGTTTTGGAGAAAGGGAACATGCGGCGCAAACCTTTGGCTATGGGTCTCGTCGTTGCAACGATCCTTTGTCTGGTGGCGGTGGCGAGCCCGGCACCACCTGCTCGCGCGCTGGTGTTCAATGTAACCTACGGCTTGAGCGTGGTCTCGGCACCGGCAGCATTTCGGGCCGCGTTCCAGGACGCGATAAACCTTTATCAGACGACTTACATCGATCCGATTACCATCAATATCGACGTGGGGTGGGGAGAGATTGACGGAAACCCGTTGAGCCCCGGCAACCTCGGTCAGAGCCGCACCAATCAACCCGGTAATTTTACCTATAGCCAAGTGAGAAGCGCGCTGATTAGCGATGCGAAATCCGCGGCAGACTCTCAGGCGATATCGACGCTAGGGGCCACGGACCCTACTGGCGGGCGCGCTTTTCGCATGTCAGATGCCGAGGCGAAGGCCCTGGGCTTGCGCGTAGAGAACGCTCCAGGCATCGATGGCTGGGTGGGGTTCAGCAGTACGGCTAGCTATACATTCGATCCTAATAACCGAGCGGTCGCTGGCGAATTCGACTTTATCAGTGTTGCCGAGCATGAGATTGCCGAGATTATGGGCCGTTACGGAATGACCCAGAATGGCTGCGGGGCGACGTTATGCGATTCTCCGATCGACCTGTTCCGGTATACGAGCCCCGGAAACATCGATCTCAACCCCGAGAACGGGTCCTATTTCTCGATCGACAGTGGCAACACAAATATCAACACCTTCAATGGCACCGGCGGCGGAGACCTGAGTGACTGGTTGGGATTGACGCCCGATGTGTTCAATCATTCCTTGAGCCGAGGGAATGACCCTTGCAGCACGACCTCGGCCAATGTCAAAGCGGTCATCGGCTTCTACGGCGTCTACGACATGGTGGCGCAATGGGAGCATGACCAGATCACCCGTCCGCGCTCAATTTCGGTCACTGAGAAATTACTCGGCTGTTCTCCAATGATTAGCCGCAGGGCATTCTTTGAGGCGTCGCCGTTGAGCTATGCGACGGTGGACAAGAACAACACGCGCTTCCTGCTGATCTATAGCCGGGAAGACGACATCGTCGAGCCTGCGACACAGTCGGAGAAGTTCCTGACTGGGCTCAAGCAGGCTGGCTTCTTTGCGCGCAGGATCGTCGTGCCCGGCGCCGGCCATTTCTGGAGTGTGACCCGGTCGAGGAGCCCGGCGGCTTCGGCGCTTACGCCGGCCCCAGCGTGCTACGGTTCCTTGCGGGACAACTCGAGGACGCGCTGGTGAGGCCCTACGTCACATTTAATCCAGCGTCTCCCGATAAAACCAGATTGCGATCGCTCCCACTACGACTGTGAAGGCGACGATCGGCCACAGTTCGGGAAGAATCTCCGTGGCAACATTGCCCTTGAGCAGGATGCCGCGCACGATGCGCAGCGCATGCGTCGTCGGGAAAATCTCGCCAGCCCATTGCGCCCACACCGGCATGCCGTAGAACGGGAACATAAAGCCGGACAATAGAATCGACGGCAGCACAGTGAACTGCGCCAACTGCATCGCCTGCATTTGGCTCGTCGCAATCGTCGAAAAGGTGAAGCCGAGAGCGAGGTTACTGGCAATGAATAGCCCGAGCGCCAGGATCAGCAGCAACAGCGAGCCGCGGATCGGCAGGCCGAAGACCGCAGCTGAGATCGCCATGATCAACACGACCTGAACATAGCCGATTGCGATATACGGGACGATCTTGGCGACCATGACCTCGATCGGCCTGACCGGCATGGCCAGCAGGTTCTCCATAGTCCCGCGCTCCCGTTCGCGGGTGATCGACAAGGTTGTGATCAGCAATGTAGAGAACATCAGAACGATGCAGACGAGCCCCGGCACGATACTGAGGACGGTCAGCTGCTCCGGATTGTACCGAGCATGGACGATAAACTGAAACGGCGGCTTTGCCGGTTCGGATTGCAGTTTCGGCGGGAGGTCGCGGTTGAGCGTCGCAGTGAGCGAGGCGAGTGCTGCCGTTGCGTTGCCAATAGCCGAAGGATCGGTTGCGTCCGCGTCCACCAGGACCGCAGGCGTCTCGCCCCGATCGACCGACCGCTCGAAATTCGGCGGGATATTGATGACGAACAGGACCTCGCCCTCGGCCAACGCCCGCTCCGCCTCCTCTTCGGAAGCGAGCGGTCGGATGTCGTAATAGCCGGTATTGCGCAGGGCGGCGACGATCGTGCGCACATACTGCGAATGTTCGGGCGACAAGAGTCCGGTCGGTAGATGCTTCGGGTCGGTATTGATCGCATACCCGAACAAAAGAGCTGCATGACCGGTAGGGCGATGATCAGGCGCAATGTCATTGGATCGCGTCGAACCTGGATCCATTCCTTGTGCAGCACGGAAAGGAATCGCCCAAAGGAAAACCCGTTCATTGCTCCTCCGCGGGAGAACGCTGCTACCTGCCGACAAGAAGCCCCTTGCCCTGGGCTCTGTGGCTGTCTCGCAGAGCACTCTTCCAACTTAAAATCATCTGCCGGATGGCCTCAGCTTTCACACGAATGCCGAGACGAACTCAACAAATGAATAAAGACGTCCTCGAGCCGGGGCTCGACCTCATGCCACGTCAGCGCGGCATCGCCGAAATCGGCGATCGCCCGCTCAAGCGCGGCACGGTCGCTGCCGGCGATATGGACGGATCGTCCGAAAACCGCGGCCGCATCGATGCCCGAGATCTGCCGCAGTCGTCGCGCGGCCTCGTCGATCGCCTCTCCGGTGGCCTCATAGGTAACGAGCCCGGAATTGCGTGCCACCTGGTCGGGCGCACCCTGCGCGACAATGTGGCCGTCCGAAAAATAGACGATGCGCTCACACCTTTCGGCCTCGTCCATGTAGTGGGTCGAGACGAGGGTGGTCAGACCTTCGCCCGCCATGTCGTGAATAAGATCCCAGAACTCGCGACGGGCTTCGGCATCGACCCCGGCGGTGGGCTCGTCGAGCAGCAGCAGCTTTGGCTCGTGCAATACGCAGGCGGCGAGCGCCAGCCTTTGCTTCCATCCGCCCGAAAGGTGTCCGGCGAGCTGGTCCGCTCGCCCGGCCAGACCCATTCGCGCTATCACATTCTGCACCGCCTGCCGGCGGTTGCGCATCTGATAGACCCGGGCGACGAAATCGAGGTTTTCAAACACCGTGAGATCCTCGTAGAAGCTGAAGCGCTGGGTCATGTAACCAACCTGTCGCCGAATGCGCGGGGCATTCGCGATGATGTCCAACCCGAGATAGGTTCCGCTGCCGCCGTCCGGCGTCAGCAGACCGCAGAGCATGCGGATCGTCGTCGTTTTGCCGCTACCATTGGCGCCGAGGAAACCGCAGACCTCGCCCGCGGCCACCTGCAAATCCAAGCCATGCACGACTTTATGCGCGCCAAAGCTTTTCTGCAGGTCGCGCACGTCGATGACGAGGTCAGTCATTGACTGGCTCCCGCACCGATCGGTCGAACACTGATCGGCTGGCCCGGATTGAAGAGAACAGCCTGGTCCGGTCGCGGACGAGCCTCGATCCGGTAGACGAGCTTCGCCCGCGTGGATTCGCTGTAGATGACCGGAGGGGTGTATTCCGCCGTCGGGGAGATGAAAGAGATTGTTCCGGCCAGGCCCCGTTGACACCCGTCACAGCCGAACGAGACAGCGTCGCCTCGATGCAGCGCCGACAAAGCAGTCTCGGGAACGAAGAAGCGGACGAAAATATTCTCCGGGGGCAAGATCGACACGACGGGCGCTCCTGCTGCCATCGTTTCACCCGGTTGTGCCAGCACGTCGGCGACGCGGCCGCCTACGGGTGCGGTGACGGTGCGCTGTGCCAGCCGCCACTCGGCCATTCCCACGGCTGCCCGTCCTGCTGCGACCGCAGCCGTTGCGCCTCGATCTCCCGCTCCCGGCCCATGGGCGCGCGCGCCTGGGCCAGGGCCGCCTCCGCGTGCTGCGCCTTGGCTTCCGCCGACTTATAATCGGCTCGACGCTGATCTACGGTTTGTGCAGTAGAATAACCGGTCCGCAATAGCGCTTCGTCACGCTGGAGATCGGCGCGCGCCCGTTCGAGGGTCGAGCGGGCATCCGTCAGGTTGGCCTCCGCTTGTGCGACTTCCGTCGGCTTCATTGCAGCTTCGAGATTGGCCAGCTGCTCTTCGGCTTGGGCGAGCTGGCGCGCCGCCTGATCGCGAGCGGCGCGTTCATGCGTGTCGTCCTGCGTAAATAGAGCCGCGCCTCTAGCGATCTGATCGCCACGGGCCACGGAGATCGCGGTCAACTGCCCTTGCTCGATCGGCGCGACCTTGACGTAGTCGGCTTCGGCGTAGCCTTGCCACGCCGGCGAAGCGGTGCTGCGCTGCTGCGACCACCACAGCCAGCCGATGCCGACGCCGAGAATGACCATGACGACGATCGATAACCGCATGGCTTGCCTTTACGATACGATCCGGTATCGTATCTGATCTCTCAGATGGGCACTTCGACGAAATCGGGCAACTCTCGCAGCGCAATAGGACGACCCCGAAACCCGGTGATCGATCAGGCGATCTTGCGGGTCGCTCTGGAGCTCTTCATCGAGCAAGGGATCGTCGGGGCGAGCATCGAGAGGATCGCCAAGCGCGCCGGTGTCGCGAAAACCAGCGTCTACCGGCGCTGGTCGAGCCGCGAGGCGCTGCTCGCCCAAGCGATCGAAGTCGCACGGAACGCAACCGGTTACACGGTCGATCTGGTGGAACGCACTCCGCCGCAAGACTTTGTTAAGCTCCTGATTGAGGCGTGCGAGGTCGTCGGCAGGCCCGAAATCCGAAAACTCATGACTAGATTGATCGGCTCGATCCCGGATTACCCGAAGCTGATCGAGGTCTACCGCGAAACCTATTATCTGCCACGGCGGCAGGCGTTCGGCCGCGCCTTGGAACGCGTCCAAGCGGCGGGTTTGCTCGCCAAGAACATCGATCTCGACGCGCTGGCCGACATGATCATCGGGGCAGTCATGTATCGCCTGCTGATGTCGTCACCGGGAGATAACCCGGCAGGTGAGCTTCGCGATCATATGATCGGCCTGCTGCGCCAAGCCGGCTTTGATGTCACCGCAGTCTCGCAGTGAGGTGGTATTCGCCGATCCTGTGAGCGGTTAAACTCGGGAACGCGAGGAGGTTGAAGGAAAACCTGATGGATTTCGGGATAGGCATCGCCACCTCGAGCGATTCCTGGAAGCTCGCACAGCGCGCCGAGGAGCTGGGCTTCACTCACGCCTTGTTCTTCGATACGCAGATGATCACCGGCGACTGCTTTGTCGCGATGGCGGGGGCGGCGCTCAAGACTTCGCGCATCCGCCTCGGGACCGGTGTGCTGGTACCTTCGAACCGCATCGCCGCGGTCACCGCGAACACCTTTGCAACATTGAACGGCATGGCGCCGGCGCGGATCGATTTTGGCATCGGCACCGGCTTTTCGGCGCGCCGGGTGATGGGCTTGGGGGCCGTCAAGCTCGCCGAAATGGAAGAATATATCCGCGTCGTCTACGGCCTCTTAAACAACGAGACCATCGAGACCCCGATCGAAGGCAAGCGGCGCAAGATCCGCTTTCTGAACCCCGAGATCGGGCTGATCAACACCCAGGACCCGATCCCATTGCACATCTCGGCATACGGGCCGCGATCGCAGGCGCTGACGGCGAAGTTGGGCGCCGGCTGGAAGAGTTTTGTTTCCGATGCCCCGGGCGCGATGGCCGCGATCGAGAGCATGCAGCAGAGCTGGCGGGCGGCCGGTCGCGCATCGACGGATCTCTATGCGACGGCCTGGACCTGTGGCTGCGTGCTGGCCGAAGGCGAGCCCCCCGACAGCCCGCGCGCGATGGCGCAGGCCGGGCCCCGCGCCGCGGTCATGTTGCACCGAGCGGCCGACTTCGACATGGAGGGCTGGCAGAACACCTCGCCGGTGCCGAAAGAGGTCGCCGTTGAGGTCGCGGGCTACCTCGAGATGGCGCGCCGCTACGAGCCGCCCGACGCGCGCTATCTGACCAATCACCGCGGCCATTTCGTCTTTGTCAAACCCGAGGAGCAGAAGTTCGTCAGCGCCGAATTGATCCGGCGGACCACGTTCACGGCGACCGAGCAGGCGCTCAAACAGCGGGTCGAGGCCCTGCGCGAGGCCGGCTGGAGCCAACTCGTGATTGCGATTACTCCTGGGGAGGAACGCGCGATCGAAGACTGGGCGCGGATCAAGCGGGCTTTTGACCGATAGCGAGGAAATAAGTCGCATAATGTCTGTAACATTCCGTCATTCCTGCGAAAGCAGGAATCCAGGGCCGAAAGGCAATGACGCTCGCCCTGGACCCCCGCCTTCGCGGGGGTGACGACAGCCACGAGGAAGAGCATGCGCATCGAGATCATCTGCACCGGCGATGAGGTGCTGACCGGCAAGATCGTCAATACCAACTTCAGCTATATGACCCAGAAGCTCGAGGATTATGGGCTTTCGGTGAGCTGGGGGACGACTGTCGGCGACGACCGCGAGGAATTGCTCACGGCGTTCCGGCTGTCGGCCGAGCGCGCCGATGCGGTGATCGTCAATGGTGGGCTTGGACCCACAGTCGACGATCTGTCGCAGGAGATCGCCGCGCGCGCCGCCGGGGTCGAGCTCGTCCTCAACGATGACTGGCTCCAGCGCATGGAGGATTTCTTTCGTCGGCGCAACCGGGTCATGTCGAAGAACAACAAGAAGCAGGCGATGCTGCCAGCGACCGCCGAGATTCTCGACAACCCGATCGGCACTGCCTGCGGCTTTGCGCTCGACATCGGCCAGGCGCGGTTTTTCTTCACCCCCGGCGTGCCGCGCGAACTCTACCGCATGCTAGAAGAGGAGATCATCCCGCGACTGTTGGCGCGCGGCGGGGCGCCCTCGGCGATCCACCTGAAGCGCTTTCATTCCTACGGGCTCGGCGAGTCCCACGTCGATCAGTTGCTGACCGGGGTCGAGGACCTCGTCCCCGACGGCAGCGTCAAGCTCGGCTTCCGCACCCACTATCCGCAGATCGAGACCAAATTGACGGTCCGCGGCGCCGATATGGACGAGATCCAACAGAAACTCGCACCGGTTGAGGCGGAGGTACGCCGGCGGCTCGGCAACTTCATCCTCGGCGAGGACGGCCAGACGCTCGAAGGTGTTGTGCTGGCAGGGTTGACCGCACGCGACGGCTCATTGGCAGTGGTCGAGACCTTCACCGCCGGCCAGATCGCCGCCCGCATCGCTCATCTGCCCGGCGCCGAAAAGGTGTTCCGTCGCGGCCTCGTCGCCCGCGACCCGGCCGAGCTTGCCACCGCCCTCGGCGTCGACGGCGCTTTAATATCTGGCGAGATGAGCCGCGAGACCGCGGAGAAGGTGGCGCAGGCCGTGCGCAAGGAGACCGGCGCCAGCCATGCTCTCGCGGTGCTGATCGAGGTCGATGACGGCCCCGACCGCATCGATTTTGGCGGCAGCATTCATCTCGCGATCGCCTCGGATGAGGGCACCGAATCTCGCCGCTCGCGCATTTATGGCGGCCGCGACTGGGTCCGCCTCGGCGCCGTCGAGCTCGGCCTCGACTGCCTGCGCCGTTACCTGCAGGATCTCCCGGTCACCGAGCGCACCGATTTCGAACGAGTTTAAGGGCTTTGCGCCAAGCGCTTACTGCTCCGGGTCTTAAAGCTGCCCGATGTGGTTGACCTATTTGGCGGTCAAAATAGGGCGGGTATGGGGGCATAGAACCGCCGCGGCCGCTCAGCCGATGGCTCAATTAGCGGCGGCTATCGCGACCACCCTCTGACCCTAAGAAGTTGCCGAATCCTAAAATATCCCTCAATATTGAATCGGTCGCATCGTCTACTGTGCGGCGTAACCCTCCCTGTTGAGCCGCGCCAGGCCGCGCTCGGTGCCGACCCACAGCGCCCCGTCCGCCCCGCCCGCCAATGCGAAGACGCGACCGTCCGGCAGGCCGCCCTGGGTGCTGGCCTTGCTATAGGTCTGCCAGCGGCCGTCCCTGTTGAGCCGCGCCAGGCCGCCGTAGCTGCCGACCCACAGCGCCCCGTCCGCCCCGCCCTACAACGCCCGGACGTGATCGTCCCACAGGTCGCCCCGGGTGCTGGGGTTGCTGTAGGTCTGCCAGCGGCCGTCACTGTTGAGCCGCGCCAGGCCGCCGTCGGTGCCGACCCACAGCGCCCCGTCCGCCCCGCCCGCCAATGCGAAGACGCGACCGTCCGGCAGGCCGCCCTGAGTGCTGGCCTCGCTGTAGGTCTGCCAGCGGCCGTCGCTGTTGAGCCGCGCCAGGCCGCCGAAGCTGCCGACCCACAGCGCCCCGTCCGCCCCGCCCGCCAATGCTTGGACGGAATCGTGCGGCAGGCCGCCCTGGGTGCTGGCCTTGCGGTAGGTCTGCCAGCGGCCGTCCTTGTCGAGCCGCGCCAGGCCGCCGTCGGTGCCGACCCACAGCGCCCCGTCCGCCCCGCCCGCCAATGCTTGGACGGAATCGTCCGGCAGGAAGCCCCGGGTGCTGGCGAAGCTGTAGGTCCGCCAGCGGCCGTCATTGTCGAGCCGCGCCAGGCCGCCGCCCTCGGTGCCGACCCACAGCGCGCCGTCCGCCCCGCCCGCCAACGCCCGGACGAAATCGTGCGGCAGGCCGCTCTGGGTGCTGGCCTTGGTATAGGTCTGCCACTGGGCTTGGGCATGCACCTCGGCGGCCCGCCGTGCTGCTTCGGCCTGCTGCTTTTCCTCCTCCGCCTGCCGTGCCGCCTCGGTCTGCTGCTTCTGCTGCTCCGCCTGCCGTGCCGCCTCCGTTGCGTAATATGAGTAAGCAACGATTCCTGCGACTCCGACCAGTATGAATATCGCCAGTATCGTGGCAGCAATTTTCTGCTGCTGTGCCCATTCGAACCATCGTTTCTGCCGCGCCAGCCCGGCCCGCCGGCTTTCCTCTTCGGCCTGGCGTGCGGCCTCGGCCGGTTGCTTCTCTTCTTCGGCCTGGCGTGCGGCCTCGGCCGGTTGCTTCTCCTCCTCGGCCTGCCCTGCGGCTTCGGCTCGCAGCCTCACCTCCTTGGCCCGGCGCTTCTCTTCCTCCGCCCGCCGCGCCGCCGCGGCCCGCCGCTTCTCTTCCTCGGCCTGATTCGCTGCCTCGGTTCGCTGCCACTCTTCCTCGGCCAGTCGTGCTGCCTCGACTCGCCGCTCCTCCGGCGATACCCACGGCTCGCGTAATGCTTCGACGACCTTGTCGCAGAAGCGTTCAATCTGCTCGCGGACAGTAGGCATACGAGCGTCGAGATGACGGAGCGGTCGCCAGTCGACGTACTGCCGCATTCCGACGATCGAGAGAACAGGATCGTTGCGCCATTGCGCCTCGCTCTCCAATGCCGGAACCCGGATGTACACGAGCGAGAAACTCTTCAAATTCGAATTGACAATAACGACTTTTGACAGCTCTTGGTGTGACAATCGGAATAAAAAACACCGCTTGCTTGACTGCCGTCTTGATTTCCGATTCCCACAGTTTGCCATGGGCAATAGCCTTCTGATCCTGCCATAGGCGGAAGTTTGTCCTAGAGCGACCGAGCTGTGCGCTCAACTCGCGCTGAATTGCGTCCCTGAGCGCCGATAGCGTTCCCTCGTAGGCCTCGTCATCCTCGCGGGAGTAGCTGAAAAACCCGATGACTTCAGGAAGGTCCGCTAACGACGACATTTGGACGCGATCGACCTTCGAGTGCGCACGCTTTCAACCGAAGCTATCATAAAATCTGCGCAGGCAGGTCCAAATAGGTTGCAAATGGATCTCAGCTGCATCGGCTTTACCGACGGCGCCGATTCCGGGTGGCGGGGGCTTTACGCGAGGAGACCGCCAGCCACGCGCTGGCGGTGCTAATCGAGGTCGATGACGGCCCCGGCCTTATCGATATCGGCGGCAGCATTCATCTCGCGATCGCCTCGGGAGAGCGCACCGATTTCGAGCGGCTGGATGGGCAGCTACACGGAATAACAGGGTAATTCCCATCAGGGAATTTCGCCCCGCTTCTCATTCCCTGAACGTTCTCTGTTCGCTAGTATTTCTTTCCCTGATCACTCCACAAATTTCTCTGTTAGCATTCTTAGGGAATTTCTGCCGTAAGTATCTCATGACACGACGTATGACCGAGGGTAATCAAGATATTTTACCTTGGAAAGTCTGATTTCCCAGTAATTGGGGCCCTCGGCATCGGCGGTTGCGCACCGGTCGGAACCGACGCTATAGATCGACAATGGCCTGCGAAGTCGCCCTCGTTCACAGCTCGGATTTGCACATCGACGAGGACCGCGCGGCTGGCTCCCGTGGCTGCGATGGTACGGCGGGGTTGCGTTTGGTGCTCATGACCGCACAGGCGGTGCGGGCGGATGTCGTATTGTTGGCCGGCGACACCTTCGAGAATAATCAGCTGGGCTCGGCCATTCTCGATCGTGCCGGGCGGTTGCTCGCCGAAGCCGGCATCCCGGTTGTGATCCTTCCGGGAAATCACGACCCGGCACTTGCGGATTCGGTCTTCTTCCGCGGCGGGTTCGGCGGCATCCCGAACCTCTCTGTCCTCGGTGTGACCCACGACGAAGCCGTGTCGTTCCCCCTCTTTGATCTCGAGATCTGGGGGCACGCGCATCGCGACTACTTCAGCATGGCGCCGTTGCGCGGCCCGCGGCCGCGCTCGACCCGCTGGCAGGTGGCGATGGCGCACGGGCATTACGAGCCGCCCGAAACCCGCGCCAACCCGCTGCGGCCGTCCTGGGTCTTCGGCGACGAGGAAATCGCTGCGACCAGCGCCGACTATCTGGCACTCGGCCATTGGGATCGGCCGATGCGGGTCGGCAATGGTGTCGTTCCTGCGTATTACTCGGGCTCGCCGGAACTTGCCGAGACCGTCAATCTTGTGCGGCTGACCGCTGCCGGAGAGGTGGTCGTCACCCCCGAGCCTCTGTCGTCGCGGTCTTGACCAACGCTCCGACCTCAGCGGCCGTGTAGCCGACTTCCGCCAGCAGCTCCTCGGTATGCTCGCCGAGAGCGGCGACGAACGGCCGGACTGCAGCCGTCGCGGCGGTCATATGGAACGGTGGGTTGAGCGCGAGGAATGTTCCGCCTGTGTCATGCACCTCAGCGAACGACCGGCGGTGCGCGATTTGCGGATCGGCCATCGCCTCCCTGACCGTGCGGTAGGGCGAGGACGGCACGCCGTGCCGGTCGAAAATCGCCTGGACCTCGGACGTCGTTCGCTCCGTCGACCAGTGCTCGAGTTCGTCGATCAATTCTCCCCAGTTGGCCCGTCGGTTCGTGTACTCGGCGAAGCGAGGGTCGGTCAGCCAGTGGGCATGACCGGAGGCGGCCGCCAGATTCTGAAACGTCCGTTCGCTGGCGATCGAAAGGTTTATGTAGCCGTCCTTGGTGGCGATCGGACCAAAGACCGGCCGGCCGGGTGGCGTCACCGCAAACTGCGCCGCCTGGATTTCGCTCAGGGTTAGGGTCAGCATGCTTTCGAGCATCGACACGTCGATCATCTGGCCCTCGCCGGTGACCTGGCGCTGATAGAGTGCCGTCACGATCGCGCCGAACGCATAGGTGCCGGTCAGCACGTCGGCGATATAGATGCCACAATAATCGGGCCGCCGGGCTCCGCCCTGATAGGCCATGTGGGCGAGGTCATAGCCCGAGGCGGCGTGGATCACCGGCGCGTAGGCCGG
>Ga0306921_10004889_pt1 | contig 13846 bp, 10 predicted proteins | sample sta12Cox44000080_FD_203760 | JGI IMG/M metagenome (GOLD analysis project Ga0306921, IMG submission 203760) | Lab enrichment of tropical soil microbial communities from Luquillo Experimental Forest, Puerto Rico - statoxic.12C.oxic.44.000.080 (v2)... | ecosystem: Environmental > Terrestrial >... | reverse complement strand
GGTGTCGTGTTCAACAGGATTGTTCTTTGGTTGGCTGCCAGCGAACCAGGCAGCCGGGATGGAACCGATCGAGTCGCTTCGCTACGAATAAGATTGACTGAGCGCGAGCCGGTCTAGGCGGGAAAAGAGCGGGAGGAAAAACGATGTCCTGGAAACAATGGACGAGCGGTGAAGTTCTGGGGATCGCGTTCATGGCTGCCGCGGTGGTGGCGCAAGAAGCACCGCGGACGGCGAGCAGCAGCCCCGTGGTGCTTACGCTGAAGCACAGCATCGAACTGGCGCTCCAGAACAGCCAGGATATCCAGTTGGCCAAGATTCAGGCACGCGTGGCCGACAATACAGCGAATCTCACCAAGTCCGAATTCAGGCCAAATCTCTATGTGGGCTCCGGCGCAGGATACACCTATGGAATCCCGTCAACACCCGGGGGGCAAGCGCCCTCCGTATTCAATGTAACTTATTCGCAGCAGTTGTTGAATGAGCCGTTGCGCGGCCTAGAGAAGGAGCAGGCGGAACAGTCGCGAGCCCAGCGCGTGCTGCTGGACCAGGCGCGAGGCATGGTGATGGCGCGGGTGGCGAGCGCGTACCTGGAATTGGTAAAGGTGCGGCACTCACTGGAGCTGCTGCGAAAGGAAAAAGACAGCGCCGAAAAAATTCTGCAAGTAACCCAAGAACGCCAGGGTGAAGGATTTGAGCTGCCGGTGGAAGTGACGAAGGCGCAGCTCACGCGGGCGCAGGTAGTCCAGCGGATTTTGCAACTCGAGGGACGGCAGGATGAATTGGAGGTATTTTTGCGGAGCCAGTTGGGGCTGGAGGCCGAGCAAACGATCGAAGTGACGGCGGAAGACCTGCCGGGGTCCGCGGAGCAAGAAGGAGCCAACCTGATCGCCATGGCGTCACAAAGCAGTCCAAGCCTGCTACTGGCGGAATCGGATGTAAAAGGCAAGGAATTGCGTCTGGTCGGGGAGAAACGGGGAAACTGGCCGACGGTTCAACTGGTATCCCTGTACCAGGTGCTTGCAAAGTTCAACAATTACACCCAGTTTCTGAACAATCCGAATAATTTTCGCTACAACAATCTGAACGCTGGAGTGAATATCCAGATGCCAGTATTCAGTTCCAAGACGCGCGCGAACATAGCACTGGCAGAAGCGAATCTGGACGTGGCGAAACTGAACCTGGCGAACAAACGGACCCAGGTGAGCGCGGACGTTCGGCAGAAATCGCGCAAAGTGCAGCAGGCGGATGCGGCCAAGGAAGTGGCGCGGCTCGAACTGCAGCTTGCGCAACAGAATGTAAGCGTGCTGCAATCGCAGTTCGGCGAGGGCAAAACGAATTTGCGCGAAGTGGAGAGGGCGCGGCTGGATGAAAATGAGAAGTGGATGGCTTACCTGGACGCCAATTTTATGCGCCAGCAGGCGCAGCTGGAACTGCTGAGAACGGCCGGACAATTGGACAGAGTTCTGGAATGAAACTGCCGAAGCTTAAGCGGAATATAGAAAATAGAAAAGAAAAAGAGAAAAGGGGAAAGTGATCGGTTAAGCCACGCTTCGATCGCCGTGCGAAGGAATATACGATGCTCGAAAAAGCGAGCTTGAAGACTTTGCTGGAGGCAGTCGAAAAACTGGAAGCGGGGTTTGGCGCGCTGCCAGCGAACGAAACAGCGGCTCCCGTCGCGCACGGAATCGAAGAAGTCTTGTCGGCGACCGCAGTGCGGCTCCGCGACAATTATCCTTATTTCCATCCTCTCTATGCCGGGCAGATGCTGAAGCCGCCTCATCCGGTGGCGCGGCTGGCCTATGCGCTGGCGCAATGGATCAATCCGAACAACCACGCTCTCGATGGCGGGCGCGCTTCCTCGGCAATGGAGAAGGAGTCCGTTGCGGAGATTGCCGCGATGTTCGGGTGGAAGAAGCATCTGGGGCACCTTTGCGGCGGCGGAACGATGGCCAATCTCGAGGCCCTTTGGGTCGCGGGCCAGTTGACTCCAGGAAAAACGATTCTCGCGAGCGAACAGGCGCACTACACGCACAAGCGAATCAGCGGCGTCTTGCAACTTCCATTTGAGGCGGTTTCTTGCGATGTGCGGGGAAGAATGGATTTGCAAGCGTTACGGAAGCGAGTTTCGCAGGGCGATATAGGCGCAGTTGTGGCGACTATGGGCACGACGGCAACGGGTTCCGTCGATCCGCTCGAGGAAATTCTGAAACTACGGGACCATCATGGCTTTCGGGTCCACGCGGACGCGGCGTACGGAGGCTATTTTCGCCTAGCGAGGAATCTTGCCGAAGAAACGCAGCGAGCGTTTGCGCAGTTGGAGCACGTGGACTCGATCGTCATTGATCCGCACAAACATGGCTTACAACCGTACGGCTGCGGATGCGTATTGTTTCGCGATCCGGCAGCTGGGCGTTTGTATAAGCACAACTCGCCCTCTACCTATTTTAGCTCGCAGGAATTACACCTCGGCGAGATCAGCCTGGAGTGTTCGAGGCCTGGCGCGGCGGCGGTGGCACTGTGGGCGACGCAAAGGTTGCTGCCCCTGCGCAGGGGCGGCGAATTTGCGCAAGGCTTGGAACATTGCCGGGAAGCAGCCCTTGAGCTGCGGCGAAGGCTCATGGGGGATAAACGTTTTATCGCGGCGTTTTCGCCGGAGCTGGACATTGTTGTGTTTGCGCCGCGGGCGGAGAGCCTGAGCGCGTCCTCGGCGCTTGCACGAAAGATTTTTGAGGCAGCCGCGCGACGGAGCCTGCATCTGGCGGTGGCGGAACTCCCAGCGGCGTTTTTCACGCCAAATCGGGGAGAGAGGAAAGAAGACCGAACCAGTCTGACTTGTCTGCGATCTGTCCTCATGAAGCCTGAGCACCGGGAATGGATTGGGCGAATTTGGGCGATTCTCGACGAAGCCACAAACGAATGTCTAGGAGGATAGCTCGGCTGGCAAGCTCCACTTAATGCAGGATTTAGCCTCTGGATGCTTTTTTCGCGCCGTCCGCAAAAAGCGATGGGAGCATGCAGCCAAGTCGGTTAAACTATGATCTAGGGTAGTTGGGCTGCAGAACGGGCCAACAAGTAGCAAGCTATTGGTGTAACCAGAAGGGAAAGTTCTGCGCATTGTCCCTGAAGTAAGGGACAATTTGGCTTAGGCTGAGGGTGAAGAATGCCGGATGTATTGAAGACATTGTTGTTGAATCCGCCGAGTTTCGAGAACTTCGATGGCGGGGCCAGTTCGCGTTGGCCCGCGACGCGCGAGATTGAGTCTTATTGGTACCCAGTGTGGCTGAGCTACCCGGCCGGCATGATTCCGGGCAGCCGGTTGCTGGACGCTTCCCCCCACAAGGTCAATTGGCAGCAGACCGTACAGATTTGCACGGACTATGAATTCCTGGTGCTGTACACATCCACTGTGGGTTTTCATAGCGACATCAAGCTTCTGCGCAAGATCAAGGAAGCGAACCCGTCGATGAAGGTGGCCTTCGTCGGCCCGCACGGGCACATCAAGCCCGATGAGACGCTGAATTCCAGCGAGGACATTGATTTCGTCGTGCGCGGCGAGTTCGATCACGCTGTGACGGACTACGCTCACGGCAAGCCGCTCGAACAGATTCAAGGCGCCAGCTTCCGCAGGGATGGAAAGATCGTCCACAACGCGTTGCGGCCGCAATTGCATACGGAGGAACTGGACGCGCTGCCGTTCGCAACGGACGTTTACAAGCGCGACCTGCAGATCGAACGCTACAACGTGCCTTTCCTGCTGAACCCGTTTGTGTCGTTCTATACATCACGGGGCTGTCCGGCGCTTTGCACTTTCTGCATGTGGCCGCAAACGATTTCCGGCCACGCGTGGCGGACCCGTTCGGTGGATAACGTCGTGCGCGAAGTGAAGAACGCGCTGCAATACTTCCCGCAGATGAAGGAAATTTTCTTCGACGACGACACGTTCAACATCCGCAAAGACCGGATGATCGAAATCAGCCAGAAATTCAAGGCGCTGAAATTCCAGTGGTCCTGTACGGCGCGCGATCACACCGATTACGAGACGCTAAAAGCCATGGCCGACGGCGGGGCTCGTTTGTTCATCGTAGGCTTCGAATCCGGCGATCCACAGATCCTGAAGAACATCAAGAAGGGCGCGACCGTGGACATGGCGCGCACGTTCATGAAGAATTGCCGCAAGGTCGGCATTAAGGTGCACGGCGATTTCATCATCGGTCTGCCGGGCGAGACTAAGGAGAGCATCGCGAAGACCATTGATTTCGCGAAGGAACTGGACTGCGAGACCATCCAGGTTTCGCTCGCCCACGCCATGCCCGGAACCGAGCTTTACGACCAGATGAAAAAGGAAGGCTTCCTGCGCGTCGAAGCCCTCGCCGATTCCGGCGGTCACCAATTGCCGCACATCGAATATCCACACTTGTCCAAAGCGGAAATGATGGCGGGTGTGAATCGCTTTTATGACGAGTATTATTTCCGCCCGAAAGTCGTGTGGCGCATCGTGAAAGAAGCGCTGTGGGACGGCCACGAGCGCAAGCGCTTGTACCACGAAGCGACGGACTTCTTGAAGCTGCGCGCCGAGCGCCTGAAGTGGGTGCAGGCCGGCGGCGACACGCCCAAGACAATGGTCTCTGTACCCGAGACTCCATCGGCCAGCGGCAACGACTAACCACCAGGAATGAGCCACGAGCGTAGGCTAAGATTCAAGACTCTGTTCATGGTCTTGCTCATGGTAGTGTGCGCGAATGTTGGCGACTTGCTGCTGAAACGCGGCATGCTCCAGATCGGAGCTGTGCAGGTTTCACTTACCGGACTGTGGCACGCACTTTTGTCTACCACCCATAACGGAACAATCTGGCTGGGAATTATTTTTCTGACTGCCTTCACGTTGTGCTACATGACAGCCGTGAGCTGGGCGGACTACAGCTACGTCATGCCCGCCGGTGCTTTTGGCTATGCAGTACAAACGACGCTCGCCGTTGTAATCCTTCACGAAATGGTGACACCGAAACGCTGGGTCGGCGTGGTGCTCATCTGCATCGGGGTGCTACTGGTGGGGCAGACGAAACCGAGTACGACGAACGTACCGCCGGTGGCGTCATGATTAAGGTTGTCTTGCTGCTGTTGTTCTTCATTTGTTGCAGCACGGGCGGCGAGATTGCCATGACGCACGGGATGAAACAGGTAGGGGAGCCGGGGAGTTTCCACCCCGTGGCGATCCTGCGATTTCTAGGGAGTGCCGCAAGGAACAGCTGGGTGTGGCTGGCATTGCCTTTGCTGGCAGTGTCGTTTTATTCGCTGTTGATCCTGCTATCCTGGGCGCCGCTCAGCCTGGTAATCCCCGCATCTTCTTTCAATTACGTGGTGGGAACATTCGGAGCAAAATACATTTTGGGTGAGGACGTAACCTTCAAACGGTGGGCCGGGGTGGTAATGGTGTGCATGGGAGTCACTCTGGTACTCATCACGGGTTGATGAAAAGTAGCCCTACGTGCTTGACGGAGACCTGGTAAGGAGTGAACGCGGCCTTAGCGACGTTCCTGGCGAATGACAATCCACGTCTCCATCTGGCGACTGGCGATCTTGCTCCTTGCCCTCGCCCCGCTGGGCTACTACCTCGTGGCGACCATCGCTGCCTGGAGATTCTTCAAGCGAGAACGCGCTCGAACGCTTCCCGATTTTACTCCTCCCGTGAGTCTCCTGAAGCCAGTCCGTGGCGTGGATTTTGCCACGCACGAAAATTTCACCAGCTTCTGCCAGCAAAACTACCCGGAATACGAAATTCTCTTCTGCGTGAATGAACTCTCCGACCCGGCCGTGCCCGTTATTCGCCAGGTGATGGCGGAACATCCCGAGAGACGCATCCGGCTACTTTCCGGCGCGGCGCAACTTGGTTCGAATCGCAAAGTGAATAATCTGGCGTTGCTCGCCAGCGAAGCGCAGCACGAAATTCTGGTGCAGAGCGATGGAGACGTGCGCGTCGGGCCGAATTATCTGCGGGAAGTAGTCGCGCCTTTTCACGATGCCTCCGTAGGTGTGGCAAGCTGCTTCTACCGCGGGATCGCGGAGAAAAATCTCGGTGCGGAACTCGAGGCAGTTGGCGCATCTAGTGATTTCTTTGCCGGTGCGTTGGTAGCTGATTGGATGGAAGGCGTCATGTTTGCCTTGGGAGCTTCGGTGACGACTAGCAAGAAATGGCTGGAGAAAATCGGCGGTTACGAGGCGCTGGCGAACCTGCTGGCGGATGATTACGAGATCGGGAATCGCGTGCACCAGGCCGGGGGAAGGGTTTTGCTTTGCCGGGAAATGGTTTGGACGATGTATCCTGCGCAGACGGCGCGGAGCTTTTGGGAACATCAAATCCGTTGGGCGAGGACGGTCCGGCTGGTGCGTCCGGCGTCCTTTTTCGGATTGCTCTTCACGCACGGATTGCCGTGGGCGCTGCTGGCGGCAGTCGTTGCCCCCGCTGCCTGGATCAGCGCGGGATTTCTGTTTGCTTATGTTTTGTTGCGGTTCGTAATGGCATGGGTGGTCGGCGGGTGGGGGATTGGGGATGAGGTGTTACGAGAAAAATTCTGGCTCATCCCCCTGCGGGATCTCTTGAATTTTGCAGTGTGGCTGGGAAGCTTTGCTTCAAACCGGGTGCAATGGGGCGGAGCGGTGTTCGCCATCCGGAATGGCGAGATGGTCGGAGTATCTGCTTCCGATCGGAAGTGAAAAGAACGCGCCGGCCGTGAAGCGAAGCACTAAGGATTCGGATTCGCAGCGGGTTTGGCGGACGCAGCGGGGACTGAGGGGCTGACCGTCATGTTCTGCCAGTCGGTGTCGGTCAGATTCCAGCCACCACCAAGCGCCAAATAAAGCTGAACAAAGACCACGCGCCGGTTGAGCTGCGTCTGACGCAGCGCGTTCTGTTCCGGATACAACTGAATCTGCGCAACCAGAACTTCGAAGTAACTGGCCTTGCCGGCCGTATAGCGCTGGAGAGAAACCTTTAGGCTTCCTGATAAGCAGCGACTGACCGCGCCTGCTCCTTGCGGATGGCTTCATATTTCAAGCGGGAAATAAGCGCGTTGGAAACGTCCGGAAAAGGGTTGAGCGTCGTTTGTTCGTACTGCAGCTTTGTCTGTCGCGGCTGCCGCGGCTTGCGCCGCTTCGGGGGCGTGACGTATCGAGAAGGGATGCAGCAAAGCAGCACCGCAGTTCCTTTCGCTGCCAGCGCGACTCGGCAGGACAAGTAAGGAAGGTAAGCTCAGCAGACTTATGAATGGAAGACATAAGAAATCCCAGTTACGGAGTCGAACCCCCGAATGGCCGCCGCGGTATCACAGCGGGGCTGGCCGGCCAAACTGGTAAATGTACCAGTGACATAAGTTGTCCCGTTCTTCGGCAACACCTGCGGCTTGCTTCCGAAGTTTGGCAATGCAAAGATGCGACGCACGGGGCAAGATCGGACTGAAAAGGAAGTCGTACGAAACTCGACGGAGGAAATGTGCAATGCCCATCCCAAAACCTGGCCTGGTCCGCAAATTCATCAAGCCCTATGTCGTGGACTCCGGGGAAGGGTTTCGGCTCAAGGACCACGACCCTGCGGATACGCATCACCTAAATTCCGAAGACAAGCTGGAAGCGAAAAGAATGGTGGCGGAGGGAGTGACGCTGCTCGCGAATCTCCAGGAGATTCTCTCCGCTCAAAATAGCTGGGGCTTGTTGTTGATTTTCCAGGCGATGGACGCGGCCGGCAAAGACGGCACAATCAAGCACGTAATGTCTGGCGTCAACCCGCAGGGCGTGGACGTTTTTTCGTTCAAGTCCCCGTCGAGCGAGGAACTGGCGCATGATTTCTTGTGGCGGACGAACCGGCGCCTGCCTCCCCGAGGCAAGATCGGCATATTCAACCGTTCCTACTACGAAGAAGTGTTGGTGGTACGGGTGCATCCGGAGTTTTTGGATAAACAGCGAATTCCCGACGCTCTGCGCCGAGACCACTTCTGGAAACGCCGCTACGAGGACATCAACGCGTTTGAGCGCTACCTGACACGCAACGGAATTGCCATACGAAAGTTCTTCCTGAATGTCAGCAAGAAAGAGCAAAAGAAACGTTTCCTGGAACGGTTGGACGACCCGAGGAAACACTGGAAATTTTCCGCTGCGGACGTGAAGGAACGGAAATACTGGGATAAATATCAGGAGGCGTACGAAAAGATGATCCGAAACACGGCCACGGAACATGCGCCGTGGATCGTCGTGCCAGCAGACAACAAATGGTTTACCCGATTGCTGGTGGTTGCCACGATCGTTGATGCGCTGAATAGCCTGGATCTGAAGTTTCCGAAACTGAGCAAAGAGGAGAGGGCTGCTTTACAGGAAGCGCGGAAACAGTTGGAGAAGGATTGAAGCGTCGATACTCCTCGCGCGTAGGATGCACTCTTGTGCACTCGGCGTGCAAAAGCCACTAAAGAGACGCGGTCGGGGGAGGGGGGACGACCTTCAACCGGTTCAACCCAAGATCGTGGAAGATTTTTGGCCAGTAATTCTTGAACATGTTTCCCGCAAATCGCCAAGCAAGATCCGTCCCAACTCGCTCCAAAGATTTTCCCGCAGTTTGTTGGGAGACAGGGAGATAAGCGTTGGCCAGGCCTTCCGCCATCATGGTTCCGAACACTCCGGAAGAGTTAAACACATTCCTGCCGTCGTCACTGCGTATGACCACCAATCGCTTCGCTGAATATTTCACGCTGTCCCAAAACGAAGGATTGACTTGCGGGTAGAACCGCGGGTCCTGGCGCAACACCGTAGGAAGTAAAAACGTACAGAAAAATGCGTTGGAAGAAGTTCTTCCCATGGCCGCGCCAAAACGTCTGCCAAAGGCGTCCCACCCCTGACCGTATGCCGAGGGAGAATTTCTCGCTTGACTGATCCCGGCGCTGCTTCCTGCGGCAATAAGGTATGCGGGAGAAATGCTCTGATTAATAAAAAGTTTGAACTTATCGGTGGCACTCAAGGGGTCGGGACTGGTGGAAATGTCTGGAAACACGATCGACCTGTTGGTCATATAGCCGATGACTTTGCCGGTAGCGTTCAGGGCTCCGCTCTGTGAAGCTTCCTGCTTCGGCTGCGGGGAATCCGGCAAGGACGTTCTGCCAGAGCCAGCGCCCGCCGGCTGTTGGGCGAGCGCGTTCCCGGAGCAGAACAAAAGAAGACCAAACAGCAAGAATGCCACTCCATGGAGAATAGAATGGGAAAGTCGTTGGTAGAACATCACGATTGCCCCTCCGGGGAGTGAGGTCATGGAACCACAGGCTCTAGAAATGACCAGTTCCGAGAATTTATTTCCGCCTCAGCCGTCGTGACAAGACTTCATCCTTCACAGAACTTCTGGAAGTGCCCGTCACACCTCTGGGCGTGGACGACGAGGCAAAATAGCTGGCAGATGGTGAGGGGACCGTATCATGGCTTCTCGCCTCTGGCAACCCATTCCCCCCCATTCCCCGCGAACAATCCCGTCCAAACTTTCCAGTCATCTGCCGGCCTTGGTTGACGGACAAGAAGTCTCGATTTAATCTAGTAAGGTTGGGCAGCAGTTGCGGAAGCTGTATATGCCTCCTGGACTGTCTGTGTTTGCCCCGGCTGGGAGGTCGTCCAATTGGTAGGACTCCAGACTCTGGATCTGGCTATCCTGGTTCGAGTCCAGGCCTCCCAGCCAAATCTTCTCAATGGGTTAGCTTGGACGCGTGCTCGTAGCATGCCCTGAATTTATGCAGGCTGTCTCCGAAGTGTCTCCATTCTCTCCGGTGAGATACACTTCGAGCTTCCTAGCAGCGTCCTTGAGATCACGCCCTGAGATTATGTTGTAGCGGTCAAACACTGCCCGGGTCTTATGTCCAGAGATCGCCATTGCCACTACGGATGCCGGTCCGTCGAAGGTCATGGAAGATCAAGCCGCGATACTGGCGTGGGCGCGCCCGGCGTTTCGCCTTCTTACATTCAGCACATCTGCTTCCTGGACTGACTGGCGCGGTGCAGCCGTGGCAGGTAAAGATACCCAGGCCCGCTCGTATACAAGCTGAGTTCCACGCCTTACGGAAAGTAGCAATTCGCTCGTCCGCATTCATGTACACAAATTCGCTCTTGGGATTGCGCGCGCGTTCGATGCGGAGCATCTCTAACAGTTCACCTAGCATAGGTATTGTTCGCGGCCCATCATTCTTTGTCGTACCTGGATCGAGGCGAATTTCAGCGTTCACGAAGTCCACGCCGAAAAACTTGTGTCACTCGCGCCTGCTTGTCTCATCATTGTTTGGACAGATACGGCTACCGAGAATTGAGCTCCCGCTCAAAATGATCCTCGATCATATGGAATAGCTGGATTTGGTATTCCGAGCCTTCAATGCTATGCGTTTTGTTGGGGTACGCCATAAAGCGAAACTGCTTGCCTGCACGGATAAGTGCATCGATCATTTGAATGCTGTTTTGCAGGTGAACGTTGTCATCCTCGGTGCCGTGCGCAAGGACCAGAGCACCATTGAGCTTACCGGCAAATTTCGTAATCGGATTGTCATAGACGGCCGGATCTTCTGCCGGCAATCCCTGATAACGCTCGGTGTAGATAGAATCGTAGTCACGCCAGTCGGTCACAGGGGCAACGGATGCCCCCGCTTGAAACCGACCGCTGTGCGTGAGCGCGTAGAGAGTCATCGAGCCGCCGTTTGACCATCCCCAAATGCCGACACGATTACGATCGAGCTGTGGGTATTCTGCGAATAACTGATCGAGAGCTGTGAGCTGGTCACGTAACTCGATGTCTCCAAATTCGTGGCGGATTGCGGCCGAAAATTTCTTGCCGCGATTCGGAGTGCCGCGATTGTCCACAGAGAAAACCGCAAATCCGTCCCCCGCCAAAATCTCCGCAAACAAGCCACTTGCGCCCGCCCATTGCGACCATTGGTCAACCACAACCTGCGCGGCCGGACCACCATAAATATTCACGATTACCGGCACTTTGCTATTGTTCGAATTCGGTGAGAGCAGCAGGTGGCCGTACAGAGTTGCGCCGTCTTCGGCCTTGAATTCCAGATATTTGAAAGGTGCAAGTCCATAGGCCGAGACAGGTCTCAATTCTGCAAAAACCCGGCAATTCGCGGTGAGATCACAAACGCTAAACTGATTGGGCGTGAGAGCGGTTGAGTAGTTGTCGATGTAACCGCTGCTGTTATCGGCGAATGTGGGATCGTGAAACCCATCTTCTTTCGAAATGCGTTGCAGGCCCGATCCGTCGAACTTCACGGAATAAATCTGCTGCTGTCGGGGGTCGTCTCTGTTGCAGTTGAAGTAAACCACGCCGTTCTTTTCATCGGCGGATTGAATTCCGAGGACCTCGAAATCTCCGGTGGTAAGCTGGCGTTCGAGTTTGGCGTCAGAAGACAAAGGCGAGGCTTTGTCGTAGCTGTACAGATAAATGTGCGTGTGACCGTCCCGCCAACTGGTCCAAAGAAACTCGCTGCCCGAATGCAAAATCGTGAAATCATCGTTCACATTTACCCACGTATTCGGCTCAGATTCGGTCAAGACCTTGCGTGAGCGGCCTGAGGCTACATCGACGAAATACAGTCCCATCTCATCCTGGTGCCGGTTTAGCACCTCGGCCCACAACGTGTTCGAACTCAGCCATCCGAATCTGGGGATGTAGATATCGCTTTGGTCCGTCAGTGAGATCCATCGCACCTTGCCGCCATTGCTACTCACGATGCCAATGCGCACCGCTGGGTTCGGATCGCCAGCTTTCGGATACTTTTCGAGATCGACCGTGGGGTGCGTAGGTGTCCAGTCAACGATGGGGTATGTGGGTACGTGGGTTTCATCCATCTGCAGGAATGCGATGCGACTGTTATCTGGAGACCAGAAATAATTGCTGTGAACCGAAAGCTCTTCCGCGTAAACCCAGTCCACTTCTCCGTTCAGAATATTGGAACCTTCGGCCTTTCCCCGTTCAGAAGAGCTATTTGTAATCTGTTTTGGAAAGCGGTCTTCCAGGCCCTGAACATACAAATTGTGTGCGCGCACATATGCAAGACGTTTTGCGTCAGAAGAAAATTTCGGATCGCGCACGCCATCCGGCGAAGGGCTGATTTGAACCGTGGTTCCGGTCGCTAAACCGTAGAGCCAAAGCTGGCCGTACGGAGTGAACAGAAGATGTTTGGAATCGGGCGCCCAATAATACGGAGCGACGTGGTAGCGACTGATCTGGTCCTTTTGCCGGTCGTCCTTAATGGATTCGATGGGCGGCGCAAGCTTCGCGAGTTTCTCATCGCTGATTAAAACCTTCTTTTCCCCGGTAGACGCGTCCACAGACCACAGCTGCGAATGTTCACCAGAGTCGTCGCGCTGAATATACGTGAATGATTTCTGGTCAGGGCTCCAGTTCAGCCCCTCCGGTGAGCGCCCAGTGATACCACCCAACGAAAAAATGGAGTCAATGGTGAGCTGCTTCTGTGGCGATGAATTCTGCGCGTGTAAGAAAGGAATCACGAAGCAACAAATTATGAACAGGCAAGAGCGACGTAGCATTGTCCCCTCGAGTACGAGTTGGTGCGAATGGGAAAGTGTACAACGCGCTCACAGCTTCTGGTAAACGGCGTTCCCGGTAACTTGATTTCATAACAATGTCGGCTCCTTGACCCGAGTAGACTGTGGTTATTCGACGACCGCAGGCTCGGGAGAAAGGAGCCGAACATGATGATTATAGGCGTAGATCACCACCCGAGCTTTCAGACGATTGCATTTTTTGTGGAGGAGACGGGTGAGTGTGGTGAGCAGGAGTTGAACCACAGCGACGGTCAAGCAGAGAAATTCTATCGAGACCTGAAGCAGCGAGGAATCTGCGTGCAGGTAGGCATGGAGGCTACCGGGTATGCACGCTGGTTCGAGCGGCTACTGGCTGAATTAGGATTCGAGCTGTGGATCGGCCATCCCGCGGAGATCAAAGCCAAACGAGTGAAGAAGCTGAAGTACGACCGTGAGGACGCTCGACTCATACTAAGACTGATGCGGGAGAACAACTTTCCTCGGATCTGGGTACCAGGTCCGGAGAATCGGGATCTGCGACAACTGCTCTGGCACCGGCATCGGTTGGTGCAGATGCGCACGCGAATCCTGAATCAGTTGCAGGCATTGGCGATGAACGAGGGCTACCACTGGAGGAAAAAACTATTCAGCGAACAAGGACGAGCGCTATTAGAGAAGCTCTCGTTGGCTCCTTGGGCTAGCCGACGCCGGCAAGAGTTGTTGGAGCTGCTGGACCGCCTGAATCCGACGATTGAGGAGTTAACCGCAGCCGTCGAACGGGAAGCCCGGAAGCGACCCGAGGCGCTGCGACTAATGACTCATCCTGGCGTAGGTCCGATCACGGCACTCGCTTATGTGTTGATCATCGGAACGCCGGCTCGGTTTGAGTGCGGCAAGCAGATCGGCACGTACGTGGGCATGATTCCGTGTGAGGAGTCCAGTGGTGGTAAGCAACGACTCGGGCACATCAGCAAACAAGGCAATTCGTTGTTGCGCTACTTATTAGTGGAAGCAGCCCAAGCAGCAGCGCACCTTCATCCAGACTGGAGACGTCGGTACATGCATCTGGCGATGCGTCGGCATAAGAGCATTGCCAAGGTTGCGATGGGACGCCGGCTGGAGTATCACATCCGGACAAAACGCGCCTGATTGAGTTCGGGCTTTTTGCTGCACTAAGTCGGAAGAAGCATGGGGAGGGCAAGCCGGAGACGTTCAACTTTCTGGGCTTCACCCACATCTGTGGGCAAGCTAGGAAGAACGGCAAGTTCCTCGTGTTGCGCAAGAGTAT
>Ga0306921_10004888_pt1 | contig 13846 bp, 15 predicted proteins | sample sta12Cox44000080_FD_203760 | JGI IMG/M metagenome (GOLD analysis project Ga0306921, IMG submission 203760) | Lab enrichment of tropical soil microbial communities from Luquillo Experimental Forest, Puerto Rico - statoxic.12C.oxic.44.000.080 (v2)... | ecosystem: Environmental > Terrestrial >... | reverse complement strand
ACTTCTGCCTTCTCGAAGTGATAGTGTGGCAGCACACGCACCCCATACGTCTGTTGGTGAGCATCGAAGATGGCCGACGACGAGATTGCGTCGTACGTAACGTGCTTGGAATCTGGATATGACTTAAGAAAATCGCCAATCGCACTCTTCAAGGTGGGGCTGGTAATGGTCCCGGTCAAGAGGCGGACCGCGCACCGCTGGCGCGCAATATTCTGTAGCTGACCACGGATTTCGGTATCGACGGCCGCCCACGGAACTTCCGAACCGTTCTTTCTCGGGCCTTTGGTTCGCTGCGCATCGTAGAGCCCGAGTACCGACGCCTGGCCGATGGCGCAGAGCCCACCGCGCGACGCCGGATGTAGGGGATTGCCTTCCAGTTTGATCGGACGTCCGTCGCGCACCTTGGCCACCATACCGCAGCCGGCGGTGCATCCTCCGCAGGTGGTCGCGTAATATAGAGCGCGTCCGGGAACGATCTCTTCGTTGGCGATCAGCAGAGGGATCGCCTTCTCCACCGGCGCTCTGGAACAACCTGTGGCCACGGCCACCCCTGCGCTCAGAGCGGAGAGCTTCAGGAAGTCGCGCCGTTGCAGTTGTACCGCGAGCGTTTCCAACTTTTTCGGGAATTCATTCTCGGACGCAGCCAGCAGTTCGGGATCGCGGTTGCGCTCCCGCAGGCTCTTCCAGAATCGTTTGCGTTGGTCAGCCAACCTTTCCTCCTAGAAATGGCACGTTGAGCAATCGGTGGAAGCATGCACGCTCCTGCCCGGTTGCGCCCACGTGGTCAACTGCACGGGTGACGCGCTCGATCCCGCCAGGCCGTTTTGGTCAACGTTGCGGTGGCAGTTCACGCAGTAACCCATGTTCAGCGTTTGGTCCTGGCGGACTTTCTCCATGGTCTCCACCGCGCCATGGCACTGCTGACAGGCAACGCCCCGGTTCACGTGCGGCCGATGGTCGAAGTAAACGAAGTCAGGAAGGTTCGTGACTTTGATCCACACGATGGAATGCGGCGTCTGTTTGGGATCAGGCAGTCGCGTCGCCGGATTCAGCGCCAGCGCCGCATAGATCTTCGCGATCTCTGGTGAAATCACCTGACGCGGTTCGCGCTTCTCCTTCTTCGCCAGTTCATCCTCGGCCCGGACCGCACCCATGGTCGCGGTCACGAACCGGTGGCAGTTCATGCAGGTGCTGGCGGAAGGAATTCCTGCGTAGCGGCTGCGGGTCGCACCCGAGTGGCAATAAAGACATGCAATCTGCAATTCACCGGCATGCAGCCGGTGCGAATAGGCGATGGGTTGAACAGGTTCGTATCCCTGCTGGTTCCCTGGGGTACGAAAGGCCGTTAGTTTAGGTGCGAGGAGCAGGAGTCCCACCGCGAACGCGATCAGCAATACGCTGGTCACAAACGGACTGGCAAGTAACTTCATCGCGGCGGATACGTCCGGCTTGGAACCGTTGCGCCCCATGCCTACACTCCCGAGACCTTGGCCCGCGACGGAGGCGCCGGAAAGTTACGCATGGGTGCGGGACTGTCACCGGGCTGGCCATACCAGCGCACCACTTCAGGCTTGCGCCACAGGTACGGCAGCGGCGTCACGAGGAAGTGAACCAGGCGAGTGAAAGTCGTCACTAGCACGATCGCCCAGGCGTTGATGACGTGTAGCTTCACCACGAGTGGCATTGAGGCCACGAAGCTGATATTTGGCTGGAACTTGAACATCGAAAGCAGATACGGCGCGCCGCTGGTCGCGTACCAAGAAGATCCCCAGGGATAGAAGACGGCAATAAAAATACCGGTGGCGCCCTGAAAGAGCAGCAACGCCAGCGCGACCCAATCCATGGGAGAGGTCACGATCCGGGCTTTGGAGTTCGTGAAGCGCCGCTCAATAATCCCCAGTAAACCGATCACGGTTAGCAGACCGAAGACCAGGGCCGAAATCTCAAGAATGTAAAGCCGCAGAGGATGACGGTTCCAGGCCAGCACGTGCGAGGGCACCAGCATGCCGCAGAGGTGTCCCAGCAAGATGACGATGATGCCGTAGTGAAAGCACACCAGGCCCCAGAAGTGCTGTTGGTTCTCCAGAAACTGCGACGAAAGACTGGAATAGGTGAACGGCGCCTTGCGATAACGCATGATTGTTCCTAGAAAGAATGTGAACAGCGCCACATAAGGAAAGACGCCAAGCAGCAGTTGGTTTAGCAGAGGGCTAGTCATGAGCAGCTCCCGTGACGACCGGCTCTGCGTACAAACAGTGGAGTACGCGTCCGATGGCCTGCATGACGTTGAGGTAGGGGGTTCGGTGTGGGTTCAATGCCTCGGCGGAGATAGACTCTTTGCCTTCCGCCTTGCCGGCGAAGGCAGCCAGCATTTTTTCTACGGCCGACAGAACGCAGGTATTTGCAAACTCCTGTGCACGCTCCGGCTCCATGTGTCCAAGCAGACTCAGAACGTGCGTCAGGTGGTCGGGCAATTCCGCCGACTCCACCAGGCCATATCGCCGCAACTCCTGGCGCATCTTTACCAGCAGGGCGCCGCGATCGTAGTTTTCACCAAACAAGTGCCAGCCGATTTCCAGCGAGCACACCGGATTGAGATCAAAGGTCCGCGTGAACAACTCCTGCAGATCTTCGACTGATAGCGGAGCTGTGGCCCAAGCGAAGTCATTGAGCAGCGGAGCGACAGCAGGGAGCGCTTCAGCCAGTGCGTACCGGCACTCGGCAACATGCTCCTGGTATCCTGCCTCCGGGTACTTCACCAGTTCGGCGAGCAGTTCGTGAACTCTGGTTGCTTTGGTCACAGCTTCCATTACGCCCCTCTCTGCGGCGCCGACACAAAGCCGAAACCTGTGCTTTGTTTGTGTTCCATCGGGTCTTCCATCATCTGAATCGCCTGCTCGCGGTGCATGGGTGGAATTACGAAGCGGTCTTCAAACGTGCACAGCGACGTGAGCTGATAGATGGCTTCAGCCTCTTCGACAGAACTATCTGCCTGGCTAAGCATCTGGTGGGCAGTTTCCATGTCAACATCGCCGACGGTCAGAGCGCGCCGGTACCAGCGGACCGCTTTTTGCTTGCGCAGGGCGTAGCGGACCTTCTCTTCCTGGCCGGCGCCGAACAGATTGGCCAGGAATTTCATGGGCACGCGCGACTCGTCAATGTCGTGGAACAGGTTGCCGGAACTGTGCTTGAGCGTGCCATTTTCCTTGCTGGCCATGACCGGCGACATCGGGGGAACGTAAAACAGCATCGGCAGGGTTCGGAATTCGATATGCGGTGGCAGCGCGATCTTCCAGGTCTTGACGAACTTATAGGTTGGTGACTTCTGCGACGACTCAATGACAGAGTCATGCACGCCGTTCTTGCGGGCCTCGGCAATCACCTCGGGGTCATTGGGGTCGAGGATCAGGGAACGCTGCCCGTTAATCAGTTCTTCATTGGGAAGTTTGGCCACTTCTTCCAATCGGTCGGCGTCATAGAGGACCACGCCGAGGTAGCGGATTCGTCCCACACAGGAGTGGAAGCACGCCGGGGCCTGTCCGGTCTCCAACCGCGGATAGCAAAGGATGCACTTCTCGGACTTTCCCGTGTTCCAGTTGTAAAAGGTCTTCTTGTAAGGACACGCCGCCACGCAGGCACGCCAGCCGCGGCAGCGTTTCTGGTCAATCAGAACGATGCCATCCTCGCCTCGCTTGTAGAGCGCGCCAGACGGGCATGCCGCCACGCACGACGGATTCAGGCAGTGGTTGCAGATGCGAGGGAAGTAGAAGAACACCAGCCGTTCGGTCGCCTGCAACTGCATTCGCTGCTCGGGCGTCAGGCCTTCCAGGTTGGGATCGTTGGCGGCATACACCGGTGAGCCGCCCAGGTCATCATCCCAGTTTGGTCCGGCTTCGATGTTAATGTATTCCCCGGTAACCATCGAGATAGGGCGTGCGGTCGGCTGGTCGGCGCCCTCCGGCGCATTAAAAAGGTGCTGGTAGTCGTAGGTCCAAGGCTCGTAGTAGTCATCCATAGTGGGCTGGCTGGGATTATGAAAAATCTTCAGAAGGGCATTGCCCTTGTTTTGCGATCGAAGCTGAATTCGGCCGCTGCCATTTTTCTCCCATCCGCCGTTGTACTTGTTCTGGTCTTCCCAGCAGCTGGGATAACCGGTGCCGGGCTTGGTCTCCACGTTGTTCCACCACATGTACTCGGTGCCCTTGCGGTCGGTCCAAATGTTCTTGCAGGCAATGGAACAGGTGTGGCAACCGATGCACTTGTCGAGGTGGAAGACCATCGAAACTTGTGAGCGTACGTTCATAATTCCCTCGTCATGAATCTTTCGAATCGTGTTTCTCGTGTCTTCCCCGTTACCACCTCAACTCGGGCAGCTTGCGCACTAGCACGTGCGTATCGCGATTGGGACCGACAGGTCCCCAGTAATTGAAGTGGAAGGTGAACTGGCCGTAGCCGCCAGCCATCAGGTTCGGCTTGAGTCGGATTCGCGTCAGCGAATTGTGGCCGCCGGCCCGTTTGTGACCACGCAGTGGCGAAGTTGGTACCGAGTAGGTGCGCTCCGGCGAGTGGTACTGGATGCAAACGCCCCGCGGAATACGCGCACTCACAGCCGCCCTTGTCACTACTACTCCATGGTCGTTGTGCACCTCGACCCAATCGTTGTCCACGATATCGATTTCAGCGGCGTCCTTGTCGTTGATCCAGAATGGTTCCACTCCCCGCGAGAGCGTGGTCATGCGGTGGTTGTCGCCGTAGGTGGAGTGGATGTGCCACTTTCCGTGCGGCGTCAGATAGTTCAGCATCTTGGTCGGACCGACCTCCTTGCTGAAGCGCAGATCGGCGTATTGCGCCGGCAACGGTTTCGGCTTGTAGGTCGGAAGGTGCTCGCCGAACGCGATGTACAACGGATGGTCGAGATAGTAGTGCTGTCGTCCAGTGAGGGTGCGCCACGGTACCAGCGATTCCACGTTGTACGTGAACGGTGAATACGGGCGCCCGTCTTCTGTCAGCCCAGACCACATCGGACTATTGAGCAAGCGTTGCGGGCGCGCCTGCAACGCCTTGTAGTCCACTCGAAGGCCGCGGTTCTTCTCCGCCAGATGTGCCAGTGGCAAACCGACCTTTTTCTCCATGTTCTTGTAGGAGCGCCAGGCGAGTTCGCCGTTGGTGACCGTCGCGAAACGAAGAATTATGTTGCAGGCCTCGGCGTCGTCGCGCAACGAGGGATAACGCTCCCCTTCCCACTCGACCGCGGGCAGCGACTTCAGCGCGGTGTCGTATTCGTCCTGGATTTCGTAGTGTGTCCCATGTTGGCCCAACCCGCTCTGGCGCGCGAGCGGGCCGAAGGAAATGTACTGGTTGTAGAGGTTCTTGTAGTCTCGGGTGACGACCTTCAGCGCCGGCATGGTCTTACCAGGCACCGCTTCGATCTCGCCGGCCATCCAATCCCTGATGGCGGGCTGCGTGATCTCGGCCGCCGAGTCATGCGCCAGCGGCGTCGCTACCAGGTCCTTCACCGGCTCGGGGAAGTGTTTTTCCGCCAGCTCGGAAAACTTCTTCGCCAGCTCCCGAAAGATTTGCCAGTCGGACTTCGACTGCCATGCAGGTGGCACTGCCGCCGACAGCGGATGGATAAAGCTATGCATGTCGGTCGAGTTGAGGTCCGCCTTCTCGTACCAGGTGGCTGCCGGCAGGACAACGTCGGAATAGAGCGCCGACGTGTCCATGCGGAAGTTCAGGTCCACCACAAGATCCATCTTTCCTTGTGGCGCCTGCTCCCACCACTTCACTTCCTTCGCCGAACCGCCGGCGATATCGTCCGTTGCGATGGCATTGTTGTGGGTACCGAGATAATGGCGGAGAAAGTATTCGTGGCCCTTGGCGCTCGCCAGCAGCGCATTGCCGCGCCAGACGAACCAGACGCGCGGCCAGTTCTCCGGGGCATCGGGATCTTCGACCGAGAACTTCAGGCCCCTGTTCTTGAGTTGCTGAACGGCGTACTGCGCGATCTCTTCGCCGCTCTGCGCGCCTGCCGCCTGAGCTTCGCGCGGGATTTCAAGCGAGCTCTTGTTGAATTGCGGATAGAACGGCAGCCAACCGTTCCGCACTGCCCGGATCTGGTGGTCGATTGTATGCCCATGTGCGAGACCGTTCGAGTGGATTGGCACCGTATGGTAGTCGGTGAACTCGCGCTCGTAGCGCCATTGGTCTGTGTTTACGTAGTGCCAGCTAGGCGCATTTTGCAGCCGCGAGGCTGCATACCAATCCTTGGCAAACGCAATAGCGCTCCACGACTCGCCCGGCGCAAGTTTTTCCTGGCCAACGTAGTGCGCCAAGCCGCCACCATTCACCCCGATACAGCCGCAGAACATCAGCGCATGGATCGCCGCGCGGTACATCAGGTTGCCGTGGTACCAGTGATTGATTCCGGCGCCGATGATGACCGTGCAGCGGCCGTTCGTCTTCTCCGCGGTTACGCCCCACTCGCGCGCGAACCGAAGGATCACATCGCGGTTCATGCCGGTGTACTTCTCCGCCCATGCGGGGGTGTAGGCCTGGTTCTCCTCGTCGTAGCCGGCTGGATAATCGCCGCCCAGCCCTCGGGCCACACCGTACTGTGCCATCAACAGGTCGTAAACCGTAGCTACGGTTACGACGCTGCCATCAGCAAGCTGGACCCGCTTGATCGGTACCTCGCGAAATACGTTGCGGGCTTCGCCAAAGTCGTCGAACTCGACGCTCGCCACACCGTCGCCTGCATCCAGAAACGTCAACTGCGGATCGATGGTTGAATCGTCAAGTCCATCTTCCAGCAGCAGGTTCCACTTACCGGTTTCCCGGTTGGCCCAGCGATAACCAACGCTGCCTTTCGGCATCTTGGGTCGGAGGGTATTGCGGTCCCACATCAGGAACTGCCAGTCTCCGTTTTCCACTGCCTGATAGCCGGCAAGACGGTTGGCACGCAGTAGTTGGCCGGCGCGATACCCTTTACCGCTCTTCGTTAGCTCCACCAAATACGGTGCATCGGTGTACTTTTGCGTGTACTCAATGAAGTACGGTATCTGCTTCTTATGGTGAAATTCGGTGAGCAGGACATGGTTGACAGCCATCCACCACGCGCCGTCCTGGCCTGCATTGATGGCTACCCATTCGTCGGCGTACTTTGCTACCTGGTTGAAGTCCGGCGCGAAGACCCACATCTTCGATCCGTTGTGGCGAGCCTCTGCCGCGAAGTGGCAATCGGGCGTGCGGGTCATGTTGAGATTTGAGCCCATCACCGCCAGCAGCTTGGCGTTGTACCAGTCCGCCGACTCCTGCACGTCGGTCTGCTCGCCCCAGGTTTCGGGAGAGGCTGGCGGCAAGTCGCAGTACCAGTCGTAGAACGATAGAGATATCCCGCCCATCAACTGCAGCATGCGAGCGCCGCTGGCATAGCTGATCATCGACATTGCCGGGATGGGCGAAAATCCCGCGATGCGGTCGGGCCCGTGAGTCTTAATGGTGTGGACTTCGGCTGCGGCGATCAGCTCCAGCACCGTGTCCCACTCCACGCGGCGGAAACCGCCTTTGCCACGTGCGCGCTGCCAGCGGGCGCGCGCTTCGGGATTTTCCACCAGCGACTTCCACGCCTCGACCGGGTCGTCGTGCTGCGCCCGCGCGCCCTTCCACAGGTCAAGTAGCGCTCCGCGGAGGTACGGATACTTCACGCGCAGCGGGCTGTAGAGATACCAGGAGTACGAAATCCCGCGCTGGCAGCCGCGCGGTTCGTAAGGCGGCAACCCGTGCTCGAGCATGGGATAGTCCAGCCCCTGCATCTCCCAGGTCACGATCCCGTCTTTCACGTGGATTTGCCAGGTGCAGCCGCCCGTGCAGTTCACGCCATGAGTGGAGCGTACGATTTTGTCGTGCTGCCAGCGATTGCGATAGAACTCTTCCCATCCGCGCAGCTTCGGATCGGACTCGTCCTTGATCCAACTGATTGCATCGCGTAGCTTCATTGCTGTCCTTTCTCGTTCTCGCTGTGGACCAGCGAGCGTCGCACGCCGCGGAAGCGACCCTTGAACGCCGCGCCAAAGCTCACCATGCCCACTACGGAGCCTCCCAGCCCCAGCAGGAAAAAGTTCAGCAGCGACGGCGAATCATCTGTTCCGCCCCTCTTGGCTTCGTCTTCGAAAAACGCCAGCAGCGCCAGGGTCTCGTCGGGGCTGATGGGTGTGTTCTTAAAAACCGGCTGCATGGTGGGGCTACCCGGCGACGTGAGCCACGCGCCGAGACCTTTACGCCCTTGCAGTCGCTCGTACACCAGGGTCAGATCGGGCCCAAGATGCCCGCCGCCGAGTCCACCAATGCCGCGCGCGGTGTGGCACGATAGGCACGGTGGCCCGCCATTGGCCAGGCGGTGTTCACCCACAAAAATGCCGCGCCCGGTGGCGATGTCTTGCGACGTAAACGGCCGGTCACTGATCTGGCTACCAGCAAATTGCGAGCGTGGCAGCTTGGACTCGGCTTCGATCATGTCGATCAAAGCCGCTGCCAATTGTGCGTTCATGCCACTGACAGTCGGCATGACCACGCCTCGCGCCTCCTGTTGCAGCTTCAGAGCAAAACCATCGCCGGCGTCAATCTTCGCCTTGGGATTCTGCGCAAATTCCACCAGCCACGCGCGGTCCTTCTGCTGGGTGACGTCCTTCAAGTCAGGACCGGTCAGCCGCCCGCCTCCGATGGTGTGGCAACTGGTGCAGTTTTGCTTGAAGTAGGGCGCTGCTTCTTGCGAGTGCCCATGAAAAGCGAACCCCAGGCACAACAGGGCACAGAGAATTGAGATACGTCGGCGGTTCATCGAGTACTCCCGCTCACCCTGGAAGGGTTTGAGAAATGTCCGCGGCTGTCCATTGGGCGTTGCAAGCTCTTCTCGGCGATGCGTGCAAGCGTGGTGGTTTCCAGCAGGTGAACGTAGGCATTGCGTACCTCGCGCCATGCCTCGTGCGCACTGCATGGATTTACGTCACTGCACTCCTTGTTCCTGCCAAGAAAGCACTCGGGCCTGGCGCGCGTACCCTCGAAGAGCTCGATAACGTCAATGAGGCGAATGTGGCGTGGATCACGATGCAGGCTGTAGCCGCCGCGGCTTCCACGCACGGCGTCGATGATTCCTGCATTCCTCAGTGCCAGCAGGATCTTCGAAAGGTAGTTGGCCGGAATGTCACACTGCTCGGCCAAATCGCGGCCCAGAATCGCGGTTCCTTCCGGCTGCGAAGCCAGATGTGTGAGGGCACGCAGAGCATGTTCGGAAGTGGTCGAGAGCATTCTTGACCTCTGGATGAACAAATCATTTACCCTGCTCGCAAGCCTGCATGTGACTTTTGTCACGACTGCATGGAATTTCCGCATCCTGGTCGCAGCAAATGTTCCAGGCTGGAACGATAGAACTTGGCGCTTCCATTCGGGCCGCCCGTCAGCGTCGTATATTCTTTGCGGAAGGATTTCGGAGGATTCAATGCCCAAGCCATCGACATCAGCCGATCGAATTCGCAAGTTCCATCCGGAAGTCTGGCAACGATTTTCTGCGCTGGCCGACGCCTGTCATGAGGCGGGGCCTCTGGACGAGAAGACGCGGCGACTCGTAAAACTCGCGCTAGCCATCGCAGCCGGTACGGAAGGCGGCACTCACTCGGCCGTTCGCCACGCGAAGGAAGCTGGAATCACCATCGAAGAGATGGAACACGTCGTCCTGCTGGGCGTCACCACCTTGGGATTCCCGGCTGCCGGGCGCGCCCTGGCGTGGATCCACGATACGAAGGAGTAGCTGTTACGAGGCCGCCAGCTCGATGAATCCGAGCAAATGTGCTCGGGCTTGATCCACAGCTGGACGCTGCTTGGCGACGTGCAGCTTCACACCAAAAGATCCCATGAGCTGGTCAAGACTGTCTTTCGGTTCGTGGCTGCGCACGTGGACTTCGGTTGGCAGTGGATTGAATCGCTTTGAGACTACTCTGGACACAGCATCTCCGCACGGCACGCTGGTGCTGAGCGCGCTGCGCTGCCGCCCTGCGGGTGACTCCCTATTCGCTGCGGGTGATTTTTCCGTTGTGGAAGCAAAACAAAAAACGTTTTGCTTCCACAATTTCAAACCACAACTCGTCTCGTATTCCCCTGCAGAAGATCGTCGCAAAAAAACTGTAAGGCCTCGTCAGCCGGCAGTTGATGTTGCCAGCAGCATCCCACCTTCCTGCACTTGACTTGAATTAACACTGGATTCAGAATGCCGCAGCTTCTTCCAATATGTATGGCCCTTCATCACCCTGACCCTGTGGGCACTTGTTGCCCAGAACGACTTACCAATTCTGCCTCCCGCAGAATCTTGGAGGGCGAGATGATTCGACGCGCGCGTCCTGTTTCTGAATTCCTCCCCGGATTCGGAGCTGTCCTCATTGTATGTTTCACATTGTTGCTGGTGATTGCGCTCGCACTGGACCCGCCCGCCGATGCGACCGCTATCGCTACGGGTTCAATCAGCGTTACAAGTTTCACGATCACGCCCAGCAGCGGAACGGTGGTCTTTGGGACGCCATGGACTGCGGAGTCTTTTGCCCAGGCACAGAACAGTCTGTGCGGCTGCGACTCGCAGTTCAATTCCAAGGTGGGAGGCACAGCTCAGGCCGATGCAATGGTCATGTTCGCTCAAGGCCATGCGCTAACCGACGCCGCGGGTCTGACGTTGTCCGCTGCGGACGCCGTCAACATCAGCAGCGCTGGAGTAATGGCCGCCAACGCCATCGGACAGGGACCTTGAACACGACGTTCTCAGTCACGGGAGGCAGTGGGCCTGTCGATGTGACCTTCAGTGCATTGTTGAACATGACCCAGTTTCTCTTCACGGACCCTGGTGGGGTGTTCGCAAAAAACGAAACTTCATACCAGTTGTCGATCGATGGCCAGACACTCTTATTCATGGATCTCGCGAACCAGATCGGATGTTTGGCGGCAACTCAAATTGGCGGGGACCTATCTGGATGCCAGTCAACGTTCTGATCATACGTGGGTTGCTGAACATGTATCTTTTTTATGGTGACGAGTTCAGGGTGGAATGCCCGACGGGTTCGGGAAAATACATGACGTTGTTTGAGGTGGCGAAAGACACTGCGTTGCGCCTAGGGCGCATTTTTCTTCGTGATGAGAGTGGCAGGAGTCCCGTTTACGGAGGGACGAAGAAATTCCAGGAAGACCCGCATTGGCGGGACTACATCCTGTTCTATGAGTATTTTCATGGCGACAATGGTGCTGGGCTGGGCGCCGGTCATCAGACGGGCTGGACAGGGCTTATCGCACCAATTCTCGATTTGTTCGCACGGCTAGACCCCGGAGTAGTGCTGCGTATCCCCGAACAAGTGGTCGCTGAGATGACACGGGAGCAAGTTGCAGGGACATGATCTTGGCTAGATCGAGGTGAAGTCAGGGAGGAACGGTGCCGTCGCACCCTCTTTGCCCAAGCTTTCAGTACGCGAAAATTCCGGACTTGTCACGATTTGCCCCACAACCTGGCCCCCACCCGTGCTTGAGGTTAACAGTTTCACGGCCATGGGCTGGTTCGACGAAATCGAGCGCGCCTTTGGTCAGCAATGTGGTTTAATTCTGCACCAAGGACCCACAAGCAATGGCCAGTTGCATGCGTCCATGCTCTCAACCGGGATACCGGCCGCGGCGGCGGTAGTAGCTCCGAGCTATCCCCACGACGCCTCCAAGAGCTTCCAGCTTGCACTGGTCGCCTGCAATGCCTACAATGTCTGCATGCAATACACACTCCGCAACGTACCGGGTACTTTGGACGAAGCTCTTCGCCGGGCTGCGCGTGAGCAGGGCAAAAGCCTGAACGAAGTGGCGATTGAAGCCCTGGCCCGGGGTGCTGGCGTTACTGGGGAACGCAGCCGGCAGCGCGATCTCAACGACATCGCAGGCACCTGGCGCAAAGATCCCGCCTTCGACAGCGCCCTGGCCGCGCAGGACACCATTGACGAAGAGATGTGGCGGTGAGGCTGGCGCTCGACACGAACCGTTACACCGACCTTTGCCGGGGCAATGTGTCCGTGGTCGAGACGGTCGAGTTCGCCGATGAAGTTTGGTTGCCGTTCATCGTGCTGGGAGAATTGCGCGCCGGATTTGCTGTGGGCAGCCAGGGACCGCGCAACGAAGCTGTCCTGCGCCGTTTTCTCCTGAAGTTCGGCGTCGGCGTGCTCTATGCCGACGAGCAGACGACGCATCATTACGCCGCTGTTTACCGACAACTGCGTAAGCAAGGCACCCCCATCCCGACGAACGACATGTGGATCGCAGCCCTCGTCCTGCAACATTCGCTTGTCCTGTGTGCCCGTGACACGCACTTTGACGTCCTTCCTCAGCTCACCCGCGTGTAGGTCATCGATCCACCTGCTAAAAGTGCCTGTCCGCTTTGCTTGTTTCAGTTGTTTCGCACGTGCAAGGATTGCCTGACATTAACTATCCGTTGTTCAAACCAGCTTCGGCAGCACGTCCGTCTCGGGCGCTGCCACTGTTCCCCTTTGACAGGGATACAGTAACGGCCAGTCGTGGGGAGGCGGGCGGCTATGGCAGGAGAAGGTCGACAATGAACGCCTTATGCAAGCTGTCGTCTATTCGTTCATTCGCGAGCAGGTCCCACGCCTCAAACAGATCGCGCGGACGCTGGCGATCGAGTGCAGCGACAGTCTTGCCGGCGTAGAGGCCCGCGAAGCTGACGACCGTCATTTTCGCGAACCCGAATTCCGCGTCCACGCGTAGCGATACCGACCTGACGGCTGGCTCGTAGACACAGCCCTGCAGTATCGGCGTGACTTCGGCCAGGAGCCAGTCTCGCCCCCTCACGTCTCTCAGTAGCTGAAGGAAGAACGCTGGACGCCCACCGCCGGGTGCTGGCGCCGGAGCACCCCGATATGTCCAGTTCCGCCTGGAACCTGTTTCGAACACTTCAGGACTTCGTCAGCAATCGGCAAAACACTTGCTGGACAGAGCACGAGCGCCTGACAGATCGTAAGCATGCGTCCAACGAGGAGCCCGCTTTGATACAGTGAGTCCAGGATGGATCGGTCGAATGGATATGAAGGTGTGGCTGTGGAGTATCTGGCCCGCCGTGGCAGTGGCCGCTCTACCGGAGTTGGCGTGGATGCGGTGCGGCAGTGGGCGCGAACATTACCAAGCGGGGCCGCAGTAATTGATCTAGGCTGCGGGCCGGGTTTTCCCCTCACCGAGATACTGGTCGCAGAAGGACTCGACGTCTTTGCCATTGATGCGGCACCATCCTGCGTCCAGGCATTCCGGCGTAATCTCCCAAAGACACCCGTGATTTGTGAAGCTGTCCAAGATTCGACATTTTTCGATCGAATTTTCGAGGGGATCCTAGCATGGGGGCTCATCTTCTTGCTGTCCCCCGAAGACCAACGACGCTTGATCCAAGGGATCGCCGACATATTGGTGCCGGGTGGCCGGCTACTTTTTACATCGCCTGCGGAACCATTGGTGTGGAACGATGCGATGACAGGATTGGAATCACGCTCCCTTGGAGCCGGGGAGTATCGGAGACAGCTCGCGGCGGTTGGCCTGTCGGTGGTGAGTGAGTACGAGGACGAAGGCCAGAATCACTATTTCGATGCTTCTAAGTATAGCCAAGGATACTTGAAATCTTACGGGCGAAGCTTTCAGCACTCAGCGGTCAGCGGTCAGCGTTCAGCTTTTGCATGAGTGCCGTCAGCATGCGTTTCAATTCGGTGGTCCGCTGGTGCAGTGCGTCATAGTCCTTGGGCTGGATGAGCTTCAGATCGCGCGCCAGCAGCAGGTG
>Ga0306921_10004887_pt1 | contig 13849 bp, 14 predicted proteins | sample sta12Cox44000080_FD_203760 | JGI IMG/M metagenome (GOLD analysis project Ga0306921, IMG submission 203760) | Lab enrichment of tropical soil microbial communities from Luquillo Experimental Forest, Puerto Rico - statoxic.12C.oxic.44.000.080 (v2)... | ecosystem: Environmental > Terrestrial >... | reverse complement strand
CCTGGCGAAGATGGTTTATCGCGCCGAAGCCTACTCCACAGTGCCGCCCGCGGTCTGGGATGCGGCCCTCAAGAACTACGCGCCGAATCTCGGCTACGACTACGGCGGCCGTCTGATGGCGGCCTGGCTCGACCGAGGCGCCTAGAGGATGTTCGCCACCCGACGGATCCCGGCGCGGATCGCGGCTTCCGTCAGCGAGGCGTAGCCGAACAGCAGGCCCGCGCGCGGCGGCGGGCTCGTATAAAACGGGGCGACGGAATAGAGGCCGACGCCGGCGGCTCGTGCGCGCGCGATGACGGCCGGGAGGTCGCGCGGGCGTACGTCGCTCAGCCAGACCACGAGATGCACGCCCGTGTTCTCGCCGGCGATCTCCACGCGGTCCCCGAAGTGCTGGCGCAAGGCACCGATCAGCGCGCGCCGTCGCCTGGCGTTCCGGTTCCCCGCGCGCCGCAGGTAGCGCTCGAACTGGCCGGTCGTGATGAAGTCGGCGAGCGCTTCCTGCGCGAGCGTGGCCGAGAAGCGGTCCGTCGCCCACTTCGCGGCGACGAACGCGGGCACGAGCGAACGGGGCAGCACGAGATAGGCGATCCGGAGCGCCGGGAAGAGCGTCTTCGAGAATGTCCCGACGTAGACCACGCGACCGTCCCGGTCCAGCGACTGGAGCGCCTCGAGCGGGTGCCCTTCGTACCGGAACTCGCTGACATAGTCGTCTTCGATCACCCAGCTGTCGGCGCGGGCCGCCCACGCGAGTAGCGCCAGCCGCCGCTCGAGCGGCATGATCACGCCGGTCGGGAACTGGTGGCAGGGCGTCACGTACGCGAGCCGCGCGCGGGGTGGCAAGGCGTGCGTTTGTAAGCCGTCGGCGTCGACCGGCGTGTAGGCCAGCCGCGCGCCGGCCGCTTCGAACGGAATGGTGACGCCGGGGTAGTGTGGCTCCTCGACGACCGCGGCGTCTCCGGGATCGAGCAGGACGCGTGCGGCGAGATCGAAGCCTTGCTGCGAGCCGTTGGTGATCACGATCTGTTCCGTCTCGCACACGACCCCCCGCGCGCGCTTGAGGTATTCGGCGAGCGCGCCGCGCAGGGGCGCGTACCCGGCCGGGTCCGCATAGCCGAGCGCCTCGCGGGCCGTTCGACGGGCCCGCGCGGCCAGCAGCCGGCGCCAGATTTCCCTCGGGAACTCGTCGATGGACGGCTCGCCGTAGCGAAAGTCGTAGCGCAGACCGGTCGAGGCCGCGCGCGGCGCCGGGAGTAGCGCGGTCAGCCGCTCGGCATACGCCGAGACGGGCGCGGCATGCCCGGGCTTCTGCCGGGACGACGCGGGTAACGCGGACGCCGGCAAGGCGCTCGCCACCGACGCGGTCGCGCGGTTGCGGCCGACGACGTAGCCTTCGGCGAGCAGCTGCTCGTAGGCCTGCACGACCGTGTTGCGCGAGACCCGCAGATCGGCCGCGAGCTCCCGCGTCGACGGGAGCCGCGCCGCGGGCGCCAGGCGGCCGTCGCGGATCATCGACTTGAGGGCGAGGTAGACGCGCCGGTAGAGGGGCCCGTCCAGTTTGCGCAGGTCGAGCAGGAGCATCTGGCACCATAGAATAGCTCGAAACTGGCCCTTTCAAGAGGCCAGAATAGGGTGCACCATACGCCGTAGTGATCGCACGAGGAGGCCAGGCCATGGGAAAGGACGTCCGGATGCTCGAGGAGCTCAATGGTGGTTACGTTCGGGCCGCGCAGGTTTCGGACGTCGGCTGGTTCGACAAGAACCTGGCGGCATGCTTCATGGCGAGCAATCCTGACGGCTCGCTGGTCGACCGGGCGGGATTCCTCGCCCGGATCGGCCGGCCGAATCCGAGCAAGAACATGGCGGCCGTCGACACTCGCGCGCGAATCGTCGGCGACCTCGGCATCGTCGATTCGGGCTTCCGGTATACCAGACCCGACGGGCAGGACGGTCTGGGCCACTACACCGACGTCTACGGCTTCATCGACGGACGCTGGCAGTGCGTCTCGGCGCACTTCGCGCTCCGGCCGGCGCCGCCGCAAACCGGCGCCGCAAAGACGGCCAACGTCGTCGCGGCGGTGCCGAGCCCGGCGGACCACGCGGCGCTGAACGATCTCAACCACCACTACATCCGCGCGGTCCGGGAGTCCGACGCCCGCTGGTTCGACGCCAACCTCACGACCGAGTTCGTCAACGGCAACGCCGACGGCTCGTTCTCCGACCGCGCGGCGTTCATCGCGTTCATCGGCAAGCCGATTCAGGTCTCGAACCTCCGCGAGGAAGACGTGCGGATCCAGGTAGTGGGCGACATCGGCATCATCCACGCGCGCACCGTCTATACGAAGCCGGACGGTCAGGCCGGCGCGGGACGCTACACGGACATCTGGTGGCGCGACGGCGGGCGGTGGCGCTGCGTGTCGGCGCACGTCACGCGCGGCTGAGCGCCGCGCGTTCCCGGCTCCCCGGCCAAGAATCAGTAATCCGCGCTACTATTCTTGGCAGCGGGAGCCGATGAGCGCCTTGTTACGACCGAGTGTCTCGAGCGTGGTCGTCCTCGGCCTGTTTTTCGCCATTTTCGCGGCGGAAGCGGCGGCTCAGCCGCCGACGATTCCAGAGCCGCCGCTGATCATCGACGGCCGGGTGCTCTGGGTCGATTTCGGCAGCCAGACGATGGCCCTGGCGCCGGCCAACGGCACACCGGCGATCTCGATCGACCTGCGTCGTCTGCCGCAGAGCGACTACCAGGGATTCCGTGGAAACGAGTACGTGCGAGTCGTCGGCTACGTACTCCGGCCGAGCCGCCGGATCCAGGCGTTCGAGCTCTACCTGGTGACGCCGTGGTATCCGGCCATGCCGCAGAGCCCCTGACGAGAGCATGAGCACGGAACGGACGTACGAGACGATCGAGGTCGAGGGCGGCGTGCCGATCAAGGCGTGGATCCGCGGCGTCAGCCTGGAGGACGTGGCGGCGAAGCAGCTGCACAACGTGGCGCGCCTGCCGTGCGTGCGCGGCTGGGTGGCGGCGATGCCGGACGTCCACTGGGGCGTCGGGGCGACCGTCGGCAGCGTCATTCCGACCGTCGGCGCCATCATTCCGGCGGCGGTCGGCGTGGACATCGGGTGCGGGATGGCGGCGGTCCGGACGACGCTGACCGCGAGCGACCTGCCGGACAACCTGCGCGAGATCCGTACGGCGATCGAGCGCGCGGTGCCGCACGGGCGCACGCCGCGCGGCCGCGACGAGGGCGCCTGGGAGAATCCGCCGGCGCCGGCGGTCGAGGCCTGGCGGCGCCTGGAGCCGCGCTTTAGCGCGATCACGAGCAAGCACGGGAAGATCAAGCACTCGAACAACGTCGTGCATCTCGGCACGCTCGGGACCGGTAATCACTTCATCGAGGTGTGCCTGGACGAGGCCGACCGCGTCTGGTTCATGCTCCACAGCGGCTCGCGCGGCGTGGGCAACAAGATCGGCACGTACTTCATCGAGCTGGCCAAGCAGGACATGCGCCAGCACCTGGCCAATCTGCCCGACGCCGACCTGGCCTATCTCGAAGAGGGCGCGGCGCACTTCGACGACTACGTGGAGGCGGTGAGCTGGGCGCAGGACTTCGCGCTGACGAATCGCCGGCTCATGATGGACGCGGTCGTGCGGGCGGTGTGCGGCGTCGCCGGGATCCCGCCGTTCGAGGTGGGGCAAACGGCGGTGAACTGTCACCACAACTACGTGACGCGCGAGCGTCACGGCGGGCGGGAGATCTTCGTGACCCGCAAGGGGGCGGTGCGCGCGGGCGCGGGCGACCTCGGCGTCATTCCCGGCAGCATGGGCACGCGCTCCTACATTGTCCGCGGTCGCGGCAACCCGGAGAGCTTCGAGAGCTGCAGCCACGGCGCGGGCCGCGCGATGTCGCGCAACGAGGCGAAGCGGCGCTTCACGGTGGCCGATCACGAGGCGGCGACTGCGGGCGTCGAGTGCCGGAAGGACGCGGACGTCATCGACGAGACGCCGGGGGCGTACAAGCCGATCGACGCGGTCATGGAGGCGCAGCAGGACCTCGTCGAGATCGTGCATACGCTCCGGCAGGTCGTGTGCGTCAAGGGGTGACGGTTTTGCCATAATCGGGCGTCATGCTCGAGGTGTCCGGCCTCGTCAAGGCGTTCGGAAGCCTGCGCGCCGTCGACGGCGTCGATCTCGCGATCGAGGCGGGCACCATCACCGGCCTCATCGGCCCGAACGGCGCCGGCAAGACGACGCTCTTCAACCTGATCGCCGGCGCGCTGGCCCCCGAGGCCGGCGCGATTCGTTTCCTCGGCGAACGCATCGATCGCCTGCCCCCCGATCGCGTCTTCGCCCGGGGGCTCGCGCGGACGTTTCAGGTGCCGCGCCCGTTCCCGCAGATGACCGTGCTCGAGAACCTCATGCTGGTGGAGCCGCGCCAGGCCGGCGAGCGGTTCTGGAACAACTGGGTGCGCGCCGGCCGCGTGCGGCATCAAGAGCGCCTCGCCCGCGAGCGCGCGATGGAGGTGCTCGCCCTGTGCGATCTCGCCGACAAGGCGGGCGAGGTCGCCGGACGGCTGTCGGGCGGGCAGCAGAAGCTCCTCGAGCTCGCGCGCGTGCTCGTCGCGGAGCCGCGGCTGATCCTGCTCGACGAGCCGGCGGCCGGCGTCAACGCGGTCCTGCTCGAGACGCTGGTCGACCGCATCGTGCGGCTCAACCGGCGCGGCGTCACGTTCCTGGTCATCGAGCACAACATCGAGCTCGTCCTGACCCTGTGCCGGCCCGTCGTGGTCATGGCGCAGGGCAAGCTGATCTACCAGGGCGACGCGGCGGGCGTGCGCCGCGACCGTCGGGTACTCGACGCGTATCTGGGCGACGTGCCGGCGTGAGTGGCCCTCGCCTTCACGTCGATCACCTCGTCGCCGGCTACGTGCGCGGACTGCCGGTGCTGCATGGCGTCTCGGTCGAGGTCGATCGCGGCGAGATCGTCACGCTCGTGGGCCCCAACGGCGCCGGCAAGAGCACGTTGCTCAAGGCCATCGCCGGGCTGCTCGCGTGCGAAGGCGGCCAGGTGCGGCTCGACGGCCGGGACGTCACGGGGTTGCCCGCGCACGAGGCCGTGGCGTCCGGCATCGGCTTTGTGCCGCAAACCGGCAACGTGTTCACGAGCCTGACCGTTCACGAGAACCTCACGGTGGGCGCGCACATCGTCCGCGGCTCGCTGAACGACCGGCTCGAGCGCGCCTACACGGTGTTTCCGCCGCTGTCGTCGCGGCGCACGCTGCGGGCGCGCACGCTGTCGGGCGGCGAGCGGCAGATGCTGGCGATCGCCCGCGCGCTGATGACCGCGCCCACCCTGCTCATGCTCGACGAGCCGACCGCTGGGCTGGCGCCGCTCGTGGTCGAGGAGGTTTTTCGCCGTCTCCGCGCGCTCGCCCAAGAGGGCATCGCGGTGCTGATGGTCGAGCAGAACGCGAAGGCCGCCCTCCGCGTGTCGGACCGCGGTTACGTGCTGGCCGAAGGACGCAATCGCTTCGCCGGATCCGCTCGCGCGCTGCTCGACGATCCGGGTGTGGCCGAGGCGTTTCTGGGCGGCCGGCCGCTCAGCGCGCGGCCGCCGGAATGATCCGGCGCGCCCGCAGGCTCCGGCGCGAGACGAGGCCGGTGCACAGGGCGATCGCGGCGCTCGGCATCTTCAACGCCACCAACCAGCATACGTTTTCCGCTATCTTCCAGACGGACGTGGGCACGAAGGGCGATGCGGCGGGACGGCGCGCGACGGTCGTGAAGATGATCCTCCGCTATCTCGCCAGACGGCCGCGCGCGTGATCCCCCAGGCGATCGCGGACGGTATCTTGACGGGCGCGATCATCGCGCTCGGCGCGATCGGCGTGACGTTCACGCTCGGGATCATGCGCTTCGCGAACTTCGCGCACGGGGAGCTCCTCACGTGGGGCGCCTACATGGCGCTGGTCGTCGTGGCCTTCACCGGACCCGGCGCGCCCACGGGCCCGCTCTCATTCGGCTGGCAGCTCCTCGCCGCGGCGCTCGTCGCCGCGGCGGTGACCGGGCTGGCCGCCTGGGCCATCGACGCGCTCGTGTTCCGGCGGCTCAGACGCCGGGGTGCCATGCCGCTCACGATGGTCTTCGCCGCGTTCGGCGCCGCGCTCGTCATGCGCCACCTGATCGTCCTCGTCTGGGGGCACGAGTCGCGCTACTACACGCGCGAGCTGCAGATCGCGGTCGAGCTCTTGCCCGGCGTGCGCGTGCTGCCGGATCAGCTCTTCATCCTCGGCCTGGCCCTGGCGGCGATGCTCGCGCTGCACCTGTTCCTCGCGCGGAGCCGCACGGGCATGGCGATGCGCGCGATGGCCGAGAGCCCGGCGCTCGCGCAGGTGTGCGGCGTCGAGGTCGACGGCGTGGTGCGTCTCACATGGATCATCTCCGGAGCGCTGGCCGCGCTCGCCGGCGTCTTCACCGGTCTCACGCCGCAGATTCATGCGGAGATCGGGTTCAACCTGCTGCTCTCGCTCTTCGCGGCCGCGATCCTCGGCGGCACCGGCAGCCTCGCCGGCGCCGTGGCGGGCGGGTTTCTGGTGGGACTCGCGGAGAACCTGGCACTGCTCGTGGTTAGCCCGGGCTACAAGGGCGCGATGCCCTTCCTGCTGCTGCTCGCGATTCTCGTGATGCGGCCGCAGGGCATCTTCGGCGACCGAGCCTAGATGATCTCGTATCTGGTGTTCTTCGCCTGCGTCGTCCTGATCCTCGGCCTCCTGACGCTCGGTCTGAATCTGCAGTGGGGGTTCACCGGACTGTTCAACGCCGGTGTCGTCGGCTTCTACGCGATCGGCGCCTACACGCACGCGATCCTCACCGCGGCGCCGCAGCCGCAGTACCTCGGCAATCTCGGCCTGCCGTGGTTCGTCGGCGTGCTGGCGGCGATGGCCGCGACGGCCCTGGCGGGCTGGCTCATCGGCCTGGTCACGATTCGCCTGCGCGGCGACTACCTCGCCATTGCGACCTTCGGCGTGGCCGTCTCGATCCAGCTCGTCGCCCTGAACTGGGAGCCGCTCACCGGCGGCCCGCAGGGGCTCACGCGTATCGCCAAGCCGCTCGCGCGGCTGTTCGAGACACCGTTCGCCTTCAACCTCTGGTTCCTCGGCCTGATGATCGTGATCATGGCCGCGGTCTACTGGGCGCTCGACCGCATCCTGATGTCGCCGTGGGGCCGCGTGCTGAAGGCGATCCGCGAGGACGAGACCGCAGCGGTCGCGCTCGGCAAGAGCGCCCGGCGCTTCCGGCTCGAGGCGTTCGTGCTGGGCTCGACCCTCATGGGGCTGGCCGGCGCGCTCTACGTCAGCTTCATCGGATTCGTGAGCCCGTTCGACTTCCTGCCGATCGTCACCTTCCAGGTTTGGGCGATGCTCATCGTGGGCGGCAGCGGCAACAACCGCGGAGCCTTGCTCGGCGCGCTGGTGGTCTGGGCCATCTGGGCGGGCTCGGGCGTCGCCGTCGCCAAGCTGGTGCCCCCGAGCCGCGCCGCGCAGGGCGCCGCGATCCAGGTGATCCTGATCGGCCTGCTCCTGATGCTCGCGCTGCTCTTCCGTCCGCGCGGGCTGATCGGCGAGGCGGCGGTTGTCTCGCGGCACGTGAACGACTGAGAGCCTCGCCGCCGCCGACCGGCCCCGTCGCCTTTGGCAGGATTCTTGGGCTGATTGTCATTGCTGCCATCGCACGGCGATGAGATAAGACTCGGCAGCGTCCACAGGTCCAGCGAAGGAGGCGGCGATGGGGCTCCGTCGCGTCGTCATGGTCGCGATGCCGTGCGCCGAAGTGGTCGAGATCGGTGGTGTCCTGGACATCTTCTATGTCGTCAACGAGCGCCTCGCTCAGGCGGGCGCCGCCGACCAAGGCTACGCCGTGGAGGTCGTCTCCCCCGTTCCGACGGTGTGCGCCTGGCCCGGGCTCCACCTCGCCGCCGACCGCTCGTACCGTTCGGTGCGGGGACCCATGGACACGCTCATTGTCACCGGCGTGGATCGGCCGGACGATGCCCGTCGTGATCCCGAGCTGATCCGCTGGCTGGCGCGCACCGCGCCTCGCGCCCGGCGGGTCGTGGGCCTCTGCAGCGGCACATTCGTTCTGGCCGAGGCCGGACTGCTCGACGGTCACAGGGCCACCACGCACTGGGCGTTCTGCGAGGAGCTGACGCGGCGCTTTCCCGCCGTCACCGTGCAGAGCGATCCGATCTTCGTCCGGGACGGCTCGGTCTACACGTCGGCTGGCGCCACCGCCGGCGTGGATCTCGTCTTGAGCCTCGTCGAGGAGGATCTGGGGCGCCGGCTAGCGCTGGCGGTGGCGCAGTGGATGGTGGTCTTCCTCAAGCGCCCCGGGGGCCAGGCGCAGTTCAGCGCCCAGCTCTCCACGCAGCTGGCCGAGCGCGAGCCGCTGCGCGAGCTGCAGGCGTGGATTCTCGAGCACCCCGACGCGGATCTGTCGGTCGACGCTCTGGCGCGGCGCGTGGCGATGAGCCCGCGGAACTTCTTCCGCGTGTTCGTCCACGAGGTCGGTATGACGCCCGCCCGCTTCGTCGAGCGGGCCCGGGTGGAAGCCGCCCGACGGCTGCTCGAGGAGACCGGGCGCGGCATCGTGAACGTCGCCGCGGCCTGCGGCTTCGGCAGCGCGGAGACGATGCGCATCGCGTTCCGGCGCACGCTCGGCGTCAGCCCCAAGGGTTACCGGAGTCGATTTTGTACCGCGTCCTTGTCGTAGGCGGCGGTCTCGGCGCGTCCCAAAGTCGAAATCCTCTCCGCGACGAGCTACAGGAGGAGTCAACACATGAGCCAGGCGACCGAGATCGGCCAACCCGCCCTCGACAATCTTCGTTCGGCTCTTCGGGGCGACGTCCTGCTTCCGCGGGACGCTCAGTACGATGACACGCGCCAGATCTTCAACGCGATGATCGACCACCGGCCGGCGCTGATCGCCCGCTGCGCGGGCGCCGCAGACGTCGTCACCTGCGTGGACTATGCCCGTGCCCACGGTCTCGACGTCTCGATTCGCGGCGGCGGCCACAACGTCTCGGGCAAGGCCGTATGCAACGGCGGTCTCATGATCGACCTCGCCGCGATGAAAGGCGTGAGGGTGGATCCTCGCCAGCGCACCGTGCAGGCCGAGCCGGGCTTGACCCTGGCCGAGCTCGACCGCGACTGTCAGCGGTTCGGCCTCGCGACGCCCATGGGCATCGTCTCGGCCACCGGCATCGCGGGGCTGACGCTGGGCGGCGGCATCGGCTGGCTGGGAGGCAAGCACGGTCTCGCCTGCGACAACGTGAGATCGGTCGACATCGTGACCGCCGGCGGCAAGCTCCTCACCGCCAGCCTCGACGAGCACCCCGATCTCTTCTGGGCCGTGCGCGGCGGTGGCGCCAACCTGGGCGTGGTCACGTCCTTCGAGTACCGCCTGCACGAAGTGGGGCCCGTGCTGGGCGGAGCGGTCGCGTGGCCGCTCGATCAAGCCAAGGGCGTGCTGCGCTTCTATGGTGACCTCGCCCAGTCTTTTCCCGATGAGCTCAGCGCGAACGCCGGCTTCGCCACCGCCGAGGATGGAACGCCGTTGCTCGGCGTCGCCGTGGCCTGGAGCGGACCGCTGGACGACGGTGAGCGGGCCATCAAGCCGCTCCGATCGTTCGGCAACCCGCTGGTCGACGCGATCGCGCCGATGAGCTACGTCGACCTGCAGCGTGGCGGCGACGGCGCCTTCCCGCGGGGCCGCCGGCACTACTGGAAGGCCGGGTTCCTTCGACGGCTTGGTCCGGACGCCATCGACGTGCTCATCCAATTCGCGTCGACGATGCCAACACCGCAGACACAGATCGGGCTGCAGCAGATGCACGGAGCCGCGGCGCGTGTCGCGCCAACCGAGACGGCATTTGCCCATCGTCACGACCAGTGGGACTGCCTGATCCTCACCCAGTGGGACCGGCCCGCCGATGACGAGCGGTGCATCCGGTGGACCCGGGATCTCGCCACTCAGATGGAGCCCCACCTCGAGCGCGCGGTGTACGTCAATGACCTCGGACATGACGAGGCCGATCGCGTCCGCGCGGCCTACGGGATGAACTACGAGCGCCTGGCCGCGATCAAGGCGAAGTACGATCCCGCCAACTTCTTCCGCTGGAATCAGAACGTGACCGCGGCGGCCTAACGTGAGCGGCGAATGATCACCTAATTCCGTCTGGTGTCTGCCCCGGGCGCAACGGAGGCCGCCCGTTCCGGTGTGCCGGCCGATCGTTGAGGCGGCGGTTGTCTCGCGGCACGCGAACGATTAAGCTGCCGGTTCAACGGAGGCGGACACCATGAAACGGAACGAACGGAACGCGCTCGGGCTGGCGGTGGCGCTGGCGGCCGTGCTGTCGGCGGCGCCGGCGGCCGCGCAGAGCTGCCCGGTGAAGATCGGCGGCATCCTGCCGCTGACCGGCTCGATGGCGCCGATCACCAAGAAGATCGCGCAGGCGGCGGAGCTGGCGATCGAGCACGTCAACCAGGGTGGCGGCGTCAAGGGCTGCCCCGTGCAGTTCATCCTCCGGGACGACCAGGGCCAGCCGACGGTCGGTGTGGACGCCGCTAAGTACCTCGTCGAGGTCGAGCGCGTGCCTGCTTTCACCGGAACGATCTCGTCGGGCGTCACCGGCCCCATCATCTCGTCGGTGACGGCGCCGTCGAAGGTGGTGCAGATCACGTGCTGCTCGACCGCGAGCCCGTTCACGCTCGACGGCCGGAGCGGCGGGTATTTCTTCCGCACCATCCCGACCAGCAAGACCCAGGCGTACGCGACGGCGTCGGAGACCTCGCGGCGCGGCTTCAAGAAGACCGCGGTCATCTACATCAACACCGACTTCGGCACGGACATGCTGCGCTTCTACAAGGCGGCGGTCGCCAAGCTGGGCGGCGACATCATCGCGGAAGTGCCGTACAACGACAACCAGCCGAGCTACCGGGCCGAGGTCACGAAGGCCCTCGCCGCGAAGCCCGAATCGCTGCTGCTGATCGGCTTTCCCAAGGACGCCGTGACCATCGTGCGCGAGTGGCTCTCGCTCGGCGGTACGAAGACGGTCGCGCTCAACAACTCGATGCGCACGATGGACTTCGTCAACGGCGTCGGCGCCAAGTTCGTCGAGGACTTCTTCGGCATGGACAACGCGCAGGTGGCGGGCCCGCACGTCGACGCCTTCAACAAGGCGTTCGAGGAGAAGTTCCAGACGGATACCAAGGGCCCCGGCGTGCACACCCAGTACGACGCGCTGATGGTGATGGCGTTGGCCATGAATATCGCCAAGGACTTGACCGGCCCCTCGATCAAGGACGCGGTGCGGCGCGTGCACGTCGCCAACGGCACGCCCGTCGGCACCGGCCCGGCGGAGTACAAGAAGGCGCTCGAGCTCATCAAGGCGGGCAAGCCGATCAAGTACTTCGGCGCGACCGGTCCGATCGAGTTCGACGCCAACGGCGACGTGACGGGCCCGGCCCTCGTGTGGAAGATCAAGGACGGCCAGATCGTGACCGACCGCATCATCACCATCGAGGACATGCAGACCCTGTTCAAGCGCGTCGAGGGCTGAGGTGTCGCTCTCGCACTGCGCGACCGCCGAGTGCGCCGTGCCGGCGCGTCGCGCCTACGAGTTTCTCGCCGACGGGCTCGAGGTCGGCCGCTGGGCGCTCGGCTCGTTCGCGGCGCGCCGGATCGGCCGGAACCTCTTCCGGGGCCGGTCGCTCTTCGACGGATCGGCCGTGCTCTACCGCCCGGTCGGCGACGCCGCGCGGCTGATCGTCGACTACCACGTGGGTTCCCGGCCGCAGGCGCTGGTCCCGCGGGTCATGGCGCGTGTCGTGCCGGGCGAGGCGACCGGCCGCGACAAGGGCTCGTGCCTCGTGACCCTGGTCGCCTGGCGAGACGCGTCGATGAGCGAGGCGCGCTGGGAGCGTTTGATCGCCTGTCACGAGGTCGAGATCAGGCTGGTGCAGGCGTTGCTGGCGGAGGGGAAGGGCCCATGATCGATCTGGCGCACTGCCGGGCGCTCGACCTACGCGATCCGCTGCGCGCGATGCGGGACCGCTTCGCGCGGGCGGCCGAAGACACCGTGTACCTCGACGGCAACTCGATCGGCGCGATGCCGGCCGACGCGGCCACGCGTGTCGAGCGCGTCATGCTGGACGGCTGGCGGGACGCGCGCCGGCGGGGCTGGAACCGCTATGACTGGCTCGAGAAGCCCTGGCGGATGGGCGAGGGCCTGGCGCACATCGTCGGCGCCGGCAAGGGCGACGTGGTGTTCTGCGACAACACGACGATCAACCTCTTCAAGATCCTCGGCTACGCGTGGCAGCTCGATCGCGCGCGGCAGGTGGTCGTGACCGAGGCGTACAACTTCCCGACCGACATGTACGTCGCCGAGGGAATCGCGCGCTTCGCGGGCGGCGGGGCGGCGGTGCGTCGGATCAGCGAGCCGCGGGAGCTCGACGCCGCGCTCACCGCCGACGTGGGCGTGCTCTACCTGAGCCATGTCGACTACCGCTCGAGCCGGCGGTGGAACATGGCCGCGGTCAACGAGCTGGCGCGCGCGCGGGGCGTGCGCACCGTGTGGGACTGCTCGCACGCGGCCGGTGCGGTGCCGGTCGATCTGGCGGGCACCGGGGCTGACTTCGCGGTCGGCTGCGGGTACAAGTACCTCTGCGGTGGCCCGGGCGCGCCGGCGTGGCTCTACGTGCATCCGCGGCATCAGGACCGCGCGTGGCCCGTGATCGCCGGCTGGATGGGCCACGCCGACGTCTTCGCCTTCGCGCCGACCTACGAGCCCCTGCGCGGCGTACGGCGCCATCTGACCGGCACGCCGGGGATCATCGCGAACGAGGCGATGGACGCCGCGATCGACATCTGGCGCGACGTGAAGCGGGAGGACCTCGAGTGGAAGCACCGCTCGCTCTCCGGCCTCACGATCGCGCTGCTCGAGCAAGAGTGCGGCAAGCTCGGCGTCCAGGTCACGTCGCCGCGCAGCTACGACGAGCAAGGCGGCCACATTGGCTTCAGCCATGCGGGCGCGGGCTCGGTCTGCGAGGCGCTGCTCGAGCACGGCGTGGTGAGCTCGTTCCGCAAGCCGGACGTGGTCCGCTTCGGCATCTCGCCCGTGGCGCTGAGCCACGAGGACGTGTGGGTGGCCGTGTCACGCCTGCGCGGCGTGCTCGAGAGCGAAGTGTGGCGCGAGCCGCGGTTCAAGAAGGTCTCGGTCTGATGCGCGCGCGGCTCGCCGCCGACATCGGCGGCACCTTCACCGACGTGGTCCTCGAGAGCCCGGCGGGCCGCGACACGGCCAAGGTGCTGACGACGGCGGCGCCCGAGGTCGGTGTGCTCGAGGGGGTCCGGCGCGTGCTCGGCGCGGCGGGCCTTCCGCCGTCGGAGGTCTCGGTCTTCGTCCACGGCACGACCCTGGCGACCAACGCGCTCATCGAGCGCAAGGGCGCCCGGACCGGCTTCGTCACCACCGAGGGGCTGCGCGACATCCTCGAGATGGGCTACGAGAAGCGCTTCGAGCAGTACGACGTCTACATGGAGCGCCCGCTGCCCCTCGTTCCGCGCCAGCTGCGCTTCACGGTGCCCGGGCGGCTCGACGGCCGCGGGCGCGTGCTGCGCGAGCTGGACGCGGCGGCGGTGCGCGCGGTCGGCGAGCGGCTCGCCGCCGAGCGGGTCGGGGCGGTCGCGATCGGGTTCATGCACGCCTACGCCTGGCCGCAGCACGAGCAGCGCGCCGCCGAGATCCTGCGCGCCGCGCTGCCGGCCGACGTCACGATCTGTCTCTCGAGCGAA
>Ga0306921_10004886_pt1 | contig 13850 bp, 9 predicted proteins | sample sta12Cox44000080_FD_203760 | JGI IMG/M metagenome (GOLD analysis project Ga0306921, IMG submission 203760) | Lab enrichment of tropical soil microbial communities from Luquillo Experimental Forest, Puerto Rico - statoxic.12C.oxic.44.000.080 (v2)... | ecosystem: Environmental > Terrestrial > Soil... | reverse complement strand
TGAGTGGTGTAACCAAGGTTATTGGTTCGGGTAGTCAGACCGTAGAAGGTTTCGTACAACGGCGTGCTCGAACTTGCGTGGCTGTACTGATACTGTCCATTAAAGTCGAGCCACTTCAGCGACGACGACTTCAGGTTGAGTTGTTCGGTCGGAATCGACGTGTTGACGTGCTGAAAGAGTCCATAATTGAAGTAGCCGTTGCACACGGGATTGGCAATTCCATTCGTCTGCGGAGTGCTGCAGGGGCTACCACTGTTGAACCACGGCAGCCCAAACGTGACAGTCTGACCGTTGACCAGCGGCCATGAGTTGAATAGGTTCAGCGAGTACGTCTGTCCTCCGTCGTAATACTGCAGCGACTGCGTATAACTCAGTGTAGATTTCTTGTTGACACGAAAATCGGCGCCGAAGCGAACTCCGTTAAGAGTGCTGTCCCAGTTCTCGTTGTTAAGCGACTCCGTACCCTGATGGACGCTGCTGAAGGACGGACCGCTGACCCGGTTGCGGTTGTAGTCCACGCGAAACGAAATGCGGTGCATTGGCAGGATCACAAGATCGTAGTTGTACAGATTCTGCCGGTTATAGTAGCTGTGAGGCGAGGTGAGGATCGGAATGAACGGCGAGCCACTGGGCGGGTTTAGCGGGTTGGCCAACAGATTGTAGTCGAAATAATTCTGCATGTGCTGGTAGCTGACGCTGAAGTTGTACCAGCCGTACTTAGCGACTCGCAGTCGCGCAGCCTGTTCGGGATCCCCGCCCCATCCGAAACTGTTCACCGTCAAGGTATCGAAAATGTCCTGATGCGTCAGCGATTGCATGGTGAGCGACTGCTCGAGAATGCGCGCGCCGGTCTGGTAGTTGACGAGGGTGTCGTACATCGCCTGGCTGCCATTCACTTCAGAGATGCGGCCGCCCAGCTCGATAGACTGCGTCACATGAAAACCGCCAATGTCCTTGCCTTCGTCAGCAGCAGTGGAGGGCGCCGATGGAGGAGCGGGCGAGGGAGGCGGATTCTGTGCTCGCGAAACGCCAGCGAGCAGCACGCCGGCCATGGTTACCCCAAGAATCAAAAGACGCGCGCCATTTGTTCTTATGTCCATGTACGCCTCGCCTACCGGAAGAACACCGGACTGAAGTTAGATCCGTGAATTTGCGTGTGGCACATGGTGCACGCCTGAAATTTGGCTGACTGATTATGGGCCGGGCCGATTGGTTCACCCGCCGCGCCGTTCATGTTCGGCGTATGGCAGCGGAGACACAGGAAGTTGATGTTGTTGACCTGCAGTAGCCGCGGATTCGTTGAGCCGTGCGGCGTGTGACACGACAAGCAGCTCTCATCCGTCTTCACCGGCGCATGTTCGAAGACGAAGGGCCCCATCGTATCGGTGTGGCATTTGGTGCAGACTGCGAACTGTCCTGCCGCTGTGCGAACCTGATGTCCGGTCTGGGTGCCATGCGGGTTGTGACAATCGCTGCATTGAATCAGTCCCACCTCGACGCGGTGCCGGTAAGGCCTAGCAAACTCGGCCTTTTGCGCAGCGTGGCACCCGAAGCAAAGGTCCTTTTGCGATTTAACCAACATGAAATTCACATCGGTGGATTTGTGCGGACTATGGCACGTTGTGCAGCTTAGGCCGTTCGCCATGTGCTCCGACTTGGAGAAGTTCTGCGTTTCTAGACTGGATTGGTGGCACTTGGTGCAAATGGCTGCCGTTTGCGCCGGGCTTAAGTCCTCGAAGCGAATGATCTTGGTGACATCGCCGCCGCCTTCCACATGCGCCTGTCCCGGACCATGGCAGGCCTGGCATCCATGCTGGTCCCCTTTGAGCAGCGTGGCGTGGGGAGTACTCGCAAAGTGCTTTTCCCAGATGTCATGGTGGCAGGTCTGGCAGACGTCGGTGTCGGCGTACTGACCGCCGCTGGAACCAGGAAGCGCGGCCGAGGTCTGCGGCTGCGGATTGCTTCTTGGGACCGGCCCTGAGGCACGCGCTGGAGCGCAACTGGATGTAACCAGCAGCAACACCAGCCAGAGAATATTGCTCGTCGTGAGACTCATGCCTGCTCCTGGCCGAAGCCACTCTAAGGTTATCGAAGGAGGCGCGTGTCAGAGTCGTTGATTAGTGTCGCCTAAGCAATCTAGCAGACGACTCACCCGTGGACAAGCCTAAATGCATGGACCGCGAAAAATTCGTTGCAGACGCCGGGACAGTCCTCCATCATTTCACCCGCAAGCCGACAGAACCAAGGTACACAATCTCCTCCAGCGGGGAGCCGTCGACAGCAGCTACAAGCAGTACGACTATCACAACGGCGTTTAAGCGAACGCTGGTTCACTTGCTCCGCAATCGATGTTGTGCTCCGTCCTGCGCAGTGCATGGATATCGAAACAGGGTTAGGTGATCAGTACCAATCCCCGCGCCGGCACGCCCCGCCGCCCGATTTCGTACATGAGCGAACGCTTGGTGACGATTCTCACGGTTCGGAGTGAGCCACCAGATGCTCTGTGAGCCGAGTCACACGCGGGGGTGAGCCTACTCACTGCCTGCAATCACCCCCAACTGCGATTTTTAAGAGTCACCCGCTATGGTCTGGCGATTGCCGTAAGGTTGCGTTCGACCTCAAGGCAGGGGCCCGTTCGGGTACGCCCCATCTACGGAGGCATGAGCAAAACAATGAAAGTCAAGAGTTTGGTTCTGGTTGCGTGTGTGGCCCTGGCGGGTACCGCGTTTGCAGCGGACGGAGCGGCTAGCTGCAAAGCCAAGTGCGCCATGTGTCATGGCGCTGACGGCAGCGCCAGCACAGGAATGGGCAAGAGCATGGGGCTCAAGCCCCTCAGCAGCCCGGAAGTGCAGAAGATGTCAGATGCCGATATGGCCGCCCTCATTAACAACGGCAAAGGCAAAATGCCGGCGTTTAAGGGCAAACTCAGCGACGATGAAATCAGCGCCGTCGTCAAGTACGTCCGCACCCTCAAGTAGTCGGAGCGGACTGAATAACCAAGGCAGCAGCGGCTTGGTTGGTTGAAAGCGTGAGAGGAATTTGGTGAAGCAAAGCAGTTGGATGGTTGCACTTGCTTTGTTGCTCACAGCCATGGCTGGGGCCGCTCCCAAGAGCGCGGCCAAGGCCCCGAAGCTGAGCAACGAAGATTGTCTGGCCTGTCATAGCGACCCCTCGCTCGCCAAAGACGAGAACGGGAAGCAGGTCAGCTTGCATGTGGACAACGCGAAGTTCAAGACCTCCATCCACAGCGCATTCGGTTGCACGGATTGTCATACTGACATCAAGGCTTTCCCTCACCATCCCACGCCCGCCAAGCCGGTCTGCGCAACCTGCCACGCAGATCAACAAACATCCTACGAACACGGCGTCCACGCCAGGGCCGCAGCAGCAGGCAATGCCAACGCAGCCAAGTGCCAGGATTGTCACGGCAGCATACACGAAATACTGCCGGCCAGTGATCCCAAGTCGAAAGTCGCACATACCAACATTCCGGCCACCTGCGGCGCCTGTCACGGCAAACAGCTCGTCATGGCAAGCAGCGGCGTCAGCTCCGCGCCGTTCACTTCCTACGAGCAGAGCGTACACGGCAAGGCGGTCAACGGCGGATCGGAATATGCCGCGGTGTGTACCGATTGCCACGGCGCGCATGACATCCTGACAGGCACCGATCCAAAGTCGCCGATTGCCCAGTTCAACGTGCCGGCCACCTGCGGCAAGTGCCATGCGGAGGTTCAGAAGGAGTTCATGCAGAGCATCCACGGCGCGGCGCTGGCGCGGGGCAATTGGGAAGCCCCGGCTTGTACCGATTGCCACGGCATTCATACCATCAAAGCACCCAGCGATCCCAACTCGGCAGTCGCAGCTGGCAACGTGGGCAATACTTGTGCAACATGCCACGCGAGCGTGAAGCTTTCATCGGAATTTGGAGTGGCTGGGAACCGCGTCTCTTCCTACCTGTCCAGCTACCACGGCATGGCGTCGAAGGTGGGCTCCACTACGGTTGCCAACTGCGCCAGTTGCCACGGCGTGCATAACATCTTGCCCTCGAGCGATCCCCGTTCCACCATCAATCACGCTAATCTGTCCAAGACGTGCGGCCAGTGCCATCCGGGAGCGAACGAAAAGTTCATTACCGCCAAGGTCCACCTGGATGGCGCACAGCGCGCTGATGTTGGAGCCAAGGTCATCGGGTTTATCAGCAAGTTTTACATTTGGATGATCGTGGTCGTGATTGGCGGCATGGTCTTGCACAACCTGCTGGTCTTCCGCAAGAAGTTGCTGCTGCATCGCATCGCACATCCACGAATTCTGTTCCGCATGACGCTGCTTCAGAGGGTGCAGCACTTGACGTTGCTGATCAGCTTTTTCACGCTAGTGCTCACCGGATTCGCGCTGCGCTATCCCTCGTCGTGGCTGGCTATCGCTTTCGTCAACGAACAGGTGCGAAGTCTCATCCATCGCATTGCCGGCATAGCGCTGATCGCAGTCAGCATGTACCACATCTGGTATGTCGCAACCGATCCCGACGGACGCCAGTTCATTGGAGACCTGCTTCCTGACTGGAAGGACGTCACTGACCTACGCGATGCGTTGCTCTACTACCTCGGATTCCGTGAGCAGCGGCCGATGTTCTGCCGCTTCTCCTACGCAGAAAAAGCCGAATACTGGGCACTGGTGTGGGGCATGTTTGTCATGGCCACCACCGGCCTGACGGCGTGGTTCAAAGGGTTCGTGGGCGGGCATGTTCCGGGATGGTGGGTTGATGTTGCCATTACCATCCACTGGTATGAAGCCGTCCTGGCAACGCTGGCCATCATCGTGTGGCACATCTATGCGGTGATTTTCGACCCAGACGCCTATCCCATGAATTGGTCGTGGTTCGACGGCAGGATGTCGATCGAACAATACCAGCACGAGCATCCCCTGGACACCCTGGCAATTATGAAAGCGAGCGGGTCAGAGCCGGAGGCGGAAACCAAGGCCGAAGAGGATCCAGTGGGGAGCCCGAAGTAGGATGCCTGGTGCGGTACGGGGTGTTTCGCACCTTCTAACCCATTTCACTTGCGCAAATCCTATGCAGTGATTTTGAATGCAGCAGAGCTTTGTTGTGATAATTTCGTGGTCGTTTTGGAATTGATCCGATACAGGGGTCGTTAAATGTCTACGGACTCGCAGGACGTGAAGCCTCAAAACTCCAATAATTCGGCTGGCCCCAAGCTATACAAGAATCCCATCAGCTTGGTCGGCATAGCGCTGGCAGTCGTCGCGTTTTTGAACATTTTGTTCCTGGCCTTTCTCGATTCGTTCAGCCGGGTATCCAGCCCCTATGTCGGCATCCTTGCTTACATGGTGGCGCCGGCCTTTATGATTCTGGGACTGCTGGCGATTCCAATTGGAATCATTATTGAGCGCAGACGCCGTCATTATGAAGTGGGCGATGTACCGAAGTATGCGCGCCTGGACTTGAACAATCCGGCGCAGCGGAGCACGCTGGCCTTCTTGCTGAGCTTTGTGGTGATTTTCGCGTTGATGAGCGCCGTGGGCAGCTACAAGGCCTATGAATTTACCGACTCGGTAGCATTCTGCGGACGGCTTTGCCACTCGGTGATGCATCCCGAATACATCGCCTACCAGGGGTCGCCTCATGCCCGGGTAAACTGCGTGGACTGCCACGTGGGATCGGGCGCGGGCTGGTACGTGAGGTCGAAGCTGTCGGGCCTACGGCAGGTGTACTTCACGGCGATGGGCACGTTTCCGCGGCCGATTCCGTCGCCGGTCCACAATTTGCGTCCAGCCCAGGACACCTGCGAGCAGTGTCACTGGCCCAAGAAATTCTGGGGAGCGCAACTCAAGGTGTTCTCGCACTTCGGCACCGACGAGCAGAATACGCCTCGCGTTTTGCGCCTGCTGATTAAGACAGGGGGTGGCGATCCGAGCCTGGGACAGGGCGCTGGCGGTATTCACTGGCACATGAACATCGCCAACAAGATGACCTACTTTTCGACCGACGATCAGCGCCAGGTCATTCCCTGGGTGCGAGTCGAAGACTCCCAAGGCAACATAGTGGACTACGCGACAAAGGACAACCCTCCCACGCAGGCGCAGATAGACCAGGCGACGAAGCGGAAGATGGACTGTATCGATTGCCACAACCGGCCAACCCACATCTTCGCGCCGCCCGACGCATCGGTGGACCGCAGCATGCTCGCGGCCAGCATCGATCCCAGCCTGCCCTACATCAAAGCGCAGGGCGTCGAAGTCCTGGTCGGCGACTACAAGACGACGGAGGAAGCCCACAAGGCAATCGAGGAGAAGATTTCCCGGTTCTACGCCGACAAATACCCACAGATCGCATCCACAAAAGCCGACAGCATCAAGAATGCCATCGCCGAACTGCAACGCATTTACGCCACTAATTTCTTCCCCACCATGAAGGTCAACTGGAAGACCCATCCCAACAATATTGGGCATATGCACTTTCAGGGATGCTTCCGCTGCCATGACGGCAACCACGTGAGCAAGGACGGCAAGGTCGTCAGCAAGGACTGCAACGCCTGTCATACGCTGCTCGATCAGGAAGAGGGAATGGCGCACTTGTCGCAGATGCAGGCGCAGTCGTTCAAGCACCCGGTGGATATCGGCGATCTGACGGCGGTGAATTGCGCCGATTGCCACAGCGCCGCAGGCGGACCGTAGGCGAACGTGCTATCACCACAGGCAGACTGAGGCACAGAGGATCGATGCAGGGCAGGTCTATACTCTGTGCCGTGATGCCTGGATTCGCCGCTTTTGCGGAATGCTTGTACGGGCGACCTCGCTCTGGGCCAGCCATGCCGGGGCGGACGGGTTGGCAGGAGAGGCATGCCGCCCGTTTCCCGTCGAACGATCTCTCCAACACTGTTTCATTTTGGCTGCAACCCCATGGCACCAAGATGGTGTAGAAAAGTTTGCACAGTAACCGGAAAGTTTTACCTGTAATTATTTCATCCCAGCCACTAAGTTATTGTGTTTCAGTACCATTTTGTTTGGCATTTGGAATGCACCGTACTAACCAGACGAAGTGGCGCATAAGGGTCATCTGTGAGAGGTTTTCGGCCAGAGTCCTCTTCATCGATGACCCTTCTTAATTTTCTTTTGCGGTCGGCGGATTTCCCTCCCCCTTGATCTTTCGGCCGCTCATCCATGCCGCTGGAGATCGTTCTGACCGCGAAGAAGGGCGAAGTGATCTGCACTTCGCCTTTTTGATTTGGCTGATTTCTTCCTTTTTGATTAAGCGAGGGCGGGCCTCTCCCTAATATCGAAACCAGCATTCCGCAAGAGCTTTTCGACTTTGGCCTCATTCAGCCGGGTCGCGTCATACTCTACCCGGATGGTACGCTCGGAGTCCTGCAGCTGAATCCGGCGGATCCCATACACATCGCTCAATTGCCCGAAGGCGGTCATAACGCTCTCGGTGGGAGGCGCTGCGTAGCGAAATAGCACTTCGACTGCCGTCATCGATAAATCCTTTCCATCATGCAATGATTAAAGCCAGACGAACGTGCCGGAGACTGGCGCTGAGAAGTTCCAAGGGCATTCAAAGGGTTGCTGTTCCACAGAGCAACACCCGACTAATATAAAGCATTGCTGTGGAAGTGAACAGAATCACCGATTTCTCTCCTAGAGGCCAGAACAGAGACAGCATGAGCGAATCGAGCGAAGCGCGAGAGTCCGAAACTCCACAAACCGTCACCGTCAAAGATCCCGTCTGTGGTATGTCGGTCGATCCCGCGAGCGCTCGTGGCAAGGCTCAATTCCAAGGCGATATGTACTACTTTTGTTCGCCTGGTTGCATGCACCGTTTCGTCTCCGGGCCAGCGAAGTTCCTCGCCACCACCTATCAGCCGGTTGCTTCGGGCGCAAGCGATTCGCCGATCCAGATCGCTCCCGCCCGCAAAGCCCAAAAAGATCCCGTCTGCGGCATGACCGTGGTCGCCTCCGACGCGGCTGCATCGCTCGAATACGAGGGCACGTTGTACCACTTCTGCAGTAAAGGCTGCGCTGAGAAGTTCAAGGCCGACCCCCGTAAGTTCCTGTCCCCCGGCTACAAGCCGGTTGGAATGTCAGCGACGATTCAGGGCGGGGGCATTCCAGCCCGACCCCCCATGAAATTGGACCGGGATCCGGTCTGCGGCATGTATGTCGACGCAGCCAAGGGCGCTGCGACGCTCACGTATGAAGGATCGAGCTATCACTTCTGCTGTCGGAGTTGTGCAGACAAATTCGAGGCCAACCCCCAGAAGTACCTTTCCACTCGTGCCAAGACGCTGACTGACTCCGTTCCGGTGCTTCCCCAGACGCCTGCGGTGGTGCCGAAAGACGTCACCTACATCTGCCCTATGGATCCAGAGGTCCGCCGCGCTAGCCCGGGAACGTGTCCAAAATGTGGGATGGCCCTTGAGCCCGATGTGCCCATCGCTCCAGCTCGGACTCGGTGGACGTGTCCCATGCATCCCGAGGTGGTGCGAGACGAACCGGGATCTTGCCCCATCTGCGGCATGGCCCTCGAGCCACAGGCGGTAAGCGGACAACAGGATGAGAATCCGGAACTCCGCGATATGACCCGCCGTTTTGGGTGGGGCCTGCTACTCGGCGTTCCTCTCGTAGCGATTGCCATGCTGCACATGGTCGGCCCGTGGAAGCATGTGGTTTCTCCTGGTTTGGGCGCATGGATCGAGTTCGTGCTGGCCACGCCGATCGTGATCTGGGCGGGTTGGCCGTTCTTTGAACGCGGCTGGGCGTCGGTGAAATTCCGCAGCCTGAATATGTTTACCCTGATCGCGATGGGCGTCGGCGTGGCTTATCTGTACAGCGCGGTAGCCACCGTCGCACCTCAGATCTTTCCCGAGTCGCTGCGAGGCACGCACGGTCAGCCGGCGGTCTACTTTGAGGCGGCCGCCGCCATCATCGTGCTGGTTCTGCTCGGGCAAGTACTGGAACTAAAGGCTCGCAGCCGGACCAGCAGCGCTATCCGCGCCTTGCTTGACCTGTCGCCGAAAATGGCTCGCCTCATGCGCGACGACGGCAGTGAGTACGACGTACCTCTCGATCAGGTGCAGGTCGGTGACAAATTGCGGGTGCGGCCCGGCGAAAAGATCCCGACCGATGGAACAGTTCTCGACGGCCTCAGCTCGGTCGATGAGTCCATGATCACAGGCGAATCGATTCCCACCGAGAAACGGGCCGGAGACAAAGTGATTGGCGCAACCGTGAATGGAACGGGTTGGCTGCTTGTCAACGCTGAGCGCGTAGGCAGCGAGACCGTGCTGGCGCAAATCGTGCAGATGGTCAGCAACGCTCAACGCAGCCGCGCTCCGATTCAGCGGCTTGCGGATAAGGTGGCGGCTTTTTTTGTACCGGCTGTTCTCGCGGTCGCGGTAATCACGTTCATTGTCTGGCTGATTGTCGGGCCACAGCCTCGTCTGGCGAACGCGATCGTCAATGCGGTAGCGGTGCTGATTATCGCCTGTCCCTGTGCGCTTGGTCTGGCAACACCCATGGCTATCATGGTGGGCACGGGGCGAGGCGCGCGGGCCGGCATTCTGATCAAGAACGCCGAAGCGCTCGAGAACTTTCAGAAGGTTGACACCATCGCTCTCGACAAGACTGGCACCCTGACGCAAGGCAAGCCGCAACTAATGTCCGTGGCTGCCTTTGGAGGCGAGACCGACGAGCGTGTCGTTCGTCTCACCGCCAGCCTGGAGCGCGGCAGCGAACACCCCATGGCGTCTGCAATCGTCGAGGCTGCTGAGGCAAACGATATGCGCTTGATTCAGCCCGAAGGTTTTCGCTCGCTTACGGGCAAGGGGGTAGTGGGCACAGTTGCAGGCCACGACATCGCCGTCGGCAATGAGAGTCTTTTGGAAGAGTTCGAGATTGACACTTCCGAGCTCAAGGCCCAAGCCGAGATACTGCGCAGTGATGGACAGACCGTCGTCTACGTAGCAGTTGATGGCCGTGGTGCGGGATTGCTCGGCATTGCCGACCCGGTAAAGCCCGAGGCGGCGGATGCAATTCGCGATCTGCAGAGGGAAGGCGTTCGCGTGGTGATGCTGACCGGAGACAGTGAAACTACGGCGGTCGCTGTCGCACGTAAGCTTGGCATCACCGACTTTGAGGCCGGAGTTCTGCCCGACCACAAAGCCGATGTCATCAAGAAGCTTCAGGAGCAGGGAAGGACGGTTGCGATGGCCGGTGATGGAATCAACGACGCCCCGGCCCTGGCTCAGGCGCAGGTAGGCGTTGCCATGGGAACTGGCACCGACGTTGCGATGGAAAGCGCTGGTATCACCCTACTAAAGGGCGACCTGCTGGCCTTGGTGCGCGCGCGCCGACTCAGCAGGGCGGTAATGAGCAACATCAAGCAAAACCTCTTTTTCGCTTTTGTCTACAACTCGGTGGGTGTCCCTATCGCAGCCGGCATTCTTTATCCCAAGTTCGGGATGCTTCTGAGCCCGATTATCGCCGCTGCCGCAATGAGCTTCAGTTCGGTCTCGGTCATCAGCAACGCACTGCGACTGCGAAATGTGAAGCTCTAAGGGAGCGGTCCGACGCACTCTGCCAAATTTTGCCAAAATTCCTTCTCTTCGATTTGGCAGGAAGTTGCCCGCATCGTATTGATTTACAGCATAGATATAGCTATCCATTTTCAGCCGTAAGGATTTAGCTGGCGATTCGACCTCGCGAGCCAAACCTCAGCGAAGAGTACGCCGCTGGGTTTGGAGCACCCAGCACAGTTTAACGTCAGCTACACCGTGACATATGGCACTGCGCCGGTCGGGCCGCTCGGCCACAATGACGGCTCGTTCTTGGTAGCCTGCGGCCCTGGTCTCAAACGAATCCAAACTGCTGAAGGTCGGCTATGACTCGCAATCCTTCTCTCTATAATTGGTTCTCCTGACAGTTCTCATACCGCTTATGGCAGTTTCCGTCTCAGCGGACACCTTATATGGGGAGGAACGTACCATTATGGGAGTTACTTCATTGACCCAGTGACACGTCCCCAGTCTGGGAAATTCGGCGCCTTCGGAGCCGGTTCGTCACCCTATAGCATAGCGGGTGGGTCTTTGCGGTAAGCCCGATTAACCTTTGGAAGGTACCAGTCAAGACCGAGGGAACCGCCGAACCGTTGGGCTCTGTGGACGTGGGCGATCTTGCTTTCGACGCAAGAACTGGAACTCTCGCTATGGCCTCCGTTAGGGATCCGATCTCTACACGATCGACTATAGCCGTTTCGATTTCGATTGTAATGCCGCTAGGAGCCAGCTTTCCGGGTAATGCGCAGGGCATTGATTTCGTTCCCGGCCGTGGTATCTATGGTGCTGGGCTCAACGGAATGCTCTGGCTGCTCGATCCGCAGACACTGCAGTTCCGTTTTTATTGGCACAGGTGCTTTTGGAATTACAGATCTTGCGTATGACTCCGGCGCTAGGAGATTGATCGCCGCTTTGGTTCGAACCAAATGCTATTGGCAGTGCGGCCCCGAAACCGGGATGATCTGGTCGATCGATCCGTTGACGGCGCAATCGGTACTGTGAAATGGCAATGCGCCACCAATCTACGGATGGGCCGAGATCACGCCAGATCCGGGCACAATCCTATGGTTCGGAACGGGAGTAGCAGAATACTTGCGAAGATGCGCAGACGCTAGTTTTTGTGGGTTTCGCTTATCAGAGCAGTTTTAGAGCTTGTTGAAGTAATCCACCAGCTCCGGCGCCGTCCAGTCGGTGGCGCCGATGAACTTGCGCACAATCTTTCCATCCCTGTCGATCACATACGTTTCGGGGAATTTGAAAGTGCCATACAGGGCGTTGGCGGTTTGCTTGGGGTCGCGCACCGTCAAGAGATCGACGTTATGGTCGCGTACAAACTGGTTGACTGCGTTTTGATCCGCATCCTCGCTGACGGCAAGGATCGTGACCTTGTCTCCCAGCTTCTTCTGCAGTTCCACCAGGGATGGCACCTCCTCGACGCACGGCGGACACCACGTCGCCCAGAAGTTCAGGATAACCGGCTTGCCCCGCAACTGGCTGAGGGTTACGGTTCGTTGCGAGTCACTGACCGTGAAGTCGGGTGCGGATTCACCGATACGCGGTGGGCGTCCTCCGCTATTGCATGCAGACAGCAGAGTAAGACAGATGAGGGCCAGTGCAAGTAACGAACGCTTCACAACTCTATAATAACGGAGAGCCTCGCTAGTTCGATTCGCTCCGTCCATGAGCAATTCGGCAGAACAACCCGAAGTTTCGGTGATCGTTCCGGCCCGCAATGAAGAGGCGGGTCTGGCCGAGTGCCTGCGCTCGCTTGTCGGCCAGCCCGGGCCGAGTTACGAAATCATTGTCGTGGATGACCATTCCACGGACAGCACGCGCGAAATTGCCCAGGGCTTCCCGGTAACCACCATTACAGCCGGTCCGCTACCAGATGGCTGGATCGGGAAGTGCAATGCGCTGTGGGGCGGCGCCAACGTCGCGAGAGGGAAGTGGCTACTCTTTACTGACGCGGATACGCGGCACTCGCGTGAGTCTGTGGCGCAAGGATTGCGGGAAGCCAAGGCGACCGGCGCTGCCATGCTCTCCTATTCACCCAAGCAGGAAGTTCACAGCTTCGCCGAACGGGCGCTCATGCCGGTGATCTTCGCGGAATTGGCAACCGCCTATAAGCCGAGAGATGTCAACGATCCCGACTCGCCTGCGGCTGCAGCGAACGGGCAGTACCTGCTGGTTCGACGGGACGCGTACTTCGCCGTGGGAGGTCATGCCGCTGTCGCACAGTGCATCCTCGAAGATGTGGAGTTGGCGCGCCTCGTCAAGCGGGCAGGATTCAAGCTGCAATTTCGATTGTCCGAGGTTGTAAGTGCGCGGATGTATCGCAGTTTTTCCCAGATGTGGGAGGGCTGGACGAAGAACCTTGCGCTATTGTTCCCGAGTCCGCTATGGCTGGCGATGAAGCGCTGGCTTGAATTCATCCTGATCGCGCTGACCTTCGTGGCGATTTTAGTTGCAATCGCCGATCACGACCGAGTTGGTATCGCTATCAATGGACTCCTTACCGCCACGTTTCTGGGACTATTCTTTCGGCGGATTCGGCGGGCGCATTTCGACTGGCTGTCAAACGCACTCGCGATCGGTGGATTACCGCTTTTCGCGATACTTTTGCGCAATTCCTACATCTCTCATAAGAAAGGTTCGGTGCGCTGGAAAGGCCGTCTGTATGGCAGCGCGGTGAGCGGAGCCCGGCTGCCGTCCAGTCCTGGCCATCCCAAACCGCCTGAGCACTCGCCATCCATAACCGTACCAATGATGGCTGACCGGCAATCCAAGAATTAGTTTGAGCGCAGGAGAGCATGATCTATCTAACGCGTAAGTGTGAGTTTTCCGCGTCGCACTATTATCACAATCCGAACTGGACGGACGAAGAAAACCGTCGCGTCTTCGGCAAGTGCAGCAACCTCAATGGCCACGGGCACAACTACACGCTGGAAGTCACGGTGAAGGGCGACATCGACCCGACCACGGGATTCGTGGTCGACCTCAAACAGTTAAAGGAAATCTTGAACCGCGAGGTGGTTGACGCCATGGACCATCGTCATCTCAACAAGGAAGTGCCCGAGTTCGCTACGAAGATTCCGACGACTGAAAATATTGCGATCGCGGTCTGGCAACGTCTCGAAGCCAAGTTGCAGGTTGCAAAGCTGCATCGCGTCAGGCTGTATGAGATGCCAGATCTCTTTGTGGATTTTTACGGGGAAGCATGAAGGCCTACCTGACGCGGCGTTACATCTTTTCGGCCTCACATCGTTTGCACAAAGA
>Ga0306921_10004882_pt1 | contig 13852 bp, 14 predicted proteins | sample sta12Cox44000080_FD_203760 | JGI IMG/M metagenome (GOLD analysis project Ga0306921, IMG submission 203760) | Lab enrichment of tropical soil microbial communities from Luquillo Experimental Forest, Puerto Rico - statoxic.12C.oxic.44.000.080 (v2)... | ecosystem: Environmental > Terrestrial >... | reverse complement strand
CATGGCGAATCTGGCGATTGTCGGTTCGCACAGCACCAACGGAGTGGCGGCCATTCATTCGCGCCTTCTTCGCACAACGACCGTGAAAGATCTGGCGGCCATCTTTCCGGAAAGGTTCAACAACAAGACGAACGGCGTAACACCGCGGCGCTGGCTGCGTCTTTGCAACCCACCGCTTGCGCGCGCGATTAGCGAGGCCATTGGCGATCAGTGGATCACCGACCTCAGCCAGGTTGCGCGCCTGAAGCCGCTCGCGGACGATGCCGGTTTCCGGGCTGCAATTCTGAGAGCGCAACATGAGTGCAAAGCGCAATTCGCGGACTGGCTCAAGTCGACGGCAAACGTAACTGTCGATCCGACAACGATCTTCGATTCCCAGGTCAAGCGCATCCACGAATACAAGCGGCAACTGCTGAATGCGCTGCGTATCGTTGTGCTTTATAACCGTCTTCGCGAGAATCCGGGGCTCGACATGCCTCCTCGTATCTTCTTTTTCGCGGGCAAAGCCGCGCCTGCCTATCAGCTGGCGAAGCTCATCATCAAATTCCTGAATAACCTCGCCGGCACGATCGATGGCGACCCAGCCGTGAAAGGCCGCTTGCGGGTAATGTTTCTTCCGGACTACCGTGTTTCGCTCGCCGAGCACCTGATCCCTGCAAGCGATATCTCCAACCAGATTTCGACGGCGGGTTACGAAGCCAGCGGCACGAGCAACATGAAATTCATGCTGAACGGTGCTCTCACCATCGGGACGCGCGACGGGGCCACGATCGAGATGGCGGAAGCAGCAGGTCAAGAGAATCTGTTCCTTTTCGGGCTGACCGCAAAACAGGTAGCCGACAGCAGAGGTTGGTACAATCCGCGTTGGCACTACGAGCACGAGCCGGAGACGCGTGCCGCCCTGGACTTGATTTTCTCTGACTATTTCAGCCGGAACGAGCCTGGCGTTTTCGCGCCGATCCGCGATACGCTGCTCACTCACGGAGACTTCTACATGCATCTGGCGGACCTCAAGTCTTATCTCGACGCGGATCAGCGGCTTTGCCAGCTTTGGGCCCAACCGGATGCGTGGGCAGGCAAGGCCATCTTGAACGTGGCGAGTTCCGGAGGTTTTTCGAGCGATCGCACTATCAGCGAATACAACTCGGAGATCTGGAAGGCCGCCCCTTGTCCGGTCGCTTAGCGGAGTGTGTTCATGGCGCAGGCAACGAATCAGGTAAAGGACAGCGTATCCCCTCTTGCGGGCAGACCGGCTACGAAGGACATGCTGATCGACGTAGGACAGCTGGAACGCGACTACTTCGAACGACGACCGGACATCGAAAACCCCGCTCAACTCGTAAACTTCGGTACCAGTGGCCACCGCGGTTCACCGTTCCTCGGCACGTTTACGGAAGCGCACATACTGGCCATTACGCAGGCGATTTGCGAATACCGGCACAGCAAAGAGATCGACGGTCCGCTGTATATGGGGAAAGATACGCACGCAATTTCCAGTCCGGCGCAGCGCACTGCGCTCGAGGTTCTGGCGGCCAACGGCGTGGAGACGGTCATCCAGCGCAGCGACGGGGTAACTCCCACGCCCGTCATTTCCCGCGAAATACTCGTCTATAATCGCGGCCGCAAAGGCCACTTCGCCGACGGAATCCTGATCACGCCTTCTCACAATCCTCCGAAAGACGGGGGCTTCAAGTACAATCCGCCAGACGGAGGGCCCGCCGACATCGATGTCACGCGTTGGATACAGAATCGCGCCAATAACCTGCTTCGCAACGGGAATGCAGAAGTGAAGCGCACGCCATTCGCTTCGGCCGTCAGGGCCCCGACCACGCATGAGCAAGACTTTGTCATGCCTTATGTGGAGGATTTGCAAAATGTCATCAACATGGATGCAATCCGCCGGGCCGAACTGAAACTTGGCTGTGACCCTCTTGGCGGCGCGGCGCGGCCCTACTGGGAACCTATCAATGCGACGTACGGGCTGAACGTCACGGTTGTGAATCCCGTGATCGATCCCACTTTTTCCTTTATGACCGTGGATCATGACGGCGAAATCCGCATGGACTGCTCCAGTCCATACGCGATGGCGGGACTCGTTCGTCTGAAGAACCAATATCAAGTGGCCTTCGCGAACGACCCGGATTCGGATCGCCATGGAATCGTTACCCCAAGTTCCGGTCTGATGAATCCGAACCACTTTCTGGCGGTGGCGATCCGTTATCTGCTAACGCACCGGCCGCGATGGTCGCAGCACCTCATCGTTGGGAAAACACTGGTCAGCAGCGGGTTGATTGATCGCGTCGTCACGAAGCTTGGGCGCAAATTCTCAGAGGTTCCCGTTGGCTTTAAGTGGTTCGTGCCGGGCTTGTTCGAGGGTTCATTCTGTTTCGGCGGGGAAGAAAGCGCTGGCGCCAGTTTCCTGCGGTTGGATGGTACGGTGTGGACCACCGATAAAGACGGACCGATCATGGACTTGCTGGCGGCAGAAATCGCGGCCGTTACCGGCAAGGATCCGGGTGAGCATTTCGAGGAAATGGTGTCGGAGTTTGGCATGCCTTACTACACGCGGATTGATGCGCCAGCCTCGCCGGAACAGAAGGCAAAACTGCAGAAGCTTTCTCCCGCGGAGGTAAGGGAGTCGGATCTTGCCGGCGAGTTCATCCTGCAAAAGTTAACGACCGCTCCCGGCAACGACGAGCCCATTGGGGGACTGAAGGTGGTTGCAAAAAGCGGATGGTTCGCCGCTCGACCTTCGGGCACTGAGAATATCTACAAGATTTACGCCGAGAGCTTCCAGAGCGAAGCTCATCTAAATGCGATCGTGAGTGAAGCGCAACAAATTGTGAACAACGCACTTCGATAAACGAGCGGAACGGCGCCAGTTTGAACTACCGTGCCCCTAGCCAACTCCTCCGTGAAGTCATCCTCTCGATTCCATCGTCTTCATGAATTGAAGTATCGTTTGGACTACGGTTCCTTCCCCAGCGGAAGTGTTGAGCATGATGTGATACACGGAGCGGGTAGGCCATTCGACATGGAAGTACCGCTGAATGAAATCGACGCGATCGCGATCGACCGTGTCCACAAGCTCTTGTGCCTCGCTTTCCGTCTTGCCCCGAGAAATGACGCGCCGAACCTTGTCTTCCCGAGGGGCATAGAGAAACACGCGGAGCGTTTCCGGGTTATTCTGAAGAAAATGCTGCGATCCTCGTCCAACGATAATGCACTTTCCTGCGCTGGCCGCGTGCCGAACGACCCGCTCCGTCAGCTTCACGATCGTCTCGCTGTCGACGAGATTCAGCTTGTGGGCGTTGATACTGCCCTCGTAGCTCCCGCGCAAGAACGATTTGAAAAGGCGGTAATAGAGAGGATCGTTCCGCTCCTCGCGCACCTCCACAACAGCTTTGGGGCAGCGAGCGAGCCGGGCGATCTCCTCGGTCAATAAATGATCCCAAAGCTTCCACCCAAGACGTTCCGAGAGAAGCTGGGCGATTTCGCCACCCCCCGATCCATATTCCCGTTCCACCGTGATAATTGTGATCATCCGAGCCTACCTAGTACGCAACTCACTCAACTGCTACGTTACCACCGCTGCCCCTGCATTCTTCTTCAAAACAAAAGCAAGCCAGAACATGATGGCCGAACCTACCGCTAGGACCATAAACGTATCCACGTAGGCCAAGGTCGCCGCCTGTGCTTGTACGCGGACGCCAGACATCCAAGTCCAGTGGTAGGGCGGCTTCACTCATTGCAGGTACACGCTCGGCACTACGTTCATACCCGGCCGGAGTTGACGGTCACGGTTTTCTCCCGGCTCGAGCACGATCTTGACCGGAATCCTTTGCACGATCTTCACATAGTTCCCGGTGGCATTTTCCGGCGGTAGCAGACTGAAAAGCGGCCCGGTAGCTCCAGCGATGCTGTCTACGTGCCCCTTAAAGGTGCGGCCGCTGGAATCCACATGTAGGTTCGCCCTCTGACCCACTCGCATATGACGGAGTTGCGTCTCCTTGAAGTTTGCGGTGACCCAGACTTCGTCCAGCGGAACGACCGTGAGGAGCTGTTGACCGGGTTGCACGTTCAGGCCAACCACAACGGTCTTGTTCACTTCGCCGCTGACCGGGGCAAGGATTTTGGTGTATTGCACGTTTAGCTCAGCCTGTTCCAATAAAGCGCGCTTTTGATCAACGTCGGCAAGCGCAGCCCGCGCGCGGGCCCGGGTTGAGGACACTTGCTGCGGCCCGGTTTCCGCCGAACGGTGATTTGCTTCCGACTCCGATAACCGGCTATGCGCTTGCTGCACGGCTTGCTGCGCGGCGCCCTCGTTGGCTCGAGCCGCCGCCACGTTCGCTGTGCTGGCTTTGGCCGCGGCCAATGCCTGGTCGTAGACTTGCTCGGCCACCTCCTTCTTGTCAACGAGCAGCTTGTAGCGGCGGAGATCGTCTTGAGCCTTGACGTCATTGGCCTCGGCCTGTTCCACCTGCGCGTGGGCTGCCACCAGTTGTTTCTCCGCGGCGGTTACCCCGGCGGTCGCGTTCGCGACGTCCGATGCGGTGAACGTCAATTGGCTCGACGTGCTGACAGAGGTAATCGGCACCGTGATGTTCAGCGACTGCGCCGTGGCTTCCGCGTTTGCGAGATTTGCACGCGCTTGAGTCAAAGCAACCTCGTAGTCCCTCGGGTCGATCTCAACCAGCACTGCACCTTTCTGGACGTACTCGTTGTCGCCGACGTTAACCTTAAGCACATAGCCGGAGATGCGCGAACTCACTGGGTAGAGATGAACGTCGACTTGCGCGTCGTCGGTCGACTCATAGCTGCTAAGATATCGCCACAAGAAGAAACCGGCGACGACCACTACCAAGGCAGCGAGCGCAAAGATCATCCTCTTGCGACCGCTAACTCGCGCGCGACTTCGCGGTGGCCGCTCGGCCTCCGTCACCGAAGGCGCATGCGTCTCCGTTTCTTTGCCTACTCCCAGCGCAGAAGTGGAAGCTTTCTCGTCGGGCATCGTCAGTTCCTTTTGAAGTACTCTTTCACTCCGTTTTCAGCCGTTCCGAGAGCTCGAGCCAGTGAAATCTTGGCAAAGTTGTAGTTGTACAGACTGCTGATGAACTGTTCGTGAGCGCTGGCCACTGCTTCCTGGGACTGCACCACCTCCACCGTATCGGTCACACCAGCGCTGAAACGGTCGCGCGACTGCACCAGCGTCTCTTCAGCCAAGTCGATGTTGCTTCGCGCCACCGCGACTTGCTCCGCTGACGATTGTAGGTTAAACAGCGCGGTTCGAACGTCCGCGTCAATCTGAGCCCGCAAGCTTTCCAGGCGCTCTCGACTCTGCTCCAGCCTGGCGTCCGCTTGCAAAACGTCCCCATGAACACTGCCCCCCTGAAAAATCGGAATCGTCAGCGTGCCCTTGACGTCGAATACCTGCGTTGCAGTGGAGGGATGCGCACCCGCGGCGCCGTAGTCCGCGTTGAAGGAGAGCGATGGCCAGTAACCGGCCGCGGCGGCCTTGCGGGCGTACTCGGCCGCCCTCGTCTCGGCCAGCGCCGCCTGATAGTCCGAGCGCGAGACATAGGCATGCTTCAGCGCTTCGTCCAGAGTCAAACCCTCGAATGGCTGGTACGGAGATTTGTCGGTCAGGTCAAATTCCTGCGCGGGAGCCAACCCGATGACACGGGCTACCGTCAGCTTCTGGATTGCAAAGTTGTTCTTCGCCTGAATCAACTGCTGTTGCCGCGTTTGGAGTTCTACCTTGGCTCGCAGCGCGTCAATGGCCGGAGACGTGCCCGCCTTCACCTGGTCCGATGCCTGGTCGTATAGTGCCTGGGCGGTCCTGACTTGGGCTTCTGCAGTTTCGATGCGAGCCTCGTCGGCAATGCCCTGCAAATAAGTGTAGCCCACAGCGAGCACCACTAGGTCCCGCGCGTCCTTGTAGGTGTATTCCGCCGATTTCAGGGATTGCCTGGAAGCCCGCTCATTGTTGATCAGCTTCCAGTCAAACAGCGACTGCGTCGCGTACATACGGGCGTCAAAATACGAAAAAGGGCCGATCGACGGCGGCAGACTGAATCCCGGCGAACTGAATGTAAAACCGAGCTCGGCAAGATTTATTTGTGAAACATCCACGTTGGGTGCCACGGTCACGTGGGGCAGGAGCGCGCTCAATTGCTCCCAACGTTGGCCGCGTGCCGAGCGAACATCGGCGTTGGAAAGAAGCGCGCCGAGATTTTGCTTCAATCCTCGGTCGACGGCCTCCTGCAGCGAAATCGGGAGGACGCCCGGTACCGACTTGGCGGGTACACTAGCGGCGAACGGGCTCACTCCCTGCGTTCCGGGGATCGGCTGCCCGGGTGTGGAGGTCGTCTCGGATTGAGCGAATGACGCCTCAGCGCCGTACAGCAGTGCGCCAGCTACGAGCAGCATTCGGCCGAGTTCGAAAATGAAACGGAGGGTCAAGGCAGAACCTCCTTTGCACAGGAGTCCGTTTAGGCTTGTGCCCCGGGAGCAGCATCCTAATCCAATTAAGCGGTACCCTACAACTCGAACGTAGCAACGCAGGAGGTCCGCGTGTCGACGGGTACCGGAAAGCAACATCTGAGGGTCTGGCGAGGCCGAAAAGGCCGACCTTCGGAAGCCCCGCCCGTCGGCAGTTTACAGAGCATCAAAAATGGGGACGTCAACTCTTTTCAGCTGGCGCCCCCAAGCAGGTTGAAAGGCCTTGCGACCGAGTGATGCGCTTCCGCGGGTTTTCGCGATCCTCGGGTACACCGGACGCGTGGCCGGCCGCGCGGATTCGATTCTTCTTACCTGAGGTGGCGCATTAAATCCGATGCGCTCTTGGCCGCCTTTTTGATTTCACCAATGCTGCGCACCGCCGGTTCAGGGCCTGCAACCTGGTCAGCCAGCAGGTCAGCGTAGGCGCTGATCACGCACAGCAGGTTGTTCAGCGCGTGCGAAACGAGCTCGATCTTGGCCATCCGCTGAGCGGAAGCCTCGTTCGACAGCGCCCGTTCAACCTCTATTTCTTCCTGCTCTTTTTCCTGCTGCGATTCAGCTTTTTCCTCCAGCATGACAGAGGCAATCGCCGCGTGCAGCTCGCGAGCCGTCAGGCTGTCTAACGTAAGGCATCGGGACGCCCCCGCTTCCATGGCCCTCTTTTCCAAATCCTTAACGGCCGGATAGACTAGCGCAATGAGGGGCATCGCCTTGTACTCCGACCGGATCTTTTGAAGGGACAGTAGTCCCTTGAAAGCTCCAGGCGTGCAGGTCTATGGCCAGCGCATCCCACTTTTGAGTCGACAGTGTACGGAACGCATCAGAAGGAGACTGAGCGCGATGTACCTGGAGGGATACCGCGGGCGCTTCGAGGATGGCCTGAGAGAGTTTCAGCCAAGACGGGCTTTCGCCCAAGAAAAGAATCCTTACCTTGTCCAACATGGGTCGATCTGACTACTCCTGACAATTCGCGCACGAGTCCGTTCGTCGTTGAACCCTCGCTGCTTAATTACGGAAAACCGCTGGTGTTCTTTCTCTTCGGCTATGCAAACAAGCGCCTGATCTCCACGAGCAATTTCTCAGGCAACTGGTTCTTCGACACAAAGCTGTCCGCCCCATGCCGGAGACACTCCTCGCCGAGAGAGAGGCCTTCGAGCTCGGAGAAGATGATGACGCGCATCGCGGGAGTGCAGCGATGGATTTGTTCAGCTGCTTCCAGCCCATTGATGCGCGGCATGCTGAGATCGAGGAGAACAAGGTCGGGCTTATATTGGGAGGCCAGTTGCACGGCGTTCATGCCGTCGCTTGCCGTTCCTACGATCTCGAAACCGCCAGCGAATTCGAGATAGTCGCAAACCGATTGCAAGGCCGTTGGTGAATCGTCTGCGACCAGGACTCGAATTTTCTCCACTGGACTCATCGCCTCTCCGAACTAGACCCGGATTATTAATACGCATTAACAATGACGGATTTCCGTGCCTGAGGGAATTGGGCTGATTCCCTAGTGAATTTGCACTAGAAGTCCTTTCGAAGCTTTTTGTGACCGGGAACCGGGTTGCTCTCGGGGAAAACAGCCTTAGCGGCCCACTTTTGGCCCGCGCAGGTCATCAGGCCTGAATGATTTTGTTGCGTACCGCGTACACGACGAGTTCGCTAATGGAATGGAGGTCCAGCTTCAGCATGATGTTTGCTCGATGTGCTTCGGCGGTGTTCACGCTGATCCCAAGAAGCGCGGCGATTTCCTTGTTACTTTTCCCTTCGGCCAATAGCTGCAGGATTTCCCGCTCACGCGGGGTAAGGCGCGAGCGCGTCGCCTTTGTGACGTCGCCGCCTCCCTCGGACAGTTCTTCCGAAGTGACGGCTCCTGATACTCGCGTGGAGAAGTACGACTTGTGTAGCCGGAGTGCGTCGACGGCCTCGAGCAGAACTCGGTCGGCGTCGTCCTTAAGAATGTAGCCGCGAGCTCCTGCTTCCACCACTTGCTGAACAAGGTCGTCGGATTCGTGCATTGTGAGGATGAGTACTTCCGTGGCTGGGGACGACTTGTGAATCCGCCGCGTCGCCTCCACTCCATTCAACAGCGGCATACCAATATCGAGCACAGCAACGTCGGGGTTGAGTCTCAGGGCTTTTTCGACAGCGTCGCGCCCATCGCTGGCCTCTGCGCAGACCTCCCATCCAGCCCGTTGGACGTTTGGTAGCGATCACCTCAGCCACAGGTCTAAGAGACGGTGGAATCGGCGTTCCATCGTTGCGCAATGGAACGACACCCACTTCGACAGATGTTTTCCCGATCAACGCTCCACGCGCAACGCCGAGCATTTCTTCGATCGCCTGGTTCGCGAATTGGATACGCCCGGAACTGTCATAGGAAACGATGCCGACGTGCAGGTTTTCGACCAACGACCGAAACCTCTCTTCGCGCGAACGCAGCAGGGTCTCGGCTTCCTTCCGCTCGGTCACGTCCCGCACAGCCACCAGCGCACAGCGGCGTCCATCCAAGTCGACCAGTGTGGCGGACATCTGTCCCGTTCGGATCTGTCCGTCCTTTCTGCGGAACTCAAACTCCTCTTCCTGGACTTCGGTTTTTTCGACGAGTTTGGCAAGCACTTCTGCGCGTCGCGAGGGATTGATCCACAGATTCAACTCCTGGGGTGTCTTGTTGAGCGCCTGCTCCCGGGTGTATCCCGTAAGCCGTGTGAAACCCTCGTTTACCTCAAGATAAGGACCGCCGGGGAAGGCGCTTATGCTGTAACCGTCTGGGCTTGACCGGAACGCAGAAGCCAGGATGCCTTCCGAAGTCCTCAACGCATGCTCAGTCTCGAGCAGATTCAGCGAGATCCGGCGCTGCCTTGCATTCGTTAGAATCAGACGCAAGCCCGAACACAATACCGAGGCCGTAATAGCGACCCACGCGAGCAGAAACTGTTCTCTGGCGATTGTGCGACCCATGAAAATCACCGAGAGCGGGATGACGACCGGGAGAATCTGCGACACCGCATAATCGGCCCAGCGCGATGTAATTTGCGGCCTGGGAATGCGCTCGTTCTGTTTCCAAGCGGCCGCCAGCACAATCACCAGAAAGTAGGGCACCATCCATAAGACGTCTCCCCAACTGGCACGGCCGGCGGTCGAGCTTAGTGTAAACAGGTAGTCGCCCTCAGGGACGGCTGCGAAAAGAAATACGGCGGCCATCACAAGCGAAAAGAGCTTCAACCGGGGAGAAATGGAAGTTCTTGAGCGCAGGAAAAATCCAGCCGATAGAAGCAGGTCCCGCGCAATATAAAGAATGAGTATCTGGCGCAACAAGCTTGTTTCGTTGGACTGCCAGCCTGAAGGGGCATAGAAAAAGTAAAGATAGGCCGTGGCGGCCACGATGGTGATTTGGGCAAAGTCCAAGACTCGCAACCAATCAACGCCAGGTAGCTTGCTTTCCGATTGCGGCAAAAACATCATGAAGATGGGAACGACCCAGAGGAAAAACAGCACGTCCGAAGGCCACGGCGCGTGCCCCGCACCCGGCACAAAGCTTTGGTAAAAGGCGCTGATCGCTTGCGCGATGGTCTCGAGCGCAAGCGCAATGCCCAAAAGACTCCAGATCTGGCGCGCATAGCTCGTGGAGCGCTGTGCCACGTAAAAGGAACAGCACGAAGCCCACAAGACCATGACAAGATCCAGGGAATTGGCTACCAGTAGACTTTTTTTTGCAGTGTGAACGAGCAGGAGGTTCGCTATCAGCAGCGCGACCAGTATCAAAGCTACAGCGACGGCTATTCGCGGAAACTTTCCCGAGGGGAGCAAGGTGCCCTCACGCCACCGCAATGAACCTGGCCCCAAAACCAATTCCGCGGTTAATCAGAAAGTGTACACCACACCCGTCGTCTTTTTCTTGGCTCTTTTGCGCGTGCGTTGCTTTCGGCTCAATCGCTCGAGCCGGTTGCTCGGGTCAGTCCATAACGATTGCGACGCTCCCGGCGCGAACCGGACCCGCCGCAACCTTTCTTGCCATCATGGGTTAAACGCTACGAGTCCAGTCAGGATGCACTACCTGTCGGGGTCGAGCATTCGCATCGAAGCCCAGCGCCAGAAATTGAATTGAGAGGTTCTGCTATGGTCCGCTGTCCCAGATTGTTTGTTCTGTTCGGGCTTGCCTTCGCGGCATTCGCGATGCCATCCGCGTCGCAAGCGCAGGTCGCTGTCGGTGTCTCCATCCACATCGGACCTCCAGCTCTTCCGGTTTATCCGCAGCCGATTTGTCCCGGCCCCGGATATGTCTGGACTCCGGGCTATTGGGCCTACGGTCCCGCGGGATACTACTGGGTTCCGGGCACGTGGGTTCTGGCCCCGGCGGTTGGTCTGCTTTGGACGCCGGGTTATTGGGGCTGGGCTGGCGGCGTTTACGTTTGGCACGTCGGCTACTGGGGGCCGCATGTGGGCTTCTATGGTGGAATCAATTACGGCTTCGGATACACGGGAGTCGGGTTTGTCGGTGGCGCGTGGCACGGCAGCGTATATAGCTACAACACCGCTGTAACCAACGTGAATACGACGGTCATCCACAACACGTACAACGCCACCGTCATTAGCAAAAATACGGCTATCAATCGTGTCAGTTATAACGGTGGCACCGGCGGCACCACCGCACAACCCACCGCGGCGGAACAGGCTGCGGCACGAGAACAGCGCACGCCTCCAACCGCTCTGCAAAGTCAACACGAACAGGCTGCCCGCAACAATCGTACACTGCTCGCCTCGGAGAACCACGGCCAGCCCTCGATTGCTGCAACCCCGAAGCCCGGTGTGTTTAATGGCAGCGGCGTCGTTGCCGCCCATGCGGCAAGCGCGAACGCCAATCGTCCACAAGCCAATGTAAACTCGGCGAATCACAACACAGCCCCCGGTGACCGGCCTTCCTACGCAAACACCACGAAAACCGTTCCGTCACCGGTTACGGCGAAGACTTCGAGCCCTCACCCAAGCCAGCCGCAACGCGGCTCGAACCATCGGCCATCGAACGCTCCGCACCCGAACGAGGCGCATCCGAATAATCCACACCAGAACAACAACCACCCCGCGCCTCATCCCAGTGAGGGTCATCCGGGCAAGTTGGGGCGCTAACTCGCTTAGCCACGTTCCCGAGGCCAGGGCCGCCCCTGGCCTTTTTCATTCTCCGGGTGTTTGCGCTTTGCTCGATTCTGTGGGAAATAGTGCGTGCAGCATCACGGAGGAACACGGCATGCTTTCACCCTGGTTTGGAGAGTTCATGGGCACGCTTGTGCTCATTTTGTTCGGCGACGGCGTTGTAGCCGCCGTGCTGTTAAGGAAATCCAAGGCTGAAAATTCAGGCTGGATTGTCATTACCGCGGGCTGGGCCTTTGCGGTGATGTGCGGCGTGTTCACCGCCATAGCTTGTGGAAGTCCGCAGGCTCATCTGAATCCCGCCGTGACTCTGGGCCTAGCCGTCAGCACCGGCGACTTCTCACGTTGCCTGCCTTTCTTCTCGGCCCAGATTCTTGGGGCCATTGCCGGAGCGACACTTGTCTGGGTTCATTTTTTGCCGCACTGGAAAGAGACGCCTGATGCAGCGGCGAAACTTGCTGTCTTCAGCACTGGGCCGGCCATCCGGAGGTTCCCCGCAAACTTCGTCAGCGAAGTCATCGGCACCTTCGCGCTGGTTTTTGTAGTCAGCGCAATCTTCTCGAAGGCAGTTGCTGCGACCGGCCCCGTCGCAGGACTCGGTCCCTTTTTGGTCGCCAGCCTGGTTTGGGGAATCGGGCTGTCTCTCGGAGGGACCACCGGCTACGCGATTAATCCGGCTCGTGACCTCGGCCCTCGCATTGCTCACACTCTGCTCCCCATTGCCGGGAAAGGCGGCTCCGACTGGAATTATGCTGCAATCCCGGTCTTCGGACCTCTGGCCGGCGGTGCGCTGGCCGGTTTACTCGTCAAGTTTCTTGCGCTCTAGGCAGTTTGCTTCCGAGGTCAATCACAAACTTCAGAACGGATTTATGCTTTGCACGCCATATGCGGTACGCTGTGACGCTGCCACTCGATTTCTGATTTGGCTGCTTTAACTAGTTCATCGACACTCACATTCTTCTGACCATCGGGCGGAGACAACTATGACCAACAAAGTTAAGTGGGGGATTCTCGGCGCTGCCTCAATTGCACAGCGCCGGGTACTTCCGGCGATGATGCAATGCGAACTCTCCGAGGTCGCGGCGATTGCCTCCCGCTCGACCGAGAAGGCCAAAGCCGCTTCCGCGCTGTTTTTCATCCCTAAAGCCTACGACTCCTATGAAAAGTTGCTCGCCGATCCGGAAATCGAGGCGATCTACAATCCGCTGCCGAATAATCTGCATGTCGAGTGGTCCATTCGTGCCGCTCAACACGGGAAGCACGTTTTATGTGAGAAGCCCCTTAGCCGCACGGTCACGGAGGCCCGGCGTCTGCTGGAAGCCCGCGACCGGTGTGGGGTGAAAATTGGGGAAGCCTTCATGGTGCGCACACACCCGCAGTGGATTCGGACTCGCGAACTTGTCCGGTCGGGTCGAATCGGCAAACTGCATTCAGCGCTTGGTTTTTTCAGCTATTTCAATGTTAATCCTGAAAACACACGCAACATGATTAATGCCGCCGGCGGCGCCCTGATGGATATCGGCTGCTACCCCATCAAAACCACGCGTTTTGTTTTCGGCGAGGAACCTGTTCGCGTAATGGGTTGCATTGAGCGCGACCCCAGTTTCAAGACCGACCGGCTGACGTCGGCGATCCTCGAATACCCTTCCGGGCAGTGCATTTTTACCTGCTCGACGCAGTTGGTCTACTACCAGCGCATGCAGTTCCTTGGCACGGAAGGCCGCATCGACGTTGAGATTCCCTTCAACGCTCCCACGGACAAGCCGACCCGCATCTATATTGATAATGGCAAGGACTTGTACACCCCGGGCAGTCAGCTCACCGAATCCTTCGCCATCTGCAATCAATTTACGATTCAAGCTGACCTGTTCTCGAAGGCCATCCGCGAAAACGGCGAGGTTGCCAATCCCTTGGAGGATTCCATCTGCAACATGGCGGTCATCGAAGCTGTATTCCGCTCGGCCGACTCCGGAAAATGGGAGACACCAGAGCGCCTGTAAGGTACCCGCAAGGAGTTCGAGCCCCTCACCAGCCTCGGCAATTCAGTCGTAGTACTCCTGCCCAAGGTGTGTAATCAGCGTCTCGCCCATCAACCAGCGCAAAGTGTTCTTCAACTTCATGGACTGAATGAACAGATCGTGCTCCGGGTAGAGCTCGGGCGCAGTCATCGGCGACTTGAAGTAGAAGCTCAGCCATTCCTGAATGCCCCGCA
>Ga0306921_10004880_pt1 | contig 13857 bp, 11 predicted proteins | sample sta12Cox44000080_FD_203760 | JGI IMG/M metagenome (GOLD analysis project Ga0306921, IMG submission 203760) | Lab enrichment of tropical soil microbial communities from Luquillo Experimental Forest, Puerto Rico - statoxic.12C.oxic.44.000.080 (v2)... | ecosystem: Environmental > Terrestrial >... | reverse complement strand
GCGGAAATTTGCGGGCAGGTCTGCCGTGCCTCCAAACGACAGTTGGTGCGTGCGATCCAACGCGTTCGGACCAAGAAACCCTGTCGGGTTGCGATAGTCTTGCGCGAAGCTTCCAAAATCGGCATCCCGCGCCGTCGACACATACCGCGAGTAGGAGTACGACACTTGGAGGTCGAAATTCTTGACCCCACGAAACGGATTGCGCAGGTTTTGCCGCAAAGAGGTTTGCAGCCCGTTGTATACCGAACGGCCAATCGGGAACAGCATCTGGTTGGCACCGACTGCATTGTTGATTCCGGGGAACGCTGGATTGGCGCACGGGACCACTTTCGCCGACAACCCGCCGCAAACCACATAGCCCGAATCAAGCCCGTTTCCTGAGAAGTCCGCTATCGTAGCGCCATTCTGAATTGCCTGATCGATCGAGGTCGCTGAGAACTGCGCTAGCGTCGCGGCAATTGCTGCCTGCGCAGCGCCCTTGTCAAAGAACCGCGAATCCCCAACATGGTTGGTATCCGAGATCAACAAGGTATGCGTAGCGATATTCCGCAGGTAATCCACGGTCAAAACCATGCCCGGCCGAATCTCGCGTTGCACGCCGATGTTCATCTGGAGTGAGCGCGGCGTCCTGTAATCTGGGAAGAACAGGCTTTGCCCAGTCACGTTCGTGCCGGCCGCCAGGATGTTCCCGATGTACGCACCGTTTTGAGAGGGGCCCTGGGACTGAACAAACGCCTGATATTGCTGCTGCAATTCGGCCAATTGCGGGAACACATCGCCAATCGCGTGATTGCATACCTTTGTCAAATCGATGTTTGTCGTGAACGGCAGCGCCTGGGCCTGTCCGGCTTGACATGCATTCGCCGTTGCCAGAAACAATCCTTGCTGCAAACGGCCTGGACGATCGAAGAAGACATTGTTCCAGACCGAGTTCTCATAGAACAATCCGATTCCTGCCCGGATCACCGTCTTTCCGTTCGAACGCGGGTCCCAGGCGACTCCGAGTTGCGGTGCCAAATTTGAGTTTGGCTGCCTGACCGCGTTTCCAAGCCCAGAATAGAACTGATTGTTGAATGCATTGAGCGCCGGGATTGGCCCCAGGTCGCTGTCAGACCGGCCTGTGTCGCGCACGTAACGAAGCCCGGCGGTTATGGTGAGATTCGGTTTCAACTTCCACGAGTCTCCGAAATACGCCGACAAGCGATCGTCTGGTCCAAGGCCTCCGGCCGGCAGGCCAAACGCCGACTTCTCCGTCGAAAATCCCTGCCCGTTGCCCATGATGACGTTCTGAACCGGATACTTCAGCGGGTTCGTCGGATCTGTGCAGACCGCCGGATTCGCCGCGCAGGATGCGAGGGATGCCCCTACGGCCGGCTCAAGACCGAAAAATTTAGCGAAGCCACCGCCCTGAATGTGGTTCACCCCGCCACCGAAACGGAAGATATGTCGGCCCACCACCTTGCTGCCGTCGTACTTGATCTGGTGGTTCGACTGCAGCGTGGTTTGGGGCGCCAGGATATTCGCGCCCGAGCAGAACTGATCCGCGCCCGGCGTAATGCACCTTGAGTCTGCGCCGATGGCCAGCTCAATTCCCGGTGCTGGATTGAAGATGCTCGACCCTGCCACCGCGTCCTTAATGCCGTTTTCGAACTTCGTGTACCCGAACCGGATGCTGTGTGTGTAACCTCCCGTGTTGAACTCGACTCCGATCACGTGGTCCCGCGAATGATTCGCGTTCGCGTAGGGCTGGAACGAATTGGGAATGAACGGCAATGTGCTCTTGTTGCTTTCGTACGAGAAGCGATAGAAGAACTTGTAGCCGCCGCCGTTGTAGTCGAGGCGCGCCACCCACTCTGGATCGCGAAATGGTGCGTTGAAGTTGCCACTCAATGCCGTAAATGGAGCACCAGGAAGCACGGGATTTACGAAGTCCTGCTTAGTGCGCTCCGCGTCCACAAAGAAAAACAGCTTGTCCTTCAGAATCGGGCCGCCAACGCTGCCGCCGTATTGATTTCTCTGGAAAGGGTTTGCCGATCCGCCCGGCAAAGCAGCATCCAGACTCTGGTCGCGGAAGAAGTAGAACGCGTCACCGTGAATCGCGTTCGTACCTGACTTCGTCGATATGTTCACCGATCCGGATGACGTCAACTCGGTCGACAGATCGAGCGACGATTGCTGCAGCGCCGCCTCTTGAATCGCACCCAGCGGAATGTTCTGCGTAGTCGTGCCCACGTTCTCATCTGAGACGTCGACGCCATCCACTTCGATACGCGCCGTGCGCCCGAAGCGCCCCCCGAACGAGATTGAAGAGAACCCATTCTTCGTCGGATCGAACGTTCCCCCATCCTGAATCTGCACACCGGGCTCGAGCTGCGCCAGGTCTAGGAAGTTGCGACCGTTGATCGGCAAGGTCTCGATCTGCTGTGACGTCAACACTCCTTGCACCGTCGCCTGCTCCGTATTCACGGCGACTTCTGCCGCCTGCACTTCAACCACCTGGGTGCTCTCGCCCAAGCCGAGTTTGGCGTTCGCAGAGCTGGTCGTGTTCACCTGAACCTGTACATTCTCGACCGTCGTATGGAAGCCTTTCATTTCGAATCGCACTTCGTACTCTGCGGGAGTCAGCGCGCCTGAAGTGTACGCACCCGCGGCATTCGTGATCGAACTGATCGTCTGGCCGGTTGCCTTGTTAGTAATAGATACTTTCGCGCCGGTAAGCACTGCGCCAGACGGGTCGGTCACCGTGCCTTGAATGCTTCCGGTGGAGATCGTGGTTTGCGCTGTGGCAAACAACACACTGAAGGACACAACCATCAGAACAAGCAAAAATTTCTGTAAGCAATTTCTTAAGCTGTCAGCGACGTAGACGCTCGGCATCGTCGTCAACCATCCTTCCCAAAAGTGAATGCTCTCGGGTAGAGACGATTGCAAACAGCGCGCCATAACACACGAAATCGCTATGTGCTTTTCTCTTCCAAGCACTGCGCGAGGCCCAACAAGCTTAGACAGTGTGTGAGTCCGGGCGCTCGTCCGTATTCCGGGAGATGGTCTCCGCAAAACGGAACCTACTCCGCGGACGTCTCGCTGTTATGTATCGTGATACGAGCTTTTGGCAGACGCTCGAATGGGAAGGTTGGTGGTTCAACAAGACATGAGACACAACGCGAGCCTCGCAAAGAATCTTGATTACTCGCTCGCTTTGCTGGTGTAGTACCCCGCGCGATGTCTCACCTGCAGCCCACTCTCAGGCGTGCCGCTTACGCTCACTGTGATCCTGCGGAACTCGGTATCGGAAAGCTTTTGGGATGGGTAGTAAGCCAGCAGGTACTGCGTGCGTAACTCATCGCTAATCTCCTTGAACGCATCATCAAGCTGGGGCAGCGAATTCGCGTAGTAGTGCTTGCCACCGGTGTCTTCCGAAATTTGCACTAGCGCATGCTCTCCGCCCAAGTCGCGCCCAGCGTTAGCTTCTACGGGCACCACAATGATGCTGTAGACGATGGCTTCCGCTTCCTGCGCTGCGCGCACCGCGTCGTGGTACTCAACTTTGCTGGCCGTATCCCCGCCGTCGGTAATCACCACCATGACCTTGCGGCCCTGTCGCTTCTCGACCGCACGCGACGCTAGATACAACGCGTCGTACAGAGCCGTCGCCGACCCCAACCGCATCTTTTCAATGCCGCGATCGATGGCCTTCAGGTCTGCCGTGAAAGGCACAACTTCATTCACAATCTCACTAAACTGAAACACGGCAAGCCCGTCCTGGGGGCGCAGAATCGTCTTGGCGAACTTGCGCCCTGACGCCAGTTCAAGCGGCAGATCTTTGCGCGTGCTCAGGCTGGTGTCCACCGCCAGCACAATCGACAGCGGCAGCGCCGACTCTTTATCGAACACGGCGATCTTCTGCTCCTTGCCATCTTCGCTAAGCTTGAAATTGTCTTTGGTGAGTTTGCCCATCGGCGCGCCGTGTTCGTCGGTCACCGTGACGAACACATTGACCAGTTTGACGTCCACCTTGAACGTGGACGAAGCTTCCTGCGCCACCGCCGTAGCGGTCGCAAAAAAAAACAGAAAGAGGGGGTAAGAGATTCGCCGATACACGCCGCTCACTTAGATGCCATCCCGGCGCTGGGGCTGCCTTCGGCGCGCGGAATCTCTGCCGGAAATGGCTCGCCGTCCGCCCAAACCGCGCCGTCCACGAAAGACTCTCTTTTCCAGATCGGCACAGTCTTTTTCAACGTATCGATCAGCCACCGGCAAGCCTCAAACGCCGCTGCCCGATGCGCCGACGCTACGACAATCAGAACGCTGGTCTCTCCGATCTCCAGCCGCCCCAGGCGATGCACAAGGGCTACGTCCCGCACTCCAAACTTCCCCATTACCTCGCTCGCCAGGCCCTCCATCTGTTTCAGCGCCATCTCTTCGTAAGCTTCGTACTCAAGATAAAGGGTCTGGCGTCCCCGCGTATTGTTTCGAACAATCCCATCAAACACGATCGCCGCCCCATCCTCCGGCTTTTTGATTCGCTCCAGGACCCTCTGCGTCTCGATGCGCTCCCGCACAATGGCGGCATGGGCGGTTCGCAGAACGCCGCTCGTCCCATTCCCACCGCTGACCGGCGGCAGAAAGGCAATCTCATCGTCCGCGTGCAATTCGACCTCCCGCCCGGCGTATTCCTGATTGACGGACAGCGCGACCGATGGCAGCCACGCCGACAGCTTTGGAGAATGCTCCTGGTAGTGAAGCACAACCTGCTCGACAGTAGCGCCAGCTCGCAGCTCAAGAACCTCGGTGGCCTGGCCAGCCACGTCCTTCAGGATTCCGAAGAATAGAACGCGGACCCGCATTGTCTAATCGTATCAGGGCTCATTCGCTATTCTGGCACCTTGCCACAACTCCCTCTCGTCACGCCGTCAAGGTGGGCTATAGTGCCGGGATCGCGCTTGGGCGCGGACTAACTTGTTCGCTCAGGAGGTTCGTAACCATGAAGAAGCCATTGTTGACCGCGTTGTTAGTCATCTTCGTGGCCCTCAGCTTCGCCGAGAAGACGGCTCCAACGGGAAAAAAGGATTGCCTCCCCTGCACCCCCTACTGCAAGAAACATCCCAACGCTCCGCAGTGCAACTAGTTTGAAGGAGGCTGGTACCCGAAGCGACCCAGAGCCAGCCTCCCTTTCTTAAGCCGCTCCAAGCGAGGTCAAGCGCAGCTGAAGGTCAGGCCGCGGAATCCAATGAGCAACTGCGTTCGTCGGCCAAAACTGCTTCCAGCGGTCGAGCGCGTCAGCCGCCAGCAAAAAATGCCAGCCTTTTCCAGGACTGGCACTTTGACTTTCAAGCTAGGAGCTAACGGCGAAGAGCTGTCAGCTAACCAACATCTTCTCCGGCTCACGCTCCACCTTGGCAATCGGCACCGAAGGCGGCAGAGCCAGAGCCAGCGCCTCATCGATCGTCTTCACGTAATGCACGTTCAGATTCTCGAGCTGCTCCGGCGTCAGATCCTCTTCCACGTTGGTACGGTTCTCCGCAGGAAGAATCACATCCCGCACGCCCGCACGTTTCGCAGCCAGCACCTTCTCCTTGATTCCGCCTACCGGCAACACGTTGCCGCTCAGCGTGATTTCACCCGTCATTGCGGTGAGTGGCCGGACTGGACGATCCGACAATAACGACACCAGGGTCGTCGCCATCGTGACGCCCGCCGAAGGTCCATCCTTCGGAATCGCGCCCGCCGGCACGTGGATGTGGAGATCGTGATCGGAGAAGAATGCCTCCTGAATCCCGAGCCGGCTCGCATTCGAGCGCACCCAGGTCAGAGCAGCCTGCATCGATTCCTGCATCACCTGCCCGATCTGCCCGGTCATGGTGAAGCTGCCCTTGCCCTTCATGCTGTTGGCTTCGACAAACAGAATGTCTCCGCCCGACGGAGTCCACGCCAGTCCGACCGCCACGCCCGTGCGCTTAGTGCGCTCTTCAATCTCGCCTTCGGCCCGAACCTTGATCCCGCCCAGAAATTCCTGAACGATTTCTTTCGTGACCACCAGCTTGTCCGTCTTCCCTTCCGCCAACCGGCGCGCCTGCTTGCGGCAGATCGTACCGATGTTGCGTTCGAGATTGCGCACGCCCGCTTCCCGCGTGTAGTGCCGGATGAGGTAGCCGATCGTCTCTTCCGGAAACTCGATCTGCTCGGCCCCCACACCGTTCTCCTCTTCCTGGCGCGGCACCAGGTATTGGAACGCGATGTGAATCTTTTCTTCTTCGGTGTAGCCCTGCAGTTCGATGATCTCCATGCGGTCGCGCAAAGGCTCCGCAATCGGATCGAGCATGTTCGCGGTCGTGATGAACAGCACCTTCGACAGATCGAACGGCACGTCGAGGTAGTTATCCCGGAACGTTCCATTCTGCTCTGGATCGAGTGCTTCGAGCAGCGCCGATGCCGGATCACCACGGAAATCGCGGCTCACCTTATCGATTTCATCCAGCATGAACACCGGATCTTTCGTTTCCGCCCGGCGAATGCCCTGAATGATCTGCCCCGGCAAAGCGCCGATGTACGTGCGCCGGTGTCCGCGGATTTCCGCTTCATCGTGCACGCCGCCCAGCGAAATCCGAACGAACTTCCGGCCCATCGCGCGCGCAATCGACTTGCCCAGCGAAGTCTTACCTACGCCCGGAGGCCCGACGAAGCACAGAATCGGCCCCTTCATGTTCGGCTTCAACCGCCGCACTGAGAGGTAATCGAGAATCCTGTCCTTCACCTTTTTCAGGTCGTAGTGGTCGGCATCCAGAACTTCCTTCGCCTTCAGAATGTCAACGTCGCCGCCCGAAGTCTTCGCCCACGGCAGCACTGCCAGCCACTCGATGTAATTGCGAGTAACCGAATAGTCTGCCGCCATCGGCGACATGCGCGCCAGTCGGCCCAGCTCTTTCAAAGCTTCTTTCTTGACTTCATCAGGCATGCCCGCGCCTTCGATCTTCTGCCGAAGTTCGTCGGTGTCACGCTGCCCTTCGTCCTGCTCGCCCAGTTCTTTCTGGATTGCCTTCATCTGCTCGCGCAGGTAATACTCACGCTGCGTTTGCTGGACCTTGTCCTGTACTTCCGACTGGATCTTGTTGCGCAGTTGCTGGACTTCCAGCTCCTTTGCCAGGTGCTGGTTGATCTTCTCCAGCCGCACATTAACGTCGGTCGTCTCCAGCGTGTCCTGCTTGTCTGACGTAGACAATGAAGGCAATGACGAAGCAATGAAATCCACCAGCCGGCCCGGCTCTTCGATGTTCATCGCGACCGTCGACAGTTCATCCGACAGCGTCGGCGAACCGGCCACGATCTGCTGGAACAGCGTCAGCACGTTCCGCTGCAGCGCCTCGATTTCCGAACTCTTCGGTGGAATGGTTTCCGGCACCGAGACGAATGTCGCCTTCATGAAAGGCGTCAGCTGGCCGAATTCCGCTAACTTCACCCGCTCCAGGCCTTCCGCAAATACGAACAGGCTCTGGTTGGGCATTTTTACGACCTTGTGAACCACCGCTAGCGTTCCCACGGCGTACAAATCCGAGGGCTGCGGCGTATCCACGCGGGCCTCGCGCTGCGCGACCACCACGATCGTCTTGTCCTCGCCCAGCGAATTAATCAATTGCACCGAACTCTCGCGCCCTACCGTGAGTGGCAGCACCGCGTGAGGAAACAGCACCGTGTCCCGCACCGGCAATACCGGCAGAGACCGATCTTCCTCAATTAGCTCGGGTTCTTTGGCTTTCGGAGTGCGCTCGGGGCGCTTCTGTTCTGCCATGTGTCTCCTTGAGTGTATCTCGCTCAAGTTTTGATGACTCGGGACCCTCAAAGGATGCAACCCACGCGGGTGCTTCCCGCGTAGACCGTTGGATTCTAAACCCCTTGTTCCCCCACCGTATGCTATCGAAAGTGCACCGCTCCCCGGGAATCCGGATCGGAAAGGAAGCGACCGAGCACTCTACGCCCGACCCGCCCCCCGCGTCCATCCCCGGAAACACAAGCGGCAACCCCAATGGGTGGTAGGCCGCCCGCATCGCACCCTTTTGAGGGTGTTACCCCGGGCGGCCACACGACCACCGAAGACTATTCGCGCCAGTTTCGAGCTCCTGCCCTAGAACACGTGCTTGGCCGTATCTCCGCGAAACACGAGTTCCTGCAAAACCTCTTCCTTGGCTGCATTGACCGTATAAATCTTCTGCGTCGCCTTAGCCTTTTCAACCAGCGGAACCAATGTGCACTTCACCCTGACCTCAGGCACCTTCTTCTGGTCCAGCGCCTTGAACACCATGATGTGATTGGATCCTTCCATCACGTGACGCACTTCGTAGTTCCCTTGCGGAACCAGAGTCGTACCAATCCGAATCGGATCCGTGAAGCTGATCCGCTGCACATCGGCCACGCCCGGCATGACGCCTGCAATCGCCACGGTCGCTAACACCACCACGCACACTGCTATAACCATCAGCCACTTCGATGCACGCATGAGAACTCCCTCCGAATTAAAGGTCAGTCCGGTCGTAAGTTCTGCCGGCCGACTATTCAGCATAGAAGTTCAAACTCGCTCTTGCCGTGTGCGCTCTCACACCGTCGTGTGACAACTTACCGCCCAAGTACCAGCCCCACCGATACGTGCACCCCTCTAGGCTGCCGGATAAACGCCCAGCACCTTCACCAGGTCCGCCACCTCGCCCAGATGCCGCAGTGCGTTTCGCGCCGCCTCGTCCTCCCCGCGAAGAATATCCACGTAGAACACGTATTCCCACGGCCGCCCGCGCATGGGCCGCGATTCGATCTTGCTTAGGCTGATGTCGCGGAGCGCCATCACGCTTAACGCCTTGAACAACGCGCCCGGCACGTTCTTCACGCTGAAGGCGATCGACATCTTGTTTGCCTTAGGCAGCACGCGCCGGGTCTTCCTGATCAGAAAAAACCGCGTAAAATTCTGCTTATTGTCTTCAATCCCAGCCTGCAGGATCTTCGCCCCATAAACCTTGGCGGCTTGCCACGCCGCGATTCCCGCCGCATCCCGCAACCCCGACTCCATCAGGTGCTTTACGCTGCCCGCCGTGTCGTAAAACTGCACCTGTTCGACCTTTGGGTAACGCGCGAAAAAATCCCGGCACTGATCGAGCGCTACGGGATGCGAATACACCCTTTTCAGATCGGCAATTTTCACTCCGGGCGCCGCGATCAGGTTGTGCACGATGCGCAATAGAAATTCCCTCTGGATAAAAACCTTTCGGCTGAGCAGCAGGTCGTAGTGCTCCGCCACCGAACCTGCCAGGGAGTTCTCGATCGGGATTACCGCTCCCGCGACAGACCCTCGCTCCACCCGATCGAACACTTCGGTGGAACGCGCACACGCCACCGGTTTGCAACCTGGCACCATGCGCAGGGCCGCCTCGTGACTGAACGCTCCCAATTCGCCCTGAATCGCAATCTTCATGAAGCGTTCTTTCTTTTGCGGTTTTCCGCGCTGATCTTCTTCGTGTTTGTTTTCTTCATGCCCGCCAACTTAGCCGTCTGTGGCAAGCGAGCGCAAATCCTTTTTCAGCACAAAAGCGTCCACGCCATTTGCGTAGTACTGCCGCACCGTCCTGACCAGGAAATACCCGTGCCGTTTGTAAAAGGCAAGTGCCCCCACATTGTCGACTGCGGTCTCGAGCCCAACTTCCACACAACCGGCCTCCCGCATCCGCTCCTCGGCCGCCTGCAGCAGGACCGACCCCAAGCCGCTTCGCCGTGCCGCCTCCACCACGTCGATGGTGATGATGTGCCCCCGCCGTGATCGCCCAGTATCTGCCGTAACGAAGCCCCCTAGCCCATCGACGCTGTGCACGATTCGTCCATTGTCCCCCGCCCTTTGCGCCACCAGCGTAAAAGAGCTCTTCCGCGCGACATACGTCATCAACTCTCGTCGTGAATACGCGATTCCCGGCACAAAACACTCCTGGTCAATCCTCCACAACGTTTCAAAGTCGGCCGGCTCGTACTCACGGACAAGGTAGGACACGCCGCCATTGTAGGAGAAATTCTCCTCCCCTCTTTGAATTTGCCTTTTGGGCCCGCTTTTCCACGAAATTTTCGTGCGACCGCTCTTGCCCAACTCTGAGATTCGGACGTACCATCGCCTCAGAGGGTTCTGTGGGGCGCTTTCTCCTGATCGACGCCGTGGCCTCGGGCTTGGTGCTGGGGATTTGGTACGTCACCTTCTCGCGCCTTAATCGGCACAAGGCCGACGCCGCTCTCCGCTGGGTACAGATCGCCTGCCGTGGCCGCGGGAAAGTCACGCAAACCGCATGGTCCGGCAACGGCCGCTTGCGCGCCCGGCTTCAATTTCCCGCTCGCTGGTTTGAGAATGCCAGCCTCACCATTCGCCTCATGCCCCGTCCCCTACCCATCCACTGGCTGCTCAGCAAATGGCGCAAGGAAAAAGAGACACTCACCTTTGAGGCCGACCTCGACCTTCCCCCGAACTTCCGCTTGGATGTGTTGAATCACCGCTGGTGTGGACGCAGTTCCGCTTCATCAAACGATGCAAGCGATTGGGAAATCACCCGCCCGGGTCCGATTGTCCTCACCACCCGCGCCGAATGGACTCAGGAGCTGGCACCCGTGGTGAATGCTTTGATGGCTTCGCGCCAGCAGCACTTCGTGCGCGTCCGCTTCTGCCCGGACTCCCCCAATTTTCTCGCCACCATCGATCTCGACACGCTCAACGACCCCGACGCCGCATCGAGCTTCCTGACCATGCTCCGCGAGCTCGCCGCTGGAGCGAAAGCGAAGCAACTCTAGAGCAATCCATCCGAACGCACGCTCCCGATATTCAAACGCCCCGTCTCCGCGCGACTGCGTGGACGATTGCCAAAGCGCACAATCTCCTCGGGCGTGCCGTAGCCTCGAACATGGGCTTGGCTCGACACGTCATACTTCTGCAAGTCGCTCCATCGCCAGCGGCTGCAGACCAACGGCCGGGCGCACGAACAATGCAGCAGCCATTCGTCCTGGAATTCGGTGTTGAGGGGGACCAAGTAAGTCCCATTGGGATACGGACTGAAGCCAACCAGATATCGAGTCCGGCACTTTGGGCACTCTACACAATGGCGAAGACGAGGTGTCATAAGTCGGCCGACCCGTCGCTTCAGAACGATAGCCAAAACCATTTCGTCCGATTGGACATTTGCGGACGCCTATACCTCGGCGCTAGACGTTTACGGACCTCACCCCCAAAGCCCGCGCCGCGCCGACCAGCGATGTCCGAAAACGTCCAACGCCGGCACCGAACTCGACTATGATGAGCGGGAACAGGGCAGGAATAGTGGGGCAGGAATGCGAGTAGTTGTCGTTCCGAGGTAGTTCATATCCGGTGTAGTTTGTCATTCCGACCAAAGGGAGGAATCTGCTCTTTGCCTGCCCAGGTCGAAGATAGGACCGCGCTCGAAACCATATGACGATGGACTGGCAAGCATGTTCGCGAGCGAGGCTCTCGCGCGACCCACGCTTCGACGGCAAGTTTTTCATTGGCGTTCTGGGCAGCCGCGTATACTGCCGTTCCATTTGTCCGGCGCCGACCGCCAAAGAGAAAAATGTCCGCTACTTTCCGACCGCTGCCGCTGCCGCAGAAGCCGGCTACCGCCCCTGTCTACGCTGCCGGCCGGAGTGTTCTCCCGGAACGCCGGCGTGGATGGGAACGTCGAACACGGTCGCCCGTGCTTTGCGCCTGATTGGCGAAACGGGACTCGACGATCGCGGCATGGAAGGACTCGCAGAACGGCTCGGCGTCGGCACGCGACATCTGCGCCGCCTGTTTCTCCGCCACCTCGGCGCGAGCCCAATCGCGGTCGCCCACACCCGCCGCCTGCACTTCGCAAAGAAGCTAATTGATGAGACCCGCCTGCCTCTTGGTCAGATCGCGCTCGCAGCAGGATTTGGCTGCGTTCGCCGGTTCAACGCCGCCATTCGAAAAACTTACAAGCGAACTCCGACTCAAATCCGGCGCCTCGCGCGGCACGCCCCCGCTCCGCTCGACCACCAGTACGTCTTCCACCTGCGCTTCCGCCCGCCTTATCACTGGCCGACCATGTTGGCGTTCCTCAAAGCCCGCGCGATCCCCGGCGTCGAGACCGTCGAGTCGGGCAGCTATTTCCGTTCCATCCTGGTGGACGGGATCGCCGGCCATCTGGAGGTCTCGTTCGAAGAAGAGCTCAACTCGTTGCGTGTTCGCATTCAGTTCAGCGAGCCGCGCTCGTTGTTCTTTATCGTGGAGCGTGTCCGCACCATGTTCGATTTGAACGCGGACTGGAGCGACATTGGGCTCGCGTTCAAGAACGATTCAGAACTCTCAAGGCGGGTGGAGCGTGCGCCCGGTTTGCGCGTGCCCGGTTGCTGGAACGGCTTCGACCTCGCTACGCGAGCCATTCTCGGCCAGCAGATCACCGTGCGCGCGGCGACCACTCTGGCGGGACGTATCGTGCAAAAATTCGGAAAGATCTTTCCCGCCAGCGGGGCAGTCACTCACCTGTTTCCCACACCCGAGACTCTCGCTGAAGCCGACCTGAGGGGTATTGGCCTCACCCGCGCCCGCAGCCACTCGATTCGCGCGCTCGCGCGCGCCGTATGCGATGGCCGCCTCCGTTTCGAAGGCATCGTAGAACTCCAGGCCTTCCTGGAACAGTTCATGGAATTGCCAGGCATTGGACCTTGGACCGCGCAATACGTGGCGATGCGCGCGCTCGGCGAACCCGACGCATTTCCGCTGGGCGACGCGGCCTTACTCTCCGCCCTGCGCCTCACGAATGCCAGCGAACTCGAGCGCCGCGCCGAAGCCTGGCGTCCCTGGCGCGCTTATGCCGCCATGTACTTGTGGAATGTTCCTGGCAGCGAGATTCGGAAACCGAAATCGCAGCTTTCGAGACTCCGGTCGACCGCAGAGGCGTCTGCATCAATCTTCGTGGCTGGTTGAACGCTGCCGCACTCACGCTTCCGGCTCAGCCACAAACCGGTATCCAACCCCACGCACTGTCAGCAAGTGCCGCGGGTTTGCGGGATCACGCTCGATATACCTGCGCAGCCGCACCACAAAATTATCGATCGCCCGCGTGTCGGTGTCTTCGTGTAGGCCCCACACCTCTTCAAGAATCGACTTCCTCGACACGACTTTCCCCGCGTTGCGGATCAAGTGCCGCAGAAACTCCGCTTCCATCAAAGTGAGTTGCGTCTTGGTCCCGTCGCTGGTGAGCTCCAGCGTTCCGAAGTCGATCGTCTTGCCATCGAATGTGAATGCTTCGTACTTCTCGGCCCGGCCCCCAGACTCAGCGCCTCCAGCCGACTGAGGCGTATGCGTCGCACCCTGCCACTCACTGCGCCGCAACAATCCCTGCAACCGCGCCAGGAGAATGTTCAAATCAAACGGCTTGGGCAGATAATCGTCCGCGCCCGCGGCAAACCCCTGCAGCACATCCTCGGAACGCCCGCGCGCGGTCAGCATGAGCACAGGAACATAGTTGCGTGCCTCGCGTAGCGCCGCTGCCACCTGAAACCCATCCTTCCCCGGTAGCATGACATCGAGCACAACGGCATCGAAGTTCTCCCGTCTGGCCAGCAGCCGGTCCAGCGCGCTCTCCCCGTCGCCCGCCACTTCCACTGAATGTCCTTCTGCGCGCAGGTTGAACGACAGGCCCTGCGCCAAGTGCTCTTCATCCTCGACTATCAGGACCCGGCTCATGATTCAGTCCTTATCCTTCAACTCTGGGCAATTCCATCGTCAAAGTCGCTCCCCTGCCTCGCCCCTCGCTCTCGGCAAACACCTTGCCGCCGTGCTTGCTGGCAATCGCGCGCACGATAAAGAGT
>Ga0306921_10004877_pt1 | contig 13861 bp, 12 predicted proteins | sample sta12Cox44000080_FD_203760 | JGI IMG/M metagenome (GOLD analysis project Ga0306921, IMG submission 203760) | Lab enrichment of tropical soil microbial communities from Luquillo Experimental Forest, Puerto Rico - statoxic.12C.oxic.44.000.080 (v2)... | ecosystem: Environmental > Terrestrial >... | reverse complement strand
CCGTGAGACTGGCCGTCCCGCTCACCGGCACAGCTCCCGTGATTGAGGACGACACCGCCCGGCTTCAGCAGCCTCGAGATTGCATGGAAATAGAGCGGCAAGTTGGCGATGCCGACATGCTCGTACATGCCGACCGAGACGATCTTGTCGAAGATCACTTCGCCGGCGATATCGCGATAATCCTCGCACCGTACCTCGACTCTGCCGGCCAGCCCGGCCGCTTCGATTCGCCGTCGGACTTCGTCGACCTGAGGCTCGCTCAGGGACACCGACGGCGCTGACACCGTAGCGCGCCGCTGCCCAGCGGATCAGCCCACCCAGCCGCAGCCGATGTCGAGCAGCCGATCGCCGGGCTCGAGCCGCAGCTTGCGGCAGATATGGTCGAGCCTCTGTTCCTGTGCAGTGTCGAGATCTTCCTCGCCGGTCTTAAAGTGAGCGAAGGAATAGACCATGTGCCGGTCGAGCCAAAGACCGTAGAACTCGTTCGAGACGTCGTAATGGAAGCGCACATCGGCCGCATCACGTGCCTTGATACGGCGCCGGCGTCGCCGCGGGGCAAAAGGGCGCAATACGGTGAAGCAGCGGCGACTCGCCGACATGTTCGGCGATCGCGATGTCGATCCGCAGCACATCACGCGCCTGGCCATCGACGGCGAGTGCGCCGGAGACGTAAGCCTCGCGCAGCCCTCTCATGTTGCCTGTGAGGAACAAGCGCAACAAGCGTGGTGAGCCGAGGCCGAGCGTCACGATCGGCGCGGGCGAAATCGATTGCATCGCCGTCCCAGAACACGAGCCGCAGCGGGAGGATGGAACTGAGGTGGCCTTTAGTGGTCGAGGAAGCGCTGGCGTAAGGACATGGCTCCGATTCCGACTTGCGCTGCAGCAAAAATGCTTTGCAGATTCGCCGCAAGTAGTCGACTGACCGGCCAACGGGGTTGCCCATATCAGGTTCCCACATCGGCTTAATCGCTCGACTCTTGAGGAAGATAAGTCGGTCAGAGGGTGATTCCGAGCGGCAACTGAACATATGCTCTGTCGAGGCGAGGATTTTCGGCTGGTGCGGGAGCGTCCCTGGTAGTTCCCCGTTTAAAGGGCATCACCGTCCACGACAACGGACACCTGATGGCCAGGAGGAATGGTGCGGTGGCAGCCCGCGACGCATTGCGGTTTGCCGCAATGCTCGACGGGATGTCCCTACCCGGCCGCGGCGCGCGCGGTCTGCGCCGGCAGGATTTATCATGTCGGTACTGATTGCCGGGACACTCTGGATGAGCCTTGTTGCGTATTTGCTGTTGCGGGTGTTGCGTCAGAGCCGCGTCTACGACGCTGGGTCCTTGCGATCGGGAATGCCGCGGCGGGGCCCGGTTGCCGTCTCGATCATTCTCCCCGTCAGGAACGAGATCGCCCACATCGAAGCCTGCCTACGAGCACTATTGGCCCAGACCGGATTGGGCAGGGGTGCAGGTTGGATGGGACAACCCCATGCGTGCTGGTGCGGCGCAATGCGGGCCAAAGCCGAGTGGATCTGCTTTGTCGACGTCGACGTTCGCGCGGCGCCACGACTGGTGGCTACCGCGGTCGCCGCTGCCGACGAACAGTCTGTCGACTTGCTGTCTTTGAGCCCGTTCCAGGAACTCGGCAGCTTCTGGGAGCGGCTTATCGTGCCGGTCGGACTGGTACTGATCGCGTGCGCGATGGATTTGCGCCAAATCAATGATCCGGCGGCACCCGATGTATCCGCCAGCGGTCAATTCATGTTGTTTCGCCGCGACGCCTATTTCGCCGTGAGCGGCCATGCCGCGGTACGTGGTGAGATCTGCGAAGACAAGGCGCTGGCCGCACGGATCAAGCAAGCCGGTATACGTTTTCGCCTAGTCGGCGGGGGACGTCTCGCGCGGACGCGCATGTACACCGATCTGCCGTCGCTGTGGGAGGGGTTCTCGAAAAACGCTGTCGAAATTCTCGGCAATGCCGCCGCGACGGTAACGCTGGCGATGGCCGGCCTGATCTTTAGCTGGACGGCGCTGGCGCTGCCGGTCTGGAGCGCTCTCGTTCTCGCGGGCGACCCGTTTGCACCGGTGGTATTGGGGTCTGGTCTCTGCGTTGCCGGCTCGCTCGCGATCCTGGGTGTTCATCTCGGCACGGTATGGCACTGTCGCATCCCGCTCTGGTTCGGTCTACTGTTTCCCGCGTCCTATACCGCTGTTGTCATTCTGGCCTGGTCCAGTCTTGTGCTGCGGCGGACCGGGCGCGTCAAATGGAAGGGTCGAACCTACAGCGTTGTGGGGAAAGATGAACCCGGACCTTTGCGAGACCCTGTACCGACCGAGAGGGCGTCTTTCCGTTCTACCGGAGCGCCCCCAGGGACGTCTCCGTCAAAGGGAGGTGCGGGAAAGCCCGTCACACCCTTCCTGCCGAACCGCTGATCTCGGCGAAAAAAGGGCGTCTGGCCCCTGAAGCCTCCTTTCGGCAGATAGTTACGACGAGCGCATATTTCTAATTTGACATCGCAAAATTGAATTGCTATATACTCGTTTCATAATCGCCATGGGTTACGAAATCGGTATATCCGCGCCTGCGGTCCCGGTTCGCCGCTTCCAGCCCGATCCTTCCCCGCCTCGCAGGAAGGATGCAGCGTGGAGGCAATGGCGGGTGGGTGAGGTGGGGTCCCTCCTCCCCTGCCTCACCCCAACCCGCTGCTAAATCAACCGAGATCAGCACCCCACTCGTCCCGGGGCTCCGTCCCAAGACGGATCGGCCGCCTGGCGATCGCTAAAACCTTGCGCACCGTGTCGAGCGGCATCGCGAGCTTTTCCGCGAGTTCCCCGGGGGTCGGCTCACGGCCGATCTCAGGCAGCATTTGATGCGAGGTCCGTACCACCTTGTTGATCGTCTCGACGATGTTTGCCGGGACGCGGGTCGCTTCGGGCTGCGCCATTTCCGTGCCTTCTCAGGATGCCATCAGGGCAGAATCCGCACGCTCTCGAAGATGATGCTGCCCGGCGGCCGATCAACCCGGCTTGGGCCAATGAATGCCGCGGCAGTCGGCAATTCGGGCACGCGATATTGGCCACGGCGGCGAAACCCTGGTTGGCGCCGGTGCGGGTTGCGCGCCGGCGCCAAGCCAGCACCGCCTAGCGCACCGGCGAGAACGCCGCCGGGATCAGCAACTTGTTTTCCTGCCGAACCGGCCGCACCCCGGCCTGCGGCGGCCAGGCACCGCCGGGCCGCCGGGATTCCTCGCGAACCCGGGCGCGCTCGTTGAGATCCTTGTAGACCCAGATGTGGGTGAATCTGTTGAGACCCCCGAGTTCGCTCGTCCAGCAGGCCGCCAGCGGTGAGAACCTCTCGCGCGCCTCGACCGCCTTGCCCCACGCCTCAAGGACCTTGGGGATGTCCCCCGGTGCATAGGTATAGGTGCGCATCTCATATACGTTCCCGGTGCCGTAATTTCGGCTGCCCAGCGCGCGCATGAACGGCGCCGGGTTCACGATTTCCGCTTCTTGCGCCACGATGAACTCGCCGCCGCCCGGCATCGCATTGCGCGCGGCGTCGTTCGCCATTGCCGAGCGAACTCTCGTGCGGTGCTGCAGGTCGTCATAGGGATAGACGTGGACGACTTGGTTGAGCGGGCCGAACTCGGTGTGCCAAAAGCCCCCAAGCGGCGAATGCTTCAACCGGGCCGGCAGCCGCTTTTCATAGCGCTCTTCGAATTCGGCCACGGTCCCGGGGCGAAGGGTGTAGGTGCGGACTTCGTAGATCATCGACGCATCCTCGAAGTGATAGGGGTTAGCGGGTGATATGCCGGTGAACCGACACCACATCCTACTCCGTGCGAGAGGGAGCGGATAGAAAATGCTTAATATTTTTGCGCCGCCCGACAACGGCCGATGATTTTTGGGCTCCCGACGTCGTCGCCGGTGATCGGGCACGCACTGGTTAACCTTTTGTTCTTTCGCGATTACTTTAATACCGTTGTGATTAACCTTAATCGCCCGTTGATGAGAGCGAGGGGTAATTCAATGACTAGTTTTGTCTACGCATTGGTATTCTTAACATGATCGATGGCGTACCACGGCTGCGTAACGACGACGAACACGCAAACTTTTGCTAGTCGCCAGGAATGCCTGGAGGCTGCCGGACGCATGGTCGGGATACAATCAGCGACTGCAAACCGCGGAGGGTGTTCGTTCAGTAAGAGGCGCGAAGATAGCCGAGGGCCGAGCCCAATAGCGGTTGCTGCGCGACGCCCACTCAACGATGGGTGCCCGGAAAGAGCACAAATATACTCATTTGCGCAAAGACCAGGTCCGCGAGGCGCAAGACCTCATCGGTTGCCCGAGCCCCACACCTTCGTGGAGTGGCGGGCCCACACCTTTAATCCATCAGTCCCGCCGGAAGACCTGTCCGCGTGAGATACTATCCCGCAGCGCGCGACATCGCGTAGCATGATAGGGTGAACGAGTGCCGGTCATCGGGCGCCATGCGCGACTAGATCGGCTGGAAATTGCTCGGCGGAGAAATTCTATTTCGGCAAGAGGAGAAACGCCATGCTGATAGTCGATGCACAGGTTCACATCTGGTCGGCCGGACCGCCGACCAATCCGTCACATCGTCAGGTCACCTCGTATACAGCCGAGGAGTGCATCCGCGACATGGATGCCGCCGGGGTCAATGCCTGCCTGCTGCACCCGCCGGGCTGGGACCCGAACTCGGGCAAGGTCTCGGAAGAGGCAGCAGCCAAATATCCGAGCCGCTTTGCGATCCTCGGCAACTTCCCGCTCGACAAACCGGAGAGCCGGGCGCTGATCGACACCTGGAAGAGCCGTCCCGGTATGCTCGGGCTGCGGTACGCCTTCACCCAGCCGCATCAAGCCAATTGGATGACCGACGGCACAATGGATTGGCTGTGGCCAGCTGCCGAAAGGGCCGGGATCCCAATCGCGCTGATGGCGTCGAATTATTTGCCGCAGCTCGGCCAGATTGCCGAGCGGCATCCGGGCCTGAAGTTGCTGATCGACCATTATGCCCGCGTCCGCGACGGCAAGGACGATGCGGCGCACGGCAACCAGGCGGCCTTGCTGGCATTAGCCAGGCACCCGAACGTGGCGGTCAAGTGCACCGGCGCGCCGGGCAATTCAAGCCAGCCCTACCCCTATCGGAACATCCACAAATACACCCAGCAGATCGTCGAGACCTTTGGGCCGCAGCGCGCCTTCTGGGGCACCGACATCACCCGCATGCCGTGTTCGTGGAAGCAATGCGTGACGATGTTCACCGAGGAAATGCCGTGGCTCAAAGGCCGCGACCTCGAGTTGGTGATGGGCCGTGCCGTCTGCGACTGGATCGGCTGGAAATTGCCTGGCTGATCGCCGAGGATCGTACTCCGCAAGATCGCCCGACAAGGGTCTCACGAAGGGGCTGAACCGGGCGCCTGCTCGTGCGTCTGCTCCCACTGAATGCGGGAGAGAAAGGCGATCCAGCGGTTGGTCTCCCGCAATGCGCCCAGGACCGAGGACACGAACCAGAGATTGAGGCACAGTAGGGCCAAGGTGCCCAGCTCAAACCAATGCAAAACCGCCCAGGCGCTCATTTCCATCTCCCGCGCGAATGCAGATGCAATCGATCGCGACCGGCTCGGAAGCTGATCAGACGGGATCGAATTCGCGATCCTTGCTCGGTATCAGCTCATAGGGCAGCGCGAAGCCAGGCATCGCTTTCAAGCGTCCTGCCCAGGCTTCGAGGTGCGGCCAGTTGGCGATGTCGAAGCCGCCTTCGGCCATGAAAACCATGCGGCCCCAGCAACCAACATCGGCAATTGTGCAATAATCGCCGACAAGGAACGGTTGGCTTTCGACTGTCTCGTTGACAAAGGACAACGCAGCCTCGGCGCGCGGGCGATATTCGGCCATCGTTTGAGGATGGGAGGCGCGAAACCGCGCCGAGTAGCGAACCTTGGCGACATAGGTGATGTGATCGGCCTCCCAGGAGAGCCACTCGCGCGCCTGCCAGCACTCCTGCTCGCTCCGGCCCTCGAAATGCCCGGTCTCGCGCGCCAGGTAGTCCAAAATCACGTTCGATTGCAGGATTGTCAGTCCGCGATGGCGCAAGGACGGGACGACGCCCCAGCGGTTGACCGACAGATATTCGGGGCTCTTTTGTACGCCGATCTTCAGGTTGACCGTGCGGAACGAGAACGGCAGCCGTGCCAGTGCCAAGTACAGCATCGGCTTGTAGCTCGAGCTCGAGGTGAAACTGCCGTAGAGGGTCAGCCGATCCATGGGCTCATATCTCCGTCGGTGCGCGGGTTGACCCGCGGTGCGGTTCCCCGACACATTAGCCGAAGAGCCGGAAACTGGCACGCACCACACCGATGAGAGAGCCATGAGCAGCCTCGACCCCATCCCCTACCCCGACGCGCAGCTTCGGGGGATCTTACAGCGCGTCAAGACCATCGCGATGGTCGGCGCCTCGTCGAACTGGAACCGGCCGAGCTACTTTGTGATGAAATATCTGCAAGGCAAAGGCTATCGGGTAATCCCGGTCAACCCTGGCATCGCCGGCCAGATGCTGCTGGGGGAGCATGTCTATGCATCGCTGCGCGACATTCCCGAGCCAGTCGACATGGTCGATATCTTCCGCCCGGCGCGCGATGCTCTGGGTATCGTCGAGGACGCCATCGCGATCGGGGCAAAAGTCGTGTGGATGCAGCTCGGCATCCGCAACGACGCGGCCGCAGCCGCAGCAGAGGAAGCCGGGATCGAGGTGATCATGAACCGCTGCCCGAAGATCGAATTCGGCCGGCTGGGCGGTGAGCTCTCTTGGAGCGGGGTCAATAGCGGCATCATTCGCAACCGGCCACCCGAGCCGCCGATCGCAAAACACAGACGGCAGCGGGCCACGCCGTCGCACAATGTGACCTATGGTTTCGAGACCCGCGCCATCCATGCCGGGGCAGCCCCTGACCCGGTGACCGGAGCGCGCTCGACGCCGATCTACCAGACAACGTCCTACGTGTTCGACGATGTCGACCACGCCGCCTCACTCTTCAACCTGCACAATTTCGGCTACATCTATTCGCGGCTGACCAATCCCACCGTTGCGGTGCTCGAAGAGCGGGTGGCAAGCCTCGAGGGCGGTCGCGCGGCGCTCGCCGCAGCCTCCGGACATGCCGCGCAGTTTTTGATTTTCTTCACCCTGATGGAACCAGGTGACGAGTTCATCGCCTCGCGCAACCTCTATGGCGGTTCGCTGACCCAGTTCGGGCTGTCGTTTAAAAAGCTCGGCTGGAAATGTCATTTTGTCGACCCGACCGGCCCGGAGAATTTTTGCAAAGCACTGACCCCACGGACAAAGGCGATCTTTCTGGAGAACCTCGCCAATCCGGGTGGAATCGTTCTCGATCTGGAGCGGATGGCCGCGATCGCGCACGAGGCGGGCATCCCGCTGATCGTCGACAACACTCTGGCCACTCCCTATCTGTGCGAGCCCTTTCGCTGGGGAGCCGACATCATCTGTCATTCGACAACAAAATTCTTGAGCGGCCACGGCCATGCATTGGGCGGCATCGTCGTCGAATCCGGCCGGTTCGACTGGTCGCAAAGCGACCGCTTTCCGTCATTGACCGACCCCGAGCCTGCCTATCACGGGCTCAAATTCTATGAGAATTTCGGGGATTTTGCCTTCACCACGAAGGCCCGCGCAGTGGCATTGCGCGATTTTGGCCCAACCCTTTCGCCAATGAATGCGTTTCTGACCTTGACGGGCATCGAGACGCTACATCTGCGTATGGATCGCCATGTCGAGAATGCCCTCAGTGTCGCCGAGTTCCTTGCCGACCACCCGCGCGTCGCCTGGGTCTCCTATGCTGGGTTGAAGCAGAGCCCGTTCCACGAGCTCGCCCGAAAATACCTGCCAAAAGGTGCCGGTGCGGTCTTTACTTTCGGCGTCAAAGGCGGCTACGAAGCCGGGGTCAAGCTGGTCGAGAGCGTGCACCTGTTCTCGCACCTCGCCAATATCGGCGACACCCGCAGCCTGATCCTGCATCCTGCGTCGACGACGCATCGTCAGCTGAGCGACGAGCAACGACTGGCGGCCGGGGCCGGCCCCGATGTGATACGCCTCTCGATCGGCCTCGAAACAGCCGATGATCTGGTCCGCGATCTCGACGAAGCGCTTGCGGTCGCCGACCGCTAGCAGCTCAGGAAGGGGACAAGCGGGCGAGCGCCATTCTCGCCATTGGATCGCGGTGATGGAGCCGCCGGACATGGCGCTCCAGCCGCGTCCTTAGTGCCGGCGCCTCCGGGAACGCGCGGTCGGTCCAAAACCGCTTGGCCGGGTCGAAATAACCGACTGTGTCGAGAAACGCGATCGTAAAGTAGTAGCTTTCGGCCAGCGATTCGCTCTTCGCCCGCGCCACGACCGTCCCGTCGGCCGCGACCGCCGTAGCAATGCACCAGCCGAAAAGGCGGTCGAGCTCGGCGCGGGCGCGCGGCCACTGGTCCGCGCGCATTTTCGGCCAGCCGAGCTGGAACAAGGTCGCGACATCGTAGTTGTTGTGGCTCGTCATCCCCTGCTCGTCGAGCCAGCCATTGGGATAGCGGTCGTCACGGATCTCCAAGAGGGTGTCGATGAGCTCCGGCCAATACCCGATCCTGCCCTCGAGATAGCGCGCCATGTGAAAAGTCAGGCTGAGGTCGGTCGTCCGAAAACGCTGTCCGCCGATCAGATAGGTTGCGCCAAAAAACCCGGTGGCCGGGTCCTGCCAGTTCTCGATAAACCGGCGGATGACCGTTTCAAGGCGCGGGTCCCACCGGTAATTCGCGGGCCGCCGCCACAAGATCAAGCGAACGAGGTCGGCGGTGGCAAAGTTGAGCTCTTTGCGATGGTCGATCCCTTCCTCCGCCGGGCGCGAAACCACAAGACTCTCGAGGTAACGCTCGAGCCGCTCGGGATCGTTGATCCGGTCGAGAAAACGCGGCGGCCGGCCGTCGAAATCGGGTGCGAGCAGGTGGTCGATCGAGGCGTCGAGCTTCAGAAACCAGACCTCTGTGCAGGCGCCGTAACTGCCTTCCCCGTCCGGGTTAGTGGCGCACGGCAGCACCGGCATGGCGGCCCAGCTTCGTATTCTCTCGAGGTTGGTGCGGACGCCGACGAGGTCGGCAGTGTATTCGAACCGCCAGCGAAGTTCTCTCAGCGCCTGGCGCAGACATGACGTGTCGCGGCCAAGGACCTCGTCACGATCGAGCCGCGCTTCGATCGGCCGAATAGCGAGCTGTGCGGCGCGGTAAAGGTCGGCCATCGCCGGAAAGTACTCCGCCAGCGCGCGTTGCGGGCTCCAGCCGACTGGAGCTCGCAACAGCCTTTGCGTATCCATTACGTCGGCTAGGCCGCCGCGGCAGCTGGCGCCGGCCGATGATCGAGCTGGATCAACGAGCCGAACGCCGTCACGGCGACCAGTCCGACAAGAGCAATGATGCCGGCGAGCATCAGCGGGCTGCCACTCGGTCCCAGCGAAAGCAGGGCGGTTGCACCGGCAGCGCCGGTCATCTGTATGAAGCTCGCGAAACCCGACGCGGTACCGACGATTCCGGCATTGACGCCGAGGCAGCCGGCGGTCGCGTTGGGCGTGATCAGACCGCTGCCGCAGCAGATCAGAACCATCGGCCCGATCACCGCATAGGGGCTCGCCACACCCAGCAACGCCAGAGTGATCATCAACGAAGCGGCCGGGATCACCACGGTGCACCCGATCGCGATCAGACCATCAATGCCGAGCCTTTGCGTCAACCGGTTCGACAGAAAGCTGCCTACGAGGAAGCCTATCGGCGGCAGCGACGCGTAAAAACCATAATCTTCCGGACGTATTCCGAAGCCGACGATCAATACTGCCGGAGCGCCGGCGGCAAAGATGTGAAAGCCCGCGTGAGAACCGGCCGCAGTAAACGCGTAAGAAATGAAACGCCGGGTTCCGAGCAAGGTCCGATAGCTCGCCAATATCCCTCCGGTACGAGCCGGCGAGGCGGTCGCCGGGCGACCCGTCGGAACATATCGGGTCACGAGCACCATTGCCATGCAGGCGAGCGCCGCGGTAACCGCGAAATTGCAGCGCCAGCCAAACCATTTCTGCAGATACGCACCCAGTACCGGTGCAAAGGCTTGCATCAAGGTGGCGGCGACCGCGCGCCCGGCAATGACGCGGGCCGCCGCGTCCCGGCCCCATACCTCGCGCGTGACTGCGCGACCGACGACCAAGCCGGCGCACGCCCCGATCCCCTGGACGACCCTGGCGCCAATCAGAAAATCGATCGTCGGACTGACCGCGCAGGCGACACTGCCGATTGTGCTCAACGCCAGGCCACAGATGATCGTTCGCCGGCGCCCGTACCGGTCGGACAGCGGTCCGAGCACGAGCATGCTCGCCGCAAAGGCCAGCAGGTAGCCCGCAAAGGTAAGTTGCACCCGGCCGATCGTGGTCTCCAATGAGGCGGCGATCGCCGGTATCGAGGGGACGTAGATCGTCGAAGCCACCATCCCGAGCGATGACGTCGTCGTCAAGGTCAGCAGCAGAACGCGATAATGCGGGACTGCAGACCCATCGTCTCGGCGTGGGGAAGCGGTCGAAGGTTCAGCCATGATCGATCCTCATTTGTGAGTGTTTCCCGAAAGCGCCGGCCTCTCGTGCCGGCAGTTTGTGTGGAGGGCTCCGCGCGGGCCCGCAGAGGCCATCGGTTCGATAGAGAGGCTGTGGGTGACGGGCACGCCGGACCGGGCGTCGAGCGAGCCAATGATCCAAAGAGGAGACCGGCACCACCGGTTCCTCAGTGTCGCAATCAGGGAGCAACAGGACGGTCAGCCGTCGCGCGCCCCGAGGCCAAAGGACTTCGAGACGTCTGATCAGAGCGCCTGTGGCTCGCTCGCCGTCCTGGTCGTCGCGACGCGGCAACTCGGACACCAGGGTGCCTGGATCAATCGACGAACGGCCATGCAGTCGCCGGGGATCGGCGATTGGAAACGAGCACCGCGCCGGAGGCAGTGTCAGCTCGAAATGGGCGGTGTTCGGTTCGAGAATGCGCGCCACGAAGCGGTCGTCGCCGAGGCGGAAGCGCGCGACGGTGCCAGCCACCCAATCGGGATTGGCGCTGGTGTGGATTGCCCAAACGACGTTGTCGGAAATTTCGGCGCTGATTTCGTCCTGTATTACGACCTGCCGTCCGATCAGGGCAGCACCGCGGCGTACTGAGCGCGGCGGCTTTCCGTAGGCCGCGGACAGGTCGAAAACGACCCATTTGCAGTCGCCGTCGACACAGCCACCTAAGATCGGCGTGCGAGCGTTGGGCACCTGGTTGAGGCCATCGATGACGAGAGTGCTGTGGCCGGCCGTCTGAGTCCGGTAATATTGCCAGCGCGGCCCGGATCTGTTGTCGGCGCCATGATCGAAATAGCCGGGTAAGTCGTAATCGTCGGAGCCGAGATCGATCACCCAGCGCTGCCTGGCACCATCGATTACGAAGCTGCCGGCATCGGCTTGGACATGCAGCATTGTGTCTTCTGACCTGCCCGCCGAAGCGCCGGCGTTAGCCAGAGCATTGCCGCCCTTGATCGCGAGATAGACCGGCCGCGCCTTCGCGGCGGTAGACCAGGTATTCCGGAAGCAACCCAGAGCAATACTCTGGAAGATCTTTCCCTTTGGTAGATCGAGGACCGTTGGGCCGGCTCGCGCTCTGTTCGCCCAAATCGTCGTGAAGGGGAGGTACCAACCGTCGTAATCGCGGATGAGCCAGCCGTCGACCGGCCGCTTGAACCGGTAGGCGAGCCAGGCGAGCGGCGAAATGTCGAATTGCCGCTCGGAATCCCCAAAATTGAACGCGGCTCCAAAAGGCCCGACGGTATGCAGGGCAAAGTCGCCGGTTTGTGCGAATCCCGGCCGATCGGCCAAGCCAAAGCTGTCTCCCAAAGTGCTCTCCAGCGCCGCGACCATCAAGGCTGCATATCGTATAGCCAGAGACCAGTAGCTCAATCCCTCCGGCCACGCCCCATCGGGCGCGAAAGCCTCGAAGCTCCTCTCAGACGCGGCGACACTCTTTGCTACGAGCCGTGTCGCGAGTGACCGATAACGTACCAGGACGGCAAGTGCTGCGACCAGGACGCCCGAATTCGACACTATCGCACAGTTATCGCGCCGTCGCGGCCACAGCAGCAATGGATCTTCATACGCGACCAGCGCCGGCTCAAGAATCTGCCGGTAAAGAGCCTCCTCGATGGCCCATCGCTCGTCGTCCAGCAGTTTGTCGTAGAGCCAGTCATAAGCGAGAGCAACGGCGATAGCGGTTTCTGCACAGTCGAGAAACGATTTGATTGCCGGCCGCTTCCGCCAGCTCGCTGCTGCGCTCAATTCCCGTAATACACTGCGTGACGCTTGCAGAGCATCGTCTGCTTGGCTACCGTCACAGACCAACGCCATGAATGAAATATTGATAAGGCCGCGGGCCTGATATTTTATAGCAGTGCGCGGATCTTGTGCCGATGTTGTGGATTGTATTTGATCGAATGACTTCCTTAGGCGCCACATTAATTTAGAATTTCTTATCGCGGACTTGCGAATACCGATGATTCCCTGCTTGTTGAATAACAAATATGGATGGCTGGTGTTAAATTCCGCGATTGCGGTCTCGGCGAGCTTGGTAGCCGCGCTATTTCTTTGGCTTACCTCAGGAGCCGGCACGCTATCGAAGGGCAATCGAATTCCCCGACAGGGGACGTATCGGTTGCCAAAACCGAACAGCCTCGCCTCGGTGGTGCAATACAGGCGCGACCGTCGACCGTGAAGGGCACCCGCTCCGTCCCCAAATGCGACGGAGTCACGGCCAGGTTATCGCCAGCGCGTAACCAAATGTATCAACAGATATCGATTATGTAGCAAAAATGCAAGCAGTTCTACGCTTGGGCGAGCAGCTTGGTGGAGAATTCGTCATTCCAACGGACGCCGACACGACGCCGGCGCCGTGTTGACAAAACTGGGCTGACGAAATGAGAGGTTCAGTCGTTGTTTTGCCGACTACACTTATTAGACCTTTATTGCGCGCTCTCGGCGGAGAGGCACTGACACCACCGCCTTGGTGGCTTTATGTGGCTGCCCGTTGCTACCTGTCCGAGTGCCGGGCAATTGATGCAAACGTCGGGAAATTTATCGAGCTATGCTTTGACCCCGGCGTTTCACGAGGAATTTCTTGACGAGTTCCGATCGCTCGCCCGCAATGCGACTCGCGATATCGCGTTTTGCAGTTCTTCTGGCTTGATCGAGCCAGGCTGGGACGGGCGTCAATCTGACCCTCATTACTGTCAACCTCGGACCGACCTGCTCTTTGTCGTACCGGGTCGCCGAGCGATCGGTAATATCGAGTATAGTGCATCGTAGCGATCTGTCGGGCGACTGCACCAGCGCGATCATTGGGATGTCTGACAGGTCGCCTCGCAGGCTGTACGGCCGTCTGTATGCCAACTGCAAAAAGAAGTGGCTATCGGTGTTGTTTGATGACGCGGCCACCGACACCAATGCTTGGGCGATGGACCTCTGCTAATTTACTCACTGGGCGCGCGAGGTACGGGGCGGGCGGGGTTGATCTCCAATGGCGCAAGCTCGCCGTTTCTTATGCGCTTGCTATTGAAATTTGCCCCAAAATTAGCTCAAATTCGATGCAGTGAATCTCGTCGAAGTATTGCCAAGAGGTTAACCAGTTTTACGACACAGCTACCCCAGAGCATGTCCGATACTACATCATGTCCACCCCGTTACGCCGAGTTCGGGTCAGTATCGTGGCTTCGCCAGCCGCGCGGGAGGCGTATCGCGATAGATCTGCAG
>Ga0306921_10004873_pt1 | contig 13871 bp, 22 predicted proteins | sample sta12Cox44000080_FD_203760 | JGI IMG/M metagenome (GOLD analysis project Ga0306921, IMG submission 203760) | Lab enrichment of tropical soil microbial communities from Luquillo Experimental Forest, Puerto Rico - statoxic.12C.oxic.44.000.080 (v2)... | ecosystem: Environmental > Terrestrial >... | reverse complement strand
CGCCGTGCAGGAGAAGATCCTGCGGGTCATCGAATACGGCAGCTTCGAGCGCGTCGGCGGCAACGAGGTGCACCACGTCGATGTCCGCGTCATCGCCGCCACCAACGTCGACCTTCCGACACTTGCCGAAAGCGGGCGCTTTCGCAGCGATCTCCTCGATCGGCTGGCCTTCGACGTCGTCACCGTCCCGCCGTTGCGCGAGCGCGCCGAAGACATCCCGGTGCTCGCCGAGCACTTCGGGCGCGGCATGACGCGCGAATTGGGCCGCGAGGTGTTTCGGGGGTTCACCGCGGCCGCGCTCGCGCGGCTCATGGCATATCGCTGGCCCGGCAATGTGCGCGAGCTCAAGAACGTCGTCGAGCGCAGCCTCTATCGCTGGCCCCGCCCGGAAGCGCCGATCGACGACATCGTCTTCGACGCCTTTGGCTCGCCGCACCGCCCGGCCGCGCCGGCGGCGGCACCGCCGCCGCTACCCGCTGCTGAGCCCGCCGCACCCGGCGATTTCCTCGGCCGCGTTGCGGCCTTCGAGCAAAAGCTCCTCTCCGAGGCGTTGGCGGCGAACCACTTCAACCAGCGCCGCACCGCTGCCGCGCTCGGCCTCACCTACGACCAGCTCCGTCACCACCTCAAGAAGCATGCGCTCAACGCGCGGCACTGACTATGTCCTACGTACGCCCGACATCGCCTGGTTCAGTAGGGCGGAGCCGCCCCCAGCCCTCCCCAGCAGCAAGCCACACGACGCGCCGGGCGGTGATGCGGCGGCGCTTCGGACGTAGACCGGCCTACCCGGGGAAAATCCCTTGGGCAGCGGGGGGCCACAAAGTTGGCGGTTAGGGGACGAGCCGGGATCTGAGCCGGGGCATATAATTGCGCGATCCAGGCCGTTTTATGCAAAGAGGCGGAAATGCGGTGGCGTCGCCATGCGGGAGCCGCTCTGGTTTGGAGAAATCGTGAAACGGAGACGGCTAATCCGGTGGAGATTAAAGCACTGGTCTTCGCGCTGGTAGGTGGCTCCCCCGGGCTAAAGGTGAATTCCTGAACCAAAATCTGGCGATACGTTCGACCTCCGTCCTCCGAGGCTTCCACGCGTACTTCCTGGGTGCGCTCCCGCTCTGCCTCCTCGACCTCGTACACGAGCCGCGAGATCGCCTGCGGCTGGTCAAATTCTACGATCCTGTGCTCGATGGTGTCAGGGCGCGCACTGATCCAGCGCCTGGCTCCCGGGCCGGAGCGTCCGTCCAGCAGAAGCTGGACCGGATGAGAAGTATTCTCTGATGAGTAAGCGATCGTCGCAGAGCCGGCGATATCGATCTCATCAGCAGCCCGGGTGCTCGTCGCCACATCGGCTTCCAGCAGTCGCTTGCGAAGTCGCGAGAGGTTCGTCATCCCGCGCCACAAAAAGTGGGAAGCCCACCCTTGCGAGGATCCCATTTCTTACGAACCTGATCCTCGACCGGCAAGCCGGTAGAAGTGGTGGGGCTGCGAGAAGTGTCTTCCTTATCAGGGACCTTCGGCTCGTAGACGTCCCGTACGAGGTGGTCGATGGTGGCTTTCTCGCGCACGTGTCGTCTTTGCATGCGTCCCGTGCTTTTGCCATTTCCGATCCTCCCGAACCGTTGTTTACGCCGATCCCAAGGCGCTTCAGCGGCGGATCTCCTCCCGCTGCGCTGTGGCCTTATCGATCTCAACTTGCAGCTCACGCTCTCGGTCTCGATCTTCTGTTCTCCTCGCTTCGTCCTGCTGCACATAAAGTTCAATCAGCCGATCCTGTATCTCGGTAACGAGAGCGCGCCTCTCGGATATGAGCATGGCCGTCCTCCGCGCATAGGTGTTTGAAATTCCAACGCCAGCAGGCGGAAACCCCGAGTAGCTTCCGGTGTAAGCACCGGTATCACGGGTCTGACCAAGAATTGGGTGGAGGTCAAAAACACATCACCGGTGAATCCGGTGCCGTTGGGCTTTTCAAAAGGGTTTCGACGCTCTCGGCTCCCCAGTGAGGTGAGGAGCGCATCAACCTTCTGGCGCAACTCCGTTGCGCGAGCCCCATGACCGCTTCCAAGCGACTGTCATGCCTTACGAAGGTTTGCGAACGGTTCAGGGCGCGTCGGCCCGCCACGCGCTGCCAATGCCCAGGAAACTCCGCCAGGTGCTGCAACGGCAGGCACTGAAGCTGGAGAAGCAAGAATTTGAGGTTTTTCAGTTCAGGCCAGCTTGGTGATGTTCATCAATGCCAGTATCCGGCTGATCATATGGCCTGGCGAAAACCCATGACGTTAGCTTTACTGGCCGCAGCCGCCACTCCGTCGCACATAAGCCGGCGTCGATGATCATAAACTCGTATCACTGTCGCGACCCGGGATCACTCAGCGCCGACCGGAAATGGAAGATGATTGCAAGCCGCTAAAGGCAGACTGTGAGCTCGGTAGCAGGCGTGAGGGATCGCTATCGGGTGGGATGATTCGGACGACTTGCTGCGGTTGCAGCGCCTCGATGCCGGCGTCCTCAAGCTCGTGCATCGCCTGCTCGATGATCGTGTGCTCGCCGACATCGTCGTGTGACGCCCAAATCCGCAAGTTCAGCAGCAGCCCCGCTCCAGTCAGGCTGTCGACGAAGACGTGTGGCGGGGGCATCTTCAGGACGCGGCTATCGCGCTCGGCCATCGCGACCAGGATGTCGCGCGTCCGATCGATGTCGGCGTTGCTCGCGACAGTGACGTCGATTGAGCGTTTCTGGTGTGGTTCTTCAGCGGAGTGTTCCAGATCGCCGAATTGGGCGCGAACAGGAACATGCCGTCGAAGGTTTCGAGATGGCAGGCGAACAGTCCCATTTCGCGCACTGTTCCTGCGATGGCACCGACTTCGATGAAATCGCCAATCCGGAACGGCCGCAGCCACAGCAGCATCAGTCCGGCGGCGAAGTTGCTGAGAGTACCTTGCAATGCCAAGCCGATCGCCAGGCCGGCCGCGCCAACCACCGCCAGCAACGAGGCGGTTTGGATACCGACTTGGCCCAGGGCGACGATAAGGACCAGGATCAGCACCGCATAACGGATCATCGAGGCTAGTACCGGCCGCAAGGTCGGGTCGATATGCGTCGTTCGTTGCGAGATGTCGTAGACGGCGCGCGAGACCCAGCGCGCGACGATGGTGCCGATCACCAGAATGAGGACAGCCGCGACGAGCCGCGGCAAAAACGCTGCCGCCCAGGTCCAGGCAACCTCCGCCAGTCGATCGAGATGCGTCGGGGTCAGCGTCAGATCCATCGGACGTGTCTCCGCTCAATTCTCCCTTCGTCGCCACGCTTTCCGCTACCGGTGCTGCGCGGCGGCGCTTTGATTGCTGCCTATAAGCTGCCTATAAAAAGATGGCCGAGAGCGTCAGCTCAACCCACGATCCCAGTGATGATCGCGAACACGAACGCGATCGTTGCGAGCCATAGAATGTCGCCGGCAAGCGTGCCTTCACTTTGCCGAGAACGTCGACTCGACCCTAGTCGACATGATCGGCCTCTCGCTCAGTTGTCACTTTGCAGCGAACGCCGCCGCGCCCTTTAGGTTGCACTGGGAGCTGAAGCGCTGATGCGCATTTCGTTGCACATTAAGGACATGGAGAGGTGGCTTTATACCATGCCACCACTAATGTCCAAAAAATGACACGCTGGAAAGGCGGTAAAACTGTGTTTGGCGCTTACGTGTTACGGCACGAACTGACCGCGCAGGTGTTCAACGTTGGGGAACAGTACTGCATAGGAGCTTTCGTTGGGGGACGTACTGGATAGGAGCTTTCCATGCGTCCAATTCTTACCGTCACGACCGCCGTGCTACTTCTTTTGGGCGCCGGCGTCGCCGAGGCCGCCGATTCAACCGGGCTTGCCGAGACAGGTGGCTTCCTGCTGGGCAACGCTCATCGCTGCGGCGTGCAAACTGAGCGCGTCGCGCAGGCCGGAAAGGTAATTCACGACCTGATCGTCGCTGCTTCTTACGATCTGACCGAGGAAGCTGCCGCCGATTCGCGCTTTGCCCAAATCTTCATGGCAAGCGCTTTCCCGGACCAAGACGGGGACGCGTTGGTCCCGCCCTGCAAGGTGGTGATCGCGCAATTCGAACGCCTCGAGCAACATCATCAACAAGCCGGCATGCACTAAGAAACGATGAGGAAATCAAGCGGTGGACGGCTGCCTGATCCTCGCCATGGAATTAGGTATGCCGAGAAACCAGTACATAAAGACCAGTACATAGAGAGTGAGGAGGCTGAATCATGACTAATCTCGTCACGTTGGTGGTCCCGAGGGGCAAGATCGCGGGGCTGTGCATCGCGCTCTCGCTCGCGGTTGGCACCTTCCCCGAGAATACTTCCGCGCTTGCGGACCCGCAGAGCAATGTGCGCGGTTTTTACGATGCGCTCCTGACGACAATGAGGAACGGCCCAACTCTTGGGCAGAGCGGTCGTTATGCGAGACTAGCCCCCGTTGTCGACCGGGTCTTCGACGTTCCCTCCATGACGCGACTGGCCATAGGTTCGTCCTGGGCAGCCCTCTCCCCTGCTCAACAGCAGCAGTTGGTCGAGGCGTTCCGGCACTATATCGCGGCGACTTACGCCGATCGGTTCGACAGCTATTCCGGGCAGCAGCTGCAGGTCACTGGGGAGCGGCCCAATAACGGGGACGTCGTTGTCCAAACCAAGATCGTTAAGTCCGACGGTGATACGACTACCCTCGACTATCTGATGCGGCAGAACCAAGGCTCGTGGCAAGTTTCCGACGTCTATTTCGACGGGACGATCAGCCAGGTGGCAATACAGCGCTCGGAATTCTATTCGATCCTCCGGCGCGACGGGGTCGATGGTCTGGTCATTGCATTGAACCGCAAGGTTGACTTGCTGGGCCGCGGCGTAGCCAAAGCCTCGTAGCCAATCCATGGGTGCTTCGGCTCGTGCATGGGCGGAGGGATTCCGGTAGTGTCCTTCTTCTGGCTCCTTTTATCGGCCTGCGCTGTAACCGCCTGGCTGGTTGGATACGGCATGGGATACCTGAAAGGCGTAAAGGACACGATTCCCGCCGATGTTCGCGACGGCGATACTGGCTTCAGCGGAGATTGGAGCGGCCGAGAAACCGGGGCTCCGAATTCGCGCCGCATGTAGCACTGCTTATCCCGAGCCCGTATTTCGGCGACAATTAGCGACCCATTGCAGACATTCGCACCGGAGTTACTGGCCTAATCAGACAGCTGCATTACAAAGAAGACATAGCCAAACACTTCGGGATATTTTCGATAGATATCTATCTCCAGTTGGGCTTCTTCGATTTGGGTTATGGCGTTAGGCTGGCTTGCGTGTTTCGACCTCAGAGTTTTAAGCTTAACCTCCATGGGAAAATAGTATTCATCCCACCAAGAGGACTCGGGCAGAACAAAGCTGCCAACCTCCCTCATTCGGCAGTCCGCTATAATGCGCCGCGTGTCCTCGATTGTGGTCATTGCTGGATATTCAGCCCAATTTCGGCGCGCCTCGTCGGGGATTTCCTTTTTGAGCCAACATGGCTCGGTCACCGCGATGTAGCCGTTCGGGGAGAGAAACCTCCGCCAGCAAGTGAGGCCTTGTCGAAACCCAATTATGTAGATTGCGCCCTCAGACCAAATGAGGTCAAAACTCCCTTCCTCAAATGGCAACCGAGACATCGACGCATTGAGCGTTGTTATTTGCTCCGCGAGCCCAGTTTTCACGCGCCCGCCTTTCAAGCTCGTCAAGGAAGAGCTGATGCCTGTCAACCGCAGTCGCTTTCCCAGCGCTAGACCGTGCGAGCGCCAAAGAATTGGCTTCATGTCCAGCTCCGATATCGAGAATGCGCGGGTTCTTGGGCAGCCCTACAGCCATAGCAAACGCTCGTTCCGTTGACCGATCATCTCCTGGCCCCTCTCGCGGAAGTCCGCTATGTATTTCCCAGAAGATGTTGGGCGGAGTCTGTTCGCTCATCGAGACATCATGAGGCAGGCTATTGCTGATCGGATCATCCGGCGCGAAGCCGGCGAAGCGAATTAGCGCCTTGCTTCTAGCAGATTATTTGTTTGGTTGCGCCGCAAGAGGGAACCCATGCACAGGCGCGTCAAAGATTCAACGATGTCAGTCGCGGAAGAGAGAGCGGCGAGCTGAAATTGTGCGAAGCGGTGCAAACTCGTGATTCTTGGGGCCGCGCTCGAGTTTCCGCCTTCCCCGTTGCCGCCCCTTTGACTGCGCCTTGCAGGCCGGTGCACGAACGACGGCGCGTCGACGGAGGACAAAATTCAAAAAACGCTCGCAGTTTCCGAAGCCGGCCCTCACGTAAACCGCTCCCAGGCCGCCTGCCGGGAAATCCCCAAGGCCGCGCCGATCACCGCCCAACTGACCTGGCGAGAGCGTAAAAGATCGACGGCTTGCTGAAGCTTATTGCCTTTTCCCTGGACCGTGTCTTCAATTGCTTCAAGCCGCTCTAACAAGCGCTCCGTAGGCAATTCTTCGGCCGACGGAGGTTTTGCTCTTGGCGGGCGGCCAGCGACGATTTCATTGCACAGGTCCACGCACTCGTCGCAGATGAAGATGTTGGCTGGGCCAGAAATTAGCTTCTTTACCTGGGTACGGGATTTGTAGCAGAACGAGCAATAGAGGGTTCTCTCCGGTTCCGCCGGGTCTGATGCCGCGGATGGGGTTTCTATCTCGCGCCGCGCTGCTGCCATGTCGATCACCGGCCGTCAAGACATTCCTGACTGTCAGGAAAACCATGACACAGAGCACGTCAAGCGTTCCTTGACGATCACCATTTGCCCCGCACGATAAACAATTATCACGTAGAGCGTCGTGCAGCCTAGAGGACGAGAGGTATTGGCGCATCTCGCCCATGGCCGTTATATTTTGCGTCTTGTGCGGCGTCTGAAGTGTCTGTCGCACGTTCGCGGTGATAGACAGCGCGTTGCGGCAACTCATGCGCTGTCAGCGTGACGTTGTTCATCAGCGCACTTCGGGATAACTCAGCCACCGTAAGTCCGATCCGATCGCACAGGTTCATCCGCCCGGTAGAGTTTTCGCTCTCCCTCCCATAGCTCGACAGTTCGGTGCTCAGGCCGCTCTCGCAGCATGACGAGCGCCTTGTGGATCGCCTCGCCGATGGCGTCGGCTTCGATGATTTCGGCAGCCTTAATGTGATCGTCTTCACTTAGGAAGAAGCATCGGTAAATATGCAAGTCGAACCGCCCCGTAATTTGTACGGCACATTACCCAGCGGTTGGCATCTGTTCGGATTGCGCTAAGATCCGCCCGCCGAATGCTTTCGCAAACATTGTTGCTTGTGTCTCGGCGTCGAAATCGACGCGAAACAACATGCCAGCGGCGGTAAACCTATAGTGGAACGTTGATGGCTCGAACCGACGGTGGTCAAGCCACGCGCGCATCGTAGCCATTTGCGCCGTCAGAGCGGCTTCATCACCGATGTGAATCTCCACCGGGAACATGATACGGCTCTCCTCGAAGGGGATTGGCGGGCGCACGAGGATCGGCCGACCGCTCCGCTTACAAGGAAATCATAAAATGCCGTCCCCCCTACGTCTGTTCGCTTCCGAACAATTCGTAGGCTTGGCAACAATAGTTGAACGCTCAGGCGCAAGCGTCCTCAGAGCAGCCTATCGAGCCTACTACGATCGCGCTGGTAGCACTCGCAAGTGGCCGCTTCGAGACCCTCACGATCGGTAATCGTGACGCGACCGCGACCGTTTTCGATCACCCCGGAGCGATCGAGTTCTCCGAGGGTCGTTGTGATCCCAGCACGCCGCACGCCGAGCATCGACGCCAGGAATTCGTGCGTCATTGGGATTATGTCTGAGTGAAGACGATCGCTCGACATCAGCACCCAGCGCGCGCAGCGCTGTTCGATCGAGTGGAGCCGGTTGCACGCCGCGGTTTGTGAGGCGAGGCCCAAGACGACTTCGGTGAAACGCAGCATCACACGGCGTACCGCCGCGCTCTGATCAAATGCCGTTTTGCACAGAGCGGTGTTCCTGCGCAGCGCGGTTATCGGAGCCTGTGCAATGTGCTGGTGGTTCGATGTCAGGCATCCGAGAAGAGCCTGAATCCCGATCATCCCCTCCAAGCCGATCATCCCGACTTCGATGGTGGAGCCGTTCGACATGCTCATCAGGATGGACGACAGCCCTTGCTCGATAAAGTAAACGTGCTCGAGCGGTGCGTCTACGTCATAGAGCACATGCCGCAGGGGAAAAGAAACCGGATGAAGATCGGAAAAAAGCGTCGCGCATCTTCCGGCGGGAGCGCCGCGAGAAGACGGTTTTGAAAAGTATTACGATCGGGTGAGCTCATAAACGCTCCCTTTCCGACTAGAGCGGGAGCGCTCGTATCTCTCGGCCACCGTCATACCCAGGCTTCTGGCGGCGATTTGTTATAGGTGGTTTGTTTTCTGAACTTTTTCAACCATTCGGGGGCGAATCGGATCGTCTGACGGCTTATCGTCCACTCCGTGGATCGCTGCCGGCCGTGCTGACGAACAACGCTGGCAGCCGCGCCGCCTGAAGGAAGGAATTTCAGTGGCGTTATCCCTAAGGGTTTCGGGATTCCGGCCGGGCGCGAGCGAGTGACCCAGTATAGGGGCCGGCGATCGCATCTATTACGAACGGCTCATCCGGCTGCTCTGACGACCGCTCAGACGGGTTAAAAAAATAGCGCTTCGTCTGCCATCGTACAGACAAGTAACAGGTTCAGGTCATTCCATCGCTCAAATGAGATCGTTGAGCGATGAGATCATCGCCTTTGATTATGGACAAGCGAGCAAGTAGAAGGGCAATGTCCGGTTGGTATGTTTCTTACTGAGGTGGATGCGCCACCGTCATGAGCATAGCCAGGAGCAGGGACGAAGCCATCAGCATGTCTTGCGGAATGTTGGGCCGCGGCCTCGATGTTAAGGAAATCGGGCCACTCCGCGGAATGCGAGATGGCAACGCCATCGATGCAATCGAAATCCGCAAATTACAGACGATGCGTGCTCACGATCGGGTTGACTCGTCCTGACCCTTCTTTCTTGCCGGGTGCTGATGGATCGAGTCCTTGCTCTGGCAGGTCAGCATCTCTTCGAGATCATCCGCCCAAAGCTGTAATTGGCGGCCGACCTCGTACAGCTTTTCAGCTTCTGCGGGAGGTGCCGAGGCCGCGTCTTCGAAAAAATGTACTGCCTTGCGACGCAGTATGCTGGGATTATCCATCATACCCTGTTAAACGGCGGCAGATGGTACGGTTCCGCACAAAGTCGGCTCGGACTCGCGACGCCGATGTGACCCCAGTTTATAGAAAAATCACCGCCCGGGTTTTGGGAATTTTGAAGTCGGGGGGGTCGGCCTCATGCGGTTTTGGCTTTGAGCTCGGCAACAGGAGGCTACTTAACGCGGCATCCGCCGAGTCAATTTTGCACAGTGCCGCAGAACGCGGTCCAAAGATCCGCATTAAATTAGATTGGTACGCTGCAGTACAGAAGCTCTTGAGCGAGTTTCCGACCTCTAGATGAGTAATCACAATAGGTTAGCGCGTGCCCACTCTTTGGGCAATCCGTCAGTTTACATTTAGAAACATCCGAGTATGTTGATCCTCTCGGCGTTTTGCACAGCTTTTTCCACAGTCGCCGTGGATTGTTCCCGTCGCGACGAGAACCATTGCCGAAGGCTCCCTGTGAGTACGCAGCGAGTTCTCAGCATTACTGTCAAAGTCACACCAGTCCCATTCTGGATAGTCGGGGCGTTGCAGGAGGCTCGCTGTCATACGCCGGGCCGAATGTCCGGAGGGGGTCGAGCGTGATGGTTCGAGCAGGGTAATGGGAGCGGCTGCAATCGGGGCAACTCCGCCACCTGGATGCGTCGAGGCGAAGGACCGCTCACCTGAAGGGTTTCGGATGCCGGCCAGAGCACGCGTTCGCCAGAACAAGGGCAGTCCCGGCGTCGATGGGATGACCATCGGCGACGCCAGGGACTACCTGCGTGAGCACTGGCCAAGCCTTCGGTCTCAACTGCTCGAGGGAACCTATCAGCCGCAGCTGGTAAAACGGGTCGAAATCCCCAAGCCGGAGGGCGGGGTCAGAAAGCTTGGCGTGCCGTGAGGCATCGACAGACTGATCCGCAGGCCTTGCTGCAGGTTCTTCAGAAGCGCTGGGACCCGACGTTTTTCAGGCACAGTTACGGCTTCCGACCGGGACGCTCCGCCCATCAGGCGGTGGCCCAAGCGGCAACAATACATTGCCGAGGGTTACAGTGTCGTCGTTCACCTTGATCTCGAAAAATTCTTCGACCGGGTCCATCACGACCTCTTGATGGCGCGCGTCGCGGCGCGGGTGACCGATAAACGGGTGCTCAAGCTCATCCGGGCGTTTCTCAAGGCCGGGGTGATGGAAGACGGCTTGGTCAGCCCGGTGGACGAGGGGACCCCGCAAGGCGGTCCTCTCTCGCCCCTCTTGAGCAACCTCGTGCTCGACGATCTCGACAATGAGCTGACCCGACGGGGTCACCGCTTTTGCCGCTGCGCGGACGACTGCAACATCTATGTTCGTACCGCCGCGCCGGTGAGCGGGACATGACACGCCGGACACGAGGGGTCAGTTTGTCGCAGCTGATCGAAGAGCTGAGGCCATACCTCATTGGATGGCGCGGCTACTTTCGCTTCTGCCAGACCCCACGTGTGCTCGCCAACCTGGAAGCCTGGATCCGCCGAAGATTACGCTCGTATTTTTGGCGGCAGTGGCAGAACGGGCACAACCGTTTCAACGAACTGCGCCGTCGTGGCGTACCCAAGTTCCATGCAGCGATCGCCGCCGGTGTCACCGACCGGGTTCTGGCGCATGTCAGGATACCAGGCGGTCCAACAAGCCCTGCGCAACCACTACTTCGACTCCCTCGGTCTCCCTCGACTTCATGTTCTTGACCAAGCATAACCCGTCGAACCGCCGTGGTACGTGACCCGTATGCCCAGTGGTGTGGGAGGGGTGGCACCGCGAGGTGTCCCCTATCCGATCTACCACCCGAAGCCGCCGTTCGCCGCCTTCCTGGAACCGGACATTGACGTTGGCAGGCCTGGGCTCGTCCAGCGCCAAGAGCTGTGGTTGGTTTTAGTTCGTGAGGCGGACATTCAACAAGGCTTGCCAAACCCGCCCGCGCTGCGGTTTCCTGTCCGCAATAGCGCGAAAGCACGTTGGGGCATGCGCACGACGCGGGCTCACTCGGCTGCTCCCTCGGTGCATTATCGCTTGCGCTGCACAATCTGGATCGGATTTCCGTCAGGGTCGGCGACCCAACCTGCACGCAATCGCCCATCCAGAAAGTCGTGCGCTGGTGATAGGACTGGCGCTCCGGCCGCCGTGGTCCGCTCGATGGCCGCGTCGGTGTCGTCTGTCCACAGGACGATCTCAATCCAGCGACCCTCGCCTCCAGCCGCGAGGCCGTGATGGTGCTGCGCCGCCTCGATGGTCGCGATCCCTAGTTTGAATCCATCAAGCTGAAGTTCCACGTGGCTCGGGTTGCCCGTCGACGGTGTACGAAAGGTCTCCTTGAATCCCAGTGACGCGTAGAACGACTGCGCCTTCGCGAGATCGCGAGAGTAGATGTTGATTTGGGGGGATCTAAACATGCGGTGTCCTTATTCGGTGGTGTAACTTACAGCGTGATCACCGCGCTCTCCGGCGTGCCCGGATTGGTCTGGCGCCCAGGATCGGCAGACTGACCAGGGTTTATCGCTCAGCGGCGCGACGGATTCCAGGCTCAGCTAGCGCGCGCCCTGAACAGAGCACTCGTCGTTCTGTTCGAGCATGATGGCGCCGACCAGGCGGACGATGGCCGCCTCCCTGGGGAAGATGCCGACGACCTCGGAGATCATAAAATCTGGAACTGGCAGCTATCGCGTGTTGTTCTACTCACAAGGGCGATGGGATAACCCCAGATCCCTCGGTCGCCCGGTTCAGAAACCCCGGTGTCCCCCGCCGGGGTTTCTTTAGAGACGCGGCACGTCGCGGCTCGGGTAGTACGGGCCGCGCACCGGGAGCCGCCAAGCACCTCGCTGCGGATCGCGGGACGCTCAACCATCGGGCGTACCGGAAGACTGATGCCGCTGCCGCTATGGGCTGTGGAACCAAACAATACTGCTGCGCGTTTATCGGGTGGGACAGGAGGAAGCTGGTGACTAGGCGCACCGCGCCGCATTTCGGCTATGCCGCCGAATACTGGAGGCGCCATAACGCGATAACCCGACCCGACCAATCCGAGCGCGAGGGCCCTCTGGCCCCAGGAGTTGCGCTGGTTATGATCGTGCTGTTGTCGCTCGGGCTTTGGGGGGTTATCTGGTTGGCTGTTTCCTCATTAGTTTAAGCCCTGCCTTCGAAGTGCAAGCCGAGCTCTCACCGGCGCGCGCAAGAGCGGGAATTGCTAATTGCCGCCGATCAGCCAGGCAGATCTCGCCCGCTTTCGCGGCGTTCGGCGCAGCACCCGAGAGGCCCCGGGACCCTTGTCCGGCTCAATACGAACGATGGGCGACGTGACGGGGGTAGCGGTGATAGGGACGCGGAGGTATGGTAGCGGCGCCCGCGATGGCGCCCACGCCCCCGCCGACAGCCGCGCCGATGCCAGCACCATGGCCGCCGCCGGCGATCGCGCCGATTATAGCCCCAGTGCCGGCGCCTACCAGACCGCCGCCCACCGCCCGATCGGCGGGATTGTAAGGGTCCGCGAAGGCCGTCGTCGCCAACATCAATCCAGCGCCGATTACGCTTGCTATGGTCGATTGCTTTGTCATTCGCGTTCTACCGAGGAAGCTAGAGGAGTGGAGCCGGCCTGTTGGTCAGCTTGCTATCGAGGTCCGACTCAACGCGCCATCCACGAGACAAACAAATGGCGCGGGGTTGCAGTTCCAGTCGCTGCCGCGCCCGGGCTCGCCTACGACCAGCTCGGCCACCACCTGAAGAAGCATGTGCTCAACGCGCGACGCCGATCCGCCGCGCGAGCGCAGGGGGTTGAGGAGCAGTGGCGGCCGATCTTAGCGGGGTTGACGCACGCGCGTGACGGTTCCGTGGTGCTTCCCTGTTAGGGCGAAATCGGTTCCGTGTTCGGCCGATCTAATTCGGTGTTCGGTGGCTTAGGGAATTTGCCGGACGATCTGCGTTATTCCAATAACTTGACGATACCGAAGTATGTTCCAAGCGGTCCGACAACGGGTTTTTGCCGGTATTTTCCCGAAGACCAGGGAAATGGGCGCTAACCGGTCGACACGGCGAGCGCTTCGACCCGCCCGGCGAGTCGGGTGAGCTGCTCATCGACGAGCCCGAGCGCGGCGAGATGGTGCACGGTGCCGGCGAGATAGTCGCGGCAGGCGCCGCGGCGCCCGGCGGCACCTGCGATGATCCGCGCCGTCTCGTCAGGCGACAACCGTCCGGCATAGTCCGGGTGGTCGCGGCGCACTGTGAAGGCGAAGGCTTTGCGACTGCCGTAGCCAGTCCGCACCGACAGCCGCCGCATATCGTACACCCGAGGTGCGGTCATCTCGCGCGACCACAGGCGATCGATCGCCTCGGCGAGTGCTTCGGGCGGCAGGCGGAGCACGATTCCCCGACAAGCCCCGCCGCGGTCGAGCCCGAGGGTCAGGCCGGGCCGTTCCCGGGTTCCCCGGTAATCATAGGAGTAGAGGCAAAAGCTGCGGTGGTAACCGCGCAGCAGCGCCGGCTCAGCCTCGGCTCGCGGGCAATCAGGGTCCCACATCAACGAGCCATAGGCGAAGATCCACACCGGCTCGACGCTGTCGCGCAACGCCGCGATATCCGGCGGCATCGGATCGGCAGGGGCGAATTCGGGTGTTCGGTCGAGCATCTGGTTT
>Ga0306921_10004872_pt1 | contig 13871 bp, 12 predicted proteins | sample sta12Cox44000080_FD_203760 | JGI IMG/M metagenome (GOLD analysis project Ga0306921, IMG submission 203760) | Lab enrichment of tropical soil microbial communities from Luquillo Experimental Forest, Puerto Rico - statoxic.12C.oxic.44.000.080 (v2)... | ecosystem: Environmental > Terrestrial >... | reverse complement strand
AGGCGCCGACCATGGCGATGGTCTTCACCGTGTTGAGAATGCCGCGGATGTAACTGTCGGAATAGGAGTCGTGGTTCATCGCGATCCGGTGGCTGATCCCCGCTCAACATAGTCGTCGGGTCGGTGCAGCGAAAGGGCACGTTTGCCGGCTCAGGGCGACCACCTAAGTTCCGTGCCGCTCTCGATCGCGCCATCACGCAAATTTTGAGCGATGTCCAATTCTGCGGCCTTACAGCAGCTATTGGGCCGACGAGCTTGCGAAGCCCAGCAACGCCATCCCAAGCGGCTGTTGCGTTACGGCTTCAAGGTTTATTCGCAGTCGGATGAGGACGGCATCATTCAGGAGATCTTCAACCGGATCGGAACGAGCAATCGCGTATTCATCGAAGCCGGCGTCGAGTGCAATTCCGTCAAACGTCTGATCGAAGGCGGGCGTTTGGCTCGAAGGCGCCGAGCAGCACGTCGCCACCATCCGCGTCAATTTCCAAACGTTCGTCGCTGAGCGCCGATTGGCGGTCAATCGCGCCCTCGTCAACGCCGAGAACGTCGATGCGTTGATCGCGCAAAGTGACGTGTCCGGGGAGATCGATCTGCTCAGTATCGATATTAATGACAACGAGTACTGGGTCTGGCAGGCGGTCACCGCGATCCGGCCGCGCGTGGTCGTGATCGATTACGATGCGACACTGCATCCGCCGCTTGCGATTTCGGCGCCAGTCTCGAGGCGCTGGTGCGGCTCGGGCGCAGAAAGGGCTATCGCTTGGTCGGCTGTAATTTTGCCGGGGCCAACGCATTCTTCGTGCGCGACGACGTCGCTCGCGACCATTTTCTCGAGCCGGCCACGGCCGACGAGCACTATGAGCCGCCGCGCTCTTTCTTCATGCTGCTAAAATCAGGGCACCAGCCGCGGCCCGGCGTGTTTGTCGCCGTCTGAGGCCCGGCGTTTAGCGGTCTTCCCACTTCGGTTCGCGCCTGTCGATGAAGGCGGCAATGCCTTCCTCGGCGTCGCGCGCGAGCATGTTCTCGACCATGACCTCGGACGCGTAGCGATAGGCCTCGGCCAGCGGCATTTCGAGCTGGCGGTAGAACGCTTCCTTGCCGATCTTGACGGTCAAAGCCGATTTGGCGGTAATCTTCTTGGCGAGCTTGAGCGCCTCGTCGCGCTCGCTGCCGGTCGCTACCACATGGTTGACGAGGCCGATGCGGGCGGCGTCCTCGGCCGCGATCAGCTCGCCGGTCAGCAGCATCTCCATTGCGTGCTTGCTCGAGACATTGCGCGACAGCGCCACCATGGGGGTCGAGCAGAACAGGCCGATATTGACGCCGGGCGTCGCGAATTTCGCGGTGCGCGCGGCAACGGCCAAGTCGCAGCTCGCCACCAGTTGGCAGCCCGCCGCCGTCGCGGTCGCCTGCACGGCTGCGATCACCGGCTGCGGCAGCGTCACGATCTGCTGCATCACGGTGCTGCACAGCTCCATGATGTGCTTGAAATAGGCGCGGCCGCGATCGACATCGGTGCGGCGGCGGTTCAGCTCCTTGAGATCATGGCCGGCGGAAAACGCCGGTCCATTCGCTGTGACGATTACCGCGCGCACCGCGCGCTGGTCGGCGATCGCGGTGAGCGCTTCGCCGAGCGCCTCGAGCAGCGCCTCCGACAGACTGTTGCGCGCCTGCGGTCGGTTCAAGGTGAGAATGGCGACATCGCCCGCGTCCTCGCGTAGAAGAATCAGCGACGGCGAATGGGCAGCCGTGGCGGTGGCGGATTGGGCGTTCATCGGTTCGATCCGGCGCGATTTCGACGCATCCTATCCGATCCGCCGCCGAGGGAGGGAGGGCATCACGGTCAGGGCAGATTTGGCGTCGCCGAAGCTGACGCGCAAGGAGCTGACCGAGCTGCTGCGCGGCGAATTCCCGGACCTGTTCGGCGGCGAGGGCGCCTACGACATCGATAAGGTCTGGCACGGCGGCTGTGTCGTGCGTCGGCATTTCGAGCGCGGCTCGCTGCGGCCAGGCGGCACATTGTCGGGCGCGACCATGATGGCGCTCGCCGATTTCGCCGTGTACGTGGCGATTTTGGCGTCCATCGGCTGGGTTCCTCTCGCCGTCACGACCAATCTCACCATCAATTTCCTGAAAAAGCCGGCGCAGCGGTCGCTCCTCGCCGAGGTGCGGCTGATCAAGCTCGGCAAGCGCCTTGCGGTCGGCGAGGTCGAGATTCGCTCGGAAGGCGACGAGGAGCTCGTCGCCCACGCCACGGCCACGTATTCGATCCCGCCGTAGTCGATGTAGGTAACATAATACCTCTACCTCAACTGGTTGAAAATGTTTTAAAAAGGTCGCGCACAAGCATTGACCGTCAGCGGCCGCGTGGCTAGAAACTCCGCCACCCCCTTGGCTCCTTAATCCTGAATTGGACGCGACCATGAAAACTTTTTCGGCCAGGCCCGCCGAAGCTGACAAGAAGTGGGTGGTGATCGACGCCGACGGTCTCATCGTCGGCCGGTTGGCCTCGATCGTGGCGCTGCGGCTGCGCGGCAAGCACAAGCCGGCGTTCACGCCCCATGTCGACTGCGGCGACAATGTCATTGTCATCAACGCCGCCAAGGCGGTGCTGACCGGCCGCAAGGTCGATCAGAAGATCTATTACAAGCACACCGGCTTCATCGGCGGCATCAAGGAGCGGACGGCGAAGTCGATCCTAATGGGCCGCTTTCCCGAGCGCATCGTGGAGAAGGCGGTGGAGCGCATGCTGCCGCGCGGCCCGCTCGGTCGCCGGCAACTCGGCAACCTGCGGGTCTATCCGCATGCCGAGCATCCGCATGAGGCGCAGCAGCCGGAAAAGGTCGACGTGGCGGCCATGAACCGCAAGAACAAGAGGACCGCATAATGGCCGACACCATTCAAACGCTCGGCGATTTGTCGACGCTCAAGCCCGCGGCGCCGACGCCGCAGGTGGCCCCGACCTATGTGCAGGAGCTCGACAAGAAGGGCCGTGCCTATGCCACCGGCAAGCGCAAGGACGCCGTCGCACGGGTCTGGATCAAGATGGGTGCCGGCAAGATCGAAATTAACGCCCGCCCGGTGGAGGTCTATTTCGCCCGGCCGGTACTGCGCATGCTGATCCAGCAGCCGCTGGTTGCCGCCAACCGCCAAGGCCAGTACGACGTCGTGTGCACGGTATCGGGCGGCGGGCTTTCGGGGCAAGCCGGCGCGGTGCGCCACGGTCTCTCCAAGGCGCTGATGCGCCACGAGCCGGAACTGCGTGGTGTGCTCAAGCGCGGCGGCTTCCTCACCCGCGATTCTCGCGTGGTCGAGCGCAAGAAGTACGGCAAGGCCAAAGCCCGCCGCAGCTTCCAGTTCTCGAAGCGGTAAGCGTCATTCCGGATCGCCGCGAAGCGGCGAATCCGGAATCCATAATCACCAGACGTCAGGTGTTGGAATGCCGTTGCGACATTTCGGCAGCGGTGGTTATGGATTCCGGGTTCGCGCCCTTTCGGCCCGACCCGGAATGACGAACATCAGAAAAACGCCATGGTACGGATTTCGATGCTCTCGCGCGGCCGCGCGTGCGGCGGCGAGGTCGGATCCTCGAACGCGGTGTGCGCGGTCCAGCGGGCGCGGCCGTCCTTCATCGAATCGAACACCTTGAAGACATACGCCTCTTCGCGGCGCATCCGCGGGAACCAGTACCATTTGTGCGCCGGATTGAACTTGGTGGCGTAGGTCTGGCCGATGCGGCCCGGCGCGCGGCGCTCCGAGACGATCATGTCGTCCGGCGCCAAGGTGCGGGCGTCCGCCATGGCGAGCGGGTGGGTCTCGACCGGATGACGGATCGGCCGCCAGCTCTGGATGATGGCGAAGCGGCGCTTGAGCAGCTCCTCGGCCTCGTCGGGGAGAATGTCGCGCACGCGCTGCGGCGCCGACCATTCGGTGTAGTCGTTGTGGACGCGGCGCACCACCTCGCGGATCTTCTTCTCTTCGCGCAGTTCGTCGTCGGCCGTGCGCAAGGTGTGGTCGAACACCACGACGCGCTTGGCGCTGCTCTCGGCTTTAATCAGCTCGACCATCTCCGGATAGTAAACGCGCTTGATCTCGTCTTCGTCGTAGAAATTGGCGACCTTGGTGTCATGGCGCACGAAGCGGAAGCCGTTGCGCTCCAGCTCAAAATCCTTGGCGTGCGGCCGGCCGTTATGTATCGTCACCGTGTGCGGGTCCGCGTTGCCGCCGCGGCGCGCGTCGCTGCCGCCTGGCGCGGCGACGACGGTGTAGACCGGGGTGCCATCGTCGACGATGTAGTTAAGCGTTGCCTCGATGGTATCGGGGGCAACGTCGAGCTCGGCAGTCTCGGCCATGACCAACTCCTTTGTAAGGCGCTGCGCCTTTGGTTCAATTTAAGCACATAGCGCCGCCGCGGGAAGGGGCAGGGCGGCCGATACCATCGAGCGGTAGAAAAGGGCCTGTCGCACAACGTTTTTCGGCGGTCGCAGGGCGCGAAGCGGTGGATTTTTGATCTGCGAATTTAACCGGTGCAATTTTCACTACTGCAATTTTCCGCGTTTTCGCCACCGCAATTGCCGGTCTTTTCCGGAAAACCCGCATGTTGTGCCTCACACTCGGCAAAGCCTGAAACGTAAACCTTCAGCGCAACGCGAATATTGGTGCTACCAAACTCACGATTGAGTGGAGCGGAGCCAATAACGATGTTCGAGAGTTTCGCCGAAGTGTCCATGTCGCTCGACATCGGGACATTGTCAGTCATCGCCATCTGTGTGACGTCGCTGCTCGGGCTGTTTCTGCTGTTCGCCTGGTCGCAAGACCGCACCACGGCGCTGGCCTGGTGGGGCATGGCGTATTTGATCGGCAGCCTGTCGGGTACGATGTGGCGGTTGGCCGATGTCATGACGCTGCCGGTGCCGGAGAGCCTTCCCGACGTGCTACTGTTCATCGCTGTCGGCATGATCTGGAGCGCGGCGCGGCTGTTGCACGGCCGGCCGGTGCTGTGGGGCGCCATGTGTTTCGGCGCCGTGGTTTGGCTGGCGTCATTTTCCTTCCCGCTGTTCGCCACCTCGGCGGCGTCGCGGCTCATTGTCAGCTCCCTGATCGTCGCCACCTATACGTTCCTGACCGCCGCAGAGCTGTGGCGCGAGCGGCGCAAATCGCTGATCCGGCGCTGGCCGGCGAGCCTGGTGCCGATGCTGCACGGCGCGATCTTTCTGTTCCCGATCGCGCTTGCGAGCCTTGACAGCAGCAACCACGCTTTCGCCACCGGCTGGGTCGCGCTCTACGCCATCGAGATCGTGCTCTACGTGGTCGGCGCCGCATTCGTCGTGTTGATGCTGGCGAAGGATCGCGCGGTGCGCCAATACAAGCTTGCCGCTTCGACCGACCCGCTCACCGATCTCCTCAACCGCCGTGGCTTCTTCGAGGCGGCGGCCGCCATCATGGCGGAGCGGCAGCTCAGCAAGGAGCCGGTCTGCGTGCTTGCCTTCGATCTCGACCACTTCAAGACGATCAACGACGTGTTCGGCCACTCCGCCGGCGACGCCACGCTGCATCTGTTCGCCGCGGTGGTGAAGAAGACGCTGCGCGCCGGCGACGCGATCGGCCGCTTGGGCGGCGAGGAATTCATCGCGCTGATGCCGGCGACGCTGACCGATGCCGCTTCCGCGGCGGACCGCGTGCGCAAGGCGTTCGCCACCGCCAGCGCCGCCGCGGGCAGCCATGCCGCCGCGACGGTCAGCGCCGGCGTCTCGTGCGGCTCGGCCTTGGCCGAGATCGACACCTTGATCTCGCGCGCCGACGCAGCGCTCTATCGCGCCAAGTCGAACGGCCGCAACCGTGTCGAAGCCGCCGACGAGGCTGTGGCCGCGGCGCCCGAGCGGCGCGGCCCTGGCGCAAGCCGGCAGACCCCGATCCTCCAGCCCGTTCCGACGCTCGCGGTGCCGCTGGTCGGACCGTATCGCGCCCGCGGCCAGCAGAGAGCCTTGCGATCGGTGGCGTGAAGCAGCCGTTCGCTCGCCTCGCCAAAGAAAAAGGAGGGCGCCGGATGAAACGGCGCCCTTTAAGTTTGCATTGCGCAAGGCAACGCCGGGAGGGTACCTACGCTACGATTTCGTGAAGATTATCCTGTTCCGAAAATCAGCGGCCACTCCAGATCGGGTCCGGCGCAGGCTTTTCCGGGATCACGCTAAGCGGAGTAATACATCTCGAATTCCACCGGATGCGGAGTGTGCTCGAAGCGGATGATCTCGCTCATCTTCAGATCGACATAGCTGTCGATGAAGTCGTCGTCGAACACGCCGCCGGCGGTGAGGAAGCCGCGATCCTTGTTGAGCTCCTCGATCGCCTGCCGCAGCGAGCCGCACACCGTCGGAATCTTCTTCAATTCCTTCGGCGGCAGATCGTAGAGGTCCTTGTCGACGGCTTCGCCCGGATTGAGTTTGTTCTTGATGCCGTCGAGGCCGGCCATCGTCATTGCCGCAAAGGCGAGGTACGGATTGGCGAGCGGATCGGGGAAACGCACCTCGACGCGCTTGGCCTTCGGGTTGGTCGTGTACGGAATGCGGCACGCCGCCGAGCGGTTGCGCGCCGAGTAGGCGAGCAGCACCGGCGCCTCGAAGCCCGGCACCAGCCGCTTGTACGAGTTGGTGGTCGGGTTGGTGAAGGCGTTGATCGCCTTGGCATGCTTAATGATGCCGGCGATGTAGGACAGGCAAGTGTCCGACAGGTCGGAATATTTGTTGCCGGCGAATACCGGCTTGCCGCCCTTCCAGATCGACTGGTGGCAATGCATGCCCGAGCCGTTGTCGCCGTACACCGGCTTCGGCATAAAGCACGCGGACTTGCCGTAAACCTGCGCCACCTGGGTGATGCAGTATTTGTAGATCTGCAGCTGGTCGGCCATCTGTGTCAACGGCGCGAACTTCATGCCGAGCTCGTGTTGGGCGGACGCCACTTCGTGGTGGTGCTTCTCGACCTTGACGCCCATGCGCCCCATGGCCGCGAGCATCTCCGAGCGCATGTCCTGCACCGAGTCCTGCGGCGGCACCGGGAAGTAACCCTTCTTGGTCCACACCCGGTGGCCGAGATTGCCGCCCTCGTATTCGGTGTCGGAATTGGTCGGGAATTCGGTCGAGTCGAGCTTGAAGCCGGTGTTGTAGGGCGTCGCGCTGTAGCGCACGTCGTCGAACACGAAGAACTCCGCCTCGGGGCCGAAGAAGATCGTGTCGCCGACGCCTTGCGATTTCACCATGCCTTCGGCTTTCTTGGCGATGCCGCGCGGATCGCGGTTGTACGGCTCGCCAGTGGTCGGCTCGAGCACGTCGCATACCAGCACCAGCGTGGTCTCGGCGAAGAACGGATCGACGCAGGCCGAGGTCGGATCCGGCATCAGGCACATGTCGGACTCGTTGATCGCCTTCCAGCCCGCGATCGATGAGCCGTCGAACATCATGCCTTCGGCAAAAGTCTCTTCCTCGATCTGGCTGATATCGAAAGTGACGTGCTGCCACTTGCCGCGCGGATCGGTGAAACGGAAATCGGCGTATTTTACGTCGTTATCCTTGATCATTTTCATGACATTCTTCGGCGTCGTCATGGCGTACGTACCCTTTCGTGGTGCTGGTGATTACTCTTCGCGGCTAGGTCGCTCGGTCGGCGCAAAGCCGATCCGCAGTTAGGCCAGCAATTCAAATCGCATCAAGTCCGGACTCCCCCGTCCTGATGCGGATGGCTTCTTCGATGGTGGAGACGAAAATCTTGCCGTCGCCGATCCGTCCGGTTTGCGCGGCGCGCCGGATGGCTTCGATGGCTTTTTCGACCATGTCATCGCCGAGCACAATCTCGATTTTCACCTTGGGGAGAAAATCGACAACGTATTCGGCGCCGCGATAAAGCTCGGTATGGCCCTTTTGGCGGCCGAAGCCCTTGGCTTCGGTCACCGTAATCCCCTGCAGACCGACCTCCTGCAGCGCCTCTTTCACTTCATCGAGTTTGAACGGTTTGATCACAGCCTCGATTTTTTTCATCACGTCTTCGCCTCCCGGCCCCAAGGGTGGACGGAATCACCGATGGAACCGAAGCCTTGGTTAGCAGGTCCCGTGCCAAGGCTTCGTTTTCTCGGAAAGTGTAATGCAAACAATGCGGTGTTCAGCGGTCGCGATCCGTCTCGGAAGCTTCCGCTGCGGCCTTCGCCAACAAAATGAGCAGATTGCCCATTATCTCGTCAATGGCCAGCCACCGGCGATCTAGGCAAATTCCACGTGGTGTTCGGCCGCAGCTGCTTTGGCTATGTTGGCCGCGGCATGTTTGAGCTCTTGACCACGGCCGAAATGGCCGAGGCAGACCGGCGCGCAATCGCTGGCGGCATCGCCGGCATCAGCCTGATGGAGAATGCCGGCCGGGCCGTCGCCGAGGCCGTGGCGAGCCATTGTCCGCCAGGCGGACGTGTCGTTGTCGTGGCCGGGCCCGGCAACAATGGCGGCGATGGTTTTGTCGCCGCGCGGCTCCTCGCCGAGCGCGGCTACCGCGTGTCGATCATGCTGCTCGGCGATCTCGCGCGCCTCAAGGGCGATGCCGCGCTTGCTGCGCGTAAGTGGACCGGTCCCGTTGCGGCCGCCAATGCGGATGACCTGGCCGGTGCCGACATGATCGTCGACGCCTTGTTCGGAGCGGGTCTCGACCGACCGGTCGAGGGTCCGGCAAAGGCGCTGATCGAGGTAATGAATGCCCAAACGTCCGCACCGGTCGTTGCAGTCGACCTGCCGAGCGGCATCAATGGCACTTCGGGGGCCGCATTAGGTGCTGCCGTCAACGCCACACAAACCATTACGTTTTTCCGCAAGAAGCCCGGACACCTGCTGCTGCCCGGCAGGCTCCATTGCGGCGCGACCTCCGTGGCCAATATCGGCATTCCCGACGGCGTGCTGACGGCGATCGCGCCCAAGACGTTCGAAAACGTGCCGGCGTTGTGGCGTGGCCATTTCCCAGAGCCGCAAGCGGGCGGCCACAAATACGACCGCGGTCACGCCGTCGTGGTTTCGGGGCCGTCGTGGTCGACTGGCGCTGCGCGGCTCGCGGCCCGTGGCGCGTTGCGGGCCGGCGCGGGCCTCGTCACCATCGCAAGCCCCCGCGAGGCGCTGGCCGTGAATGCGGCTGAAAGCCTTGCCGTCATGGTGCGGCCGGTTGACGGCGCCGCAGAGCTTACGAAGTTCCTGGCCGACCGGCGTCTCAACGCCGTGGCGATCGGACCCGGGCTGGGCGTCGGCGAGGCGACCTGCGAGCGCGCGCTCGCGGTCCTCGATGGTGAGCGCGCCGTGGTGCTCGATGCGGACGCCATCACGAGCTTCGCCGCGGCGCCTGAACGCCTCGCCAAGGCGCTGAGCGCCCGTTCCGGCGCGGCCACCATTCTCACGCCACACGAGGGTGAATTCTCTCGTTATTTCGGTGACTTGGATAAGGAAACTAAAGTCGGTTCGAAGCTTGGTCGGGCCCGCCTGGCAGCAAAGCTGACCAGAGCGGTGATCGTGCTCAAGGGCGCCGACACGGTCACTGCCGCGCCTGACGGCCGCGCCGCCATAAGCGCCAATGCGCCGCCCTATCTCGCCACCGCGGGCGCCGGCGACGTTTTGACCGGGATCGCCACGGGCCTCCTGGCCCAGGGCATGGCCGCCTTCGAGGCCGCTGCCGCTGCGGTATGGCTTCACGGTGGGGCCGCCGCCGCCTTTGGCCCCGGCCTGATCGCCGAGGATTTATCCGAAGCGCTGCCCCGCGTTTACCGGACGCTGCTCACCTAATGCGCTGCGAACCGGCCGGTTGCGCGGTATTGCCAGGCGCTGTCCGGCGGCTATTTTTGTGGTGCCCCGCGCGCAGCGCATGATATAAGCCGCGCGCAGCAAGGCTGGCGCTTGCGTGTTGCGGGCGTGGCGGAATTGGTAGACGCGCGGGATTTAGGTTCCCGTGACGAAAGTCGTGGGGGTTCGAGCCCCTCCGCCCGCACCAGCTGGGCGGATTTTCAATGTCCTGGGCCAGGTTGGGTTTCTCGCGAACTGCTTCTTGTGCCATCAAAAATCGGGCCAAGTTGTCGTAACAAGTGGCCGTAAAGAGTAGTGCCGATGCAAGTCACTGAAACCGCCGCGTCCGGCCTGAAGCGCGAATACCGCGTGGTCGTCCCGGCGACCGATCTCGCCGCCAAGGTCGACGCGCGCCTCGGCGACCTCAAGGGCAAGGTGCAGCTGCGCGGCTTCCGGCCCGGCAAGGTTCCGGTCTCCCACCTCAAGCGCATCTACGGCAAAGCCGCCATGGCCGAGGTGATCGAAGACGCGGTGCGCGAGGCCAACACCAAGATCGTGACCGACAACGGCTATAAGCTCGCCACCGAGCCAAAGGTCGTGCCCGACGAGGGCGCGGTCGAGAACGTGATCGAAGGCAAGGCGGACCTCGCCTACAAGGTCGAGATCGAGATCCTGCCGCCGATCCCGCTGACCGATTTCAAGACCATCAAGCTCGAGCGCCTGACCGCGGAAGTCACCGAGGGCGAGGTCGACCAAGCGGTGCAGCGCGTCGCCGAGCAGAACCGGCCGTTCGGTCCGAAGACGGAAGCTGCGGCGAAAGGCGATCGCGTCACGGTGTCGTTTCAAGGCACCATCGACGGCCAGCCGTTCGAGGGCGGTGCGGCCGAGAACGTCCCGATCCTGCTCGGCTCGGCGCAGTTCATTCCCGGCTTCGAGGACAATCTGACCGGCATCAAGTCGGGCGAAAGCCGCACCTTCAACGTCAAATTCCCGGACGCCTACGCGGTGCCAGCGCTCGCCGGCAAGGAGGCGACCTTTGCGGTGACGGCGAACGGGGTCGAGACGCCCGGAGAGGTGAAGGTCGACGACGATTTCGCCAAGACGCTCGGTCTGGAGTCGCTCGCCAAATTGCGCGAGGGCGTCAAGGAGCGCCTGCAGCGCGAATATGCCGGCGTCTCGCGCCAGAAACTCAAGCGTGCGTTGCTCGACCAGCTCGACCAGCGCCACAAATTCGAGCCGCCGCCGAGCCTTCTGGAGCAGGAGTTCAATACGGTCTGGGGCACCATCGAAGGCGATCTCAAGGCCCAAGGGCGCACTTTCGCCGACGAAGGCACCACCGAGGAAAAGGCGCGCGAGGAGTACCGCGGCATTGCCGAGCGGCGCGTGCGGCTCGGGCTCGTGCTCGCCGAAATCGGCGAGAAGAACAACATCAAGGTGACCGACGAGCAGTTGACCGCCGCCGTGATGGACCGGGCGCGCCAGGTGCCCGGCCAGGAACAGCAGGTGTGGGACTACTATCGCAACAATCCCGGCGCGCTGGCTGGCCTGCGCGCGCCCATCTTCGAGGAGAAGGTGGTCGACTTCCTGCTCGAGCTCGGCGAGGTTACCGAAAAGCCGGTGTCTCGCGAGGAGCTGTTCAAAGAGGACGAGGAGTGACGCCGACCGCGAGCCTCGTTTTGCAAGGTCTTGTTGTGCTGCCAGGTCGCGCATATTTGCGGGTCGGGCACGGCGGCTTCGACAGACCGGTACCGACTCAGACACAGTGTGTGACGACACGTGTCGTCGAGCCCCTGTGGTAGGTGACCCATGCGCGACCCCCGCGAATACTACATGCAGCATCTCGTTCCCATGGTGGTCGAGCAGACCAACCGTGGCGAGCGGGCCTACGACATCTATTCGCGGCTCCTGAAGGAGCGGATCATCTTCATTACCGGTCCGATCGAGGACGGCATGGCCTCGCTGGTGGTCGCCCAGCTCCTGTTTCTCGAGGCCGAGAACCCGAAAAAAGAAGTCTCGATGTACATCAATTCGCCGGGCGGCATCGTGACCTCGGGGCTCGCGATCTACGACACCATGCAGTTCATTCGGCCTCAGGTCTCGACGCTCTGCACCGGCCAGGCGGCGTCCATGGGCTCGCTGCTGCTTGCCGCCGGCGCCAAGGATTTGCGCTTTGCGCTGCCGAACGCGCGCATCATGGTCCATCAGCCGTCCGGCGGGTTCCAAGGCCAGGCCACCGACATTATGCTGCACGCCCAGGAGATCCTGAACCTGAAGAAGCGGCTGAACGAAATCTACGTGCGCCACACCGGCCAGCCGCTCAAGAAGATCGAGGACGCGCTGGAGCGCGACATGTTCCTGACCGCCGAAATGGCCAAGGATTTCGGTCTTATCGACAGGGTAATCGAAAAGCGGCCCGAGGAACCGAGCCTCAAATCCGAGCCCGTCCTAAAAGGGGTGAGCTGAGGCCTGTCCGGCTGGGTGCCATCAAATCAACCGATTCGGCTGCCCCAAACGGGTTCCGTGGTCGCGTCAAGCCCTCATCTTGTCGGTGTGATCCGGAAAACACAGTGGCCAAAACTGCGTTATCATTAATGGATTCTTGGTTGGCACGCCGCTAGCATGGCTACTTGTGCTGATTTGCCGGTGGTGTCTAGGTGGCGGCGGCATCGGTTAAGTCTGTGAGCGCCGCTACGGATTTTTAGCGCGGCGCTCAGTAAGGTGTGAGGTGCTGCCTCGGAGGTAGACGGAGACTGGAATGAGCAAGGTTGGTGGCGGCGATTCCAAGAACACGCTGTACTGCTCGTTCTGCGGCAAGAGCCAGCACGAGGTGCGCAAGCTCATAGCCGGGCCGACCGTCTTTATCTGCGACGAGTGCGTCGAACTGTGCATGGACATCATCCGCGAGGAGAACAAGTCCTCGCTGGTGAAGTCGCGCGACGGCATTCCGACCCCGCGCGAGATCCGCAAGGTGCTCGACGACTATGTCATCGGCCAGGACCACGCCAAGAAAGTGCTCTCGGTCGCGGTCCACAATCACTACAAGCGGCTCAACCATCAAAGTAAGCACAACGACGTCGAGCTCGCGAAGTCGAACATCCTGCTGATCGGGCCGACCGGCTCAGGCAAGACGCTGCTGGCGCAAACGCTGGCGCGCATCCTCGACGTGCCGTTCACCATGGCGGATGCGACGACACTCACCGAAGCGGGTTACGTCGGCGAGGACGTCGAGAACATCATCCTGAAGCTCCTGCAGGCCGCCGACTACAACGTCGAGCGGGCGCAGCGCGGCATCGTCTACATTGACGAGATCGACAAGATCTCGCGCAAGTCCGACAACCCCTCGATCACCCGCGACGTGTCGGGCGAGGGCGTGCAGCAGGCGCTGCTCAAGATCATGGAAGGAACCATTGCGAGCGTCCCGCCGCAGGGCGGCCGCAAGCATCCGCAGCAGGAGTTCCTCCAGGTCGACACCACCAATATCCTGTTCGTGTGCGGCGGCGCGTTCGCCGGCCTCGAGAAGATCATTTCCGCGCGGGGTCGCTCTACGTCCATCGGTTTCGGCGCCAAGGTGATGGCGCCCGAGGACCGCAAGCAGGGCGAAATCTTCCGCGAGGTCGAGCCCGAGGACTTGCTGAAGTACGGGCTGATTCCGGAATTCGTCGGCCGACTGCCAGTGGTCGCGACCCTGGAAGACCTCGACGAGGCTTCGCTCAAGCGCATCCTCACCGAGCCGAAGAACGCGCTGGTCAAGCAATACCAGCGCATGTTCGAGATGGAGACCGTCGACCTCACGCTCGCCGAAGAGGCGCTTGCCGCCATCGCCCGCAAGGCGATCGACCGCAAGACCGGCGCCCGGGGGCTGCGCTCGATCATGGAGAGCATCCTGCTCGACACCATGTTCGATCTGCCTAGCCTTGAAGGCGTCGAGGAGGTCGTGATCTCCCGCGAGGTTGTCGAGGGCAGCGCCCGGCCGCTCTACATCTATGCGGACCGGTCGGACCGCGCCAGCGAGACCGGCGGGGCGAGCGCCTGAGATCGGGCGCGCTACACCGGCTCGATTCGCCGCGCCCACCACGGCGG
>Ga0306921_10004870_pt1 | contig 13876 bp, 8 predicted proteins | sample sta12Cox44000080_FD_203760 | JGI IMG/M metagenome (GOLD analysis project Ga0306921, IMG submission 203760) | Lab enrichment of tropical soil microbial communities from Luquillo Experimental Forest, Puerto Rico - statoxic.12C.oxic.44.000.080 (v2)... | ecosystem: Environmental > Terrestrial > Soil... | reverse complement strand
CGCGATTGGAGCGAAGCTGGCAAAGCCGGAGACTACGGTGATCGGTTTCGCCGGCGATGGTGGTGCGATGTATACGATTCAGGCTCTGTGGACCGCGGCACATCACAACATCGGGGCGAAATTTGTGATCTGCAACAACCGCAGCTACAAGCTGCTGAAAGTTAACATTGACCAGTATTGGAAGGAGCGCTCCATTCCCGCGCGAAACTACCCAGGGTGCTTCGATATCTTGAATCCGGACCTTCGCTTTGATCGGATGGCTGAGTCCATGGGCGTCGAAGGCATACGCGTATCGTCGAACGACGGAATTCGAGGCGCCATTGAGGTGATGTTGGCAGAATCGAACGCGAACCAGCCGCTGCTGATCGATCTGCTGCTTTCCGAGTAGCCGCCGGCTGTTGCAACGGAGGAACTTTCTGTGCCCGGGTCGGTCCCAACGGAGTCGGACGTTCGCGCGTTTGTTTATGACTGGTACCGCAAGCTCGATGCGCACGCCGACGTTAAGCAGTACGTTCCCTCGCTCTCGGACTCGGAGCTGGAGATGGTTTTTCCGGAAGCAACGTTGAAGAGCGTGGAAGCGTTTTCGGCCTGGTATTGTGGGAAGCCAGCGAAGTTCAGCCTGCCCGGTGTGACAAATATTTTCTTCGACGAGGTGCACGAGTTAAAGCGAGTTGATGTCTCCATTATGGGAACTGGTACCGCTTCGACTTGGCAGGCCAACGTGCTGATCGTCGTGAAATGGGAAGCGCATCGCTGGATGCCACCTAAGCCTAAGAGCGAATACCTCGGCTTCGATTTGTGGCAGCGCTGGGTTTTGAAGATCGCGGACGGCGGGAGGATGGTGGTGACGCACTATATCGTCGACAAGTTGGAAAAACTGCAGGGTTCGGTGGATTTGTGATCGGCAGTTGCGGTTGTCGAAAGACCTGCGGCACGAAGGCGAAGTATGCAAAGGGAGGCTAGATATGCCGGCGGATTCGAAGGAAGCAAATGCGCAGATGGTGCAGCGCTATTTCACCGAGGTGCTTTCCTCAGCGAGTTTAGATAAAGCGTGGAACAGCATCGACGAGTTGATGCGCCCGGATTTTGTCTTTCGTATCTCCACGATTCCCCGAGGTGTACGTGGAATACAGGCCTACAAGGAATTTTTGCGTGGCTTGAAAACCGCATTTCCGGATGGAGTTTTCAGCATTGACAAACATATGGCGGAGACCACACGCGCCGCGGCGCGCTGGAATTTTCGCGGCACGCACAATGGAGAATTTCTCGGCGTGCCGCCCACGAAGAAAGTCATTACCGACCAGGGCATCGACATTTTCCACTTCGCTGGAGGAAAGATCACTGATATTTGGGCCAATGAAGACGCATTCGGGCTGCTGAAACAACTGGGGGTCTTTCACTAGGACCGGATTACAGCGGGAGGTCTATATGTCACTGGAAGAAACCAACAAGGCGTTGGTGCGACGGTATTTCGATGAAATCATGAACGGAAACAATCCGCCTGCGGTTGATGAACTCATTGCGCCCGATTGTGTGTTCACCATTCCCACACTTCCCGCGCCTTTCTATGGGCCCGCCGGCTACCGCGACCTCGTGAATCTCTTGCGAACCGCGTTCCCGGATCTGCTTTTCAAGGTGGAAGACGAGATGGCCGACGGCGAGATTGTAGTGGACCGCTGGAGTGCAACAGGCACCTCGAAGGGACAGTTCAATGGCAACGCGCCGACCGGCAAAACGTTCGAGATCGAAGGCATCGGCTGGTACCGGCTCAAAGACGGCAAGTTTGTCGAGAATCGCGTGAATGAAGACACCCTCGGGTTGCTTACGCAAATCGGCGCCATTCCCGAGGTGGGCACGCCGCAGGCCAATCAAGCATTGGCGAAACGTTTTTTCCAGGATTTCTGGAACGAGAACAAGCCCGGAGCAGCGGCACAATTCGTGACCGGTGATTTCCTCCTGGAGGTTCCGGGAGTGCAACTCCGCGGACCCTCCGGACTCGAGCAGTGGGGCAACATCATTCGCGCCGGTCTTCCGGACGTGCACTTCACCGTGAACGAGACCGTGGCGCAGGCGGATTCCGTGGCCGTCGAGTGGACCGCAGCAGGAACACAGCGTGGCGAGTTGATGGGCGTTCCTCCAACGAACAAGTCCGTGACCCTGAACGCGATCAGCGTCTTCCAAGTTGCCAACGGGAAAATAAAGAAAGACCATTCGGTCAGCGATTTGTTGGGCATGCTGCGGCAGATGGGGGCGGTACCGGCGCCGGGTGGTGGTTCGCAGCAGCCGGGAGGCCCTGTAGATTCGGCTGAGTTAATGGCGGAGCAGGGCAAGCTGCGTGCGCTAGTGCTGACTCCCGGGCAGGGCGATGCGATTAGAGCGCTTGGCTCTACGCTGACCACACTGGTGCGCGGCAAGGATACTGGCGGAGCGTGGTCGCTGTCGCACATCACGGTACCCCCAAATTTCGTGGCGCAAGCTCAGCCGCCGCATTACCACACGCGCGACGAGGAAGGCTTCTACGTTCTTCAAGGAACGATCACCTTCAACATTAACGGCAAAGATGTGCGCGCGTCCGCCGGTTCGTTCGTGAAGTTTCCGCGGCATCTGATCCACAAATTCTACAATCCGGATGCGACACCCGCAGCCATTCTGGTGTTGGGCTCTCCCTCGGGCATTGAGGATTACCTCATTGAGGTTTACCAGCTTCTGCAGAAACCCGCGTCGCCGGAGCCCGCAAAGATGCAGGCGATTTTCGAAAAGTACGGACAGTATATCACTTTAACTACGAGCACGACGGCAGCATAGCAATCCCGCGTAAATTGCGAGAAAGAAAGCGGGACGACAGGAGGAGGACACATGCCCTTAGCCGTACGCGAAATCGTTGACGCCTACTACCGCTTTGTCAACGGAGGAGATTGGAAGAGTTGGCTGGAACTGTTCAGCGATGACGTCGGCGGCGACGAACAACTCGCCGGACATTTCGCTGGAATTGACGTGCTGAAGGGAGCCGTCGGCGCGATCTCAAGGGGATATTCGAAGTTCAAGATGTATCCGGTGCGCGTAGTCATCGAGGGCGATTCAGCTTGCGTCGTCTGGCGCAACGACTCCGCCAATGCCGCGGGTGTTCCTATTGGATACCCTAATGAACCGGGGCGTCAGGTGATCGGTGCGAATTTTTTTCAGGTGCAGAACGGGAAAATCGTCTATATGCGCACGATTCACGATAGTCGCCCGTTCGATCCGTTTACGGATCCATCGAATCCGAAATCGTAGCCGTAGAGGTGTTCGCAGGTCGAGCGGCGTTTCGCAGGTGCTTGAGGATAGCCATGAGCGGTGAGGATACCTTCGATTTCATTATTGTGGGGGCTGGTTCGGCCGGATGCGCCTTGGCCGCACGATTGAGCGAGGCCGAGGCGGCTTCGGTTCTGTGTCTTGAGGCGGGAAACGCGCCTCCCGAGGAAGTCCGCAAGAACATCGACAATCCCACGCACTGGGCGCTAGTGCAGAAAACGGTTGCGGACTGGGGATACAAGAGTGTTCCGCAAAATGGCCTTGTCGATCCCACCTCCAAGGGGCCGCGCACTACCGACGAGCCCCGCGGCAAGCTGCCCGGCGGCACCAGCAATTTGTACATCATGATGCACATCCGCGGGCACCCGTACGACTTTGACGACTGGGCTTACAACGGTTGCCCCGGGTGGTCGTATCAGGAAGTGCTGCCGTACTTTCAGAAGCTCGAGGATTATGAGGACGACACGAATCCTACGGCCGGCAAAGGTGGGCCGCTGGCGGTGAGCAGCGCGCGGCTGCATGAGCCCAGCCCGGCTTCGCAGGCCTTCATTCACGCTTGCCAAGAATGCGGATTTTTATGGACTCCCGATTTTAACGGGCCACGGATGGAAGGCGTGGGCTGGCACCATGCCAACATCCGCAACGGCAAGCGGAACAACATGTACGATGCCTACCTTGCTCCGGCGTTGCAGCGTTTGAACCTGAAGTTGCTCTGCGGCGCACAGGCCACGCGGCTGCTCTTCGCGCGCGACCGATGCGTCGGAGTTGAATATGTTCAGGTGGAATCGCCGGGACAGCTTAGGCGCGTGACGGCGACTTACGAAGTGATTGTCTGCGCCGGCGCCATCGAATCGCCCAAATTGCTTTTGCTCTCCGGGATAGGCGCCCCGGAACAACTAAAGAAGCTAAACATTTCTGCAATATCGCCACTTCGCGGAGTAGGCGAGAATTTTCACAATCATGTGCTGGCGCCGATGATCTACGCCACGCGCCAGAAACTGCCGCGTGCGCGTTTCAATCTTTCCGAATGCGCGTTGTTCTATAGGTCCAGCTCGGATTATTTAAGTCCCGACATGCAGGTGGCTTTTGTGCATAAGATTCCGCAGACCCCGGATGATGAAACCGGCAACGTTGTTATCCTGCCGGGCGTCGTGCGGCCTATGTCGCGTGGATGGGTGCGCCTGGAAAAAAATGATCCGCTGGCTCTGCCACAAATCAATCCCAACTACCTCGTCCGGGAAGCGGACCTCAAGCGGCTTTCCGAAGGAATGCAACTCGTGGAGCGCATCGCAGGGACGCGCGCACTTTCGCTATGGGTGGCGGAACGTGTCTTGCCGCCGAAGGAGGTAAATGGCAACGGCGCTTTCCGGGATTGGGCCCGCATGCTGGCCGACTCGTACCATCATCAGGCGGGTTCGTGCAAGATGGGCTCGGACGAGATGGCGGTTGTCGATCCACAGTTACGCGTCCTAGGCGTGAGTGGGTTACGCGTGGCCGATGCGAGCGTTATGCCGGCGGTGCCTTCGGGAAACTGTCACGCGGCCATCGTGATGATTGCCGAGAAGGCCGCCGACCTGATCAAAGCCGCGCACGGACTGCGGACCACACGCGCTCTTCCCGTCGGCGTTGGCACGACTGGCGCGGCCGTGCGCGTTCCGGCCCCGCTCTCAACAACGACCGGTGTGTCTGCGATTACTCCGATCATGCCTGCGCCAGCTCCAGTCTTTAATCATGTCGCTTTGACGTGCAAGGATCCGCTCGCCATGGAGCGGTTCTACACCAAATATTTTGGCTTTCGTCGCGCGCGTGTTGCGCCCATTGGGGACGGCAAGCAAATTGTATTCATCCGCAACTCAGGTATCTATCTGGAGCTGTTTCCGGCCGACGAATTGACGCCTTTGCCGGAGGGAAAAGCGGACGGGCCACACCATCCGGGCGTTCGCCACTTTGCATTCAAAGTGGACGATCTGGACGCTACGCTGGCGGCCATGGGAGAAGAGATCAAGGCACGACTCACCTTAGGCCCGCTGGACTTCAAGGACTTTATTCCGGGCTGGAGAACGGCGTGGCTCGCCGATCCGGAAGGAAACGTCGTGGAACTCAGCCAGGGATTCATGGACCAGGATAATCCGCCAAGTTTACCGCCTGGCTCCTAGAGTGACGACTGCGAAAAGGAGAGCCGATGCCAAGTATTCCTGTTCGGTTTGTATATTTCACTGGGCTCAGCCGACCGCTGTTCCGGAACGCTTTCCTCATGGGCAGTTGGGACGAGAACGGGCGCTACGCCAACCAATGGTCGAAAATCCCCATGCAAAGCATCAAGGGAGAAGACGGCTGCCCAGCATTCACTACGACTGTCCAGTTCGACGCCTCGCAGGCAAATTACGCTTTCCGCTGGGGAGTGCAACTGGATGGACCGGGCGGCACGAATTTGTGGGGCATTCCCACGGAAGTTAACGATCCGCAATCAATGGATCGTGTTCGTGGCTTCACTTTGCTTTCGGCCGGGGCGTTGCCTCGCACACAAGAGGAGCGCTATTACCTCACAGAAAGCCGCAAATTGGGAGCGCAGAAATTCTTTTCCAATGTCGCAAATAATCCTGCCTTACGGTTTTCGGCCTGGGCTCCGCACGCGACGAAAATGGACGTCGTGTTCAGCTCGTGGCAATGGGGCTACATCGATAATAATGGAAACGCCGCAAACCCCAGCCAGCAACCACCGCTTCAACTCCCTAGTCCGGTGCCACTTCGCAAAGCGACGCGCAGCGGGAACGCGAAGGATCCAATGTGGGATGGAGTATGGGAATCGAGTCTGACGGATTCCCCGCAACTGCGTAACTTTGCCGCGTTTGACCATTGCCCCTACATGTTCAAGGTGGCGCGAGATACGGATTCGAATGACGGCGCGACTTACAGGACCGATATCTATTCGCGCTGCCAAATTGGGGCTGGCGGGATCGATCCCAGTGACCCGGCCATGCCGAAATACACGGGTGATATTGCGGATCTCGACGGGCGCGTCAGTTGCTCGGTCGTCGTCGACCCGGACACGGTTACGAAAGTATCTAAGCCCGCAGAGTGGCCAGCAGACCGGAATAACCACCTTTTCATTCCCGAGACGGATTTCTGGAGCGATGAATTTGTCCAGGGCCGCCCCGTTCCAAGTTCGCTAGACCAGCTGGTTATTTATGAACTGCACGTCGCCTCGCTCGGCTACGGAAAAACAAAAAACGGTCAGCCGGATCCTGGAACTTTCGAGGACGCCATTAAGCTGCTCGACAGTTATCTAGTACCGCTGGGCGCAAATGCGATCGAGGTTATGCCGGTAGCGGAGTTCGGCGGAAAAGACGAATGGGGTTACGGTGACACGCACTATTTCTCGCTAGAATTTCGCGGCGGTGGACGCGATCGGTTCAAGCATTTTGTGAAACAGTGCCATCGCCTCGGCATCGCAGTGATCGCCGATGTCGTTTACAACCATTTCAACGCCAATGCCGAGAGAGCCGAGTATCTGTACGATTCCGCTGCTCCGGATCGGAATTCTTACTATTGGTATGAGGGCCGCCCGTCCGACTATGCCAGGCCGGATGGTGGCTACGTCGATAACGGCTCGACGGGATGGGCGCCGCGCTTTTCGGAAGAGACCGTGCGCAAGATGTTCGTCAGCAGCGCCGTCGCCCTAGTTCACGAGTTTCACGTCGATGGTTTTCGCGTCGACCTGACACAGGCGTTGCATCGCGACAACGTTCGGCATTCCGACGGCGCTCCCGTACCGTCGGCGAACCTCTTCGGCCAAAAATTTCTTCGCGAATGGTCCCGAACGTTGAAACTGATTCGACCCTCGACATTCCTGATTGCCGAGGACCACACCAAGTGGGACAAGGTGACTCAGCCGCCCGATGCGGGGGGCCTAGGCTTCGATGCAACGTGGTATGTGGACTTCTATCACCATCTGGTTGGCACACCGGGGGAGGGATCGGATTGGGCGAAGCTCGTGGCGCTTGTGGGATTCGGGGGAGATGCATCGCTCAACATGGACTGGTTCGCCGGTGCGCTGGTCGGAGCGGCGAATAAAAAAGTCGTATACCACATCTCGCACGACGAAGCGGGAAACTCCGGAAAGGACGATCCCGATCCAGAGAAACATTCGCATCGCACTATAGTGGAAGCGGTCCACGGCGCGGCACTAATCGGCCCAACTCGCGATTATGCCGAGGCGCGCTGCCGTTTCGCTTTCGGCATGGCGATGCTCTCTCCGGGCACGCCGATGTTCTTGATGGGGGAAGAGGTCGGAGCGAGTAACGACTATACATATGATCGCTATCTACAAAATCGCGAAGATCTGCTAGGGATGAAAGATGGGGTTGGACAAAGGCTATTTCGCTTTTATCGGGACTTGATTGCTTTTCGCTACAACCATTCCGCTCTTCGGACCCGCAACATAGACGTGCTGCACACGCACAACGACAACCGCGTCTTGGTGTTCCATCGTTGGTCGGATAACGAGGAAGTGTTGATATTCGCGAGCCTGAATAATAAGCCGTTCGGTTCGGGCTACTGGATCAGCAGCCCCAACCTGGCGACCAAAACCTGGCAGGAAATCTTCAACAGCGACAGCCAAGCTTACGGCGGGCAAAACATCGGCAACGGCGGTGGTAGGATCACGGCACAACAAGGCTCCATAGGGTCGGTGATTCCAGCGAGCGGCTTCGTAGTGTTTCGCGCCGTCTAGACGGTTCCGTTGGCCGGCCTGTCTGGCGCTGAAGTGATGCCAATGGCTGTGCGCGAGAGGTTATACCCACACTTGACCCCGCGGATCAGCACGGTGACCGCCAGAATACCTTGAAGCATCGAGGAATAGAGCAAGATGCATTGTTTCCATACGAATCGCGTCCTTCGCAAGGCTCCGTGTAGCCATCCAAAGAGGCTCCCTTATTCAATGGTCAAAGGCGGTGTTCCGCGGAAGAAGACCGGAGATAAGAATCTCTGAAAATTAGCTCGATTCTAGCCCTCCGTGTATTTCCTCTTTATGGTAGTGTAGGCGCTGCTAACAGCCGAGGAGAAGCCCATGCCCCGTCTCTCACTCGCCACAGTTCTCGTTTGGATTGAGTACGGCTACCTGCTCCGAATTCAGATAGCGGCGGCCTTGGTCCTCGCCGTAGGCCTTCCGTCGGCTTACTACCTGGTACCGAGTATTTTTGTCGGCCTTTTTGATGCGATGGGATCCACGTCGTTTGTCTTTGTAGCGTGGGCAGCGTTCCAGACGGCTTGGACAATCATGGTGACTAGCCGTCTGGTGTTGGTTTATGGGCCGGCCCGCTTTGGGTCAGTGATCGCGTTTGCCCCGAAACCTGTTGGAGCAGGAACGGTGGCCCTTTTTGGATTGTTGGCCGTGCCGGTCGTTGTGGTCCTGTTTCTTGGGACGGCTACACCAACGGCCAGCCTCAAGGTGTTGGCGGCCTTTCTAGGTCTAGTTTTGGCCATCGGTGTGTTGCTCCTCTCGGCCTCGCTGCACTTCGCAATTGAGGACCCTCGAGGGCACACAGCCGAGACGGTTTTTCCATCCTTCGGTTTTCTCGAGAAAAAGGCCACACCGCGATCCCAGTTCTGGAGCTCCATCGGATTGTGGCTTAGCCGATTGCCTCCTCTTCTTACTGCTGGGATTCTCGATGGAACGCGCCTGCGTTCGGGCCACGAGATGGCGGTCATTGCAGTTCTTGTCTCGCTTGTCCTTTATGGGATTGTCGGGGTCGTCTTTTCACCGGCATGGTCAAGCCCCGAATGGCAGCCCGCTGCGCTCTTTTTCGTTTTGGTCCTTCTCGTATTTCTCACCTGGCTTTTCGCAGGAGCTGCGTTTTTTCTCGACCGTACACGCCTTCCCGTCTTCAGCACGCTTTTGGTCCTCTCGATCGTCGCAGGGCTTGCAGGCACGGATCATAAATTTGTCGTGAAGGAGCATGGCAGCGAACGCGTGCCCCTTGCTCCGCGTGATGTGATCGAGGCCTGGTCCAAGCACGGTCGAGGCCAGGGCAGCCACACGATTCTGGTTGTGGCAACGGCGGGAGGCGGCATCCGAGCCGCGGCTTGGACCGCCGAAGTCATGACTCGGCTCGATGAGGGTTGCAAGGCGGCGAGCAACTCGCTCCTGCTCGTAAGTTCGGTTTCGGGTGGCAGTGTGGGGTCGATGTTTGTGGTCGGTCCCTATTCAGGGCAAGGCGATTTCCCCTCGACCGCCAAGGATTTGGCGGCAATCCGCTACAACGCAATGCGGTCTTCGCTCGGCGCTGTAGGCTGGGGACTCGCCTACCCCGATGTTGCGCGGACCGTGCCGGTCTTTGGCAGCGTGTTGGTTCCCGAGACCCTCGATCGCGGGTGGTCGCTCGAAAATGCCTGGTCTACCGGTTGGAGAGAGGCGAAACTTGGTACGCCGACGATGACCGACTGGCGGAAGGACGTAATGAGCGGAATGCGCCCGGCGGTGATCTTCAACGCCACGGCCACGGAGAGCGGAAAACGCTTTCTCGTAGCTTCAACTGACACGTCATTGGTCGGAGCGGAGCGATTTTTTGAACTTTTTCCCAGCGGGGACATCGCAGTGGCAACCGCTGCTCGATTGTCTGCTACGTTCCCCTACGTCTCCCCGCTCGCGCGACCTTCTCTTGGTCCGGTGAGCAAAGCGTATCACCTGGGCGACGGCGGCTATTATGACAACTCCGGTTTGCTGAGTGCTATCGAATGGATACGCGAAGCGGGAAGCGCGCTGAGTGCGTATCAAGTCTTTCTCGTGGTCATCGACGCCAAGCCTGGACTGGAAAAACCTGGGAGTTCATGGTCCTGGCAGAAGCAGCTAGTCGGGCCAGTCGAGATGTTGCTCCATGTGCGGACGAGTTCCCAACAAGTGCGCGATTCGCTCGAACTGGACATGGGTAGGGATTACCTCGCAGCGCAAAACCCACCGGTCGGGGTAACCCCTGTGCGTTTTCTTTTTTCTTCACCCTCGCCCGCACCTCTCTCGTGGCATCTGACGGCACACCAGCAGGCTGAGATTGGCGGTTCGTGGGCCACTGAGGAGAACCAGAGGTCATGGTGTGCCGTTCGAACTGAACTCGCCTGTGGCTGCGATGCTGAGATCTTAAAGAGAGCAGAAGGAGCAGACAACTGAGAAGCGTTGGCTGAGGGCGCTCGAACCTTCAGTCGGGAAAATCTCGCAAGCCAATCGAGATCCCACGCCGGAGATTCCACGGTATGGAGACCGAGACCGGAACGCCCGCTAAAAGTTTTTTGCCAGATGGCTCCGAGAGCACAAGACGTTGTGGATCGTGATTGGCGCCGTCGTTATCGTAGGCACCTATATTTCGAAGGAAATCTCAAGCTCGCCTCGAAAACAAGATCCAGAGCGTGGAACGCTGGCGCGTCGACGCTACACCCACGACAGATTGACACGCAGGAGGTCTCCAGTTCGAGTCTGCACGGGCCCACTACAAGCCTTCGCTTCATTTCTACCGTGGTCCACGGGATGGTGTCGAAGAGGGGCATCCACCTTGACATCCCCTTTCAGGCGCCGGCTGGGCGCGAGGCAGCCATGCGGAATAGAGTTGGACCGGCCGGATGATGCGCCGCGAAGCAAGTAAAAGCAACAGCTAGACCATCCACTATTGGACAACGCTGTTGGAGAAGTGGATTGCCGTCCAGCATTGCGGAAGATGGGTGTCGTAAACACCATGGCTGTTGACCGCCCATCCGGGGTGCGGCTGTACTTCATTTCCGCCGATGTGGAGAAGTTCGAAGCGTCCGAGGAAGATCTTCCAGACGTCACCGTCCTTGGGTGGCAAGGAGCGGTTCCCGGCGAGCCACTCCGCGCCCTTCCAGGGAAACGCAAGTTCTACGGTCCAACCTTTATCAATGTCGGAATCGTCGTTGAGCGTTCCGTTGATGTGAGTAGCGCTTTCGAGGCCAGGGAACTGCCAACCGAAGAAGGCCCAGCGTAGTCCGCGGGGATTGGTACCTTTCCAGAATGTGGGCGCTTGACGATCGTAATCGCCGCCAAAGGTCAGCGCGTTGTTCTTGACGACGTCGAATTCTGGAACGTCGAAACGGCTTCCCTTTTTGTAAGCGTCACGCCAGATGTAGAACATCTGGTAGATCGTGCCACGCGCATTGATTTCGAATTCATAGTACGTGTCTCCGCCATCGATAAAGACTTCGGCGTCGTTCTCATTGAAGATGAGGGAATTCTTTTCCACGAGTCTGGCTTCGACGAACGGCTCTTCCACCCAGAAGGCGATGTAAAGATTCTGCTCGTCCCAGAGAACTGCGGCCTGGGTGCCGTAGATTGCAGCACCACCGTTGGCCATGTCAACAAAGCGCGGCGTCTTCTTGGCCTTTTGCCAGTCTGAGTCGTTGAGCAGTCCATCGATCTTGATGGAGCCCGAGGCGCGCTGGGCAGTGTAGTGTTTCACGTTCGACTCGTCGCACCCTGCCGGTTTGATCTTGGCGGTATTTGTTGGAGGAACGACCGGGGGATCGAAGGAGATTTGCGCGAGCGCCGCGGCTGGCGTTGTGAGTGACAGGCCAAGTGCGAGGCCCGCGAGTGTGGCGTGCGTCATCGTTAGTCTCCTCGGAAAGTGTACTTATTTGGATTACTACCAAGCTGACGGTGTGCGAACGCCACGATAGCACAAGGCGGCGGTACCGGAAGCAACTTAGATTGCACCTCAAATATGAATCCGGTCTGGACTTCCTTCGAAACGCCTTAATCCCGCGCGTTTGGGAACTGCGTGCAACCCTAACTGCCTTCGATGCGGTATGTCGCGCTTGCCGATGTGCTCGATGCGCCTCTGCTCACCTGCGACCGCAAGATCGCTTCCGCCTCGGGTCACTCCGCAAAAGTAGAGTTCGTCTCGCGTGCTACACTGCGATGGTAGCGGTCGCCGATTAGAGTCTGCGGTTTTTTCCAGCCCACAACCCAACCCATACTATGGGCTGTCTCGCGTGACTTTCGGGAGTTTTGGCAGTGCGACAACGAAACCTTCCTGACGGACCCGTCTTTCCCCGTCGCGAGAGTCTCCGCTAGCCGCAGCGCAGCGAGATCAGGGGGTCAATTCGAGCGGCGCGTTGCGCTGGAATGTAACTGGCTAGCAGCGTGATCATCGCGAGCAACAAGGAAATCCCAGCAAAAGTGGTGGGGTCAGTCGCTTCCACGCCGAATAGCAGGCTTCGAATCAGCCGCGTAAGCAGGAAAGCTGAAGCCAAACCAATCGTCACGCCGGAAAAAGCGAGCGCCACCCCCTGGAGGAGAACAAGGCTCAGGATGTGGCGCGACGACGCACCCAGCGCGATTCGAATCCCCAATTCTCGAGTCCCCTGATCGACCAGATAAGCCATAACGCTGTAGATGCCAATCGTAGCGAGTGCCAGCGCGACGCTTGCGAAAACTCCTAGGAGGAGCATCGTAAAACGCCGCCGGGCCAGCGATTCGTTTACCCGCTGCTCCATTGTTCGAACATAGTACATCGGAAGATCCGCATCGAGGTTCCGCAGCTCGTTCTCGGCGGCAGGCAGCATGATGGCCGGATCTATGCGGCCTCGGAGGGCAACCGTCATGGCCCGCGTCGGGAATTGCGTATAGACCAGGTAGAATGCAATTCGCGGGGTCGAATCAAGAGAATCTTGCTTTACCCGTCCGACCACGCCAACGACCGTCTGCCACGAGTCCTTCGACTGAAGTTCGACAATATGAATGCGTTTGCCAATCGGGTCCTGCCCCGGCCAGAGTTGGTCGGCCATGTACTCGTCGACCACGACGGCAATCGGGCTGGTCGTGTTGTCCTGCTCGTTGAAGAATCGTCCACGCCGCAACGGTATTTCCATAGCTTCAAAATAGTGCCCACCAACGACCCGCTCATCGGCATTGAGAAATTTCTCGCCGGACAGTGGCGTTCGCCCCTCGACCGTGATCGGTGCCCAAGCAAAGGCCTGGCTCAAGGGAAGTGACGTAACTCCGCCTGCAGCGACCGCCCCAGGCAAATGTTCAAGCCGCTCCCAAAGTTGCCGGTACGTAGTCAAGATTGTTTGTTTGTCGTTGTACTTTCGACCGGTCATCGTCAGGTCGAACGTAAGCACCCCGCGCGGGTTGAACCCGGGCGACACCTCTTGCAGGCGGGCGAGACTCCGGATGAGAAGGCTTGCGCCGATCAACAGGACTACAGAGAGCGCCAGTTCCGAAACAACGAGCAGCCTCCGAAAATTATTCCCACGACCCCAGACCGCACTCGTTCCCGCCGAGCCACGGCTCGAATCCTTCAGAGTCGAATTCAAATCCAGACTTGAAACGCGCAAAGCCGGGGCAAGGCCGAAGAGCATCCCGGACGAAACCGAAAGCAGCAGCGTAAACAAAAGCACCCGCCCATCGATCCCTACGTCCGCCAGCCGCGGGAGGCTCTTCATTCCCAAAATGTGAATCCACCTCACGCTGAAAAGGCAGATGAAGATACCCAGCGCGCCACCGCAGAGCGAAAGCAGCAGGCTCTCGGTCAATAGCTGTCGAACGAGGTGCCATCGGCTTGCCCCAAGGGCTCTCCGCACG
>Ga0306921_10004868_pt1 | contig 13877 bp, 14 predicted proteins | sample sta12Cox44000080_FD_203760 | JGI IMG/M metagenome (GOLD analysis project Ga0306921, IMG submission 203760) | Lab enrichment of tropical soil microbial communities from Luquillo Experimental Forest, Puerto Rico - statoxic.12C.oxic.44.000.080 (v2)... | ecosystem: Environmental > Terrestrial >... | reverse complement strand
ACGACCCACACGCGTGGTATTCGTATGACGGACCGATTTACACCGGTTATGCGGATCGGACACCGGACAGGATCATCGAAGACGTGCAGCTCGCATTGCAACAGCAAGGCTATTACGCAGGTGCAATCGATGGACGCCTCGGATCGCAAACACGTGGAGCATTGGCGGCGTTCTAATCCGACAATGGCTTGGCGATTACTTCGGCTGTCGATAGGCCAACCTTGCAGACACTCGGCCTGAGCTAAAAACGACACATTAGAGGTGGCGGAGCCGCACAGGTATCCGCTGCGCGGCTCTTGTCTTTCCGGGAGATAATCTTGCTGCCCATCATGGCAATTGAGTGTCCTTTCGTTTTTTGGCGGATGTGCGGCCGGAAAAGGACGCTGCCACGTTGAATAAATGCAAACCTGAAAAGGTCTAACAACCAAAAGACAAGAAGCTTATGAGAATATTCGTTGTTTCAATTTGTAGTCTTGCGCTCGTCAGCATGATCTACGGTGCGCAAAAAGAGGAAAAAAAATCGCAACCCAAAAAGCCGGCGCAAATGGCCCAGCATGCGACTCAGACCGCCGGTTACGCCGCCCAAAAAGGCAAGAAGAACGAAACTTCAACTACGGTGAATCACGGGCAAAAGGGCAAGAAGAACCAAACCCACGCTGAGAGACAAGCAGCGAAGGCGACGAATGAAAGGCAAACGGCCAAAGCAGCGAATGCTGGCCAAGTAAAGGGAGTAGGCAAGCCGAACCAGGCGAAGATTGCGGCTGGCCAGAACGTGGCGAAAGGGAAGTTCGCGCAGGGTAAGCCAGTTAAGCCGCAGCACTTCAATATTTCAAAGCAGCCGAACACTGCAAAAGCGCCGCAGGTGAGATTCCAGCAAGGCAGGCAGATCGCGGGAAGTCAAAACTGGCAGGGACAGCAATACACCGTGTTCCGCAACTACAAATCAGAGTGGCACGACGAGAACTGGTGGCGCGGTCATTACGGTAACAACATCACGTTTGTGTTCGGCGCGCCTTATTACTGGAGGGCGGGCTATTGGTTCCCGGCCTGGGGTTATTATCCCAACGCGTATTATGCATGGGATGGACCCATCTACGCTTATAATCGCCTGCCGCCAGACCAGGTGATCGCTAATGTGCAAGCAGCGCTGCACCAACAGGGTTATTACCGCGGAGAAGTGGATGGTCTCATTGGACCGCTCACGCGTGCTGCGATCGCAGATTACCAGCGCGATCACGCGCTTTACACCACATCCACGATCGATCAGCCAACACTTCGCTCGTTAGGCATGGCATAGCGAACGAACGCACTGAGTTTCGCCAAAAGCCGCCGCGAATGATTTCAACGGCGGCTTTTTGTTGGGAAGTAGCTTTCCGGCGACTCAGTGACTCAATCACTAGACATAGATGTAAAGGAGATCGCAGGTATTCCTTTAGCGTTCCTCAATTTTCTCGTTTTTGCCGAAAGGCAATCTGGCGACGTTCCAGCCGACGGCAGCTTTTTGCCATCGCGCTCTTGCACCAGAACAGATTAGCGGGAGATACTTGCTCGTGCAGCAACCGCAACTCATTGCCCGCGATATCTACAAATCGTTTCGGATGGGCGCCCGGCGAATTGAAGTCTTGCGCGGGATCTCAATGGATATCGCTCATAGCGAAACGGTTTTTCTTTCCGGCGCATCCGGCGCGGGCAAGACGACGCTGCTCTACACATTGGCGGGACTGGAACGTCCGGAATCAGGAACGGTCAAATTCGAAGGACGCCAGCTTTATAGCGGCAGCTCCTCCGCGGAAGCGCGTCTGCGGAACGAAAAAATGGGTTTCGTGTTTCAGGGTTATTTTTTGCTGCCGGAACTGACGGCGCTCGAAAATGTGCTGTTGCCGGCAATGATTGGGGGTCGCACAACCAAAGGTGAAGCTGAGGAGAGTTTGGCGGCAGTTGGTCTCGCTGATCGCATGCATCATTTGCCCGCAGAATTGTCAGGCGGAGAACAACAACGGGTCGCCATCGCGCGAGCATTAACAAATAATCCCGACATTATTTTTGCTGATGAGCCGACGGGAAATCTCGATTCAAAAACGGGCGACGCGGTCATGGAGCTGCTGCTGAATCTGGCGCGCGATCGCTCCAAAACCCTCCTGGTGGTTACGCACGACACCCGTCTGGCAACACGGGGGGATCGGCAGTTGCACATCGTGGATGGAGTGCTGCAGTGAGTCCGTTTGCGCTGTCGATTTTGCGGTTTGAATTGCGCGTCGAAACATTTGAGGTTTTGTTGCAAACATGAAAACCACTGATGCGACGGTGTTGGATGAACCAAAGGCTCAAAGACGTGCGACCGACGAAGCAATTGAACCCGCAATAGAAAGTCGGCCGCGTCCGACAACGGGTGTCAAGGAAGCGAAGATTTACGTCGACGGGAAATTCTATTCGGAAGCAAACGCAAAGGTTTCAGTGTTCGATCATGGTTTGCTCTACGGCGATGGAATTTTCGAGGGCATACGTTTTTACAACGGCCGCGTTTTTCGCCTCGAACAACACCTGGAGCGCCTTTGGAATTCAGCGCGTTCGATTTGTCTCGAGATTCCCATGACCCGGCAGGAAATGACAGAGGCGTTGCTTGAAACGATCCGGCAAAATCATTTGCGTGACGGTTATGTTCGTCTGGTGGTTACACGCGGGGTCGGCAACCTGGGTTTGAATCCGGAGCAGTGCAAAAATCCGAGCGTGATCATCATTGTGGCTACGATTGCGCTTTATCACGAGGATTTTTACCGGAAAGGGCTAAGCATTGTTACTGTCGCGACGCGCCGCAGCAATCCGGCCGCACTCAATCCGGCGGTTAAATCATTGAACTATTTGAATAACGTAATGGCTCGGATCGAAGCGAACCTTGCCAGCGCTGATGAAGCATTGATGCTGAACGACGCAGGAAATGTTGCCGAATGCACTGCTGACAATGTCTTCATCATCAAGCACGGACAGATTTTCACGCCCCCGACCACGTCCGGAGCGTTGCAAGGAATCACGCGATCGGTCGTGTTTGATATTGCTGGCGAGTTCGACATAAAAGTGATCGAGGGAGATTTCACGCGTCACGATATTTTCGTGGCGGACGAATGCTTCCTCACGGGAACTGCGGCGGAGATTGTTCCCGTGGTTAAAGCTGATGGCCGCATTATTGGAAACGGAAAACCGGGCCCCATCACGACGCGCATCATTGCACGGTTCCGCGAAATGACACACCAGACTGGCACGCCGATTTTCGATTAACAGGACTTCCGAGCGAGAGGATGTCAGGGCAATGTGTAACGTGTTGAATGTTTGCAGCAGATCCCAGTCTAACTAACAGAGATGTTGTGCGACGTTTGCAAATGTAATGACGCCACGGTTTTCTTGACACAGATTCTCGAAGGCAAGATGCACAAAGTAAACTTGTGCGAAGCTTGCTCGAAGGAAAAAGGTGTCCAGGATCCGACCAGTTTCGCGCTCGCTGATTTGCTGCTGGGCATCGGGGCAGCCGAAGAAATTGAGAAAGGAGCACTGGCTAAAAAATGCTCCGTGTGTGGTTTTAGTCAGGCGGACTTCAAAAAAACAGGTCGCCTAGGTTGCAGCGAATGCTACGTGACATTCGCCGAGGGTTTGAGTTCGCTGTTAAAAGCGATGCATAAAGGCACCGAACACGTCGGAAAATTACCGGAACGCGCGCAGCGCACCATGGCACTGAACCAGCGAGTGCGCGCTCTTACTGAAAATCTGCAGAAAGCCGTGGCTGACGAGAACTACGAGACTGCTGCCTCGCTGCGCGATCAAATTAAACGGATCGAAGCTGACCTTTCCAATTCAGTATGAAATTCTCAAACATGCTTTCTACTGCGGGGGAATGGCTGCGCGGTGAAGGGCCGCATCACCAGGTTGTAATCAGTAGCCGCGTCCGCCTCGCACGGAATTTGCGTAACCGTGCTTTTCCAGGATGGGCGAAGAAAGCGGAACGCATGTCGATTCTCGAACAGATCCGGGCACGCGTGGAAGAGCTTCCCGAAATGCAGGATGCGTTTTCCGAAGGCTTGCAGGATCTCGCGGCATTGGACAAGCAGGTGCTGGTCGAACGCCACTTGATCAGTCGTGAGCATGCCGCGAAGGGCGCGGGCAGCGCGGTCGTGGTGAATCGGCGGCAAACGCTTAGCGTCATGATCAACGAGGAAGATCATCTTCGGATGCAATCCATTCGTTCCGGTCTTCAGTTGAAACAGGCATTTAAGCTCGTCGATAAAATCGACACCGCGCTCGAAAGCAAACTCGACTTCGCCTTCGATGGGCGACTTGGATATTTGACCGCTTGCCCGACCAACGTCGGGACCGGCATGCGTGCTTCGGCGATGCTGCATCTGCCGGGGCTCGTCCTCAGCGAGCTGATCAATCAAGTCATCCAGGCAGTAAGCAAAATCGGACTCGCGGTACGCGGCCTTTACGGCGAAGGCACCGAGGCGATGGGCAACCTTTTCCAGATTTCAAATCAGACCACGCTCGGTGAAAAGGAGGAAGACATCATCAATCGTCTTACCAAAGTCGTCGAGACGATCATTGATAAGGAACACGACGCGCGTCAGACTTTGCTGCAGAGAAAACCGAGCACGCTTTGCGACCAGATCGGTCGTGCGTATGGGGTTTTAACCTACGCGCATGCCATGCCATCCAAGGAAGCGCTTAACCTGTTGTCGGTCATAAAGCTTGGAATGGACCTCGGCGCGTTTCCAGAACATCAGCGGCTGCAAATTGATGAGTTGTTCATCGAGACTCAGCCGGCGCATCTGCAAAAGAGCTCGCAACAGAAGTTAAACGCTGAAGAACGCGACTATCTGCGCGCCCTGATCATCCGTGATCGTTTGAAAATTTTCCCCAAACCTGATATTAGTAAGATGGTTAGAGAGTCAGGGCCTAGCTTGACTAACGGACCATCGAGTAATGAATAATTTCACACCGCGAGCTCAACAGGTTTTGGCGCTTGCTCGCAAGGAAGCCGACCGGTTTAACCACAATTATGTGGGCACAGAGCATTTGCTTCTCGGGCTGATCAAGCTGGGGCAGGGCGTTGCCGTGAACGTCTTGCAAAAGATGGGGCTCGATCTCGAGACGGTGCGAATGGAAGTGGAGAAACAAGTGGGTTCCGGCCCGGAGACAAAGATGGTCGGCAACGTTCCTTACACGCCTCGCGTCAAAAAAGTGCTGGCGCTTGCCGGCAAAGAGGCCAAGGCGCTGAATCATTCTTATGTAGGCACCGAACACATTTTACTTGGGCTGTTGCGCGAGGGCGAGGGCGTCGCTGCCAGAGTGTTGAAGAGTCTCGAACTCGACATCGAACGAACGCGCAACGAAATTTTGAGAGAGCTCGATCCGAACTTTACGCCGTCGGAATCGGACCAGGAAGGCGAGCCGGCGAAAAAAGACGTCAAGACTCCGGCGCTGCGCGCATTCGGCCGCGATCTGACCGAGTTAGCGCGCAAAGGCGAACTCGATCCGGTGATTGGCCGGCGCAACGAAATCGAGCGCGTGATTCAAGTGCTTTGCAGGCGCACCAAAAACAATCCCGTGTTGATTGGCGAAGCCGGCGTAGGCAAAACAGCCATTGCTGAGGGACTCGCGCAGGAGATCGCAAACGGGAACGTGCCAGAGCTGTTGCGGGACAAGCGGGTAATCACGCTTGACCTCGCATTAATGGTTGCGGGAACAAAATACCGCGGCCAGTTCGAAGAACGCATCAAAGCGGTGATGGATGAGATCCGTCGTTCCAAGAACGTGATCCTTTTTATTGATGAGCTGCACACGATCGTCGGCGCAGGTTCAGCCGAAGGCGCGATGGACGCATCGAATATCATCAAACCGGCCCTGAGCCGTGGCGAATTGCAATGCGTTGGCGCGACAACCATGAACGAATACCGCAAGTACATCGAAAAAGATGCCGCGCTGGAACGCCGATTTCAGACCATAAAGGTTGATGCGCCGACCGTTGATGAAGCCATTCAAATATTGAAAGGTTTGCGCCCGAAGTACGAGGCGCATCACAAAGCCAAGCTCACCGACGAAGCGCTTGAGACTGCGGTCAGATTTTCCGATCGTTATATCACCGGTCGCTTTCTTCCCGACAAAGCAATCGATGTCATGGACGAGGCGGGTGCACGCGCTCGAATCAACTCAATGACGCGGCCGCCGGACGTGAAGGACATCGAGAAGGAAATCGAAGCCATCCGTCTCGAAAAAGAAGGCGCGATCAAGGCTCAGGATTTTGAAAAAGCCGCGTCGCTTCGCGACAAGGAGAAACAAACCAAGGAAAAACTCGATGCCATTTTGAATAAGTGGCGCGAAGAACGCGAAGAGAAAGAAGTCATCGTGACCGGCGACGACATGATGCATATCATCTCGAAAGTCACGGGCGTTCCGCTCCAGAGAATGGAAGAACAGGAGACGCAGAAGCTGCTCAGGATGGAGGCGGAGCTTAAAGAGCGCGTCATCGGCCAGGACGAAGCGGTCACAGCGATCAGCAAGGCGTTGCGGCGCTCCCGGGCGGATTTGAAAGATCCCAAACGCCCGATCGGTTCGTTCGTGTTTCTTGGTCCGACCGGTGTCGGCAAAACCTACCTCGCACGCACGCTCGCAGAGTTCATGTTCGGCGACGCTGACGCGTTGATCCAAATCGACATGTCGGAGTACATGGAGAAATTCACGGCGTCCCGTTTGATCGGCTCGCCGCCGGGCTACGTTGGTTACGAGGAAGGCGGACAACTTTCTGAAGCCGTACGGCGCCGGCCGTACTCGGTAGTGCTGTTCGATGAAATTGAAAAAGCGCACCCGGATGTGATGCATCTTCTTTTGCAGATTTTGGAAGACGGCAAGCTCACGGACTCGTTAGGCCGCAAGATCGATTTCCGGAACACGATCATCATCATGACGTCGAACGTCGGTGCCGACTTGCTGAAAAAACAGACGGTGATGGGATTCGGCGCACCGACCGAAGGACACGATTACAATTCCATGCGCGACAAGATTCTCGATGAGACGAAGCGCGTGTTTAAACCCGAGTTCCTCAACCGGCTGGATGAGATCATCGTGTTTCATTCCCTCGGCAAACCCGAGCTGTTGCGAATCGTTGATCTGGAAGTCGACAAAGTGCTCACGCGCATCAAAGCCAAGGAAGTCCACATCGAGCTGCAGCAAAGCGCGAAGGAGTTTCTCATCGACAAAGGATACGATCCGCAATACGGCGCCCGGCCGATGCGTCGCGCCGTCGAACGTTTTCTTGAAGATCCGCTCGCGGAAGAATTGCTCCGCGGTAACGTCAAACCAGGCGACCACGTCGATGTCGTTGCCGCCGACGGCAAGCTGTCGTTCCAAGTTCCGGAATCACAGGCACAGAGCAGCGAACCGGCGCCAGCCCCGAGCTAATCGGCACTGTCAGTTACGCCCGCGGATGCGCATCCGCGTACGCCTTCTTGAGACGTTCGACGGTGACGTGCGTGTAGATCTGTGTGGTTGAGAGACTCGCATGCCCGAGTAATGCCTGCACGCTGCGCAGGTCCGCGCCGCGATCGAGCATGTGTGTCGCGAAGCTGTGCCTCAATTTGTGTGGGCTCATGGAAATCGGAATAGACGTGAGCCGAACATACCGTTTCAATACCAGCCAAACTGATCGCACGGACATTCGTCTTCGCCCTTTGTTGATGAAGAGCGCACCCGCATGCACGTTGGCCGCGGCCCGATATTTCTGAATCGCTTCCAGTGCTGGCAAACCCACCGGGCAGACCCGTTCCTTGCGGCCCTTCCCGAACACGCGCACTGATTCCGTATAAGGATCAACATCGGCGACATCGAGCGCAGCCAGTTCACTCAGACGCAAGCCGCTGCTATAAAATAATTCCATAATGGCGATGTCGCGCAGGGGCATCCATGATGGTGCAGATCGGCTCTTTGGCTGGCGGGTCGGCGCTGTGAGAAGTTCGTCCACCTGTTGGCGTGTTAGGACCAGCGGCAGCTTTTTCTCCATCTTTGGCAGTTGCACTTCCCGGACGGGATTATGTCGCAGCCGTTTCCGGGCGGTCAGAAACTGAAAGAAAGTGCGTAATGCTGAGAATTGCAGTCGCACGTACGAACGCGCGTGTCCGCGTTTCATTACCGCAAAGAGGTAATTTCGAAAATCGTCGGCTGTGCATTTTTTCCACGAGGTCTTGTTTTCGGCGCTAAAACCAGTCAACGCATGCCGATACGCCTTGAGCGTGCGCGGCGAAGCGTTCCGCTCGTTCGCGAGATAACGCAGGAATTCTTCGATGAAAGGATCGCTATTCGACCGCGCGCCAGTGGCCTTTCTCATCGAAAATGCCGAAGCACGAATGACGAATGACGAAGGAAACCCGAAATCAAAATGACGAAACTATCCGGTAGCCGTGAGTGCGCGCTTCGAATTCCCGTTTCGTGCTTCGTCATCAGTTCGGCATTCGTCATTCGGAATTCGTCGTTCCATGTCATTCCGGTTTTTCCACCACGTACCGCAGGTCGGTCGGATTAGAGTGGCCGCTCATTTGGCTTTTGAAAATCGGCGGTGGGTTAGCGGAAATGAGCTCGTAGCCTTTCAAGACGAACTCCGGATAAATCCCATTGCTTGCAGGCTCATAGACTTTGTCGCCGCTGAAGTCGCCGTAGAGCTTGTATTCGTAATTGTTGTCGCTCCCGAATTCGAGGCGTTCGCGGTCGGGGGCAAGTTTCGCTTTCTCATTGAGCATCACCAGCTCCGCGGTGCTCCACGGCTGGCCAGGCTTGCGAACGTAACCCCAGAATTTGTAATCGGGTTTGTAATAACGCCGCCCGATATAGTAATCGCCGGTCGGTTCGGCGGCGATCTGTTGCGCCATCTCGATTCTCGCCTGGTGGATGCCTTGCGGAACGGTCTCGCAACCGGCGAAGAACAATGCACCCAGCACGACATTAATGGCTAACAAATGCTGAGCAGCGCGTCTCATCGCTTGAACGGGCATCATTTACGCAGCTTTGCGCCGGACGCAATTGCAAGGTCGCAGGCGCAAGGTCCGGCAATCAATTTTCCCGCACGAGATGAATTGCATTGCCGCCGCTGGGTCGCTAAAATTTTGCGCATCATGTTCGAAGTTGAGATTTATGCGCGTGGCTTGCGCGAAATGGGAAAAGTCCTGGAACTGGATCGGCAGCTCGTGGAGATCACCGGCCTGCGTTACAAGCTGGATACAAATCACGATATTATCTACCTCGAGTTCGATGAACCGACTTTGAGCATTCGGGAAATTCGCGCGATTTTTCTCAAGCTTGGCCTTGAACCGCTTATCATCGGCGCGATTCCGCCCGAACTCCAGTCGCGAACAAAGACCGAGCGGCTGAGCGTTTAGCAATGTAATCGGTGATTGGTGATCCGAACAAAACATTGCGCCGCGCGCTCTTTACACGTTCACTGTCCAGTTATTTCTTATCGCTTCTTCCATAATGGTCCGCTTCTTTAGCGCTCTGGGCGCGCCGCTTCTCGCGTTATTCCAATATCTCGGCGAACTTCTCCTGCTGGCTGGAGACACGTTCAGGTCCATTTTTACGCATAGACTCCGCTGGAAATTATTTCTCAATCAAGTCGTTGAGATCGGCCTGCTTTCTCAGATGCTGGTTATCATCACCGGAGGATTTACTGGCGCGGTGTTTTCAGCGCAGGCATTTTTTCAATTCAACAAACTAGGAATGGGATCGGCTGTGGGCGCGGTCGTTTCAGTGTCGCTGTGCCGCGAGCTGGCGCCGGTGTTAACCGCATTGATGGTTGCGGGGCGTGTTGGCGCGGCGATGTCGGCCGAGATTGGCACGATGAAAGTCACCGAGCAGATCGATGCGCTCCGCGCGCTGGCTGTTTATCCGATCGATTACCTGGTAGTGCCTCGGACCTTGGCAATGATTGTGTCGATGCCTTTGTTGGTCGCGGAATGTATCGCATTCGGCATCGTGGCCGGATACTTCGTCGCGGTGTATCTGCTTGACGTGAACGGCCCGTATTACGTCGCAAACATGGTCCGCTGGACCCGGCCGAGGGACATAATCATGGCTATGACAAAGGCGTGCGTTTTCGCGCTGTTGATTGTCTTCATCAGTTGCCACAAAGGTCTCACCGCGCGTGAGGGCGCGGTCGGCGTCGGCCGGGCGACAACCGAAGCTGTCGTGAACTCGTCGCTTGCGGTTTTGATCGTGAATTTCTTCCTCACGATGGGGTTGAACATCATTTTCCCTGCAGGCCATCAGTGACACAGGTGTTTGGCTGGGGGGCACTAGCAATTCCGACCAGATTTCACATCATCACAGGCGCTGTTATGTTGAGTGAAGCGAAACATCTCTGATCTATTTCCGTTCGGCGGCAATTTGCGAATTGTTCCAGAGATTCTTCGCTCCGCTCAGAATGACATCACTGGCGGGGTTGTGGTAGATTCGCATCCGCAACATTAGGATTTACGATGATTGAAGCGCCGCCATGTTCGGAGCCACAGACGAAGCCAGCTTTGGTTTCCGGCAATTCGTCGCCGATGATTTCGGTGCGTTCGCTGAAAAAGAAAATCGGCCAGCAGGAAATCTTGCGCGGTGTGGATCTCGAGATTCGCACCGGTGAGACTCTGGCGCTCATCGGACGCAGCGGCGGCGGCAAAAGCGTTTTGCTGAAACACATGATCGGATTGATGGAACCTGACTCCGGTGAAATTTTGGTCCACGGTCAAAACATCATCGGAATGAATGAACGTCAGCTCGGCGCGATTCGCGAAAAAGTGGGCATACTTTTCCAAAGCGGCGCGCTCTTCGATTCGATGACGGTTGCAGACAACATTGCGTTTCCTTTGCGTGAAGCCGGCGAACGCGATCCGAAAGTTTTGCGCTCGAAAGTCGCACAGATGCTCGAGGTGATGGAGATGGAGGGGCAGGAAGAAAAAATGCCGGAGAGTTTGAGCGGTGGAATGAAAAAACGCGTCGGCCTCGCCCGCGCCATTATTCGGCAGCCCTCATGCGTGTTGTACGACGAGCCGACAGCCGGGCTCGATCCGGTGGTCGCGGATAGCATCAACCATTTGATCCGGCGATTGCAAACACACTTCGGAATCACCAGCCTAGTTGTCACTCACGATATGAAGAGCGCATTCGATGTGGCCGATCGCATCGCGTATTTGCACGAGGGAAGCGTTTATTTCCATGGGACCCCGAGTGAGCTTCAGAAATCGCCTGATCGTCTAATTCAGGATTTTCTGCTCGGGCGATCCGAAGGCAGGGCGGATTGCCTTTGATGTTTCGGTTAGTCGGTCGGGGCGATTAACACGGTCGCCTATACCTTGCCAAACTGACCACAAGATCGACAGTATTTGGCCCAAAATGAATCGGCACGAAAGAGGTTTGGAATTCAAGGTCGGTATATTCGTTTTTATCGGATGCGCGGCTTTGGCGGGATTGGTGATGAAGTTCGGACGCCTGGGCGAGGGCGTTAAAACTTATTACCAGCTCAACGTTAAGTTCGTGGACGCAAGCGGCCTTCTAAAAAGCTCGGACGTTTTGCTGGCTGGAGCCAGGATCGGTCGCGTCTCCGGCGGCCCTCGACTCGTTCCCGAAGGTCCGGGCGTGATCGTGCCGTTGCGCATATACGATTACGTGAAAATTCCTCTCGGCAGCAAATTTACAGTAGGCAGTTCGGGACTTCTTGGTGACCGGTTTGTCACCGTCACTCCGCCGGCTGGACCGGCAGCCGGCTACGTCCCGAAGAACGCAAACATCGATGGAACGCGCGAGTCTGGTTTCGACGATCTCACCCGCCAGGGTAACGAGCTCGTAGGTGATGTCCGCACGACCGTGAAAAAGTTGAATGAGGAAACGCTGTCAGCGCAGAACATGGAAAACTTGAAAGCGAGCATGGAACATTTGAACCAGGCTACCAGTGCGTTGGCAGAATCTTCCAAGAAATTAGACGGCGTGATCGAGCAAGCGGATTCGGCGATGGCCTCCGCAAAAAAGGCCGCCGACGGTTTGCAGACTGCCATTGCTGATACGCGTAAAGTTTTGCGCAGCGCCACCCAAGGCAAAGGTTTGGTGGCGACACTGCTCAATGATCAACAATTGGCGAATGATCTGCACGCGCTGATCAGCAATCTGCGCGCACACGGCGTGTTGTTTTATCGCGACAGCGCCGCAGGCGGTCAGGCAAAGCCCCCCGAGCAAACGCAGCCAACCCGTCAAACTCGGAGTCGTTGACGTTGCTTGAAAATGGATTGCGCAATGCAGTCCTTTTTTGGTTGAATCGGACCGCATGATCCGGCGATCATTCCTGAAGCATCTTGCAACGCTTCCGTTGTTCGCAACCGCCACGTCTCCTGCGATCGGCACGAGGGGCGGCAAATTAAAAATCATGATTAAAAGTGCCTGGGGATCGGACGATCCGACAACGGCGGCATTTCCTTTTCTTCACGGCGACGCCCTCTCCGAGGCTGGACACCAGGTTCAGATCTTTCTTCTCGGCGAAGCGGTTTCACTGATGCGCAAGTCGGTAGCCAACGCGGTCGTTCCTGTCGGTTGCCACCCCTGTCCGAAGCGCTTGCGAAAATTGCAGCGAAGAAAATACCGATTTACGCATGCGGCGCCTGTTCCCGCACCAGAGGCGTGACCGAAACCGACCTGAATGAATACGGAGCCAAGTTTTGGTAATCCCAAAATTTTCGTGTCGCTCGTGGAGTGGGCTGACAAAATCATTACGGAATAGTCCTAAACCCGTCCCGATTCTCGAGTAGACAGCGTCGCGTGTCTTCTTGGGTCAAGCCATCCACCCGAATAAGTTTATCGCGCGAGTTGTGACCGCGTTGCAGCACGATCGCATGCTGGGGGAGTTTCATTTGCTCGACGAGAAAGCGAATTAGCGCTGCGTTTGCCTTCCCTTTGACCGCTGGCGCGCGCACTTTGATCTTAATTGCGCCACCGTGCGTGCCTGCGACACTGTCCCTCTTGGCATTTGGAACGACGTGAACCCGTAGAGTTGCCATTTGGCGATGATAACAGAACGGAGGTGAACTTGCTCGACGCAAATTGGCGTGACGTGCGACCATGCCCCCCAATGAAAGCGCGACACTTCTACTTGGTTTGCTCTGTGGTCGGATTGCTCCTCCCTTATTCGCAATTTGTGCCGTGGCTATTGGAGCACGGCTTGGATGTTACATTGTTCTGTCGTGAACTGTTAGCTAATCGGATCAGCGCGTTTTTTGCGATAGATGTGATCGTTTCTGCAATCGTGCTGATCTGGTTTATTCAGAGTGAAGGCAAACGTTTGCGAGTCCGGCTTCTTTGGTTACCCACGGTTGGAACATTGGTCGTCGGTGTCTCGTTTGGATTCCCGCTTTTTCTTTTTCTCCGGCAGATGACATTGGATCGAACAGCTGCGCGAGCTTAATACAGGCCATGACGCCAAATGAATTTCGCGAACTGGCGCTGAGTTTCCCGGAAGCGATTGAATCGGCGCACATGCATCATCCCGATTTTCGTGTTGGTGGAAGGATTTTCGCAACGCTCGGATATCCGGACGGGGACTCGGCGATGGTGAAGCTAACGCCGGACGAGCAAAAAGAATTTGTTCGAAAGAGTCCTGGAGTTTTCAAAGCGGTCAAAGGCGGCTGGGGTCGGCAAGGCGCCACAAATGTTCATCTACCGGCGGCAATGATCGAGATCGTCCGCGAAGCGCTCACCGCAGCTTGGCGCAATACCGCGCCGAAACGATTATCGAAAAATCGCTAACGCCGGCCGACAGCTTTGCGAACGCGGTCCATGACTTGATTGGCAATCTCGTTGGAATTACGGCGACCTCCGGATGC
>Ga0306921_10004866_pt1 | contig 13881 bp, 18 predicted proteins | sample sta12Cox44000080_FD_203760 | JGI IMG/M metagenome (GOLD analysis project Ga0306921, IMG submission 203760) | Lab enrichment of tropical soil microbial communities from Luquillo Experimental Forest, Puerto Rico - statoxic.12C.oxic.44.000.080 (v2)... | ecosystem: Environmental > Terrestrial >... | reverse complement strand
TTGACGAGCACCGTCCCGGCGGCGGGTGTGACCGGGCCGAGGACGAGAACGGGCCGCGCATGGTTCGCGTCGATCAGCACACGTGCGAGCCCGCCCGGCGTGTAGAGGCCGGCGAGCGCCGGAAGGGTGACCACGCCGCCGCGGATGCCGACCTGCACGGTGAACCCGACCGGGTCGATCGCATACACGGTGCCGGTCGCGACGAGCGTGCCGTCGTCGGCCTGATCGGGGCCCGCCGGGAGGATCCGGGCGATCTTCCCGCGGAGGCTGAGGATGTCGCTCACGCCGGCACCCCTACGTCGATACGCATAGCCCCGTCCATCGCTGTCAGCGGCAGGTCGTAGCCGGTCACCCAGCCCCACAACGGCTGGTCGGTGCCACGGTCGATCTCGACCGCGTCATCGAGGTCGACCCGCGGATCCGGGGCGAGCGACACCGGCACCGACTGTGCGGGGCGGGTCGAGTTGTCGAGCATGGTCCGTGCGGCGGCGTTCGCGGTCGCCTGCGAGTCGATCAGCGGCGACGAGTACTTCATGACGACCGGGAAGTAGGGCCCGTTGACGCTCATGGGGCCCGACGTGATCTGCGCGATCCCCCGAATGTCCGCGTTCGACCCGGATGCCGAGCTCGTCGCGATGACCGTGTTGTAGGCGTCCTTCCGGGTGTCCGAGCGGGGCGCGGCGACAACGGTGCCGTTCTCCCCGTCGGTGAGCTTCAGCACCGGCACCGGCACGGTCGGCAGGGGCGCCCGGAAGACGACCTGACCCCACTCGTCTGTGCGCAGCAACGCCGGCCACGCGTTCGCGATGTCGTGGAACGCGCCGAGGCGATCCTCCGACCATGACATCGAGGTGGGGCATGCCCGGTCGACGAGCGCAGCGTCGAAGCTGACACCCATCCCGGCGGGGAGAAGCCGCTGCGCCTCCGTGGTCAGGGTGCCTGAGGGTGTCGTCGGTGCGAGCAGCTTCGCGTCGCGGATCGCGCCGAGCATGCCCTCACCGGTGACGGTGATCGTCCCCAGGTCGTCATCCGTCCAGTCGGTGATGATCACACGCCCGACACGGGTCTCCCACACGTCGCCGGTCGTGGACGATTCGACGATGATCGTGATGTCGAGTTGCTGCCCGAACCGTGCGAGCGGGTGACCGGTGGACGTCGGACGCCAGTCGAACACGTCGCCGCCGTCGACCGCGGGCGCGAAGCGTGGCACCGTCATCGACAGCTTCTCAGGCACATCCTGATCCGCTTTCGCCGAGTACCGGCCACCGCTGACGGGGATCGTCGCGGCGAGCAGCTGCCCGCCCAGCCACGACGACACCCGGCACGACCATAGGGGTGTGCCGGCGAGAACCTCGTCGGTGGGGCCTGCACGCATTCGGGGCCTCCCTATGAGAGCGACGGCGGCGAGTTCGGATCCGCCGGGGTGCCCGACGCGCTGCCCCGCGACTGTTCGAGGACGGCCTCGAGCGCGAAGGACAGGACCGCGTACGCCTGCCGGGGTGTGATGGTTGTCGGGTCGAGCGACTTCTTCGTGAGGATGATCTGCACGGCGTTGACCAGTTGCGCCATCTCGTCGGACGTGAGGCCGCGGGAGAGGGCGACCGCGGCGATGATGAACGCGAGCATCAGAAGAACTGCGCCCAGTCCGCGGTGTCGAACTGATCCCAGGTCGAGAACAGGTCGTCGAACGCGCCCACCGGGACACCGGTGCCCTGCGAGATCGTCACAGCGTCGAAGTCGACGAGATCCCCGGACAGGACACCCGTCGACGCGAGTTGCACCCCGTACGCGAGCCCTGTGGTTCCCGCCGGGGCGGTCGCCGTGACGCTGACCTGCTGCCAGGCGCCGGTCGCGGTGACCGTCGTCCCGGAACTGATCGTCCCACCCGACCACTTGATCGCCGCGTTCAGCGTGCGCCCCGCGGTGCCCTTCACACGCATGGTCACCGTGACGACCATCGCCGGGACGACCGGCGTGCCGAGCGTCGTCGCCGCGGCCGTGTACGCGGTCTCGAACACGGATGCCGCCGTTGAGCCCGTGGTGACCGTAAGCCGCCCGAACGCCGTGTCCGAGCCGTCCGGGTAACCACCCGTCGACTGGACGCTGAGCGTGCCGTTCGTGCCCGTAAGACCCGTGATCGAGGCGAGCGTCGAATGATACGACCAGACGCGCGGCTTGTTCATTGCCGTGTCGAAGTCATCCCACACGTACGCGGAGACCGCCGTCGACGGCTGCGGGTCGTTGATCTCCCGCACGGTCATCGTCCAGCGCCGCCACGTGTCGATCCCCTGCGTGACGAGCTCATCGACCGGGTCCGTGGTCGAGAACACACCGAGGACGACGGTCTTCAGATCCCGCATGCCAGGTGTGAGGCGCCGCACGACAGGCCCACCGGACTCGAGAATCGCCTCCATGATCGGCGTATCCGTCGACGCCGTGTCAAGCATCCACGTGTACTCGGCGGTCCCGAGCACGTCGAGGCGCGCCGCGGGCGCGGAACGGCCGGCGACCTCGAAGATCGTGCCGCGGATCTTCCGCTTCCGCGGTTCGGTGAGCGACGCGACCTGGATGTTGACGATCGTCTGCCCGTCGAGGGTCTGCAGGACGCCGACACCCGCCCATGTGACCGTGACGGGCGTCGCCGTGTAGGTGACACCGTCGACGACGGCCTGGTAGGTGATCGCGACGTTCAACGCCGACCGGTTGTCGGTGACGACGACCTGCACCCCCGCCGATGTGCCGGTGCCGCCGGGGATCGCCCACGATGAGCCGTCCGCGGTCGTCCCCGTGATCACGTACGACTGGCCGGCGGTCGTCCCGTTGAGGACGACCTGCACCGGCTGCGGGTTGGATGCTGTGAGCAGTGTTGCGGTCAGCGTGACAGTCATCCCGAGCCCCTCACCACGTCGCTTGAGTGATCGCCTGCAGGGAGCCGCGTGTGATGCCGGCGATCACGATGTCGCCGAGCGCACGCAGATCGTCCGGATGGAGTCGCATCACAGCAACCCCGCCGTTCGGTGTGATCTGCGAACCCCTGGGCACATTCATGAGCTCGGGCCCGTTCTCACCGACGACCGCGAGGCCACCGGGCGCGAACGGTGTGCCGGACGCGAACCCACGCACGGCGATGTGCCCGATCGTGCCGATGTGCGGGCCACCGACCGCGCCCGACACAGCATCGAACGCGGTGATCATCCCGTCGATGACGTCGATAACCCCGTTCACCCCACCGGCGACGAAACTGATGATCCCGCCGAACACGCTGTGAACGATGCCGCCGAGACCCGACCAGATCCCGTTCCACATCGACTGGATCGCGCCGAGGCCCGTCGAGATCGCGTTCGTGATCCACTCCCACGCGGAGCGGATCGGGCCGACGATGCCGCTATTCCACGCCTGCGAGACACCCGTCCCGAAGTCATTCCATGACCTGTTCCACCAGTTCGCGAGCGCGCTGATCCCGCCCATGAGCCACGCGACGAACCCGTTCCACACGGCCTGGATCCACGTGATGAACCCCTGCCACACGGTCTGGATCCACTTGCCGATCGTGGCCCACAGGTTGTTCCACCATGCGCCGAACGCGGTGATCACCTGTGTGATCCACGAGATGAACCCCTGCCACACGGTCTGGATGAACTTCGTCACCTCACCCCAATGCGTCGCGAGCAGCACGATGATCGTGATCAGCGCGGCTATCGCGACCGCGACGAGCAGGATCGGCCACAGCACGGCGAGCTCGGCGGCGGCGGCGACCCACATCGCGACCGCGACGGCCATGATCGCGACCGTCAGAACCCCGATCACGATCGCGAGCGCGGTCACGATCGCCGGGTTCTTCTGCATCCAGTCCATGACATGCTGGCCGACGTCGACGAGCGTCGTCAGCACGGGAACGAGCATCTGCCCGATCCGCTCCTGCAGGTCTTCGTACGACTTCTTGAGGATCTGCACCTTGCCGGTCGCGGTCTCCCCCATCGCGTCCGCGGTGCCGCTGATCTTCTGCTGAAGCCCGCCGAGCACCTCGTTGAAGTTGCCGGCGACGCTCTTCGTGTCCTTGAAGTTGATGCCGACGTCCTTCAGCGCGCGCCCCTGGCCGAGCATCGCCTTGCCGACCTTCTCGGACGCGGTCGCGACGTCGACACCCGTCTTCGCCGCATAGTCCGCGATCAGGGGTGTCAGCTTCGCGATCTGGTCACCGGTCAGCCCGTAGACGGCGAGCTTCGCCTGCGACGCGGCGAGGTCGTTGTGATCGAAGCCGGTCTTCCGCTGGATCGCGTCGTTGAGCTCGTTCAGCTTGTCGATGTTCGTGTCGCCGAGCGCCGGGAACTTCTTGAACGCCTCCTCGAGTTGCGTCTGCTTCTGCTGCGCCTCCGCGTACGCCTCCACCGAATCGGATGAGAATTTCGCGACACCGGCGACGAGCGCGGCGGCGGCGATCGTGCCCGCGACCTTCAGCTTGTCGAGCGAGTTCTTCTGCTTGTCGACCGCGCTCGACACCTTCTCGAACGCCTCCGACGCCTGATCCTTCGCGAGGATGAGGAACTCGAGATTGGTGGTAGCCACGAAGTTTTTCCCCCATTCGTTGTATCAAAGCGGGAACGGGAGTACTCTTCGCGTCATGGCAAACATCGGGCAGGACGCCTACAACGACGCGTCGAAGGCGTGGAACGCTGGGATGCCCACGTTCGTGTACGAGATGAAGCGACCCTCAGGACGCGGGTCCGGCCCGATCGACGAGTGGCCGATCCAGCTGGACGCGATCACGAAGGTCGGGTGGAAGTTCCACTCGTGGAACATGTGGTCGAACCCTGGCGGATCCGCCGGAGTGTTCCTGTTCACGCGGTAGCGTTCCGCTCCTGCTCCTCGCGTTCGTCGATGTAGGTGCAGAGGGCATCGAACTCGACTCGTGCGAGCCGCCCGGTCTCCCACGGGCGAATGTTCAGCATCTCCGCGAACTTGCCGAGGTAGCTGATGCGGCGTTGCTTCAGTCGCCCGCGAGCTCGTTCTCGCTCACGGGCGAAGAAGGGTTTTCGTCCGCCTCGACGGGCGCCGCGGGCGTGTTGTCCTCGAGCAGCTTCAGCATCGACACGCGGCCGAGATCCTCGAACGTGACCTCGGGGCGCTCACGGTGAACCGCGGCCCACGCGATGCCCTTGAGCATCTTCATCTTGGGCGCGCCCTTCACGTCGGCGCTGAACTCGATTCCCTGCTCCTCGAGCTCGATCCACTCGTCGACGGTGAGCGACGACACGTCCACCCGATAGGCGACGTCGTCGTACGTGAACGTGAGTTCACTTTCCAGGTTCACTGCAGTTCCTTCCCGATGGTTTCGATGTACTTGCTGATCGCGCCGGTCACTTCGTCGCGGATCTTCGGTGCCTCGGCCTCCACCGTGTCGGTGAAATAGCCGGGTGTGATCGACTGCTCGACCCACGCCTTCCGGTCCCCGTACACCGGGTGCCGCACCGTGCCCTCGTCGAGCGACTTCAGGTCGTGGCCGCGTTTCGTCTGCCGGATCTTCACCGACGACGAGTTCGCCGAGAAGGTCGAGATCGCCGTCGGCAGGACCGCCGCCCACCGGTTCAGGCCACCCTTATGGGGCAGTCTGTCCATCGCCGCGTCGCGGATCTTCTGCCGGACCGGCTTCGTCGCGGTCGTGATCGCCTTCCGGATCTCCGACCGGCGTTTCGCGCCGAGCGCTTCCGCCTTCATCCGGGCGGCGGCTTTCGAGTAGTCACCCGCGACCTGCCGGATGTCGAACCCGTCGCTCATGTCACACCGTCGTGTCGGACGACATGTACTCGATCTTCGGCAGGTTCGTCGCGTCGAACGTCGCCGTAAACGGGAACGCACCCGACACAATGTCGGGCCCGTCGAGCGTCGGCGTGTCACCGTCGAGGAAGCACTGCGGCAGAGTGATCCGGAACGTGTCATTCGAGCCGCTGACACCGATCGCGAGGCCGATGGTCTCGAGCACGAGCGAGAACCCCGAGTCGGCCGCGAACCGGTCGGCCCAGATCGTCTTGTCGACGTTGTCGGCGGTGACCGTGCCGGTGATCTTCCAGAAGTCGCCGATCAGCGGCTCCGCCTTCAGCCCGGCCGACGCGCCGGCCTGCACGTAGTACCGATCCGTCTTCAGTGCCCGGTCGATCTTCAGGTCGACCTTCCGCACGCCGAGCACGGCGGCTTCCGACCCGAACACGCCGACCTTGATGCCCGTGTCGGTGCCGACGAACGGGCGCATATTCGCCGAGTAGGACGCCGCGACGAGGGTCTGAGCCTCGGTGACGTCACGGCAGTCGAAGTTGAACTTCGCGGTCAGTTCCTTCGCGGTCTCGATCGTGAACTCCGCGTCGGTGATCTTCGAGCCGAGGAACGTGTACGGGCGCACCGTGCCGGTCGTGTCGGGAACACCGACCTGCATCGTGAGCGACTTGCCGACGACGTCGGCGATCGTGTGCGTCTGCAGGTAGGCGGTCGTCCCGCCCTGCTGCACGGGCGTCACGGTCGTCCCCATGAGCGCTTGGAGCAGGATCCCCATGCCGTGGTTGTAGACGCCCATCTCGATGGAGCCTTTGCCGGCGTGTGTCGTGACGACGCGCGCCGCGCCGAGGTTGCCGAGCCGGCCAGCGCCCAGCCATGACAGCTGAACGGTGTTCTTCACCTTCGTGAAGGGCGCCTTCGTCACCGGCAGGAACCGGGTGGGTGCAACGTACGTGCCGTACGTCGTTTCGACAGCGCAGCCAGCCTGCCCGCCGATACCAGTCGCGAGACCCATCACTTACCACCCTTCGACTCGCGCCACGTGGCCTGCTGGCACGTGAACGCTTCCAGACGCTCGTCGGGGATCTCGACGATCTCGTTGTGCTCGACGTTCCGCCAGCCGAGCTCGGGGACGTTGCGTGTCTCGCCCGAGATGTTCTTCACTTTCGCCATGACAGGCACCTTCCTTAGCTGAGCCGCGCACGGCATGTGACGGTGAATGGGATGTCGGCTCGGCATCCGTCGGGGCCGCGAAGGGACCGGTACGACAGCCCGTCGATCGCGTTGACGGCGAGGACCGCGCCGCCGAGCGTCGGGTCGACGGTGATCGCGTCGGAGAGGGTGCGGACCATCGCGAACGCGTTGTCGCGGGCGACCTTCGGGTTGTCGTCACCGGTCCACGCGGACGCGAGACAGTGGATCGACACGTTCTCGTCGCGCTGCACGTGGCCGAGCCACGCCCACGTCTGATCGGACGTCGCGGCGTCCTCGAGCCCCTCCGAGTCAGGGTCGACGATCCCGACGAACACGACCGCCTTAGCGCTGTCGTCCGTCGCACCCTGCCCGTCGATGACCTGCACACCCGCCGCGGTGAACGTGGCGATCAGCGCATCGATGGCCGCGGGGATCGCCGAGATGACGGTCGTCATGCGACCACCGGGCCCGTGTAGGCGTCGGCGATCTCCTGCACCCGGTTCGGCCAGATGAACGCGACCGAAGGCGTGTCATCGTTGCCGCCCTTGCCGGGGCGCTGAGACCCGCCACGCTGCGTCTGCCACATGTGACGGGTGAGCAGCTTGATCGCGAGTTTGATGTCTTCCGGGACCGTCGCGAACCCTGACGAGTACGTGACATGCACGTTCGTGGTGCCGTCGGCGAACGGGATCGCGACACCGGCCATGCGACGACACATCACACCCGTGAACGGGTCCACGGTGAACGCGTAGGCGCCCGCCGTGCCGCCGTCGACCGGTTGCTCGGTCAGCGGGTAGGTGATCGCGCCGATGGTCTCCGATACGGCCGTTACAGACACGATCGGCGTGTACCGGAGCACGATGCGGGTCGTCCCGCCGTCGTAGAACTCATCGCGTGGTGTGCCCGCGCCGGGAAGCCCACGAGCAAGCCAGATCTGCGACGCCGCGTCGGTGAACAGGCCGAGCTCTGCGTCGTCGGTGGTGGTCGTGATGTTCAGGAAGTCTTTCGCCTCCTGAAGCGTGATGAGCGACGTCATGAGGCGACCTCCGTCCTACTTGTCGAGGTTCGGGAGCTCGTTGAACAGGACCTCGCGGCCCTCGAGCATCGGATCCTTGTCGCCGACGACGGTGCCCTTCTCGATGAAGTGCTCGACGCCGTCCTCGGTCGAGTAGTGGAACGGCTGGTTTGCCTGCTTCATGACGTCCTCCTGTGGGGTGTCGAAGGTGGATTGTGGGGTGGGGCGGGCGCCGCGTGGACGCCCGCCCCAGGGGTTCACTGCACGACGAGCGTGCGGAACGCTCCGGGAACCAGCGCGTCAGCGCCGACTCGCCAGTAGGCGAACCAGCCGCCCTGACCGGTCGGGCGACCGGTCGCCGCGTCCTACACGATCGGCTCGTACTGGACGGTCATGCCCACACGGTCGACGATCAGGTACTGGTTGAAGTCGCCGGCGACGGCGATCTTCGAGCCGGTCGTCGTGGTGCCGACCATGGTGGTCGACTCCGCGATCGGCAGGCCGATGACGCGGTCCGGCTGACCCTCGCCGAGGTTCGTCCAGTACGACGCGCCACCGGCGGTGTCGAACTGGCGCGTCTTGTTGATGATCGCGACGTTCATCACGACCGCGAGGGACTCGCCCGCCAGGCGGAACCGGGGCGGGATCGCCGACTGAAGGGCGTAGATGTCGGCGATCGCGTAGGTCGCGACCGCTGCCGTGGTGACCGTGGTGGTCGCCGCGGTGACAATGCCCTTCGGCACGCCGCCCGTGCCAGCACCGGTCGCGAACGCGGCCTCCTCGAGCCGGTCCTTCGCGTCCGACAGCAGCATCGGGAACTGCTCGGCGAAGTCCGAGTCGGCCAGAACTTCGACCGAACCGAACACCCACGCCGACGCCTTCTGCGGGGTGATGACCGGCTGAGTGAAGGTCGGCGTGTTGTCGCTGACCACGCCGTTCTCAGCGAGCCACGCGGCGTTCACACCCGCCGACGTGACGCCCTCCCAGAAGTTGGTCGTGATCTGCTTGTTCGCCGACAGCCTGCGGAACGGGTTCGCGGAACCGTTGTTCGTGAGGATGATCGTCGGGTCGAGCGTGACCGGGATCAGGTAGCCACCATTCGCGCCCGACAGCGACAGGGCGGCACGAACAGCGTCCTGCTCCTGCGGGTCGAGGCGCTGAATGTCGCCCTTGTTCCGCATGATGTTGCGGAACGCGTCGTGGTACTCGTCCGAGCCGGCGATGAGGATGTGCCGGCTGATGCCGCCGTCCTCGCCCTTGTTGTCGTCGGCCTCGATGAGCCGCGTCATCCGCTCGGCGACCTCGTCGCTGATGCGGTGCCGCGACTTCGTGTCGGCCATCGCCTCGACGGCGTCGAACGCGCGACCGCGCATGTCGTCGAGCCCGATCGCGCGCGCCTGCACGGCACGAAGCGAGTCGAACGGGTCGCGCTGCGTACGCACGAACACCTCCGGGCCCTTCGCCGCGCCTGCCTCGACGTTCTTCGGGTTGAGCGCCGCGGAGCGGACCTGCTCGATCTTCTCTGCACGCGCGACGAGCGCGGCGCGCTCGGTCTCAAGGGTGTCGAACTCGGTCTCGAGCTCGTCGAAGCGGGCGGACTGCTCGTCCGAGAGCTCCTCGATCTCGTTGAGCGTCAGCATCTCCGTGCGGATCGCGGACATCCGCGCCAGCACGTCATTGAGTCGGTTCATTTTCTTGCCACCTTCCGGGGTGTCGTTTGCGCCGGGAGCGTGAAGTTCTTGATGTGCTCCGGCATGGACCGACCCGAGTGCGTCCGCGGCTCGTCGGCACCGGCACCCCGAGTGGGTGTGGTGGTTCCTGCCGGCTCGCTCGCGTGGCGAGTGGTCAGGGAAGACAGTCGGGCGAGAACGTCGTCGATCTCGTCCGGGTGCAGGCCGAGGATCTCGGCGACCGCGGCGCGCGCGGCATCCGGCTCGAGGTCGGCGTCGAGCGCGTCGAGCTCGGTGAGCAGCTGACCGAAGTCGGCGCGTACACCGGTGATCACGGCGGTGTCGTACGCGGGGAACGGTGTCGGACCGTACTCGCGCAGCGCGATCTCCTGCCGGGTGACCGTCGTCCGCTGACCGCGGACCGCGCGGAACGGGCCCTTCTTGTCTGACTGCACGAACCGGCCCGCGAACGACTGCGCGCGCAACGACCCCGCCTTGATCGCCTCGAGCGCATCGTCGGCTAGTTGCGTCCGGTTGTACTCGGTGACCGTCCGCAGCCCGTGACCGTCGACACGCGCCTCGACACACGTCCCGATCGGCATCGTCGCGGCGTCCGACGGCGTGCCGTAGATCGTCATCCCGTGGTTGAACAGGACACCGAAGTTAGTTCCACGCTCGGCGAGCGTCTTATCGAACGCGGTCGGAGAGATCCGCTCGATGTAGTCGCCATCGCGGTCGGAGATCGGCACATCCTGGCCGAACACGGCCGCGTACGCCTCGACCGTGCGGCCGGTGCCACCCGACCGAACAGTGATGTCCTCGAGCGGGAAGGATCGCGTGAATTCGTTCACGATGCGCCTCCTGTGGCTGCTTTCTCGTCGGATGTCAGCCCTGCGGGCTTCGGCGTGCTCCCTGGTGGAAGCAATTGGACGGATACGAGGCCCGTGTGCTTGAGCAGACTCATGTCGCCGCTGACGACGGCCTTTACAACGGTCATGGGGTCATAGCCGGCGTTCACGAGGTTCATCACGGCGATCGACATCTGGGCGTTGCCCTTCTGCCGGTCCATCTCCGCGTCCCGCAGCGCCGGAATGTCACGCGTGTCGAACCAGAGCTCGACACCGGGACGCGGGGCCTCGACGAACTTGCTCAGCGCCGCGCACACGCCACGCCATAGCGGGTTCATCGTCGAATCGGCGAAATTGCGGTACGCGGCCGCGTAGTTCGCCATCGTCGACGCGTCGAGACCCGCCTGCAGGCCGGCGACGATCGCCGGCACCCCGCCCGCGGCGGCGATGCGGACCTCGCCCGCGTTCTGCAGGTCGGTGAACAGCATGTCGCGGAACTTCGACCCGACGAGCGTCACATCCGCGCCCTCATCGAGCACGAGGGTCTTGTGCGCGTTCTCGATGCCGCCGTGCGTCGCGTCGATCTGCGCCTTCAGCTTCGCGATCCAGCTGGGGTCGACCTTCCCCTGATACCGGATCAACAGGTTCGGTGTCGCCGCGTTGTCGAAGAACTTCTGCGTGTACGCGATCATCGTCAGGTCGGCGTTGACCTCGCGGGCGACGGGTGTCAGCCATGACATGCCGCGGAAGTCTGACAGCGGGTCTGGGATCGGCGTCCAGTGTGCGACGTCGTCGACGGGGTAGAACTCCGGTTCGCCGGTGCCGCCCTCCGTGTACGCGTAGCCGACGATCTCCTTGTACGTGTTCTCGGTGTCGGGGTCCTGGAACTGCAGCGACACGATCCGCACCCAGTCGGGGCGCAACCGCTCGAGCCGGTCGGGGCCGACACGGTGCACGTAGGCGTTGCCTGCGAGGTCGGCGTCGACGACCATCCGGCCGAGAAGATCCGACGTCGTGCCGTTCGGCCACGGGTTCTCGAGGATCCCGAGCGACGTGTCGCCGAACAGTTCCTTCGTCGACTGGTCGCGGTACTTGAACACGGCCTCACCGATGAGGCGAAGGCGGGCGTTGCAGACGGCGAACACGGGCCCGTTGCCCTGGTATCCGACCGTCGTGTACGACTTGAAGTCGTTCCCGATCGCCTCGCCGCGCATCCCGTCGCCGCTCATGTACGTCTGCATGAAGCCGGACGCGCCGGAGCCGGTGAAGTTCGGGTCGGTGGGGTACGGCACGATGACGTCACGGATCCGGTCGATGAGCCTCATCGCCGACCTCCCCGGTGTCCCTTGCCGTCGTCACGGAACAGCGCGATCCCGGCGAGCGCCAGCGAACCGAACGTGATGCCAGCGCCGACATGGATCCACAAGCCGAGGCCGACGCCGACACCCACGGCGGCGATGATGAGAAGGATCAGCGACAGCCGCATGACGGCCTCCTCACACGAAGATCGCGGACGGTTCGACGAGTGCTGGCCTGTTCTTCAGCGCCCACAGCGCGACCGTCACGGCGTACAGCGGCGTGATGTCCGCCGACGACTTCCGGCGCCCCCAGCGCCACGCGGACTCACCGTTCTCGGCGTTCTTCCGCGCCGCGCGCAACGCGTCGGTGAGGCAGTCCTGGCCCACATGGCGCACCGTGCCAGCCTCGATCGCGTCGTACAGTGCCCCGCACGCCGCCGGAACCTCACCGGCTGGCACGTAGTCGATCCGGATACCGGCCTCGGTGAGCGCCGGGATCAGCGCCTCCGCCGACGAACCGTTGACGATCGTCAACACGAAGCCCGGATCGGACGCCTTCAGCGCCCTGCACCGGGGAACGACCCACTCGACGCCGGGACGATGGTCGATCACACCGTCACGTGACGTGATCTCGATATGGTGCACACCGTCCGCACGCTCACCAGCCACCCCCATAGCTGCCCACGCGCGGGACGGCGGCACGTCCAGCACGAACCGGGGCCGGCCGACGATCTGCGACCCAGGGTCGCAGCACACGCCGTTCCAGTTCGCAAGATTCACGACCGCCCCCGACTCGTCGATCGGTGTCGGCCAGACAGACAGGCGCTCGCGGAGGAAGCCGTCGATATCCGACTGCGCCGCATCCCACTCGTCGTCGAGGGTCTCGTACAGCAGCCGCTCGGAGCCGAGCGCCGGGTTCGCTTGAGCCCGCGCCGCCCATGACGTGCCGTCGATCTTCGCGTTCGGCTCGTCGGATCCGGTCGGCGTCCATTCCGCCCACGCCGACCGCTCACCCTTGCCGGCACGGCCGGCGTCGCGGAGCCCTGTGAAGATCTCGGCGTTGTTCTCCTCCGACGGGACCGTGCCGGTGTAGATCATCTGCCGGTTCTTGCCCTGCGCCGATGTCGAGTACATGAGCGCGCGGTGCGCGAGCGCGGAGAACTCTTGCGACTCGTCGCAGATGATGCGCCTCGGCGAGAAGCCACGGCCCGATGACTTCGACCGGGCGATGAACGCGAGGATCGACCCGTCACGTAGCTCGATGATGTGCTGCCCGGTCAGGCCGCCATCCCACCGCACGACCTGCGCGGCGAGCTCGTCGTTCGCCTGGATGAGCGCCTTCACGCGGAGATAGGCGACGTCGCTCGTCTTGAGTTCGTGCGCCGTCCACAGCGTGATGTTCTTGTCGCCGAGCCGCTTCGGGTTCGTGCCGAACTGCCGGCCAGTGAGGAACGGCTCGAACAGCGACCAGATCGCGATCGCCTCGAGCCAGCCGCCCTTGCCGTTCTGCCGTGCGACGAGCGCCGCGACCGACGTCGCCGCCAGCCGGCCGAGCATCGTCGCGAGCGTGACGCACACGAGAAGGCATTGCCACAGGTCGAGCGTCTGCCCGCACATCGCCATCACGTCGATCGCGTCATGGGCGTCGGACTCGGAGTCGAACTTAGGCCGGTGCAGCACCCGCGGAGTCTGCGACCCCTTCGGCAGTGCGCGCGGCTCGGCGAGCGCGGAGTTCGTCAAGACCCGACCTCACCTTCGGTGCTGCGACCTCGGCCTTCGGCACATCCAGCTGGGCGAGGATCCCGCGAAGCGTCGTCGCCTGCTGGCGAGCCTCGGCGAGCACGTCGTCGAGCGTCACCGTGACTTCCTGCGCGTCGTCGTTCTTCGTGCGGAAGTGCATGAGCTCGATCCAGTCGGCCTTGCCCGTGATGATCGCGTCGATCTGGTCGAGCCGATCAGCGATCCGAGCCGCCTCGAGCAACAGAACCGCCGTCCGCGGATCCGTCGACTCGACGACCATGCCGCGCAGCCTGGCGCCGCTCGTCGGAGCTTCGTCCACGGTGGGCCCCCGTAAAAAAAAATCGCATGAC
>Ga0306921_10004865_pt1 | contig 13882 bp, 12 predicted proteins | sample sta12Cox44000080_FD_203760 | JGI IMG/M metagenome (GOLD analysis project Ga0306921, IMG submission 203760) | Lab enrichment of tropical soil microbial communities from Luquillo Experimental Forest, Puerto Rico - statoxic.12C.oxic.44.000.080 (v2)... | ecosystem: Environmental > Terrestrial >... | reverse complement strand
CTCTTATATACGCTATCTACTCTTCCCGAGGGTCGTCATGTTGTTGAACACGCCCTCTCGCTTGCCTCGTCGCTAGCGGGCAAGCCATTACCCCATGTGGATACCCCGCTCCCCCATGATTTGGCCATCGAAGCCTGGGCTGAGCAGTTACATACCAAGCTTCATGGAAGGCCGCTGGCAATCCTGAATCCGGGCGCCGGATGGGGCGCAAAGTGTTGGCCAGCCGAGTCGTATGGCTCTGTCGCAAAGGCACTGTCGGACCGGGGCATGGCGGTGCTTGTTAATCATGGCCCGCGTGAGGAGGACCTAGCCAGGGCGGTCAGCGTGGCGAGCTGCAACCAGGCTCTTCCACTGAAGTGCTCCGTCGGCGAGCTGATCGCGCTCACCCGGCGCACCAGCCTTTTTATCGGTGGAGATACTGGTCCGATGCATCTTGCGGCTTCCTTGCATGTGCCGGTTGTCGCGCTCTTTGGTCCCACGCAGCCGGAGCGCAACGGCCCGTATGGCACTCGCAGTATCGTGTTGCGGAGCCCGCAAAGCGTCCTCAACAGCTCCCACACAAATCGTCCCGATGAAGGCCTTATCTCAATTGAGCCGACCGCCGTGATCGAAGCTGCTGACCGTCTGTTGGGAGGCGTGGGTGCTTGAACCTCACGCGGCGAAACTGGATCCAGGTAAGAAGGTAACGTGGAGCCCGGTTGCACGTCGAATCAGAGTGCCGCTGGGATTTGTGTTGGCGGTGTTTTATTTGTGGCGCGCGCACCCGGCATGGCCCTTTTTCGTGGCTGGAGCCGTGATTGTGGGCGTGGGAGTTTTCGTCCGGACGATGGCTTCAGGACAGGTGAAAAAGAATCAGGAACTCACACAGACTGGTCCCTATCAATACGTGCGCAATCCGTTGTATCTCGGTTCAATCATTATTGCGACAGGATTTGGGGTGGCAGCGCGCGATCTCTGGATCGCGGTGTTTCTGCTGCTGATGTTTGTGCTGGTCTACGTACCCGTAATACGCTCGGAGGAGTTCTTTTTGCGAAGCCGCTTTCCAGAGTATGACGACTATGCACGCCGGGTTCCGTGCCTGCTGCCGCGCAAGTTCCAGCTGAGCGGTTTCGCGGCAGGGTTCTCGCGCCAGTTATACTTGCGGCATCGCGAATACAATACGATGTTGGGCGCCGCCGCCATGCTGGCGGCTCTGGTAGTAAAGATCCTCTGGTTTTCTAGAACAACGTGATCGCCTATCGAATCCTCTTTCTCTTGCCTGCCTTTGTCCTGCTGACCTCCTTTGCTCCCGGATACGGCGGCCAGTATGAGGTCCGCACGGCGACCCCGTCTCAATCATCTCCGCAGGGCCGGGGGCAAGAGGCGGCCAGCATCGGTGCGGCCGCCCATATGCAGCCCCTGCGAGCCGGCTTCGAGTTCCCCCACAACCGAACCTTCTACTACGACGCCGAATGGCGTTACTTCACCGCGGGTGAAGCGACTCTGCGCATTGAACACAGTGGCTCGGAGGAACATGTCAGCGGGGCGGCAGATTCCAGCGGAGCAGTTGCACTACTCTACCGCGTCACTGACCGCTTTAACTCCTACTTCGATGTCAAGACTCTTTGCTCCGCCAAACTGATCAAGCACACAGAAGAAGGTTCGCACCGGCGTGAGACGGTCATTACCTACGATTACATCCGTCGCAAGTCTATCCTGGAAGAACGCAATCTGAAGGACAATCAGAGCAAGCGGGTCGAGAATGACATTCCCGGCTGCGTGACCGACGTGGTCTCCGGCATCATGTACGTTGCCAGCCTTCCTCTTCAATTGGGCGCGACCTATGCATTTCCCCTGAACGATGGTGGCAAGACGGTCACCGTGCAGGCGCATGTTGAAGGCAAGGAGCAGATCAAGACCCCGGCCGGCACGTTCCAGACAATTCGAGTAGGCCCGGAAGGCGACTACGGTGTGCTAAAGAACCGGGGGCGTATCCAGATCTGGTACACCGATGACGCACAGCACTTGCCTATCCAGATCCGCTCAAAGCTGTTTTGGGGGACACTGACCGTGTATCTCGTGCGCGTCGATAAAGGATGATCGATGCCGGGGTTTCGGTCACTGTATGCGGAATCGTTCGGCCATCAGCCGCTGCAGACGCGGCTTATAAATAAGGTCATAGGCGAGTTCCTTGTCGGGAAACATGGCCAGGGCAGCGCGTTTGGTGTTGGCAGCCAGCTCAGCAGCCTCTTCGACCGTGAGACCCTCGTCCTGTGCGATGACCGACATCACCATGTTCATCATGATCTGCAACCGGCGCAGCTTGCGGCTTTCTTCCTCCAACTCCTGCTGTTCACCCGTATTCGGCTGCGGTTGACTCGCCTCGTTGCGCTCGGATAGCCCCATAGATTTCCCTGGCAGGCAGATCGTCCAGCCGAATAGTTCATTCGGCCTCGCGCCTCGCCTTGATTTCGTTACAATTTAGATGTAAGTAACCATTCCATCGTTGTGCTGGTGGTAGGCGGCATCATACACCGAACAGGCTCGGAACGAACAAGGTTCTGACGTGGTCAGCGCAGAAGTAACGATGCGACATTTTCCTGACGCATCGTATTAGTTTTCGTCGAGCCTGCCCGAGGTTGTTGCACAACTTACCAAGCACGTTCCCGCAAAATGGCTGGGGCGCTACGCTTTCGATCGAATCCACCGGAGGTGCTATGGACGAGAGACCGGAACCAAACGAGGAACTTGTCAAAGTTTTTGATACCGAGCAGGAATCAGAGGCAATGGTCGTGCGCGGTTTGCTGGACTCCGCGGGCATCGAAGCCGTAATTCAAAACCTTGAAGCACCCCAGGATGTGCTGCCCGGCGTCGGCGGCGTGGTCCTGCTCGTACGGGCGGAACAAGCGGGTGAAGCGCATGACATAATCGAGGAGTTTCGCAAGAACCCGGCGACTGACGCAGACGAAGCGATTAGCGAGGAACAGCTGTAGTCCTGACAGTTTTCCCGTCGGGATAGAAGCTCACAGCTTCCGTGAGACCGGTGCGGTACGTTCGGATGATGAACGTCGTCAGGACGCTGCATCACCTCCGCACCGGGATGTCCTAACTAAGGAACTGTAGGCACCCACGGACACAATGAAGTCGCGAGAAAATCGCCACGCCGGTCACGGCGGCGAGACGTGCAATCAACCGTCCAAGAGGGAAACGCAAATCGAACTCGGCAGCGGTGACTACGCATGCAAAGGCCAACGCGCCGAGGAAAAGACGCTCTTGTCCGCCGCAGTACAGCAAGCGCGCATGAGACGCCGTCTCGCCCCCGCGCGGTGTCTGGGAGGAGGTTATTGCCGCAGCCGCTTACAAGCGGTCGAGTTCCTCTACGCCGATCGTAGGGGCCCAAGGCCACACTTCATATTGCGCAAGTCCGAAGCGCGTGAACGGATCGTTGTCGCGAATACTGTCGAGCGTTGCTTGAATTTCGTCGTCAGGTATCCGCAGCAACAGCGCCCCTCCACTGCGCGGCACGAGCGGGCCCGACGCCACGAGTATTCCTTCATGCTTCAGACCTTGCAGGTAGGCACGATGCGGGTCGATGTGCTTCAGAACATCTTCCAGAGGTTTGCGATAACGAATGATTGCGAGCGCATACATAACTCCTCCACGAAGCAGACGGCTATCGCACCAACTGCAACACTGCTTCCATGTGGTATGTCTGCGGAAACAGGTCAATGAGGTGCATCTGCTCGACCCGAAAGCCGCATTCTAACAGCACTCGCAGGTCACGCGAGAGAGTTGCCGGATCACAAGAGACGTAGGTTACGCGTGAGACGGGGATCCGTCCTAGCGCCTGGGCCGTCCTTTCGCCCAGGCCAACGCGGGGTGGGTCTACTACGACAAGGTCTACCCCTGACTTGAAGCTGTGCTCCGCCAAGAACTTCTCCGCTGTCGCACGAATCGGGCTCACGTTCGACGGTATGTTCACGCGCAGGTCGGAAAAGGAGTGTGGCGAGGCTTCGACCGCGATAACCTTCTCAAAGCTTTTCGCCAATGCGAGCGTAAACAGTCCTACACCCGCATAGAGATCAAGTGCTGTCCGGCCAGCGCAATCTCGAGTGACGATGTGCACGAGCTCATCGATGAGGAAGCGATTTGTCTGAAAAAATGATCCGCCGCTTACGCAATAACGATGTCCAGCCACGTCATACATGAGGCGATTTGAGCCGAACTTGTCGTAGGCCCCCGGACGCTCGACTAAGGCGAGATCACGCTGGCGCGGTTCATCTTCTACGGGAGGGTTTACAAATGCAACAACGCCTCCTATAGCGGGCACAAGTGTTCGCAACTTGGAGGCAAAACCTTCGCAATCCTTCGCACTGCTGCTCGGATGTACATAAATCTCGACGAGCAAGGCTGTATCATCGTGGTTGGCGAAGAACTGTACTCCATACAGCATCTTCGGAACCCTGCCCTCCCGTCCCATGCTCCATAGCGATGCGATCCCCCGATTAATTAATGGTGAGCTGATCGGGCAATGCTGCACCGTGAATAGTTCCTGGGAGTTGTAGCGGTGGTATCCGAGTCCGAATTTCGGCTCATGCTGCATTCGCATTCGCGTGCGATTGCGATACCCCCACGGTTCCGATCCATGCACCCGAATCTCGTGTTCGAGTTCCAGTTTAGCCGTCCGGCGCAGCGTCTCGCGGAGGACGTCTCGTTTGAAGCGAACCTGGGCCGCATAGTCGATGTGTTGGTAGTGGCATCCTCCGCAGCGACCGAAGTACTCACAAGCTGGTTCAACCCTTTCTGGTGAAGCGACAACGACGCGCTCAAGTGTGGCACGCACAAACCCCGGGCGGCTTTTGACGACCCTTGCCTCAACGCATTCGTTGGGCAGTGTGAAAGGAACAAACACGGCCTTGCCCCTCCCCTTAGCGTCGGCTGGCAAGCGCGCTATGCCATCGCCACCGTAAACCAGTTTCTCAATCTGAAATTGCAATTCCCTCAGTTCCTCCAGTCTTACAATTCGCAGCTGCTTCTCCTGGCCAATGAGCCTACATTGTGGGGTTACATATAGAACAGACTTAGTCGTGGGACCTTATATTGCTCGAGCAGCCGTTTGTGCACGTACTGCGTATACAATCTGTCGATCTGGGGCGTGCTCATCTTGCTGCGATAAGGCGCCAGGTCGCGATCAGCCTCGGTTCGAACCTTCAGCACGGCTTCGTCCGGCGTTGCTGCCAGCAGTGAGGCAAACAGCCTCTCTTCTGCCACCGTCAGTCGCCGCTCCAAGTCTTCGATGAAGATTTGGTGGTTAGATCCCGCTGACAGCAGGTCGGCCAGGGTACGTAGGGTCGCGGCCGTTTCTTTCGCCAGGTGCGATGTTGCGCCCGGAAACAGCCCTTGCTCCAACTGCTGCGCGTTGCGGGTGAGGAATTCAGCAACCTCGGAGGGGTCGAGCGCGGCTTGGTGTTTCGCTCCCGCGCGACTCGGACCTGCTGGTGCTCCGATTGCAGCTTCCCTCAGCTCCTCCGCCGACGCCAGTACCTCCTGAGCGCAGAACGCCAAGGCGTTTACCTTCCGCGTGCGGCTCGGCCGACGCTCCCACTTGTCGAAGGTCGCATCGATGCCGCGAAGAACGGCCTCGAGAGGAATGCCGGCCTCTTTCCAGGTCTCCATCAAGGCCCAATCGAGCGGTGACAGCAACAGCAATGTACCCCGGCGCCGCTGGAAGTGGTCCTCGATTTCGGTGAAGTAGTTGAAGTAGTTTTCCAATTTTCGCCATGCAGGGATAAAGAAACCCGCAACCCACGCGGGCAGATCTCATTCGTCTTACGGTTGCCAGCTATTCTGGTTTTGACCCGGCGCTCACTGCGTCCCGCGAACTCGCCTCGGCGGCCCCTTGGTGGCCACGGCCGTGCTCCGATCGGCGGCGCGAATGCATGACATTTCGGTCGTAGATAATGCGCAGACCGTCAAGCGTCAGCAGATCATCGACGACGCGAATGTACTTCGAACCGCCGCCCATCAAAGACGCCAGCCCACCGGTCGCGACGACAGTAACGCTGGTTCCCATCTCGGCCATAAGCCGCTCCAGGATACCATCGACCAAACTAAGATAGCCGTAATACAAGCCTGACTGAAGGCTGTTCACGGTGTTGGTCGCGAGCACACGATGGGGCTTGCGAATATCCACTCGTGGCAAGCGTGCCGTATGCTCGAAGAGCGCGTCGGCGGAGATCCCGATACCGGGCGTGATCACGCCACCCAGATACTCACCTTTTGCCGATACTACGTCAAACGTCGTCGCGGTGCCAAAATCGACCACGATGCAAGGGCCACCATACTTCTCAAACGCAGCGACACCGTTCACAATGCGATCGGCCCCCACCTCCGCCGGGTTATCGTAGTGCACCGGCATGCCCGTCTTCACGCCCGGTTCGATGAACAGCGGTTTGGTGCGGAAATAACGCTCGCACACCTCACGCAAGGTTGAATCGAGCGGCGGTACAACAGACGAGATGACCGTGCCCTGCACCGAACTGACATCGATGCTATGCATCGCAAACAGATTGCGGAAAAGCACGCCATATTCATCCACGGTTTGCGTCTTGATGGTGGCAACACGCCAATGTGCGATGAGGCGGCGTGTCGCTCCGGGCTCGGCAAGGCTGGGCTCGAAGACTCCGAGGACTGTATTTGTGTTCCCGACATCCAAGACCAGCAGCATGATTGTCTACTTATCGATCCTTCAAGGCGCGAACGTCTCCAGACAGCACCCTACGCAGGCCTTCATCGGTTCGCACCTGCAAGAACCCCCGCTCATCCAGACCTTCCGTCACGCCGACGTAGCCCTCGCTATTCCCTACGCGCACATGACGGCCACGAGCGTACGAGGAGCGTCTCTCGAACTCCCGCAATATCGACGCCCGCGCATGATCGACACTCGCGGTAAGCTTGCGATACGCGCTGTCGAGCGATTTTAGCAGAGCGGCAGCCACCTCAACGCGGGACCAGTCGCGCCCACTCTGCATGTGTAGCGAGGTCGCAATCGGCTGCAGCTCGAACGGGAACTCCCTATTGTTGACGTTCACCCCAATACCCACCACCACGTAGCGCACGCCGGTCGGCTCGGCATTCATCTCAGTGAGAATGCCACAAACCTTTCGTGGTCCGAACAGCACGTCATTAGGCCAGCGTAAGTCGGGATGCAGTCCCGTGGTTTGTTCGATCGCTTCGGCTACCGCGATTCCGGCGATGAGCGACAGCAGAAGCGAATCCGAGGGCGAGAGGGCTGGACGCAAGATCACAGAGCAGTAAATACCTACCGACCGCTCCGACTCCCATGAGTGCCCGCTGCGCCCACGTCCTGCAGTCTGCTGTTCGGCCACAAAAATGGCGCCCTCAGGCTCTCCGGCGGCAGCGGCGTTCATGGCATTGGTGTTGGTGGATCCGGTGCGGAAGTAGTGATGAATGCGCGATGCAAACACGGTGCCATTCAACAACGGCAAGAGAATTTCAGGCACGAGGAGATCGGGAACAGATTCCAACTGGTAGCCGGTAGCGGGATGCCCCGCGATCTTGACGCCGAGCTCCCGCAACTGCTCAACCGCACGCCACACCTCCGAGCGGCTGGTTCCAAGCTCGTCGGCAATACGGGTTCCACTGATGACGACGGTTGCATTGTCGCTGAGGAGACGTATGATACGGCCGAGACGCGCGTCTGTAGTCGCGTGCGGATCAAGCGAGTCCATGCGACTTGTAGTAGTCCAGGCGATAACAAGGATTATGCGCGATGCCGGGGTGAAATAACAGGAAAAGGTGTTCGAAGCTAGGGATCACCACCGACGCACCAAGGCCCGCAACTTTTTCTTTGGTGTTCCGTGGCCTCTGTGTTTCCGTGGGGAGAGGCAACTGGACGCCCTGCTATGCTGGCGTGATACGCATGCTCAAGTCTGTTGCCTGTACCGAGTGGGTTAGCGCGCCCACGGAGATGAAGTTGACTCCAGTTTCGGCATACCTGCGGACGTTCTCCAGCGAGATGCCGCCTGACGCCTCCAACGGCACAGGTATCTCCAATTGCTTTACCCGCTCCACCGCCCGGCGAACCTGCTCTGGCGGCATGTTGTCAAGCAGGACCGCTTCGGCGCCATGCTGCAAGGCAATCTCGAGCTCATCCAGCGAGCGCACTTCGATCTCGATGAGTTGCGTTCCCCGGCGATTGCGATGGGCGCGCTCCAGTGCTGCTGCGGCGCCTCCCGCCAGGGCGATGTGGTTGTTCTTGATAAGCACCCCGTCGCTCAGGTCGAGCCGATGATTCGTGCCACCGCCGCAACGCACGGCATATTTATCGAGGACCCGAAGGCCGGGCGCGGTTTTACGCGTATCTAGAATCGTTGTCTTCGTTCCCGCAACCGCATCGACGTATTGCCGCGTCAGCGTAGCAATGCCGCTTAGCCGCTGTAGGACGTTGAGAATTACCCGTTCGCAAGCGAGAATAACGCGCGCGTTATGGACGATGACGGCAATCGATTGTCCCCGGTGGAGCCGCACGCTGTCGAAGATCTCGGGATGGCTGATCACTTCCGGGTGCGAGACGACGGTGCCATCGAGCGCTGCAAATACATCCAGGATGCGTGAGACGCAGCCTAGGCCTGCAAGAATGCATTCCTGCTTGGCAAGTATGGTGGCGGTCGCGCGCTGGTTCGCATCGATGCACGCGTACGTGGTGGCGTCGCGTGTAGCGCGGTCTTCCAGAAGCGCGTTTTCCAGGATGGCAGTGACCCTGCGGCTTGTCCAGTCCAATACCTTGCTCCTCAAACAACCCGGTGTTCAACAAAGGGGGCACAGAGTCTTGCGGTCTTGGGGAACTTTCTCTGTGCTGCGGTGGTGAATATCTACCCCGCGGAGAGACACCTGCTACTGCTTTACTGCGTCCAGCTCGTCCAGAGCCGACTTCGCCTTCTCAATCAGCACCTGTACTTCGCCACTGCGCCGTTTGATGCCTTCAACCACGTGAGCAGGGGCTTTTGCCAGAAAAGCAGCATTCTCCAGTTGCGCTAAAGCGCGCCTTTGCTCCTGGTAAAGCCTGGCAAGCTCTTTCTCGATTCGCTCTCGTTCGGCATTGACATCCACTTTGCGTTCGTAGGTCACTCTCACATCAAAGCGCGCCGTGCTGCGCGCACCCGTAGCCTTTGCCAGCGAAAGCTGAACGAATTTCACCTCCTCAACATTGGCCAGCCGCTTCACCGCCACGCGATTGTTTTCAATCAATGCACGGACATAAGCATCCGCGAAAACCTCAATTTCGAGCTTCTGCTTCGGCTCAATCTTTAGCTCTGCCCGGATATTTCGCACACTCACGATGACATCTTGCAGGATGGCCATCCCGGTCTCGGAATCCGCGTCAACCTGCGAGTTGTCCGCCCCAGGGTAAGCGGCCAGCGCAATTGACTTACGTGGCGGCGTGCCCTCGTATACGGCGTGCCAGATCTCCTCGGTGATGAATGGCATGAACGGCGACAACAGACGCAGCGCGGCTTCGAAAATGCACACGAGATTCCCATGGGCTGCACGAGACTCTTCGCGGTCATCCGACGCCAGCCGCGGCTTGATCAGTTCCAGGTACCAGTCGCAGTACTCGCCCCAGAAGAAGTGATAGACAACGTGTGCTGCCTCGTGAAAACGATACGTCTCCAGCGCCTCGCGCACCTGCTGGGCAACCCGGTTGAAGCGCGACAGGATCCATCGGTCTTCCAGCCTCTGGGCGCGAAAACCTGGAACGCCCTTGGCGGTGAAATCTGTCGACACCAAACCCGAGTCAGCAATCGACCAGAGCCCGCTCTGCTCGGCTTTATCCACATTCAAGAACAGGAAGCGCGCCGCGTTCCAGATCTTATTGGCAAAGGCGCGATAGCCCTCGGTCTTGCTCTCGGAAAACGCGATGTCAGTACCCGGCGCGGCCATGGCAGCCAGCGTAAAACGTACTGCATCGGTGCCATACTTCTCGATGATCTCGATGGGATCGAGCACATTGCCCTTGGTCTTGGACATCTTCTGGCGCTCGGCGTCGCGCACCAACGCATGAATATACACCGTGTGGAAGGGCACATCCCCGTGCTTGTGGCCGCCCATAAAGTGACAATTCATCATGATCATGCGCGCCACCCAGAAGAACAGGATGTCGAAGCCGGTGATCAGCAGCGTGGTGGGATAGAACGCGTCGAGCTCCGGTGTATGGTCTGGCCAGCCCAGACCCGAGCACGGCAACAGTCCCGATGAGAACCATGTGTCGAGTACATCGGTGTCCTGCTCGAGTTGGCCGCTTCCGCACTTGCCACACTTCGCCGGAGTTTCGCGCGCGACCATGATCTCGCTGCAACCATTACAGTGCCACGCAGGGATGCGATGCCCCCACCACAACTGGCGCGAGATGCACCAGTCGTGGATGTTGCGCATCCACTCGAAATAGGTCTTCGCGTAATTTTCGGGAACAAACTTGATTTGGCCCTGTTCGACCGCTTCGATGGCGCGGTCGGCCAGCGGCTGAATCTTCACAAACCACTGTGTCGAGAGACGTGGCTCAACGACCGTCTTGCAGCGGTCGCACTTGCCCAGCGGCACGACATAGTCCTTCGTACCGACCAGGTATCCGCCCTCCTCAAGATCGGCGAGTACCTGCTGACGTGCCTCGTAACGATCAAGCCCGGAATACTTGCCGGCGTTCTCGTTCATCTGCGCGACTTCGTTCATCACTTCAACCTGCGGCAGATGGTTGCGCAACCCCGCCTCAAAGTCGTTAGGATCGTGCGAAGGCGTCACCTTCACTGCGCCCGTGCCGAACTCAGGATTGGCGAGAATGTCGTCCGTGATAATGGGAATCTCGCGATTCATCAATGGCAGCAGCACTCTTCCGCCGTGAAGATGCCGGTAGCGATCATCGCTGGAATGAACAGCAACCGCAGTATCCCCGAGCATCGTCTCGGGCCGGGTGGTGGCAACCACGATGTACTCTCCTTCGTGGCCAACCACGGGATAACGAATCTCGTAAAGTTTGCCCTTGGTCTCGTCGTGCACCACTTCTAGGTCGGACACCGCTGTTATGCAGCGCGGGCACCAGTTGACGACGTACTTGCCGCGGTAGATCAGTCCTTCTTCGTACAGGCGGACGAAGGCTTCCCGGACGGCATGCGACATCCGTTGGTCCATGGTGAAGTACTCGCGGGACCAGTCCACAGACGCACCGAGGCGCCGCATCTGGTCCAGAATCGCCCCACCGTAATGCTTGCGCCAACACCACACGCGCTGGATGAAAGCCTCCCGCGTCATATCGCGGCGGTTGATGCCTTCGGCAGCGAGCTGGCGCTCCACCATCATCTGGGTGGCAATGCCGGCATGGTCGGTGCCCGGTAACCACAGTGTCAGAAAGCCGCGCATGCGATGCCAGCGGACGATGATGTCCATCTCCGTCTGGTTGAGCATGTGACCCATATGCAGACGGCCAGTCACGTTTGGTGGCGGCAGCGTCAGCGTAAAGACCGGCTGGGCAGAATCGGGCGGCGGCGTTTCGATGTGGAAGAGCTTCTCGCCAACCCAATATTCGGCCCAGCGGGTTTCGATGGCGCTCGGGTCATAAGCTTTGGGAAGGTGGTGTGGCATGCCGTCCGGTCAAAGATGAAGGGTCACTTCGATATTACAGGCGGGGGAAAAAGAGGGTCAAACCAAGCAAGGGTAGGTAAGATATGCGAGAAAAAGTGTCCCACCCCATAACGTTCTAGTAAATACTATTAACCAATCAGTACATAGCAGGCTGATCGAGCTCTGCGCCCTCGCGCCTAATCGTGTGACAACACACGTTATTCATGTTGCAACACATGATTCGCTTGCGGGCATGTACTCGTGTTCGGCGCACAGCGTCGAGCTGATCGGCGCGAGTACCGAGTCCGAATCGGTGCCCGTGGCTGCTGCGTGTTTGGATCAGCGTGAGCGCGCTCCTGCTCTGGGCGCGTGTTGAATTGAAGCGCGTGGCAAGCGCGCGGGTTGACCGAGCGCGCTGGGCGTCGGCGGGGCGGGCGCGGAGAGCGTGGGTTAGTCGGAGCGCGCGGGGGCGGCGCTGGATCGAGAGCTGATCTCTTGGGCTGGAGTTGCCCTTCGAGCAATTTGCGCTACTCAGCTGCCGATGGAAAACACAGATTATCCAGCGTGAACCTGATGGATAGCTTCCATCAGTTTCCGTGGAGGTCCACCTTTAAGCACGAAAGCGCTTACTCCTACTGCCCGCGCCCGCTGCCTTTCAGTGTCGGAATCGAAGGTAGTCAGAATGATGATGCGTGCTTCTGGGAATTCTCTTCGAATTGCGGCCGGGAGAACAACGGGCTGTCTACCAGAATCCGCGGCGGTTGAGGGGTGTTGTTATGAGGTACTGTTCTTCATGTGCACGGCCAGAAAATGGACAATTTTCTCGTATGTTTTTCGGGTGACCGCGCCGCCATGCCGGAACCGTCGAATTGTTGTCCTGTGCAGTCCGGTTTCCTTCTCAATCTCGCGCTCTGAGAATGCAGGCAACTGCCTAAGAGTTTCGGGACCGGCTCCAACCCGCCCGTTCTCGTATATCTTGCACTTGACGTCGATTTCGTGATCGACCGGACCTTGTTCCAGCTTTCGTTTGACTTCCTTCCCGCAGCATTTCAAGCTGTCGGCGACGATGTGACGCCACTGGAGAACACCGCGCGTCCACGGATCGCAAGGGTTGCCGTCCGGTCCCGCAAACTTGCACTCCGGATGGTAGAGATAATTGATGGAGGACCTCCCGATAACTCTTCACCGGGATGCAGCCGTTCTTGCGGTCGCCGATTGATATGCGACTTCTTTGCCGGTACGGACGATGTAGTAAGCCGCATTAAGCCATTCCTCGGAATGCTTTCTGAAGCATGTGATGAGAATGGGCTTTTCGGCACGCTCTTCAGGGTCAAGCGCATCGGTACGCAGGATGGGAGCGAGAACAAAGTCGAACGGTTTTACGTAACCTTTCAAGCGTCCAAGCAAAGCTGGTGACGACACGGGAATCTTCATCATGGCCGGGTCGAGCCACGCGGGGTCTGATCCATCGCACAGGACGTGATCAAAGCGTAAGACATATTCCCATGCAGTCTTCATCCAATCGGGCTCGTCCTCAGATGCCGGTGACATCAGATAACCCAGGCCATGCCCTTTCACTTCAACGATTTCGCTTCTCTCCAGCAAGACATAGCGCTTCGAGCTGATTGTGTACCCGTGCACTGTTCGGAGGGAACCGGTTTTCGGGTCGCCGTCTTTATAGTTCACATCCTCCAGTTGCAGTATGTCTCCACCAAATGAATACGGATTGAGGGAGCGGAACCGATGTGCGATCTTAAGTATGGAATAGGCGCGATTTCGCGCTGATCCATGGCACTCTCTTCTTCCGGCCGCTGTGGGTATACGGTTCCGCCATTCGGGGATGAGACCACGGCAATGGAATCTGTATCGCAGAAGAGCCACGTACCACCCGCATCAGTGACGCATCGCTCAGCCATGGCGAGAAGCAGTCTGCCGCCAGATGTGATCAGAGAAGCCAAGCAAGGGAAATAGAGTTTTCCAGGAATCTCAAGGTTGTATAGCGGTTGTTCGTGCCGGTGCTCTCCTGAATACACGTTTACTCGTACGTTGTTCGATTCTCGGATGCGCTTCTTCCGTCCCTTGATCTTCCGGTACTTGTAGCGCGGTTCCTTTTGCTCATTTAACTCCACGAACACGCCGTATGCCGTGGAGTTCGCGATGACTTTCAATTCATGTTTGAGCGCCTTGTCAGATTCATTCGCTTTTCGCTGCTCGATTAGCACCTTGAAAAAATCATCGCGGTACGGGTCAATCGTAATCAGTGCGTGCG
>Ga0306921_10004864_pt1 | contig 13886 bp, 9 predicted proteins | sample sta12Cox44000080_FD_203760 | JGI IMG/M metagenome (GOLD analysis project Ga0306921, IMG submission 203760) | Lab enrichment of tropical soil microbial communities from Luquillo Experimental Forest, Puerto Rico - statoxic.12C.oxic.44.000.080 (v2)... | ecosystem: Environmental > Terrestrial > Soil... | reverse complement strand
ATCTTCGCAAAGTTTCAAGGACGCGCCCAAAACCGGCTGTAGAAGCGGGCTGACCCACAGTGCCTTCGAGGACGAAGAGCCTGTCGTCTTCATCGAAGGCGAGGCCTAGGACGGTGCAGCCCCGGTCGGTGAAGGAAGTGGCTCCAACAGTCGGTGCAACAAACCATCGCCGAAGTGAGGTGGTGACCGCGTTAGGGAGTATAATCGCGGGCACGGATGCCGCTGAATTCAGGTGAAAAGCTAGGACCGTATGAGGTGGTCGCGCCGCTCGGTGCGGGCGGGATGGGAGAGGTGTATCGCGCGCGGGATACGCGATTGGGGCGGGACGTGGCGATCAAGGTGTTGCCGGAGACGCTGGCGAAGGATGCGGACCGGCTGCAGCGATTCGAGCAGGAAGCGCGGGTGCTGGGCGCGCTGAATCATCCGAACTTGCTGGCGATTTACGACGTGGGGAACGAGCGAGGCCTGCAGTATCTGGTGGCGGAGCTGCTCGAGGGAAAGAGCCTGCGCGAACGCTTGAACGAAGGAGCACTGCCGCAGCGCAAGGTGGCGGAGTACAGCACGAAGATCGCGAATGGACTGGCGGCCGCGCACGAGAAGAGCATCGTGCACCGCGATTTGAAGCCGGAAAACATTTTCGTCACGGCCGATGAGCAACTGAAGGTGCTGGATTTTGGATTGGCGAAGTATGGGGCGGAGTTGGCGGGTTCTGGCCCGACGATGACGCATGCCGCGGCGGAAACGGCGCCCGGAACGGTGATGGGGACCGTGGGGTACATGTCGCCGGAGCAGGTGCGGGGGCAGGCCGCGGATTCGCGGTCGGACATTTTCAGCTTCGGGACCATTTTGTATGAGATGGCGACGGGGAAAAAGGCGTTCACTGGAGATTCGGCGGTTGAAACCATGGGCGCGATTCTGAAGAGCGATCCGCCGGAAATTGATTTGGAGAAGAGCAAGGTGCCGCCGGGGCTGGAGCGGATTCTACGGCACTGCCTGGAGAAAAATCCGGCGGACCGGTTTCAGTCGGCGCGGGATTTGGGATTTGCGTTGACGGCGTTATCGGGAACGGGAGCGACCGCTGCGCTGGCGACGGTCGACGAAAAATCGCGACGCGTATGGAGTGGTTGGGTGTGGGCGCTCGGAGGAGTGGCCGCAGTGCTGGCCTTGGCGCTGGTGATGGCCATGCGCGGGCCGCGAGAGGGCGCTGGGCAGCAGGAGTTCGCGATTCCGTTGCACGGGGAGGCGAATCACCCGGCGTTATCGGCGGACGGGACGATGCTGGCGTATACCACGCCGGACGAGAGCTCGGGGGAAAGTGTCATAAACGTACAGAAGGTGGGGACGCACGTGGTGACGACATTGCGGGGAACGGAAGGAGCCAGTTATCCGTTCTGGTCGCCGGACAACCAGTGGGTGGCGTTTTATGCAGACGGAAAGCTGAAGAAGGTTGCGGTGAACGGGGGAGCGCCGCAGATATTGACGATGGCGCCGAACGGAAGGGGTGGAAGCTGGGGAAGCAAGAACGTGATTTTGTTTGCGCCGCAAACGGGAATGGCCATCTGGAGGATCAACCCGGACGGCACGCATGCCGAGAATTTGACCTCACAGATGATGCTGCCGACGGAGAGCTCGCACCGTTGGCCGGTGTTCTTGCCGGACGGGGAGCACTACCTGTTCTGGGGAGGAGATTTTGCGAATTTGGACAATGATACCCAGAGCGGGGTGTACCTGACGTCGTTGGGAGCGAAGGACCGGAAGAGAGTGCTGCTGTCGCATTCGAATGCAGGATATGCCAACGGTCAGATCGTGTTTTGGGAAAAAGGAAAAGGATTGGTAGCAGCGAAGTTCGACGTGCCGTCGGGCGCGGTGGGCGAGGAGAAGAAAGTAATTGGGGAGGGTGTGGGATACCAGGTATCGACGTACTATGCGGCGTTCAGTGTGGGGGAGAACGGGACCGTGGTTTACAACCCGAGCGAGGGAGCAACAACGTCGGTGCTGGCCTGGATGGACCGCAGCGGGAAAGAGTTATCGCGATTGGGAGAGCCGGGACAGATTGCGAACCCGACGCTATCGCCGGACGGGAATTACGTAGCGGTGGACCGCAATGATATCAGGGTAAAGAACGTGGACCTGTGGATCGAGGACGTGAAACGAGGGACGGCTTCGCGATTCACGTTTGATCCCGCGGAGGAAGTGACGCCGGTGTGGGCGCGCGATGGACAACGGATCGCGTACCGCGCCGTGAAGGTGGCGACGATGGTGAAGGTGAAAAACGTGAAAGGGACCGAACCGGAGAAGGTGGTTTATGCGACGCAACTAGGTGTGGCGGAAGAATACATCGTGAATGCGTGGAGCGCGGATGACCAAGAGATCTTGTGCACCGCGCAAACCGATAAGAGCACAACAGCGCTGCAGTTGGTTGCTGTGAACGGATCGGGCGTAAAACCGTTTGTGAGCGGAGATGCGAATTACAGCAACGGACAATTCTCGCCGGACGGGAAGTGGGTGGCGTACGCGTCGAACGAATCGGGGGATTGGGAAATTTACGTGACCACATATCCGGGTGCGGCGGGGAAATGGCAGGTGTCGCGAGGAGGAGGAACCGAGCCGCGTTGGCGCGGCGATGGGAAGGAGATTTTCTATATTGGACCGCACGGGGAATTGACGGCGGTCGAAGTGAATGCGGGAGAGACGTTCAGCGCGGGGACACCGCTGAAATTGTTTGCGTTTCAGGCGCGAGCGGAAATATCGTCAACGGATTTGTTTACCTATGACGTCACGAAGGATGGCACGAAATTCATTGTGAACCGGTATGTCAGGCCGGAGGTGATTGAGCCGCTGGTGCTGTTGCTGCGAGCCGGGCAATGAAGGGAACAGAAATCGAAATTCGGGAGTTCCTCGTGGGAATCTGTAGACAAGATGCTTGGCTGAGATCCTTCGGGACGCAAACAGCGTGCCCCTCAGGATGACACGGTGGGTTTTCAGGCCGCGGCGGAGCATTCCATGAACATCGCGGAAAGGGTGATAAGGGCGCTGGGCGTGACGGCGCTGGCGATGGGGGTGTGGGCGACGTCGCCAGCGGCGGGGCAGGAGGTGGCCACCCCGCGAGCGATGTACGATGGGACCATGCGGCCGGACGTGGAAGTGAACACGTTTTCGCATGCCGACAAATTGTTTCCAGTGCGCGTGGTGAAGCGCGGGAGCAAGGTGCGCGCGCTGGTGGAGGCGAAAGACTCACTGAACCATGTGAGATTTGAGGCCGGCGGAAAAACCTACGATTTGTACGACTACTTGGCACTCAATCGCGTCGCGGGCTTGCTGGTGCTGAAGAACGGCGAGATCGCGCTGGAAGATTATGAGTTGGGCACGGGGCGCGAGACGCGGTGGATTTCCTTTTCGATGGTGAAGTCGGTGGTGTCGACGCTGATCGGTGCGGCGTTGAACGATGGCGCGATTACGAGCCTCGATGATCCGGTGTCGAAGTATGTGCCGGAGTTGCAGCGTGGAGCGTACGAAGGCGTGACGGTACGCAATGTGATTCAGATGGCGTCGGGAGTGAAATGGAATGAAACCTATACGGACCCGAAGTCGGACCGCCGGAAGTTCCTGGAGTTGCAGTTGCAGCAGAAGCCGGGAACGATTTTGCCCTTCATGGGCGGGCTTTCGCGGGTGGGAGCTCCGGGAACCATTTGGAATTACAACACGGGGGAGACGCTCGTGGTCGGGGCGGTGGTGGAAGGAGCGACGAAGCGGACGCTGGCGGAATATCTGAGCCAGAAGATTTGGAAGCCGTGGGGAATGGAAGCGGATGCGGAGTGTTGGCTGGTATCGCCGAACGGGATGGCGGTGGGTGGGAGCGGGCTGGAAGCGAGGTTGCGCGATTACGGAAGATTTGGGCTGCTGGTCGAGGCGGATGGCGTGATCGACGGGAAGCGGATCGTGCCGGAGGGATGGTTTAACGAGGCAGGGAGTCCGAAGGAGATTGGCGGGAAGCGTGTGGAATATGGGTATTTGTGGTGGACGTTCCCGAAGGGGGCGGCGGTCCACGAAGGGGCGTTTCAAGCGGAAGGGATTTTCGGCCAGCACCTGTACATCAACCGCAAAGAGAACGTGGTCATTGTGGTGTGGAGCGCGCGGCCGAAGCCGACAGGATTGCCCGTAATCGACGACGGGGCGTTTTTCGCTGCGGTGGTAAAGGCGTTGCGTTAGCGGCGGTCGGCCACGTCCCGGGAAAGCCGGCGCAGTTTCTTACAAAGGCGATAGGGAACCGGCGGCGAGGATTTGGTGGTGATGGTCGGCAAGAAAGGCGACGATGGTGAGGTTGGGTGTGACCCACGCGTCGCGGACCTCAAGGGAGAAGTCGACGGGTGCGGAAAGTGGTAGGTGAACGGACCGAAGTTTGCGGAGTTCGCGAACCACAGGAGCGTGTTGAAGGGCTTCACCGGAATTTTCGCCGGCGGTTGGTTTCGCTTGAAGACCCTTTTCGGTGACAGCGACGTAGAAATCCATGGTTGCGCTGGGGAAAGGAGGGGAATCGGGATCGACACGCATCTCGAAGGAGCGGTTGTGTTCCTTAGGAGAAGGCACCGCTGTAAGAAGGAGGCGAGCTTTGGGATGAGAAGCAGCGGCGAGGATCTGCTGACGCGCGTCGGTCGATCGGCTGCCGACGAACTGGACCCGGCCATCAATGACCATTTGCGGGGTGTAGACACCTCCGCGAGGAAGAGAGCTGGCGTAGTCGTTCTGGCGTTGCGTGAAATCGCTCGAAGAGTAAGGGTCGCGCCAGCCGAGGTGGTTCCAGTAATCGACATGTTCCTCGAGGGCAATGACCTCGATGCTGTCGAAGGGCTGGTCCTCGCTAAGTTTCTTGAGAAGCCCGTCGGCGGGAGGGCAACTAGAGCAGCCCTCGGAGGTAAAGAGTTCCACGACGACGGGTTGTTTTTGAGGCGCTGCATTGGAAGCTCGAGAAATGAAGGGCCAGCGAGTGGAGATCGCCAAGGCCGCGGACACGGCAGCAACTAAGGAGAGAGCAAGAACGGCCCTAGAGCGCATGGAAAAGAATCCTTTCGCAATTATAAGACTAGCGAGGAGCGAAAAGGTTTCACGTCAGCGAAAGAGGTAATGGCGAAGAGGGGCGAGTGGAAGGGTGCAGCGCAAGAAAGCAAGAGCGTGCGGAGTACGCCGTTGGCGCGGTTCATGGCGGTGACAAGGTATTGCGAGAATTGGGGGCGTTGACGGTGTGGCGGATGCCGAGTGAGGCGATGCGGGAGTGCCGTACGCGGCGACCTGGAGGCACTGGCAATTTTTGTGAAAGGCCGGATTGCGAATGCGCGGACGGCTAAGGCGGAGGGGAGTACCGGGTGGGTGATTTCCTAAGGTGAGGGCAGAGTGGAAAGTGAAAGAAGCAAACCGTACCAAGTACAAAGTGCTGACGCGCGGGGGAAATCGGTAGACTGAGGGCATGGACAATTTGAGGGTGGTGTTGGTGGCGACGCGCAATCCGCTGAACCTTGGGGCGGTGGCGCGAGCGATGAGCAACTTTGGAGCGCTACACCTGCGGGTGGTGAATCCTTACGAAAAGGCCTTTCGGGAGGCGCGGTCGGCCGTGGGCGCGGAGGAGGTGATGCGCCAGGCGGAGGAGTGCGCGACGGTGGAAGAAGCCGTGGCGGATTGCGCGCTGGTGGTAGGCACGACAGCGATCGGGAACCGCGAGATCAAACACCCCATGCGGAGTTTGGACAAAGCGGGCTCGGCGTTGCGGAAGAGGCTCGAGAAGGAGCGGGTGGCGCTGTTGTTTGGGTCGGAAAAATGGGGGCTTTCGAATGAGAGTTTGAGTTATTGTCATTGGCTGGTACATATTCCGACGCGGGCGGAGCACCAATCGATGAATCTGGGTCAGGCCGCGGCGGTGTGTTTGTGGGAATTGGCGCGGGGCAAGCGGAGTTTTGAGGAGGGAACGAAGCGGGTAAGCGCGCGGATGGAGACGGTGGAGCGGATTACGGATGCGATGCTGGGATGTTTGTTGCGGAGCGGATATGTGGCGGCGCGGAGCGAAGCGCTGGCGGAGGAGAAATTGCGGCGGATGTTGCGGAGATTCTCGCTGGAGGCGGCGGACGCGGAAGTGTTTTTGGGGATGATGCGGAAGATGCAGGAAACCCTTAAGCGATGAAGAGCCAGAGAGTAGACGATGGCCAGTCGGCCGATAACGGGTTGCGATCAAGCCGCGTTCCTGTGCTGCGTGGCCCGGCGCGGCAAGAAAACGCCCGCAACCGAGAGCCGTGCTACTGCGGGACGACAGAAACGCGCAATGGCAAAATGGCGGCGTAAAGCCATCCTTACGAGTGGGATTCGCGTTAAGCAGCAAGCCGTGGGGAGGTAAAGAGCAGAAAAAGGGCAAGAGTTGTGGGCCGCCCAAAAGTGAGTCAGGAAAAGGGAATCCGCTAAGAGGCGGAGGAGGAACAATGAAGGCCAGGTTCGTAGCGGTTGGGTTGGCGGTGATGTGCATGGTGCTGGGATGGAAGTTGTGGGCCAAGGGACAGGATCCACAACAACAGCAATCGATTCCGATGTACACGGGAAATCAAGGGATGTCGATGAGCGATGGGGACCTGCAGTTGCTGCGGCAGGACATCCGGGCACAGAAACAGAAGCTGATCGCGGAAAATCTGCCGATGACGGAGTCGGAGGCGATCAAGTTCTGGGCGGTGTACAACAAGTATACGAGCGATTTGCGAGACATCAATGACGAGAAATACCGGCTGATTAAGGAATATGCGGAGCAGTATCCGACGATGACCAATGATCAGGCGTTGATTTACATCCGCCGGTGGTTGGAGGTGGACGATCAAGTACACCAGCTGCGGTCGAAGTATGTGCCGGCGGTCAGCCAGGTGTTGCCGGGAAAGAAGGCGGCGACATTTTTCCAGTTGGACCGTCGAATCAGCATGATGATTGATCTGCAGTTGTCGTCGCAGATTCCGTTGGCGCATCAGGTTCAGTGAGTCGTGGCTGGTGACTGGCGAGCGGAAGCGACGAGACGCAGCGATTGAGATGCCTCACCTGCGGAAGGTGCGGGCCCAGGATCAGAAATAGGACGGGTTAAAAAGTATAACAGCGGAACAGTACAAAAGTGAAAACCTGCTACAGCATGATGTTGCGGTTGGGCGATCGACGAGAAGGAAACGGAGGGGCGGCGTGAAGCCGCCCCTACACGTTTTAACGGCATGCATGTGGGTGATGTGGCTGGTGTGTGCGCCTGCGCTGGGGCAGAGGGGGGCGGGGAATGTCTCGGGAAAGGTGGTCTCGGCGCAGAGTGGACAAGGGTTACGGAAGGTCACGGTCCGGTTAAAGACGGAGGAGTACGAGGCGACGACGGACGCGGCGGGAGCGTTTCGAATCGAGGGAGTGCCGGCGGGCGAATACACCGTTACGGTGACGCGCACGGGATATTTTGTGGCCAGCACGGCAGAGAGCGCGATGCAGGTAACAGTGGAAGCGGGATTGGAAGTTGCGGGCACGTTGTACAAGATGGACGCGGCGGGGATCGTGACGGGGAAGATTACCGAGGCGGACGGGGACCCCGTGGTGGGAGTGAGCGTGACGGTGCTGCGTCGAGGTGAAGAGGGTGCTTCAGAGGAGAGCCGGGGAGAAAAAGAGGTTGGACGGGGAGCGACGAATGATCTGGGCGAATTTCGTGTGGCCAATGTGCCGGCGGGGATGTACGCGATAATGGCGGAGCCCGCGAGCGGACAGGGCCCGACTGCGAATGCAGGGGACAAAACGCGCGGAAGCAAACGAGCAGCATACGTGATTACGTACTATCCGGGAGTGCCGGAGGAGAAGCAGGCGGGGCCGGTACTGGTGAAGGCGGGAGAAACGGCGGCGGTGAATTTCGGGTTGCTGACGAAGGAAACGTACCGGGTGAGTGGAACGGTCTTGGGCGGAGCGAGTGCGGCGGTCTCGGGGATCGTGTTGACCTCGAGCAGCGGGTCGACGTTATCGGCAGCGCTGGACGGCGCGGGCCAATTCGAGTTTCCGAGCGTGGAGCCAGGAAGGTACGAAGCTCGGTTGTTGTTGAAGAGCGTCGGCGCGGCGGGCGGGAAGCCGAAATATCAGAATGTGCGGACGCCCATCGAAGTCAGCAACGAGGACATGGTGGATCTGCAGTTGCAGCCGGAGACGCGTGGTACGGTAAGCGGAACATTTCGGAGGGAGAACGAAGGGAACGTGGATTGGTCGTTGATGGCGGTGACGTTGGTGCCCATGACCGCGGTGGCGACGGCGGAGGCGGGGGCGGGGGCGGATACGGTGGTGACGGTGGAGGTTCCGAACCCGACAGCGCTGAACGAGGACGGCACGTTCGAAGTGAAAGACGTGGCGGCGGGGAGCTATTGGATAGAGATGGAGGCGAAGTCGGATTTGTTTCGCGACGATTATGTGAAGTCCGTGATGGAGGACGGGCGGGAGACGGTGGAAACGGGATTTGCGGTGAATGGAGGGGCGACGCTCGATGTGGTGATGAGCGGAAGAGGCGCGGTGATTGAGGGGACGGTGGTGGACGAAAAGGGATATCCGGTGGTGGATGCGTACGTGGTGACGGTGCCGAGTGGCGGGAAAGAGTCGAGGCCGGGAGCGTACCAGCGAGTGCAGACGAAAGCGAAGGGCGTGTTTGAATTGCACGGACTAAACCCGGGAGAGTATGTGGTGGTGGCGGTGGGGATGAATCCGGGGGATGTGAGAGGGGCGGAGTTTTTGCAGAAGGCGGGAGAGAAGGGCGTGAAGGTGCGTGTGGAGGAAGGGGAGAGGAAGAGTGTGGAATTGGTGGTGGAACGCCGGTGATGGGTGACTCGTGATGAATGAAGCGGACCTCTTAACGGGAAAAATCGTTTCGCATTACCGAATTGCGGAGCGGCTGGGCGGCGGCGGAATGGGAGTGGTGTATCGGGCCGAAGATACGCGGCTGGAACGTGCGGTGGCATTGAAGTTTTTGCCGGAAGAGCTGGCCGATGACGCACAGGCGCTGGAACGCTTCAAGCGGGAAGCGAAGGCGGCGTCGGGGCTGAATCATCCGAACATTTGCACGGTCTACGACATTGGCGAGGAGGGCGGACGCGCGTTCATCGCGATGGAATGCTTGGAAGGGCAGACGCTGCGGGAGCGCATCGCGCAAGGGACGGTGCCGCTGGACCAGTTAGTGCAGTGGGGCATTGAAATCGCGGATGCGTTGGACGCGGCACATGCGAAGGGCATCGTGCACCGGGACATCAAGCCTGCCAATATTTTCCTGACGAAACGCGGCCACGCAAAGATGCTGGATTTTGGACTGGCGAAGCAGTGGGCGGGAATGGCGGGGATGGGTGTGTCGTCGATGCCTACGGCGACGACCGAAGCCTTGTTGACGAGCCCGGGCGTGGCACTGGGAACGATGGCGTACATGTCGCCGGAGCAGGCGCGCGGAGAAGAGTTGGATGCGCGGAGCGATCTGTTTTCGTTCGGGCTGGTGATGTACGAGATGGGCACGGGGCGGCCGGCGTTTCGCGGGCAGACAACGGCGCTGCTGCACGACGCGATTCTGAATCGCGCGCCGAAACCGATGCATGAAATTATCCCGGAATTGCCGGCGGCATTAAACCGGATCGTGGAGAAGGCCTTGGAGAAGGACCGCAAGCTGCGATATCAGAGCGCGGCGGAAATGCGCGCGGATTTGCAGCGATTGCGGCGGGACACGGAGTCGGGCAGAACGACACCGATCACGGCGGTGGGACAAACGCGGAAGAGATGGGGAATTGCGGCCGGAGTGATGGCGGCATTGGGCGGGATTGCCGCACTGGTGTACTGGCAGCAGAAAGAGATTGCGCCGAAGAACAGCGGGCAGTGGGAACAGTTGACGTTTTTTACCGACTCGGCGGTGTATCCGGAACTTTCGCCGGATGGGCGGATGCTGACGTTCATCCGGGGGAGTGGCACCCTTTTTGGGGCGGGAAATGTGTATGTGAAGTTGTTGCCGTCGGGCGAGCCGGTACCGCTGACGAAGGATGAGCGCGTGAAGATGTCGCCGATATTTTCTCCGGACGGCTCGCAGATCGCGTACAGCGTGGTGGGGCCGTGGGACGTGTGGGAAGTACCGGTAATGGGAGGAGAGCCGCGGTTGATGCTGAGGAACGCATCGTCGATGACCTGGATTGAAAAAGGGAAGCGGCTGATGTTTTCGGAGATCAAAAGCGGACTGCACATGGGGGTGGTGACGACGAATGAGGCGCGCGGCCAGCAGCGCGAAGTGTATTTGCCGGAAGAGGAGCGCGGGATGGCGCACCACTCATATTTGTCCCCGGACGGCAGGTGGATGCTGGTAGTGCAGATGAACGGGCAAGGAAAGATGACACCGTGCCAGGTGGTGGCGTTGAGGGGGAAGGAATCGCCGCGGAGCGTGGGGCCCGAGGACGCCGAGTGCACGACGGGCGCGTGGTCGGCGGACGGAAAATGGATGTACATGAGCACGAACAAGGGAGGGCGATATCACATCTGGAGGGAACGGTTCCCGAAGGGCGCGCCGGAGCAGGTGACGAGCGGGCCGACGGAGGAAGAAGGCATCGCGATGGAGAAGGATGGAAGCGCGTTCCTGACATCGGTGGGAACGACGGACATGTCGGTATGGATCCACGAGGGAAAAGAGGACCGGCAAGTATCGTCGGAAGGAACGACGGGATTCGCGACGTTTACGGCTGATGGAAAGACGCTGTTTTATCTAAAGAGAGTGGAAGGAAGCAACCAAGCGGAATTGTGGAGCATGGACCTGGCGAGCGGGAAGAGCGACCGGGTGCTTCCAGGGTATACCGTGGAAAGCGGCGGCGACAACCGCAACTATAGCGTGAGCGCGGATGGGAAACGGGTGGTATTCGCGAAGAAGGACGAAAAGGGCGTGTTGCATTTGTGGACCGCGGGCACAGACCACCGCAGCGCACCGGTGGAGTTGCCTGCAACGATAAACGAAGATTCGCCGCAACTCTTGCCGGATGGCAAGGTGGTATACCGCGCCACGGAGGGCGGGAAGAATTATTTGAACGTACAGAATGCCGATGGAACGGGAAAACGAAGGTTAAGCGACCAGACGATCCTGGAATTGAACTCGGTGTCCACGGACGGGCGCTGGGTCGCAATGACGGAGAAAGATTCGCAACATCCGGAGCACCCCTATCGCACCGTGGCATACCCGTTTGCGGGAGGCGAGCCGGTGGTGATCTGCCAGACCATCTGCGTGGCAAGGTTTAGCCAAGATGGAAAGTACCTGGAACTCGAGGTGCTTGAACTGCGGCAATATACCATCTTGCCGCTGGGGAAAGAGACGGGCTTACCGGAGATACCGAAGGGCGGGTTTTCGGCGCAAACGGGAGCAAACGAGTTGGCAAAAGGAGTGATGGTGAAAACGCCCATGGATTCGGTGGTAAGCCCGGAGAAGTATTCGTATGCCAAGGTGAATATACGGCGGAACATATTTCGGGTGCCGATTGGGTAGAGCGGAGTCGAAGAGTGGAAGCCGGTAAGCGCCTGAGGATGGTTAAGCCGGCCAAGGAAGCGTAGTGGCGAATTGGTCCTCCCGAGCGATGTTGGTAACGCAGCTTATGCCGCGCTGTCCGTCGCTGGGCGCCGGTTAGATTTTGACTTCGCTGATTTGGATGGTGGGCTGGATGTTCGTGTAATTGGGAACGTCGGCGACAATTTGTGCCGTGTGGGGGCCAAACGCCGATTGAAAGGCATCCACGGTTTCGAAATAGAGATGACCCATGGCAAGAAAGGGTGCGGGTGAGCCGGGCGCGCCACCTGCGACACCGTGGTCGACTGCGACGTCAAGCAGAGTTGGGCCGCAGAACTGGCGGACCATGGGGATGTGCTTGGTGCAATAGTAGTTGATGTCGAAATGCTTGCCCGGTTGGTTACTGTTGAAGACGCTGACTTTGATCATGAGACCCTCCGTTCGGGGACCATACCCCGGAAACAACGTTGAAGAACTGAAATTGACAATCGTTGGGTGTCGGTGGGCGTCCAGTTGTTAGTTGGGGACGGCGGTGGAGGTGGCGATGTTGAAGTGGGCGGCTTGGCCGGGGGGAGCGGCGTGGCCGGGGAAGGCGATGGGCTGGCCGGAGCCGATCCACAGGTCGACGGGCCCAGCGGGAACGCGGCGATTGCCTTGGGCGTCAACTACGGAGAGTTCGCGGGGAGTGAGGGTGAAGGCGACAGTTTGCGAAGCATGGGCGTCGAGGTGGATGCGTTGGAAGCCGGCGAGTGCGCGGATGGGAGCGCCTTCGACGTTGGGATGAGAGACGTAGAGTTCGACGACTTCGTCTCCGGGGATCGCGGAGGTGTTGGCGACGCGGCTGGAGACGATAACCGCGGAGTCGCGCGGGGATCTTGCGGCCGAATCGTTTGAAGAACCCGGAGTCTTCGGGGACTGCCGCCCAGGTTTTGCTGAATTCAAATCGTCGAAGCCGAAGCTCCGACCTCCTAGAGAAAGATCAAAACTCCCGTCCTCAAAACCACTGGGCGCACCCGCCAGGTACGCGCCCGAATCCTGATCCTGAAGAATTCCCCGCTCCGGAGACGCGACCGCGGCGCTCAAGACACGCTCCGCGGGGTGCGTTTCGGATGACGAGGTCTCATTTGCCGGTGTAACCGTGGGTTCGGAGTAGGAGAAGGAGGAATAGGAGAGGCCGAAGCCGAAAGGGAAGAGCGGGGGCTCGTGGAGGTAGCGGTAAGTGCGGTTGAACATGGAGTAGTCGGTGAACGGTGGAAGCTGGGCGATGGAGGAATAGAAGGTGACGGGGAGGCGGCCGGAGGGATTGTAGGCGCCGGAGAGGACGTCGGCGAGCGCGGTGCCGCCTTCTTCGCCCGGATACCAGGCTTCGAGAATCGCGGCAGCGTGATCGTTGGCCCAATTGACGGCGAGAGCGCTGCCACTGGTGAGTACGACGATGAGCGGTTTACCGGTGGTGGCAAGAGCTTGGAGGAGCTGCTGCTGCGTGGTGGGGAGACTGATGTCGGTGCGATCGCCGCCGAAGAAGCCGGGATCGCTATTTTCACGCTCCTCACCTTCGAGGTCGGCAGTGATGCCGACGACGGCGACGACAACGTCGGCTTTGCGAGCGAGGGCAGTGGCTTCCTGAACAAGGTTCGGAGGAAGCCAGAGGAGCCGAGCGAAGGACTCGCGGAAGCTGCGGAAATATTCGAGGCGTACGGGATACGCATGACCGGCCTGAAGGTGAAGAAGAACGGTGAAGGTGCGCTCCCCGCGGTGATGGTATTGGACCCAATCGTCGATGATCTGCTTGTTGTCGAAGTAGAGGCGGTAGCCGCCGTCGGTGATTGCCCCGATGCGGTAGTCGCCATCGACTGGAGGAACAAGTTCACCGGTCCAGCGGACGGAGAAGTTATCAGGAGGGATGCCGGGGCCGGGAGAGACGTTGTAGGAGGAAAAGTTGATGGAAGGATCGACGCGGGTGAGAGAGGGGGAGCCGGAAAGAGCGGGATTCGCGAAGAACTCAGCGTTCACGCCGGGTTTGGAGTTGGGGCCGCCAGTGCGGAAATATTCAGGGGGAACCGTCAGAGAGCGAGACTCCGTGATGGGCGCGCCGGTGGCGAAGGAGACGGCGGCGTTGGAGAAGTGTGCTTTGATGCCGTCGAGGAAGGTGGTGTAGGCGGAAGGAGTGCCGTTGTAATTGCCGAGAAGGACGTCGAGGGAATCGGCCGTGGGGCCGACGACGGCGATGGATTTGATGTTGGATTTGAGCGGGAGAGTGTTGTGATCGTTTTTGAGAAGGACGATGGATTCGTGCGCGGCCTGGAGAGAGAGCTTACGATTTTCGGCGGTGTCGACGTCGGCGAGGGTGAGTTTG
>Ga0306921_10004862_pt1 | contig 13887 bp, 13 predicted proteins | sample sta12Cox44000080_FD_203760 | JGI IMG/M metagenome (GOLD analysis project Ga0306921, IMG submission 203760) | Lab enrichment of tropical soil microbial communities from Luquillo Experimental Forest, Puerto Rico - statoxic.12C.oxic.44.000.080 (v2)... | ecosystem: Environmental > Terrestrial >... | reverse complement strand
GAAAATGCCGCCGTCCGGTGTTGTTGAAGCGGGGACTGAGCAGCAGCATCAAGGAACTGCTGATGAGCGCGGAATATATTACGGCGCATGGAAACCCGGAGGTGATTTTGTGTGAGCGGGGAATCCGAACGTTTGAAACCGCTACGCGCAACACGTGCGACATCTCGGCGATTCCGGTGCTGAACGAGTTGACGCACCTGCCGGTGATTCTGGACCCGAGCCACGCCACCGGGAAGCGCAGTCTGGTGCCCGCAGTGGCCCGTGCCGGTGTAGCAATTGGGGCCGATGGATTGATTGTCGAGGCGCATCCGGCGCCGGAAAAAGCGATTAGTGACGGAGCACAGTCGCTGGAGTTGGGGCAATTCGCGAAGATGATGGAGGAGTTGCGGCCGTATATCGAGTTGTGGAAGGCTTCGCGCCGCAGGGAGCTTGCGGCTGCCGCACATTGACGAGCAGGAGCGACCGGCTCAAAAAGAGCTTTAGGAAAGCGCGGAGGGTTCCCTCGCCCCGGCTGCTCGTAGCAGATAGGCTCGGGATGAAGGGACGTCAGTGCTTTAGGATGCACAGCGGCAAGTTCAGCTAAGGTTGATGCTGGTAGATCATTTTGCCGGCGCGGAGGGTGTAAGCGACCTTAGCGAAGTTGCGCACATCGGAGGCAGGGTCGCCGTCGAGGACGACGAGATCGGCGTCGAAGCCTTTTTCCACCCGGCCCTTGCTCAAAGCCTTAAAGTACGCAGCAGGATTTGTCGTGAGGGAAGCCAGGATTTCATTGACGGAAAGAGCGCGGCGCATCAACTCAAATTCAAGTGCGGTGTCGTAGTTCGGTGTAAAGCCAACGTCGGTCCCGAAGAGGATGGCGCCGCCATTCGCAAAAAAAGTCTTGAGTTGCTGAACGCCGGAAGCAACCAGGCCGCTCGCGACGGCCGGGTCTTGCACGACGGTGGTCCAGAGAGTGAGGGTAGGAATCAGCGCGGTGTGCTGGGTCTTGAAGCGAGCGAGTTCATCTGCGGTGAAGTCTGGTTCAGTTGGAACCGTGTGGGCGAGGATGTCGACACCACCCGCCAGAGCGTTGTCGACGCCGGTGCGGTTTTGGGGATGAGTGAAGACCGGCTTGTTCACGCCATGAGCCACGTTGACGGCACTTTTACGATCGAAGTATCCATATTGATGACCGGCTTGTTGCCCATGTACGACCCAGTGAATAACTTGATGCCGTCCAGTCCCATGCGCAGGTAGTTCTGAGTGAGCTGCGCGGCTTCGTCTGGCGACGCGACCTCGGGCAGCTGCATTTCCGGGGGCAAGTAGACGGGGTGCCCGCCCTTTGGAAACTCATTTCCTGCGAGAAAAATTCTTGGGCCGGGGATTTCGCCAGATTCCACGCGGCGGCGAAGCGCGAGCGAGTTGTCTGGGTCGGAACCCAGGTCCCAGACAGTCGTGAAGCCCCATCGGGTGAGCATTTCCTGCATGTGTTTCGCAAGCCTGGTGGCTGGAGCGTTTGCGGCATCGGGCCAGGTATTGTCCGCGAAATGGACGTGGCTATTCCAGAACCCGGCGACGATGACCTTTCCCGTGCAGTCGATGACGCGGACCGAGGCAGGGGTACTTCACGGCAGCGCGTGAGCCGACGGCCGTAATCTTGCCGCCAGAGGTGAGCACGACCGCGTCTGGAATAGAGGGCCCCGTCGGCGAAGGGTATACGGTGGCACCAACAAGGGCGCAATCATCACCGATGGCAGCGGAGTGGAGGGCAAGCAGAAGAATGAGGAGCAAGGAGGAGAAAGCAATGAGGGTTCTTGGGTTCATGCGGGCAACTCCTCCCTGGTATACGCAAAAACGAGGCAAACGATAGCAGGTCGCCTTTCCTTGAACGCATCAGGGGGGTGGTCGCGGGAGCGTTAGCAATCGCAGCCGACAGATTGCGCTATTGACAATTGGCGGGCGGCACGATCTGGAAGCTTGTAAGCGGGTGCAGTTCCCAAAGACTTTTGGAGGACATACCGCGTTTGCCGCGCAACTCAGGCGCGTTTTTGCCGACGTGCGCGTCGTCATAGAAAAGCGCGCCGGTGACTTGCACGCAGACGGCGTGAATCATTACGGAACCGGCATGAGCCGGCTCTTTGGTTCCGTGCATGATCTTGGCCTGAATGTAGCTGCGGATGGTCGAGACTCGCTGTTTGAGGTCAGGGTCGTTCACAAAGTCCTGCCTCGGGGCTTCGACAATGATGCAATTGTCCGCAGGGGTTGGTTTGTTCGTGGTGGTTCGAGACTCGGGACTGATCTGGATGTGATAGTCGCAATCGTCACTTTCAAGCGCCACGAGGTAGAGCCAGCCGGTCGTGGTTATAAGGTCTCCTTCCTTCTCGCCAAGGGAATTCGAGAACGAGGGGATGCGGGCGTCTGCGTAGCGGGCGTCATTGTGCTTTATGCGGGGTGGCAGCTCGAGAGCAAGCAGGTCGCTAAGCTTTATGGCCTTCGCCTGGTTCGCTGTCACGGGCGCGGCGAGGCTGGTTTTGACGGGCCACCGTTCCTTCCCCGGACCACTACAGGTCTGGGCGGTTGTCTGAGGAGCGAGGGAAAACAAGGTGATCAGAGCAAACAGAAAGCCTGCGCAAGTCGAACGTTTGGGCGGGGTAACAGCACAGTTAGGCTCCTTCAGGTTCACCAGCGCGATCGCGCGGGCCGATCTTGTTTTTTGACTTACGACCCGGAGGCAGAGGGCTGGGAACATACCATTGTCAGCCGTCCATCAAAAGCCCACTCTGTCAGCCGCAGGACGGGAAGTTAGCATGCCAATTCGGCCAGGGACCACGCGGGGGAACGAGCCTGCACATCGGACCAGTAGGCCTGCGTCCCGCGATGGAATAGCCTATTCGAGTCGGGAACGTGTCTCTATAGAGGAAAAAAGGAGAGAGCCGGGTGTACTGCGAGAATTGCGGATTGCAGATATTTCCCGAGAAGCAGTGTTGCACACGGTGCGGCAAAGCGCCGACGCAGCTATTCGTGCAGTTATTTGCGCTTGCCCTGCTGCTGGTGACGATCGTCGGAAACTCGGTGGCTGGCTGGTACCTCCTGCCCAGACTAGCGGCAACGCATCCGTCGCATTTCCTGTTCCGGGCATGGCTGTGGCTGGACCTGGAGAGCGCGCAGTATGGGTGGATGCCGTTAGCCGCAGCTTTACTCGCCTGGGAGTATCTCGTCTGGCGGAAGATCCGCAAAAAGAAGCAGACCCTTCCGAAGATCAAAAGCTGGCTCAGTCGTAAGGTCCTGACCTTCGTGCTGGCGGCTGGGTTTGCGCCAATCCTTCCCTGGTGGATACCGGTGGGGAAGCCGTCAGATAAGACGCTGGCGGCCCTGGCACGCTATCCGGGCCTGCCGTGCGTGGTATCGTGGAGCGCGATCCTGTTCGTTGCCATCGTGCTGTGTCTGAGGCCAGAGACGCGAGATCTGTTGCTCGGCCGTGGGAAAGCGCTATCGGCGCTAAGCCTTTGTGCGTTGGCGATCTTTCTTACATTGACACTGTGGAGCTGGTCGCTGACGTAAGGGCAGAAGCCGGTAAGAGAAATCGGACCTAAGAAGGGGGGCGTACCCGCGAGCCAGTGGCTTCAGAATGGATTCGTCCCCACCGACTATTATCTATCTTATAATTACTTGATTAATAAACTAAAGAAGCAGAGCGACCACTTGATTGTTGTTCTTTTGTGGCGGAGTTCGCTGCTCAACGGGAACGCAAGAAGCGAGTGTGACGCCTGGTGTTGGCGCAAAGCGGGGGGAGCCGGTGGAAGGCGGCGGGTCGTCGCGAGAGAGTGGTGTAGTGGCTTGACCAGCAGATTTAACAGAAAAGTCCCACGAAATTCATGTTTCCGCAGAGATGGAAACGATAGCCTGCGTTTTCCTGGAGAGGATGACCCCCATGATGAATCCAACAGAAATTGCTGAGATCCCAACGAGCGCAGTCGGCGTACCGAGTGAGCACCAAATCGCGATTCGCGCGCATGAGCTGTACCTCGAACGCGGCGCCGAACAGGGCCATGATCTGGATGATTGGCTGCGCGCTGAACAAGAGCTAAAAGCGCGGCAAAACGCGAATTCTTAAGCTCTTACCTGTAGCGCACGCAGTGCCGGCGACCCCTGCGGCTCGATTCCGCGCCCGTTGAGCAATTCGAAGGGAAGATTGGAGGGGGCTAATTTGCCAGCGGCTGCAATTTTGCAAACTCTGCTTTTGCTTGGTGGAGGATCGGGATGTCAGGGTCGGCGTCTTTCCACAACGTGAGGAATTCTTGATACGCAGTCCTAGCCTTGTCGACCTCGGAGGTGAGCAAATACGAACGACCTAGCTGAAGTTGCGCCAGCGCTCCCAGCGGGCAATTCACGGCGGCGGTACGGTATGTAGCGTACTTTTGAAACTCAGCCGCGGCTTCTCCGCCTTTACCTTCGCGAAGGTATGCCTCTCCACGAACAAAAGCTGGATAAAGGAAAATTCCAGTTTGCAGTGTGGGATCCGGATAAGCGAGCTCATAGGGAGCAGTAATTCGCAGGACCTCAATGGCCTGAGCTTCATCGCGTTGAAGGGCCAGAGAAGCCCGAGCCGTAGGCACCCAATACCTATTAATTGCCGTGTTCAGCGGAAAGCGTGCCGCCAGATCGTCAAGTAAACTTTGAGAGCGAGCCATCTCCCCGCTGCGCGCCAATATCAGCGCCTGGAGCAGATGCACATCCCGACTTTGACTCATGCCGAGCGCGGCCGCCACCTGCTTCCGTGCTTCCTCCACATTTCCAAACTCTGCTTCCCGAAGTGCGGAATTAAGCTGCCATAGGGCCGCCGCCTCTCTCCGGTTATCCCGCAGCGCCGATTCTACCGCGCGCCGGGATATTTCCCGAGCCTTGGTGCTCCGGCCATAGAACGCTTCCGTGTCCGACGCGTTCGATAGAAGAACATCTTCAGCGCCCACTTTACCTCTGGCGGAATTGACCAATTCCTGCAAGGCACTCGCTTCTCGAGCGACGAAGGCCAGACCATAGCAATCGGAGATCAGCCAGGCGTTTTCGAGATTGTGAGTTTGTGCCTGCTGACAGGTGGTCTTGGCTTCATCGAGGCGATTGAGTCCCCGGAACGCGAAGACCAGGTTGCCGTAATATATAGCAACAGTCGGGTCCAGCCGGAGCGCCTCTTTCGACTCCTGCGCAGATCGCTCCCACTGGCCCAGGATCGCTAGCAGATAGCCTAAGTCTCCGTGAGCAGACACCTCCCGGGGATATTCCTTCGAGTAGACCTCGTAGGTCTGGATGGCCTTGTCGATGTCGCCGGTTACCAGCTGATCGTGCTGCGCGGAAATAACATATCTCTCTCTCGCTTACTGAGTCGCGAAGCTCGTACGCTTTTTGACTATACTGACGGGCTACCTCCAGTTCTCCAATATCGTAATGGGTGAGGGCAAGCTTCCAATAAGCCGAGGCAAACTTCGGGTCCAGTTCGACGGCGCGCTGAAGGAAGGGAACGGCGGCCGCGTCACCTTCCAGGTCATACTTTTTATCGGCCAAGGAATAGGCTCTCAACGCATCGAGCGACGAGGTCGTCACCCGGTCCATCGGAACATCGTATTTCTGTACAGAGGCAAGGGATTCCCCGAGCTTCTTGCGGAGTTTCGTGCCTGCCGCGCCTAACGCGGCAAGCACCTGCTCCTTGCCACTGGCTGTTTCTTGTTCCTGGGCCAACGGGTCGCCGGTGCGGCAATTCACGGCCTTAAGGCCCAACACGTACTGTGCGCCCAGACTTGAAATGGAGCCTTCAATCGTCGCGGTGCTACCGGTGCGTTGGCATACTTCCCGAGCCAAATCCTGCACCAGTGGAGCATCCTTGGGCCGGGCCATCAGCACCAGCGTTTGCGCGATGCGTTGATCGGAAAGCAAACTGAGAAATGGCGACTGTTGAAGCTGAGCTGCAAGTCCTTGCCGCAGGGTTCCATCAAAGACAGCATCGCCAGTGCTGTTCCCAAAATCAGCGACGACAACTGTATCCTTGTCGGTCAGTTTCGCGGCGTGATCAGTGCGGTAACGCAGAACGCCGACGATCGCAGCCGCGAGAATTAGAAAAGCGACGGGAATTCCCAACTTCCAGGCGTACTTTTTCGCTCCGCGAGAAGCCTTTCGCACCGCCGGTATACCCTGCAAACCCTCGGAGCTGACCGCTGCTCTCTGGCGACTTTTCGCGGCGGGATCAAGTGATTCGGCGCCCACGTTATTCCTGTGAACCAGCAAATCCGCGCGCAGATCTGCAACGGTCTGGTAACGCAGATGGCGATTTTTCTGCAAGGCCTTGCTGACGACACGTTCGAGTTCCCGCCCGCCGTAAGCGACAAGCTGATGCAAAGGCTCAGGGTCCCGGTTCAGGATTTGCTCCTTGACTACACCTGTCGTAGTTCCGTGGAAGGCCGGCTGGCCAGTCGCTGTCTCGTACAAAACAATGCCAAAAGAGAAGATGTCGGTACGAGCATCGAGAGGTTCGCCGCGCACTTGCTCCGGCGACATGTAAGCGGCTGTCCCGATCACGATCCCGGTACGGGTCAGCTGGATTTCGGCTGGGCCCGCGGTTGCATCCTCTCCCGTTCGCGTGACTTCGCTGGCAGACTTGGTGCTCAATTTGGCCAGGCCAAAATCGAGGATTTTCACGTGTCCGTGTTTGGTAACGAAAATGTTCGCAGGCTTGATGTCGCGGTGGACAATGCCGAGCTGGTGCGCTGCATCGAGGCCGTCGGCAATTTGGATGCCTAGTTCGAGAACCCGGCCCAGTGGGAGCGGTGTGCCGGCAATGAGATCCTTAAGCATCTTTCCGTCGAGAAACTCCATGGCGATGAAGGCGTGTTCGTCCTGCTCGCCGATGTCGTGGATGGTGCAGATGTTGGGATGATTGAGGGCCGAGGCAGCACGCGCTTCCCGGCGGAAACGCTCGAGTGCTTGGAGATCGCGGGAAAGCTCTTCGGGCAGGAACTTAAGCGCAACGAAGCGCCCGAGGCGGGTGTCCTCGGCCTTGTACATCACACCCATACCCCCACCGCCGAGCCTCTCAAGAACACGATAATGGGAGACAACGCGGCCTGTAATCGAGTCCGTGGCGCGCATGGTCGTGCCCTTGCACACGATAGCAAGCCTTAGTTAACCCGAGAAGAATGGAAATGGACCTGTCAATAGCGTCAGGTCTAGTCGTGAACGGGCTCGGCGAACCTAGAAACTGGTGCGGGCGTTGACGGGAAGACGGCGAACGGTCGAGCAGAAGGGCGAAGCCCGGACGTAAATCCGGGCTTCGTCTGGTTCAGGGTTCCGAAGACGACGTTAGGGACGAACCGCCATCTCCGGTGGTGGGGTTAGCAGCAGATTAGGGGGTGGGACTCACGAGGATTGTTACGAGGAACCGGTCAGGGCCGTGCGTGGCCAAAGCGCGCCTAGGTGAATTGCGCAGAAAAGCGTGATGAGCGGTCGGCTGAAGCTGAAGATTGGTCAACAAACAGCGGGAATCGGAAGTCGTCATGCCAATGTGGTTTTGTCTTGGGGCTGACGGACGGCTTGAGAAGGGGTTGCTTGGCGAGGGCATTACGATTACTTTTCCCATCTCTTCCTCCCGAACCAATCGAGCCGCCAGGGCGGAAATTCCGCCGGCATACTGGTTTCGATAGGGCGCACTCTGACGCAAGCAGCGAAAAAGAACAATGCACGGAAGGTGAAAAAAAGGTGGACCGCAGGTGAACCGCGGGCCCCGCGTAATATATTGAATAGAAGGGTGTTATGACCGAAGTGTGGGCGGCCGGAGCTTTGCTTGCCGCCTCGGAGGACACCTCGCGGTTGGCCCGCGCTACCGGCTGGAGTAATATTTTTGCGGTTCTGGGGCGGGCATGACCTCAACAACGCGCGAAGGAATCAGACACAAGTTTGGTGCGTTCGTGGTCGACGTGCGCGCGAGCGAACTGCTGAAGGGCGGGAAAAAGATCAAGGTACAGCTGCAACCGATGCAAGTGCTCGCAGCGTTGCTCGAACGGCCAGGCGAAATCGTAACGCGAGAGGAACTACGTAAACGAATCTGGCCCGAAGATACGTTTGTGGACTTCGAGCACAGCCTGAATACCGCGATCAAGAAGCTGCGCCAGGCACTTGGCGACCGGGCCAGCAAATCAAAGTACATCGAAACGCTGCCGCGGCGAGGTTACCGGTTTCTTGCGCAAGTGGAGGCCAGCGAGAGCAAAACAGGCATGAGACCGGCAGTCTCGAGCCGCTTGGAAGGCCGAGTGTTCGAGCTGCTAGCCGAAGAAGGGACAGAATGCGTCGTGGCGCCAGCGGATGAAAAAGCATTCGAAGAATGGGAGCGGCTGACGCGCCTGAAAGACGACGTGGGCGTATCAATGATGATCGGGGAAAAGAGACTCCTGCTGCTCGAGGCGGGCAATCAGGTGCGCCTGCTGGCGGAAAAAAATCCAGGCCTGTGCGAAGTCCGAATGCTCGAAGGCGAGCATTACGGAAAGACGGCGCTGGTTCCCAAGAAAGCGTTGCGCGCCAATCCAAAGCAAGCCAAGTGAGGCCGCAGGGGCGAAGGTCGGCCTATTTCTTGGAAGTTTGGGCTGACGTGGCCTTCTCGGTCGCGGCGAGCTTCAGAATGAGCACCTGGCCGTTGGAGTGGAACGAACCACCGGTCGCGGTCTTGGCTTCCTGCAGGGGATCCGCCGGCAGGAAGTGACTGACCTCGAAGACGAGGCCCGTGCTGCAAAGGGTTTTTTCGACGTAGTCACGCTCGAGGTCGATATCAGGATCGATCTTGTGGGTCACGCTGTTGTTGCGCTGGTCCTTTTCGAAGCCGATATCGTGGGTGGCCGCGCCGACCCAGAGCACTTGGCCGTTTGCGGTGAACGGAGCCTTCCAGACCCGCAGGTGGTTGCGGGACGCGACGACCTTGATGGGTTCGGCGTGGGCCCAGCCGTAATCCTGCGGCCGACCGAACAAGTACAGCTGGCTCATGGGCATCGTTAGATAAGATTCCTTCGAAAAGCTGGCAATGGCGCCTTCGACGATGGTCGATTTGACGTTGGAATCGACTTTGACCCAGCCGGCTGTTGTGAACACCTTCTTCATGGCGTCCTCGTCGCCAACAATGAGGAAGTTCACCATGTCACCGGGATTCCCGTCTTTGTCGCCAATGCGGCGCGGGATTTTGGCGAAGAGGGAATTGTCTATGCCCGGGATCGAGGCAACCTGGCGAAGGGTTACGACATTCGCGTTGCTGTCGGCCGCGTAGACTTCAACCTTCACCGTGTACGAGCCGTCGCCGGTGTCGGATGTGGCCTGATTGATTCCGATGGAAAGTTTTCCAGCGATGGGCGCAACCACTTCCTTGTGAGCGCCGAGCAAGAACGGCTGTGCGATATCGGGGTCGCCAATCTTTCCAATCACGGCCCCGCGCCCCGCGTCATTAAAAGGAAGGATGCGAATCAAGTCCTTGAAATTCCGCGTGAGGCCCTCGGGCCCGGTATCGGACTTGGCGTCGGCGTAGTGGAGTTTCCCCTCGGCGGTAACCACGATCTGTTGGCCGGGCTCGAGGGTGATGCCGGTATCGGTCCAAACCTTTGCGCCTTGCAGTGTGAAATCCTTGGAGACAATTTTTTTGCTGGAAGGAGCGGATTGCGAGGCCTTCGCGGCGGTGCCGGATGATTGAGCAGAAGCGCGAGCTGGCGCAAGCGGAAGAATCAGGAAAACCAGGAAAAAGACGGCGGGAAAGAGTTTCTGAAGGGAAGTCATACGTTCGAGTCCTTGCTGGGCGGCAGTCCTAATTGGTAGCAAAAGGCGAGAACCGAGGCAAGCCCGCGGGTGGCGGAGAAAGGGCGAACGCAGGACAACGCTTGGGGCGGCCGGCCTCATCCACTCTAGGATGCAAATCCGTGGCTCTGGGAAGCGCCTTTGGGCGGACGATTCCTTGACTCATCTGCAATGCGACGGTACATTGACAGAAGGCCTCGGCAGTGTGATTCGTCAATGTCCGTATCCGCGAGCGATACCGCCATCCACGCCTCATAAGCCGGCCGGGACGTGCGGACTTTTTTGCAGGGAAGTACCGCACCGCGCAACAACAAAATGACCTGGAAAAGTAGCTGGAAAATAGCTGTGATTTTGCTTGCGCTGGCGGTGCACGCCGACAGTACCGTAGCGCAAAAGGTGCCGCCGCGCCCGCGTCCACAGGCCGCTCCGTCAACGAACGCCACAATCGACGGCAGCGAAGCAATGTTCACGACGATGTGCGCGCTGTATGCTTCGGGTTTTGAAGGCGACGTAAGCGCGGACAATTGGACGGCGTTTCGCGCGCGGATCCGCGAGGCGACGCGGAAGCAACAGGGTCCGGCGGTGGACGCTGCGCGAGAGTTTATGAAGGGGCACCAGTTCCGCGATCCGGCGGCAATGCTCTCGCGGTTTGTGTGGTTTGGCTTGGTCTCGGGCCCGGCGCCGAAATTCCAGCCGGTGATGCGGCGCGATGAACTACCGCCGGAAGTTCTTGACCTGGAAGGCTTCAGCGAAATTCTTTCGAACTACTACACGGAGCAGAGGATCGGAGCACTGTGGAACGAAGTTCAGCCGGTATACATGCGGGAGATCGAACGGCTGCACGAGCCGGTGTCACAAGTGCTATTCGTGGCCACCACCTACTTGCGGGAAGTACCCGACCTGGCAGAGCCGAGAACGTTCAGCATCATCGTGGAGCCACTGGTCGGGCGCATCACGAACGTGCGGAATTTCGGAGACCACTATACGATTGTGCTGAGCGGAAGCGATGAAATACCGCTGGATGTAGTGAGACACGCTTATTTGCATTTCCTGCTGGACCCGCTGCCCCTCCGGTATTCGCATGTTGTGGTGGTGAAGCGGCCGCTATTCGAAGTGGCGGCCAAGGCACCGAAACTCGCACCGGATCTGAAGGACGACTTTTTCTCCTGGTTCGCCGAATGCACGGTGAGGGCGGTCGAGTTAAAGCTGAAGCGAATGTCACCGAGCGAGCGCGAATCGGCGCTGAAGATAAACGATGCCGACGGTTACGTGCTGGTACGTCCGGTCTTCAATGGGCTCGCGGGGTTTGCGAATGCGGATCCGCCCATGAAGCAGTATTTTCCAGACATGGTCCGCGGCATCGACCTGAAAGCGGAGCAAGCGAGGGTCGGGGCCATTCAGTTTTCACCGGCGGATGCGGGGCCCAGCGGACGGGAACTGAGCATTGAAGCGGTATCGCGCAGCCGCACAAATGCGGTAGCGACGGTTCCGGATGATCAGGTTGCGATTGCGGCGTTGACGGAAGGGGAGCGCCGGATTGCGGAGCGCGATCCTCGGGCAGCGGAAGCTTCTTTCAAAACCGTGCTGGCGAAGTACCCGGACCAGACCCGTGCGTGGTACGGAATGGGACTTGTGGCGCTGCTCGACCACGATGGTGAAAAAGCCAAGGAAGTGTTCGGGAGACTGACGACGGGCGACCATGCGGCGGTCGGAGATCCGCTGGTAATGGCGTGGTCACACGTGTACCTAGCAAGAATTTACGAGGACGAGGGGCAGTTGGACCGCGCCAAGACGGAGTATCAGGCAGTGTTGGCGGTGCAGGGAGCACCAACCAAAGCTCAGCAGGCCGCACAAAAAGGGTTGGGTGATTTGGATCTGAGGAAGCCGACGGAGCGGCCCTAAGGAAAAAGGAGTGAAGAGAATGAGACAGGGAAGAAACGAAATCAGGAGCGGGCTGTTCGTAACATTGGCGCTTTTGACGGCCACGGGAGCATTCGCGCAGTCGCAAGGAACGCAGCCGCAACAAAAACCTGCCCAGGGGCAAGACGTCGGGCAGCCAAAGCCCGGAACGCCGCAGGTTGCACCGCTGACGCTGGATTCGGCTCCGCCGCCGGTCAGCGCCGAGGAAGATGCCGCGATCAAAGCGTTTCGCGAAGTGCCAGTGAGCGAAGTGGAAAAGAAAGAGCAGGCGGGCGAGGATTTCGTCAAGAAATATCCGAAGAGCCGCTATGACGCGGAGGTGTACGGCTGGCTGGTGAAAGGGTATCTGAACACCGGACAGGTAGACAAAATGGAAGCGGCGGGGGACAAGGAGCTGGTGTTGGTGCCGGATGACGCGCAAACGCTGGCGATCCTCGGTTCCACGTTGCCGCGCGCCATGAACGCGAATACGCCGGACCCGGAAAAGCGGCTGGCCAAGGCCGAGCAGTATTGTCAGAAGGCGCTGGACTTGATGCCGGCGCTGGTCAAGCCGGCGAACGTGAGCGATGAGGATTTTCAAAAGGCCAAGAATCAAGCAGCAGCGTTGGCGTATAGCGGTCTCGGGCTTGTAGCGTTCCGGAGAGGAAAATTCGCGGACGCGATCCCGCATTTTGAGCAATCGGTGAAGGTCGATCCTTCGCCGGACCCCGTAAACTACTATCTTTTGGGCATCTGCCAGCAGAAGACCTCACACTTTGATGATGCGGTCGCGGCGTTCACCAAATGCGCGGCGATCCCAGGGGGATTGCAAGCCACCTGCAAGAACAACATCGATGAAGCAAAGAAGCTTGCCGCCACGCAATTGAGCGTGCCGAAGTAGATTACCCGCGACAACGACGCGCCGGGAGAGACAAAAATGACCCGCGGGGAAGACAAGCAGTTGGAAGAGCGGCTCGGTTATCAGTTTGGCGAGCCGGGCTTGCTCGACCGGGCGTTGACACATAGTTCGGCGGTGCCGGAACTGCGGGCCGCCCGGGGAGAGGACATAGCGTTCGCGGGTTCGGCCGTGCAGGACAACGAGCGGCTAGAATTCCTGGGAGACGCGGTGCTCGAGTTGCTGACCAGCGAATACCTGCTCGCAAACTTTCCGGAATGGACTGAAGGCCAGCTTTCGAAGAGCCGCGCGCGCATCGTGAATGCTCATTCACTGGAGATTGCGGCGAGGGGACTCTGCCTGGGTGACCACCTGCGGCTCGGGCGCGGCGAGGAAAAAACCGGCGGGCGTGAAAAGCCCGCGCTGCTGGCCGATGCATTCGAAGCTGTGGTGGCGGCGATTTATCTGGACGGTGGCTTGGAGCCGGCTCGAAAACTGCTCCACATGACGGTTTTCCAGCAGGCCCTGGAGGACGGAGAGCGGATCGCGGAATCGGACCGCAAGAGCGCCCTGCAGGAGTTTTTGCAGGGGAAGGGCGGACAACTGGCCGAGTATCGTCTGGCGGGAGAGAGCGGCCCGGACCACCAAAAGACTTTTCTGGTGGAGGTGTGGGTGAAAGGCGAGCGCATGGCGAGCGCGGAAGGCAGCACGAAGAAAGAAGCGGAACAAAAAGCGGCGAGGAGCGCGCTCGAAAGATTGCTGCAAGCCGAGGCACGCGATAGCGAAAAGGTGGGTCCGAATGCCGGATGAGACGCTTTCACCGGAAAACGCGATTCCGGTGGACCAGGCAGGGACCGAGATACCGCCTAGCGAGAAGCCCGTGGAAACGGTCCGGGAAGCCGCCGAAGAGGTGCACGCCAACCCGACCACGCTTTCGGAGTACCTGGAATCGCTCCTCGTTACCGTGATTTTGGCGTTGTTTGGAACCAGCTTTGTCGTGCAGGCTTTCAAGATTCCGTCGCAATCCATGGAAAAGACACTGCTGGTGGGCGATCACCTGCTGGTGAACAAATTCGTGTTCGGCGGACGCGGAGCGTGGTACGACAAATACTTGCCGTACCGGCCGCTCGAGCGGGGCGACATCATCGTTTTCAAGTTTCCTTATCAGGATCATCCGCACTTTGTGAAGCGCGTGATCGGATTGCCGGGCGACCACCTGAAGGTGGTCGATCAGCAAGTGTACGTAAATGGAAAGCCATTGAGCGAGCCTTATGTGGTGCACGACCCGGCTTCGGGTTACG
>Ga0306921_10004861_pt1 | contig 13887 bp, 7 predicted proteins | sample sta12Cox44000080_FD_203760 | JGI IMG/M metagenome (GOLD analysis project Ga0306921, IMG submission 203760) | Lab enrichment of tropical soil microbial communities from Luquillo Experimental Forest, Puerto Rico - statoxic.12C.oxic.44.000.080 (v2)... | ecosystem: Environmental > Terrestrial > Soil... | reverse complement strand
TCATTTATCAATAGATAATATGCCGTTTATGCATATAGATAGCAGAATTCGGGTTGGAAATGATATGCATGAATGTCATCTATATGGACTGTATATGCATTCATTGCATTCTTGTCCTGCTGGTGAACGGTCGCCTCTGAGGTGCTCGACCAGCGTAGCCGGGTGGTGTGCCAGAGATCCCGCTGGTCGAAAAGGGTGTCTGCCGAGGAAACAAGCCCAGAGCGGCTTCAACGGCTGCGAGGGACCGCAGCCTTCCAGGCCAAACAACTGCCATCAAGGTTTTGATCAACACCTGGAGGGCGCCCGGTCCCTCGGCGCCGTGCAACCCGATTGGGCAATGTTCTTCCGCCCCTTCGGCTTCGGGGCGACTCACTCTTACTGGGGCTATTCCCAGGGTTAAAAACCCTGGGCTGAGTCCTGCTGTCCCTTTGGGACAGAAACCCCGGGGCTGACTAAAGCCTGGCCCTTTTGGGACAGAAACCCGGGGCTGAGTGAAGCCCAGATTCTGAAATTGGAACCACAGATTCCACCGATTTCACAGATTTTGAGGAGGTTATTGGGTATGACCGCACGAACCTTTTCGCGGTGAAACTTCAGGGTGTCGCTAATCGTAACCTATTGTAACTGTGTAATCTGCGTAATCGTGGCTAAGTCCGTTTCGCTTTTTGGGTTAAGCCCTGTCCCTTTGGAACAAAAAAAAACCGCGGGGCTGAGCGGTCCTGCCCTTTTGCGATACGAGCTCGGGCGGGCGCGGCGCGACAGCGCAGCGATCGCAAACCGACGAAAGAAAAAACTCGCCGTGTCCTACCCCATTGTAAATCCCATCTTCCATGCGAGCCGCTATCCGAGCGACTCGCCAACTCGAAAATCACATCCGGCGACCGCCAGATGAGATTTCGGGCTCAAACTTTCCAACGTTATTCGGCCGCATCCGTTCGCAGAGACACACGCCGGGCAAAGCGATCATTACTCTGACGGCGCAGAATAACAAATGTATTGTTATCGCCGTACATGGCCCACGGACCTGGGGGGACTTCGCGGAATTCTGCGAATTTCCAATCGCACGCATCCTTGTTACCCAGCCCCAGATAATCGCGAACGGCCGGCGAAACGTCCAGGCCCGCGCCCTGGTTCAAATTTGGCCTCGGGCGCTCGTTTCCGAACACGTATTGCCAGTGATCCGTACGGAAGGGACCACAATCCTCCCACTGTGCATAACAAACTCTGTTTCCGTGTCGAATGGCGATCCATCGACCCTTAAGAACGCTTTGACCATCGCGAACATAAGCATCTCTGAACCATGGAATCACCTGACTCGCCTCGCCTTTGGTGTGGCCACCTTCCACGTCGTTATAAGGGAGAGCGACATAAAAAGGATTTTGGCGAGGCACGAAATTGACAGGGATATAATTTCTGCGCGAGACGGGGTCCGGGTTGTCATAGCCGCCGTAGCTGTAGTACCAATTGCGGTCCCAGGAGCTTCTATCATTGGGGACGGGATTGTTGCCGCTCGGCCGTTCACCGATCCAGAAGATTGTAGTGACAATCCCGAGTTTCCATGGGTAACGGCCCGGGCCACCGCTCAGTGCTGCTCCCCTTCCCATCAGCGAAGGCCCGGTGACATACCGCGGTCCGTCACCCTGAAACACTCTTTTGGTGGGTGACATTATTACTTTAGGCTCGATTTTCAGGAGCGCATTTTCGCGAAGTTTCATCGCGTATTTCGCGAAATCGGTGCTGCTCTCATACTGCGACTGCGCGAAAGACTTTCCACCAAGCACGACAAAAACCAATGCCGAGAGAATAAGTGACAGCCTCATGGTAAAACCTAATTTGGCCCCCCTTTTATGGAGAAATCTTGGCAAAGCGCAAGCGCTTTTTGCATTTTTTCTCAACAAAATCAAAAAATTTTGACGAATGTCGCGAATTCAGGAACCTTTTTTCGGAAAGTTACGACAGATTCAATAGCGTTTCAGCGTCGTTTCTTTGAGGAAATCCTGATCGTTGGCTTCCGGATAATCCAGGGTGAAATGAAGACCACGGCTCTCCTTGCGGGCGAGTGCGCTGTCAACAATCAAACTCGCAACGGTACAGAGGTTGCGTAGTTCGAGCAGATCGGTAGTTAGCTTGAAGTCCCAGTAAAAATCCTGAATCTCGCGATGCAGATTACGCAAGCGCGTACTCGCTCGTTGCAGTCTCTTGCTTGTGCGGACGATGCCGACGTAGTCCCACATCAAGCGACGAATTTCGTCCCAGTTATGATAGACGACGACCATTTCATCCACATTCTGAGCCGATCCGGGGCGCCATTCCGGCAAATCAAATGCCTGATGATATTTCGCGTATTTCGGTCGCAGGAGCGCTTCAGCAGAGCGCGTCGCCAGCACCAACGCTTCGAGCAGAGAGTTGCTTGCGAGTCGATTGGCGCCGTGCAAACCGGTGCAGGCAACTTCACCGATTGCAAAAAGTCCACGCAAAGTCGTTGCACCTTCGAGATCGGTCTGAACTCCGCCGCACTGGTAGTGCGCCGCGGGAACCACTGGAATCGGTTGACGGCTAATATCGATTCCGAGAGCAGCACAGGTTTCGTAAATGTTGGGGAATCGCTCTTTCAGAAACTCCGCCTTCCTGTGCGTGATATCAATAAACATGCACTTCGCGCCGGTTCGTTTCATTTCCGCATCAATTGCGCGGGCCACTATATCACGAGAAGCTAACGCCCCCATTTTATGGTACTTCTGCATGAATTCACGCCCGAAACTATCTACCAGTTTGCCTCCTTCTCCGCGCAGCGCTTCCGTGATCAGGAACGATTTTTTTTCCGGATGAAAAAGGCAGGTGGGATGAAATTGGATGAATTCCATGTTGGCAACTGCTGCGCCGGCACGCCACGCCATGGCCACGCCATCGCCAGTTGCGATATCCGGGTTCGTTGAATAGAGATAGACTTTTCCGCAACCTCCGGTAGCCAACACGACGCGATCGCTGCGTATCGTTTCGACGGTTCCGGTGGCTTCATTCAGTACATAGACTCCGATGACCCTGTCCTCGGTGGAGTAGCCAAGCTTGCCTGTCGTGATCAGGTCCACTCCCATGTGGTTTTCCAGGATCTCGACACGGGGTTCGGCACTTACAGCGTCGAGCAAGCGCTGCTCGATCTCGCGTCCCGTTGTGTCGTGGTGGTGTAGAACGCGTCTTTTGGAGTGACCACCTTCCTTACCGAGATCGAGTTCCTTCTGGCCACCCTCCAAAAACCTCTCATCAAAATGCACTCCAATCCGCATCAATTCATGCACCGCGACGGGTCCTCCGGTGATGATGGTGCGCACCGCTTGTTCGTCACATAGGCCGGCGCCTGCAACCAGAGTATCTTCAATGTGGAGATCAAATGAATCCTCGGCGCTTGTCACGCAAGCGACGCCGCCCTGAGCCCAAGCGGTATTGGAATCTGCTGATCGTCGTTTGGTAATGATCGCCACATGGCCGTGAGGAGCGAGTTTAAGCGAAACGCTCAACCCCGCAACGCCACTTCCAATAACGACGAAGTCATACTGTTTCATTTTATCAGGCGATTATCTATCAGGCGCGTTTTGCCAAAAAATACGGCAGCCGCGAGCAAGACAGGAGGTGTGATACGATCTGAGCGTCGAAGCGTAATTGGGTCAACGGCAACAACATAGTCAACTTTTGCCATTTTTTCATTAGAAATGGAAGAACAGATCCAACGCTCCAGACGAGTGGTTGAATGCCAGCCGTTCCTTATTTTCTGTTCAGCCTCCAGGAGCGTCGAATAGATCACCGTTGCCTGTCTCCGCTCTTCTTCGGAAAGATACCGGTTCCGTGAACTCAATGCCAAGCCGTCCTGCTCCCTGACAATTGGATGTGACACGATCCGCACCGGAAAATTCAGATCCCTGGCCATACGCCGGAGAATCGCGAGTTGCTGAAAATCTTTTTCTCCAAACACGGCAATATCAGGTGACAAAATATGGAAGAGCTTCGCGACGACGGTGCAGACGCCGGCGAAGTGTCCTGGTCGGGAAGCTCCACACATCACCTGGGATAGGTCCGACTCGGAAACGGTTGCTGAACTATTGGGAAAGTACATATCGTTTGCATTAGGAGCGAACACCAGTTCGCATCCTGCACTATCCAGCAACTGACAATCGGAGTGAAAAGGTCGCGGATATTTGTCAAAGTCTTCTGCCGGTCCGAATTGCATTGGATTCACAAAGAGGCTCGCAACAGTTGTTCCGGTGCGTCCCGATAGACGCTTCGCCTTTCTGACCAACGCAAGATGCCCCTTATGCAACGCGCCCATTGTTGGAACAAGCACTAACGGACGCGGTAACTTCCGGGAGAGCCGTTGCATCAAGCGAACAGATTTTATGATCCGCATGACAAGGAGTGCCGGCCTAGCCCGCAAAAATCACCGGAAAGCCGCAGCGGCGCGCTCATTGCGGGCTAGCGAGCTCTTAAACAGGCACTTCGCGCCTGTTTAAGAGCCTGTATTAAGATCAAGGAACGATCCACATTGTCGAAAAGCTTTTCTGTTCAAAGTTGCTTTCAGGCCGGCACCGGCGGCGCACTTTTCGGAGAGACCTCATCCAGAAGTTTCGATATTCCGCGCATCGGAATAGCAACCCATTTGGGGCGGTTGTTGAGCTCGTATCGAAGCTCATAAAGTGCCTTATGAATTAGAAAACTTCTAAGCAGCAGCCGGTAGTCGCTTTCGTGTTTGGGCACGAAGGCTGCCTCCGCTGCCTTTTCCCTGTAAGCAGCAAGAAACACTTGTCCAGCTCTAACCGACCAGAGGTCGGCATACGCCTCGAGTACATTCTGGTCCGCCGGCCGTACTGTTCTCGACTCAAGTAAACCGTGGTGAGCAGCGTAGTGGAACGACCGCAGCATCCCGGCAACATCAATAAGAGCACAACGTTTCAGCCGGCGTTCACCTATTGGCCGGGCAGGTTCACCTTCGAAATCGAGGATGACAAAATCCTTCCCGGTAAAAAGCAACTGGCCAAGATGATAATCTCCATGAATACGGATTTTTTTGACGTCGATTGGATCGCGCAACAAGTAGTCGTGGCAATTATTGAGAGCGTCTGCGCGATCGAGAATCTGTTGGGCGAGAGTCTTGCCGTCGTCATCGAGCGTAGGGATCGTGCGCGTCAACAGTGCCATCGTGTGTTTGGTTTCACTTCGAATCGACTGAAACACAGATCGCTGATGTTGGAGCGAGTACGGTTCGGGGGCGAAATCGGGCGAATTCGAGTCCTGTGCCAGGGCCAGATGCATTTCTGCTGTTCGCTCGCCGAGCAGCCGAATCGTTTCAAGATGAACACCCTCAATAACACTGAGGAACGGCTCCTGCACTTCGTCCCAGAGACCAACGGACGGTGGCTCTAGCGGTTGCGGTTCGCTCACTACGCGATCAAAATAGCGATCAACGGCAGCCAGGGTATGTGACCAGCCGTTTTCCACATTTGGAGTGAATGCCTGCACGAGAACCAGCGAGGCCGGTTCCTGACGCGGGGCGATATACTGAACGTCACCAAGATAGGCGGGTACATTCTGAAATCCGCAATGCTCGCTGAGTTGCTTCGTCAATTCAAGGTCGGGGTTGATCCCTTCTTCCAGCTTTCTGAACATCTTGAGATAAATCTTATCGTCGTAGATCACCGAGCTGTTGCTCTGTTCAACTTTCAGGATGCGCGAAGTTTGTGGTGGTCCGTCCTTGAGCACCTCGGAGAGGCGCGCGGATTTGGTTGCGACCAGCTTGCCAGCTTTAGCTGTCAACGTCCGTGAATTTGCTACAACATCCAGGAGCATACGTTGGAATGTTTCTGAACCGGTTGCGTCAACAAGAAGGGCGCCCGAAGCATCGCCCAGTTTGGCAATCATCGTCGCGGGATATTCAACTTCGATCTTGTGCGCTTCATCGCCAGAAACGGTCTGAACCGGCAACGCATAGAGCTCTCTTGCTCCTTCCGTGTAGTTAAAGGCGACAAGCAGAAGCTGGCCGACGCGATCTCCAGGAAAGGTCACGAGGTCAACCGCGCTGACGTTCACGATGGCTCTGGCCTTGCTTCTGAACCAACGACACGTTCTGATGTAGTTAGCAAGATCGCCCTCCACAAATCGCGTGCCGGCGAATGAGAACCACCAGGAGGGCTCGCCGTCGAATTGACAGACGGGTAATCGGCGTTCCCCGTCTGAACCGCCGGCCGCTGGCGGTGGTGTCAGCACCAGCCAGAAGGAGGAGTGTGGTCCGAGCGTGATCGGATATTTTCCATCTCGGATTACCGGGAAGCGCGCATGGCCAAACGTATCTTCAGGAGTCCAGCCGATCCATTTCTGGAGATCCAACTCGGCTGCCTGAGAAAACCTCGAAAGGTTCACCGTCACAAGGATAGTCTGCGTGTCATAAGTCCGGGTAAAGGCGAGCACCTTGTTATTGGAAGGAGCAAGCATCTGGAAATCGCCGTGTCCGAACGCCGGAAACCGCTTGCGGATCGCGATCACCCGGCGCATCCACCAAAGCATCGAAGAAACGTTGGCTTCCTGAACTTCCACGTTCACGGCTTCGTAGTGAAATTCAGGATCGATATTCACCGGTAGAAAAAGCGAATGGGGATTAGCCCGGGAAAATCCTGCGTTTTTATCGGCGCTCCATTGCATAGGAGTTCGCACTCCGTCCCGATCGCCGAGATAGATGTTATCTCCCATCCCGATTTCGTCCCCATAATAAAGGATAGGGCTGCCGGGCAGAGAGAAGAGCATGGAGTGAATCAACTCAAGTTTCCTATGATTGTTGCCGAGAAGAGGAGCTAAACGTCGCCGAATACCCAGGTTGATTCGTGCACGCGGGTCGCGCGCATAAACACGATACATGTAATCGCGCTCTTCTTCGGTGACCATCTCGAGAGTCAATTCGTCGTGATTGCGCAAAAACATTGCCCATTGACAATTTTCCGGGATCTGCGGTGTCTGTTCGAGGATATCAACGATCGGATAACGGTCCTCCATATGGAGGGACATGAACATTCGCGGCATGATTGGGAAATGGAAGCACATGTGGCATTCGTTTCCCGTGCCGAAGTAGGCTACGGCATCCTCGGGCCATTGGTTCGCCTCGGCAAGAAGCATGCGGCCGGCGTATTTCGCATCAATGTGGGCGCGCAGTTCCTGAAGAATCTGGTGCGTTTCAATCAGATTTTCGCAGCTGGTTCCTTCTCTCTCTATTAGATAGGGAATCGCATCCAGACGAAGGCCATCCACCCCGAGATCGAGCCAGAAATCAAGCGCCTTGAATGCGGCCGCTTTAACTTCGGGATTGTCGTAGTTCAGATCCGGCTGGTGAGAAAAGAAACGGTGCCAGAAATAAGATCTCGCGACGGGATCGTAAGTCCAATTGCTGACCTCATAGTCTTTAAAAATGATTCGGGCGCCACTGTATTTCGAGGGGTCGTCAGACCAGACGTAATAGTCTCGCCACGGATCTCCCTTAGGAGCGCGGCGCGACTTTTGAAACCAGATATGCTGATCGCTTGTGTGATTTAAAACCAGCTCGGTAATCACCCGCAGGCCGGCTTCGTGAGCCGCGTTCAGAAATTGTTTAAAATCCTCTAGGGTCCCATAAGACGGATTAACGTTGAAATAATCGGAAATGTCATATCCATCGTCTCGCAGCGGAGACGGGTAAAAGGGCAGAAGCCAGATCGTGGTGATGCCGAGATTTTTCAGATAGTCAAGTCTGGAGAGAAGTCCTTGAAAATCACCGATGCCATCATTGTTTCCGTCGCAGAATGTCTTGATATGAAGCTGATAGATAATCGCTTCTTTGAACCAAAGCGGTGCGGGCGGTTTGGCCACTTCAGAGGAAGGAGGTTCTACTGTTTGGATCTGCATATGTGGGAATTGGTCTTCTTTGACGTTTTATTTCCGAGGAATTAGCGGTGAAAGACTATCGGTAGAAAAATTCCATATTCTTTCGCCGGGTCAAAAGATCTCGAATTGGGGTCAATCAGGGAAACAAGCCGCGATATTGGCGGGCTTTCATCACTCGCTCCACGCCGATTGCAAGGGCGGCCAGCCGGTGCGGGATTTTCTCTTCCCGGGCGCGCCTGATCACCGAGCTGAACGAAGTTTCCAATAAACGGAAAAGTCGATCAACAACTTCCGTTTCGTTCCAGAAGAGACTCTGAAGGCTTTGCACCCACTCAAAATAGGATACGATCACGCCGCCAGCATTGCAGAGAATATCGGGAATTACAAAGATCTCATTCCAGCGGTCGAACAGGATACGGTCAGCATCCACGTTGGTCGGTCCATTGGCGCCTTCGGCCAGGATGCGGCACTGAATTTTGCCGGCGTTTCCGCCATGAATGACGCCGCTGACCGCCGCTGGTATCAGGACGTCGCAGGGCAATGTAAGGAGATCAATTGCGGGAATCGTTTCCGCTCCCGAAAAACCAGCCAGATCCCCGTGTTCCAGCGCGTATCGTTCGGCGGCTCGCACATCAACCCCGCGGTCATTGTAATAAGCCCCGGTCACGTCGCTGATTCCGATAACGTTCATCCCGTTTTTGTATGCCAATCCTTGCGCAGCGACAGCTCCAACGTTCCCGAAACCCTGCACTACAGCTCGGCGGCCGGGCAATTTCATTTTCAAAATGTGCGCTGCCCGTTCAACGAGGTAAACTATTCCACGCCCGGTCGCCTCCCGCCGTCCGTGGGTTCCTCCGATACTGACCGGTTTTCCCGTGACGATCTCCGGGACTGAATACCCCATGTAGGCGGAATAGGTGTCCATGAACCATGCCATCACCTGTTCGTTTGTGCCCATATCGGGGCCGATGATGTCAGTATGAGGTCCGATAAACGGGATCATTTCCTGCATGTAGCGTCTGGAAAGCCGTTCGAGCTCGGTGGCCGAAAGTCTTTTGTCGAGATAAACCCCACCTTTTGCGCCACCATAAGGCAGCCCCGCAAGCGCACATTTCCAACTCATCCACATCGCCAACGCCGCCACCTCGCCCATAGTCACCGTGGGTCCAAAACGGGTACCGCCTTTCGTTGGGCCCATCGCCAGCGTATGTTGAACCCTGTAGCCATGGAAGAGCTGTGTCGAGCCGTCATCCATGCGGACCGGAACAGCGACGCCAATGGAACGCTTGGGAAACTTCAACCGGTCTCGTAAATCTCTGGGTATCTGGAGATAATCGGCGATCAGATCGAATTGATCGGTTGCCATTTGAAAAGTCGGATCGGAATAGATGTGCTTCATGGCAGTAAGGGAAGGCCGCATGGGTCGGCGCTTGCGTAAGAGCATTCGGGTGCGTTTGGGGGAAGCGACGCGTCACCTTTTCTCGATTCCAGGATTTCGATTATTTCGAAATACCACTTGCGATAGGAGCAGTCTCGCGTTTTGAATCGTTTGTGTCACGCTCAGACTGCTCGGAATGGCTTTGTGGCATTTTCTTGCGGGTGCGGACGGATCGCATCATGGTGCGGGCGCGATCGCGAGTCCTTCAATGCCAGCCAAGATTCTAGAGCCAAGAACTGAACACCTATCGGGCCGACCGGCGTTTCTGATAGGGACTGGAATCATCCTCAGCCGAATCACCGGTCTGGTTCGGGAACGAGCCCTGGCTCATTATCTTGGTACCCTTCCCGTGGCGGATGCATTTCGCGCAGCGCTACGCATTCCGAACTTTCTGCAGAATCTGTTTGGTGAAGGGGTTCTTTCGGCATCCTTCATACCTGTCTATGCGCGCCTGTTAGGATCTTCGGACAAAAGAGGATCGGATAATGTGGCAAGTGTTGTGGGGTCGCTGCTGGCGTTATTGACTTCGGCGCTTGTGGTCATCGGGATCTTCACGACGCCGATCTTGATCGAGGTCATTGCGCCAGGATTCAGGGGTGACACCCGGCAATTGACAATCACCCTGGTGCAAATCCTTTTTCCAGGTGTGGGAGCACTGGTGATGTCTGCCTGGTGCCTGGGTATTCTGAACAGTCACGGCAAATTTTTGCTTTCCTACACCGCACCCGTCCTGTGGAATCTATTTATCATTGGGGGTCTTGTCGCATTCGGAAACAAAACTGCGCTCAATGTATTAGTTGTGTATGCTGCCTGGTGTTCGGTGCTTGGAAGCATCGCTCAGGTTCTTGTCCAGGTGCCCACCGTCATAAGAGTAGTGGGTCAAGTGCGCTTTTCGCTTGATATCGCGTCGGAGCATGTGCGCGCTGTATTGACTAATTTCGTTCCTGTTTTCATCAGTCGCGGAATTGTGCAACTAAGCGCCTATATCGACAACATCCTTGCAAGCCTGTTGCCATCCGGTTCGGTGGCTTTGCTCAATTGTGCACAGACAATCGGGTTGCTTCCAATCAGCTTGTTTGGGATGTCGATTTCCGCCGCCGAACTTCCGGCGATGTCTCGCGAACTAGCCGGAGATCAGAGCCAGGTTGGCGAAAAACTGACCGCGCGTCTGGTTGCGGCGATGCGCCGAATGGCATTCTTTGTGATTCCGGCCGCAATGAGCTTTTTTGTTTATGGCGACACGCTTGCCGGATTGCTTTATCAGTCGGGGCGTTTCACCCACGTCGATTCGATGTACGTTTGGATCCTACTGGTCGGTTCCGGAGTTGGTCTGGTCGCATCGACTTCGGGCCGGCTCTGTTCTTCGGCATTTTATGCGCTGCGTGATACGCGCACACCATTGCGATATGCCATTGTCCGAGTAGTTCTGACTGTTCTGCTTGGCTACCTTGCAGCCTTCCCTCTTCCGCGGCTGTTGAACATCGATCCAAAACTAGGGCTGGCCGGGCTGCCGGCGTCTGCAGGAGTCGCCGGCTGGGTCGAGTTTCTGCTGTTGCGCGGTTCGTTGCGAAAGCGCATCGGTTCGTTTTCGGTTCCGGTAGAGGTTTTATTGCAGCTCTGGAGTGCGGCCGCGGCTGCGGCAGCGCTCTCCTATCCGCTCAAACCCTGGCTGAACGGAAAACCCTTGATCGCCGGCATGGCGATCCTTCCTTTTTACGGATTGCTCTACCTTTGCGCGACACTGCTCTGGAAAATACCGGAGGCGCAGACTTTCTTTTCCCGGTTTCGGCGTCGTTGACTACAATTTTGAGATCCAACCTTGCGCGAATGGCTGTTTCCAGTTAACCAGAACAACGCTGAATGCCAAGGAACGCAAAGTCTCCCGAGAAACGGTGGAACGAGGTGTTCGATGCGAACCTTGGCTCTCCTCGCCCTCCGTATTCGGATGTCATTCGCCAACTGGAACAGGTTACCTCTTCAGACCTGCGCGACCTGGAGGAACGTCTTGAGGCGACGCTACGAGACCTCGGCATCACGTTTGAACTTCCGACAGGCGAACATCATAACACCTGGTTTTGCGATCTCCTGCCGCAGATATTCGCCAATGAGGAGTGGCACCAGATTGTCCGGGGGTTCCAGCAACGATTTCGCGCGTTTGAGTACTTATTGCGAGATATCTACGGGGAACGCGAAATCCTCAAGGAAGGGATCATTCCGATTCCCGTGGTATTGGGCAGCCCGAACTATCAACGGAGTGCAGTAGGGCTGCCCGCGGCGGGCGATCATTTCCTGCACCTGAGCGGGCTGTGCATCTGCCGTGACTCGGTTGGCGCTCTCATGGTGAAGCATCACTATTTCAGTCACGCTTCGGGTCTCTCCTACATGATTCAAAACCGCCGGCTCTTGGTGCGGGTCTTACCTGAGCTGTTTCAAAGCCAGCCTGTTGAATCGATCGTAGACATACCGACCCATATCCTCCTAAAATTGCGCTCGCTTTGCGCGAGACCTGATCCTTCGGTTGTGTTGCTGACTCCCGGCGTTGCCAGTGCCGTCTACTCGGAACATGGGTTCCTGGCACGGCGCATGGGGATTCCGTTAGTTGAAGGCGGAGATCTTGTGGTGCTTGGAGACACCCTCTTTCTAAGAACTGTCTCCGGCCTTGAACGGATTGATGTCATCTACACGAGGCTTGCCGATCCATGGTTGGACCCATTGGTATTTAAGAAGGAGAGTCGTCTTGGTATACCCGGATTGGTTCATTGCATTCGCAAAGGGACCGTGGCGATTGTGAACTCGATTGGATCGCAGGTCGCCGACGATCGCAGTCTGCTCCACTTTTCAAATGCCATCATCCGATTCTATCTCGGCGAATCCCCAATCTTGCCGACAATCCAGACTTATTGGCTTGGAGATTTGGATCAGCGAGAAATGGTTTTCGAAAAGCCGGAAAGCTTCCAGCTCCGAATGCTGACTGGAGAACGATTTCTCAAATATACCGGCGACGAAAAGCTTTGGAGCGAAATCCGAACCGAAGTCCGGCGAGCGCCTCACCGCTTTGTTGCGCAACCGATCGAAGATTGTGTGGAGACTCTCTGTTTTTCCAGAGGCAAAAAGATCAAAAGGCTGCAGGACCACATCGTCTACGGTGTCTGGAATGGCAATCGCCTGGAAGTCTTTCCTGGCGCGCTTACCCGCGTTTCGGCGACGGAGAACGGACGGACGGAATCGACGCACGGGGGAGGCAGCAAAGATACCTGGGTTTTGCAGGGAGCGGCGGAAGAAATGCCGATTGTCGAACCGTACCGGCGACCCAGAATTTTGCCCGCACGACCCGTCACGAGCCGTGTAGCCGAGGGATTTTATTGGCTCGGGCGATACCTGGAGCGGACCCTGAATCTCGCGAAAATGATTCAAGTTGTTGAAACCATTGAGATGGAGGAACTCAACTCGGCTGAACGAAGGCTGTACCGCCCGGTGTGGAACCGTCTGGTTAGCCCGCTTGAAAGCTCGGGAGGCAAAGGAAAGAAGGGCCGAAGTATTACAAGCCCAATTGAACGCTTCCGGTTGATGCTTGACTCCAGTGAAGAGGGGTCTGTGGCGTCGATTATTCGGCGGGCTGGTCGCAACGCGGATTCGCTGCGGGAAGCGATCAGTCCGGAGGCTTGGTCTGCGTTGGTCCTTTTGCGAGGCCAATTCGCCCGGAGCCGGTATCGGTCAGAAATGTCCGACTACGAGGCCCGCAGAACAACGAGGCGCCTTTCGGATATGGCTGTGGCTGTCATTCCGCAATTTTTTGCGACCGCCCAATTGTCGATGCTCGCGGATGACGGGTGGCGCTTCAGTGAACTGGGTCAATATGTTGAGCGGGCAATCACCACCGGGAATGCAACCCGAAGCATTACTCAATCCATTGTCAAAAGAGTGGGCACTTTGCATTCGGTTGAAATTGAGCTCTCGACATTCTTGCGTTTGCTCGGCTCACGAGACGCGTATCGGCGCATCTATCAAACTCGCGCCGAACCTCCCCAAGTGTTGGAGTTTCTCTGGCAGAATGCCGAAATGCCTCGATCGGTCACCTATAGCCTTCAGCGTTGTGCCGATCTGCTTCAGGCGGCACTTCCAAAAGGCTCTGAGACTGCCCAAAAGGCTCAGCTATTTCTTGAGGAGCTGCTGCGAACGATTCGCCGGTTGGATTGGTATGTTTTTTTTGTCAATGATGGCGAAGCGAATATCCAATTGCTGCGTCGAGACGAATTGCTATCTCTGCTTGACGATTTGCTGTGGGAAACCCAGGGACTCCACCACGTGATTACGGACAATTTTCTCAGCCACCAGAACATCATTTTAGCTCCGGAACCGACGCTGTTCTAGCCCGGAATTCTCACGAGCCAAAGCGCTCGCGAAATTTTCGCGCCATCGTGTCGCCCAGGGGCCGGCTGCGGAGGAAAATTAGATTTGAACAGACTTGTAGGGCCGGATCTCCGAGCCGGCCGCCGAAAATAGCCTCATTGGTTTACAAGTCTCGTTCCTCAGAACGGCCGGCTCGGAGATCCGGC
>Ga0306921_10004858_pt1 | contig 13890 bp, 13 predicted proteins | sample sta12Cox44000080_FD_203760 | JGI IMG/M metagenome (GOLD analysis project Ga0306921, IMG submission 203760) | Lab enrichment of tropical soil microbial communities from Luquillo Experimental Forest, Puerto Rico - statoxic.12C.oxic.44.000.080 (v2)... | ecosystem: Environmental > Terrestrial >... | reverse complement strand
GCATGACAGATACGCCGGCCATGCCAGATCAGCCGGTGGGACAGCATGGTCCACTCCGAGCGCGGGAACAGGGCACCGACCTCGAGCTCGATCTTGACGGGGTCGGTCTGCGTGGTCCAGCCGAAGCGAGTCGCCAGCCGGGCGAAGTGGGTATCCACGGTGATGCCGGGCACGCCGAACGCGTTCCCGAGCACCACGTTCGCCGTTTTCCTGCCGACGCCGGGCAGCGTGACGAGGTCCTTCAGGCGGCGCGGGACCTCGCCGCCGTACCTATCGCACAGCGCCTGGCCGAGCGCGATGAGGTTGGCCGTCTTGGCCCGGTAGAACCCGGTCGACTGGATGATCTTCTCCATGTCTTCCCGGTCGGCCGCGGCGTAGTCGGCGGCGGACTTGTACCGCGCGAAAAGCACCGGCGTCACCATGTTGACCCGCTTGTCGGTGGTCTGCGCGGACAAGATGGTCGCAACGAGGAGTTCCAGGGGCGAGGAGAAGTTAAGCTCGGTATGAGCGTCCGGGTACACCGCGGCCAGTTCGCGGTTGATGCGCCGGGCACGGCGGACCAGTGCGGTCCGCGAAGGGGTTTCGGGCGGCTTCACCAGCCCAGCCTATTGAGCGCAAAACTCAATTGCCTCCCCCGCGGGCGTTCGGCCCTGGGGGGGCCTCTCTGGCTTCGGCGGCTGGGGCAGGGACCGGCGGCAGGTGACGGCCAAGCACGACCACCGTCACCCACCGGGCACCGGCGCGCTTGAGTGCCACCGCTGCCGATTGGGCCGTGCCGCCGGAGGTCCAGGTGTCATCCAGGAGCAGGACCGCAGCCCCGTTGAGCGGCCGCGGTGCGCGGAACCGGCTGGGGTCCAGGGCGCGCGCCCATGGGTCACCACCCGGCAGCGCCACCAGCGCCGCCCAGGGCAGGGCTAAGCAGCCGCGCACGAGCGCCTGCAGCGGGTGCGGCCCGGGCCGGCCGCGGCCGCTGGGCACCACGCAGGCACACGTCGGCACCGAAGCCCCAGCCGGCCACAATCCCGGCGCCTTGTCGTGCAGGAACACAAGCAGCATCGCGAGCAGGGCCACCCCCGCCTCCCGTGACCCGGTCCGCTCCGACTTGTACAGCCACAGGTCCGTGGCCAGGCGGCTCCCCTTGGGGGCGCAGGCCACCGGCGCCACGACGTCGGCAAGCAGGCCGGGCGCGCTCTCCACGTGCAGGCCACAGTGGAAGCAGCGGGCAAAACCGCGCCGGGCCGGGCCGCGGCAGGTCACGCACACCCCGGGACCGGGCTCGGCAACGGCGGGCAGTCCCGCGGTGGCCGCCCGTGCCCGGGCCCTGAGGATCTCCCAGCCCTCGCCCGGCCGACCGTTCCGCCCAGCCTCCGGGCCACTCACCCCGCCTTCCCGGGCGCTCCACCCGGCCTCACGGCCGCTCGCCCCTCGCTCCCGGCCGCTCGCTCCGCCTTCCCAGCCGCTCCGCCTGCCCTCCCGGCCGTTCGCCACCGCCGACATCATGGCCGCCATGCTAGGAAGTGCCGCCGACAGGCCACTCCGCCCGGCGGCCTGAATATCCTTGACGAGGGTGGCCGGGGCGGCCCGTGGCAGGGCCGGCGCACCGGCCGGGGCCGGCCTTCCGGGCGGGCGCAACGCGTCGCCAGGGAGGTGCGGCTACCTTGAGTTTCGCTATGCTTACTCGGTGCTGTTCGGGGGACGGTTGTTCCCGCAGGTCAGCCTGAGCAGGCTAGCGTGACGCAGTGTCAGCGTTCGCGGCGGGAAGAGAGGGCCGCCCGGACGAAAGCCTCCATCGTGCCGGGACTAACGCTCATGCGAATGCCGATGACCGCCGCGGGTGACGCCGCGCCCGCGTCCGGCCAGCCAGACCCGCAGGCCGGCCGGCTCGCGCGGCTGCGACGGCAGGCCCGCCGGGTCCCGGCGCTCGCCCGCCAGCACTGGCTGTTCACCGTGCTGCTCACGGCCGGCCTGGTGCTGCGCGTCCTGACCCAGGTCGCCTACCGCCCGGCGCTGCTCTACATCGACTCGACCAAGTACCTGCTGAACGCCTACCCCGGCGATGACCCGCCCGGCTACCAGCTGGCGCTCAAGCCGGTGCTCGCGCTCGGCAGCCTGGACCTGGTCGCGGTGATACAGCACCTGCTGGGCCTGGGCATGGCCGTCGCTATCTACCTGCTGTTGCAGCGCCGCGGCGTGCCGCGCTGGCTGGCGGCCCTGGCCACCGCCCCGGTCTTGCTGGACGCCTACCAGCTGCAGATCGAGCAGAACGTCATGCCCGACGTGATGTTCGAGGCGCTGATCGTGACCGGCGTGGTGGCCCTGCTCTGGCGGGCCACCCCCTCGCCGTGGCTGATCGTGGTGGCGGGCCTGGCCCTGGGCTCCTCGGCCACCGCCCGCCAGATCGGCGAGATCTTCATCCTGCCCGCCCTGGGCTACCTGCTGATCGTGACAAAAGGCTGGCGGCCGCGGCTCAAGCAGGCCGGGCTGCTGTGCCTGGCCTTCGCGCTGCCGATCCTGGCGGCCAGCTACCGGAACTACGCCGACCCGCAACTGCACAGCTTCTCGCTGGCCCCCTACGCGACCGGCTCCATCTACGGCCGGATGGCGGAGTCCGCGAACTGCGCCACCCTGCGGCTGCCCAGCTACGAGCGGCCGCTCTGCCCGGACGCCACGCAGAAGCTGCTGCTCGGCCCGGACGGCCTGGACCACAACACCAAGTCGCCGATCAAGGGCCTCTGGATCCCGCGCCTTCCCGCCGCCGACTACCAGACGCTGAGGCAACTGTGCCCCAAGCCGGAGCAGGTCACGGTGGGCGGCCAGGTGCAGTACCGCGTGGTGGCGAGCATGTGCGGCCAGGTGACCAGCGACTTCGACCACCGGGTGGTGAAGCAGCAGCCGCTCAACGTGCTGGCCTCGATCGGCAAGGACACGCTCAAGATGTTCGCGCTGGGCCGCACCACCAGCCCCGGGGATCCCTCGATCACCCGCTGGCAGTTCCAGACGCACTACCCCCAGTACCCGCCGTACATCGTGATTAGCCACGGAACGTTCGTCTTCGGCACGTTCAACCGCTACGGGGCCGAGGAGCAGATCGGCACCGGGTCCGACTTCCGCGGCGCGAACCCCGCCGTGGTCAAGCCGCTGGCGAGTTTCCTGCGCGGCTACCAATCCCACGGCGGTTACACCCCGGGCCCGCTGTTCGCGTTCACCGTGCTCGCCGGGCTGGCCGGGAGCCTCGCCGCGCTGCGCCGCAGGTCCAGCCCGGCGCAGCGTGCCACCGCCCTGGCCTGTCTGCTGTTCTTCGCCACCGGCGTGCTGGCGCTGCTGTCCTCCGACGTGTTCGAGTTCAACTGGCGCTATCAGCTTCCCGCCCTTGTCACGCTGCCGCCCGCGGCGGCGCTGGCGGTCACGCTGCTGCTGCGCCGCCGCTCACCGGCCGCGGCTGGGGGTGAGGTGGTCCCTGACCCACTCGAAACCGGTCACCGAAGCCACGATGACCAGGCCGAGCGGGACCAGGATCACCAGCGGCACCCAGGCGCGGGCCTCCTCCAGCAGGACGCTCGCGACGGTTGCGCCGATGATGAGGGTGGCCAGGACGCCGAGACTGCGGGTCATCCCGTCCGGCTTGCTGCCGGTCACCAGCCCGGCGATGAGGGCCGTGAGGGTGCTGGTCAGATAGGTGGTTGACATCTGGCCCAGGCGGCGGACCGCGGCCGCCTGCACGCCCATCGCCGCCGCCAGCACCGCCACAAGCGCGAGCTGACCAGCGCCGGATGGGTGGGTGCCGGCCAGCTCCCAGCCGACGCTGAACGCCGCCAGGATCACCAGTTCCACCGCCAGGGTGACGGTCACGCTGGGCGGCCAGGTCCCGGAGGCGTGGTGCCGCCGGGCGGCCAGCGGGGCCCCCACCGTCACCCCGGCCAGGTAGCCGGCCAGCGCCACCCCGCTGTGCACCGCCAGTTCCGGCCTGCCGGTGCCGGCCGCCGCGCCGAGCAGCACCAGGTCACCGGTGACCACACTGCTGAAGATGCTGCCGAGGGCAAGGAACGAGGTAACGTCCACCGCGCCGGTGGTGAGCGTGAGCACCACCACCAGCGAGTCCCTGATGGACACATGCGAGCGGATCATGGCTGACCCTAACCCCCGGCGGGCGATCGGCGCGGAGCAGGCCGCCTTAGGCGGGGTGGCGGGGCCGGGGCTAGCAGAGCGTGGGGTGGCGGGGCCGGGGCTAGCAGAGCGTGGGGTGGCGGGGCCGGGGCTAGCAGAGCGCGGGGTGGCGGGGGTGAGAGCCAAGTTGTCCTACCCGGCTGATAAGACGAAACCATGCTGACTGGTTTCGTCTTGCCGGGCGGGTCGGCCACCGAGCAGCTGGAGCAGGCGGTACTCGCCGAACGGTCCGGGTGGGACGGGGTGTTCGTCCCGGAACTCGCCTACGGCGTCGACGCGTGGAGCCTGCTTGCCGCGATGGCCGCCCGCACCGAGCGGATCCGCCTGGGCACCCTGCTCACCCCGTTGCCGTGGCGCCGGCCGTGGAAGGTGGCCAGCCAGGTCGCCACTGTGGACCAGCTTTCCGGCGGGCGGGCAATTCTGGCGGTTGGCGTCGGCGCCATCGATACAGGCCTGCCCAGCACCGGCGAGGAGACGGACAAGCGCCTGCGTGCAATACGCATGGACGAGGGAATCGACCTCATCAGGACACTGTGGGATGGCGGGCTGAGCTACCACGGGGAGTTCTACGACTTCGAGTGCGAAGGCGACGGCCTTATCCGGGCGGTACGCCCGGCTTCCGGCCGGATCCCGATCTGGGTGGTCGGGGTGTGGCCACGGCCGAAGTCGATGCGCCGGGTGCTGCGCTGCGACGGGATCATCCCGCAGTACGACCTCGGTGGCCGGGAGGCGGGGCCGGACGACGCCAGGGCAATACGGGAGTGGCTGAACGAGAACGGCGGCGGGCCTGGCCTGGACATCGTGGCCGAGGGCGAGACGCCAGCCGGGGATAAGGCTGCGGCCACGGCGCAGGTGACGCCGTGGGTACAGGCCGGGTGCACCTGGTGGATCGAGAACCGCTGGCAGATGCCCGAGGGCACCACCGACCCTACGGCGGTGGTCAGGGAGCGGCTGGCTGCCGGTCCGCCCGTTGCCGCAGGTGGCTGAGCAGCGCCCGGCCTTCCGGCGTACCGAACCAGCGGGTGTGCCCGACGAGGTAGGTGTGGTAGGCGAGATCGGCGTTCTCGCGCGACCGCACGACGCCGGCGAAGTACTCGACTTCCGACAGCGCGTACTCGACGTGCACGACGGGCAGCAGTAGCGGCAGCGCCCCGAGTTCCGCCTGGCTGAGCGGGCGGACGGACTCGTAGCCGTCGAGGAGAGCGGCGACGGCGGAGAGGTCCGGGTGCGCCGGCCCCGATTCCGCGAGGTCCAGCCAGCAGACCGCGCTGCGCTCGATCGCGACCGCGAGATCGTGCGCCGCGAACGTGCGGTTGGCCAGCCCGAGGTCGATCACGGCGGCAACGCCGGCATCGGGCTCATGCGAGGTCCAGGTGAGGTTGGACGGGTGCCAGTCCCCGTGTCCCCAGAGCCGCCCCAGGCCGGGAAGCAGTGGCGCGAGCCGGCCGATCGCGGGCAGGTGGCAGGAGATGAAGTCGTCCTGCCACGGCTGCTCGTCCAGGTAGCTGGCCAGCCCCGGCCGGCGGGCGGCCAGGCGCGCCACGGCCGCGAGCGGGTCGGCGGCCGTAATGACCGCGCAGGAGTTGGTGAGCACCGCCGGAGGGCGGGCCGGCAGGCTGAAACTCGCGCTGGCCCGGTGGAAGCGGGCCAGCGCGGCTCCCGCCGCCCAGGCGTGATCCGCGCTGGTGAACGGTTCCCACGACAGCACGTCCCGGTACAGATCGATCCCGGTGGCCCGCGCCTGCACCTCGTAGAGGTAGTCGCCGACCCGCACCGTGCTGCCGCCGCCCGGCAGCCGCAGCACCGCTGGCACGGCCACTCCGAGGGCGCGCAGGTGGCCGGCAAGGGCGTGCTCGGCACCCAGTTGCGCGGCGGTCCGTACGAGCGCGTGGTGCCGCTTGACGAATACTTCCTGGCCGTCGCCGTCCACCAGGGCCGCCGCGGACATGGGCCGGGGACTGCGCCACCGGACCGCCGCCTGGCCGGCGGTCCACCCGTACCGGGCAAGCACCGCGCCCACCTCCGCGTCGGTAAGCGGCGGCCAGTCGGGCTCAACGAGGTCTCTGCCCATGCCGTGACCCCGGATGACGTCGGTGTTAGCCCGGGGGGGCGACCCCCCGGAACCCCCCGCTGGCCTACGGCCCGGTTCCTTCGTCACCGGGCCGGGGCCCTGGCCGCCTCCGGCCAGCGGCGCACGGGACCGGGCGGGTCCCCGGCGGGCACCTGCTCAGTCATCGCGTCCCGGTCACCGTCCCGCCTGATCGCCGGGCGGGGCGGCGCTGGCGCGGTGGCGGACGGCGGCGGTGAGGCCGCCAACTACCAGCGTGGCCACCGCGGCGACCGCGAACGAGCAGATCGACGCGGACATCCATACCTGCGGCGTGAACCCGATGGCCTGGGCCACGTGTGTCCACGCCGACGCCCACCAGGAGACGTAACCGGGGTTGATGAGCTGGTAGGTGACGAACCCGGCGGCCCACGGCAGCAGCATCAGCCAGCGGGTGGGGGCCCGCGGCGACAGGTCCCAGTGGCCCTTGGCGAGGATGAAGAAGTCCACGATGAGCACGGCAGACATCGGCACGAACACCGAGCCGAGCAGGATCAGGAAGTTCTCGTAGTCGCTGATGTTGAGGAACAGCGCACCGGCCGTGCACGCCGCGGAGATGACGATGGCCAGGACGCGGCGGTCCCAGAGCGGGCGCAGGTTCTGGGTCGACGCGGCGGTCGAGTACACGTTGGCGAAGGACTGGTCCAGTTCGCGCAGGGCGAGGATGCCGAACCCGATCGCGCCGAGGGGCAGCGCGATGAACGCGCCGTAGATGTCGTTGGCGTTGCCGTGCGCCACGGTGACCAGCGCGAGCAGGCCGATCACGTAACACAGCGTCTGCGTGGCGCCGTACCCGAAGAACGCGCCGTTGAAGGCCGCCGCCTGGCTGCGCGAGTGCCGGGTGTAGTCCGCGGCCAGCGGCGCGAACGAGATGGCGGCCGCGACCACCGTGTCCACGGCCACCCAGAACCCAGAGCCCCAGGTCCCGTGGGTGAACGGCGGCAGCGGGTGCCGGAGCAACTGGATGAGCAGGTAGGCCAGGACGATCACGACCGCGGCGGTCACATACCGGCGCAGGATCCGGATCGCACCCAGTGGCCGGATCGTGAGCAGCGCGGTCGCTACGCCGGCGAGCAGGATGTAGGCCCACCGGGGCAGCGCCGGGGCCACGGTGTGCGCCGCGGTCGCGATCGTGACCAGCTCGAAGATCCCCCAGCCGAGGCACTGGAGGATGTTGAGCGCGGTGGGCAGGTAGGAGAGCCTGGCCCCGAACAGGCCGCGGAGCAGCACCATGGCCGGCGCCCCGGTACGGGTCCCCGGCAGCCCGGCAAGCGCGACCGGCAGGGTCCCGAGCACTGTGCCGAGCACGATGCCGGTGAGGGCCGCGGCGAGCGAGAGCTCAGGGGTGCCCGTGCCGCCCGGCTGGAGCACGAAGATCGCACCGGTGAAGCCGAGCAGGCTCACCCCGAGGTTGCCCCAGAGCCCGAGCTGGTCGAGTGCGCTGAGCGCCTGTGGGACCGGTTCGGCAAGGGTGCGCGCCACCTCGGAGTGCCGGTCTCCGGGGACGGTGACGAACGCCCCGGACATGGAGGCGGCGGTAGACGTGGAGGTGGAGGTGGACATGCGCAGCTGCCTCCCTACGCCGGCATTACCCGGTCAGGTTCAGACGGTCGGTGGCGCGGGCCCTGTGGCCAGCCACCCTCTCAGCCCGGTTAGCCCGAGCTCCCGTGTGGTCTCGTCCGATGTTACCTCGCAGCGTCGATCCGGCGACAGAGCCGTTGCGGTCGGTGGGCAGCGGGCGGGCCGGCTGGCAAACTGGGCGCAAGCGGCGGTGCTGCGCTCCGTAATGGGGCGGGCCGCCGCCAGGCCGGGATCGGTGGCGGACGGTGCTGGCCGGGCCTGGAGGTGCCATGCCGGGAAAGGGGGCTCGCGGCGGTGCGGACATGCGCAGGGCGGCGGCCGCCCTGCTGCTCGTCGCCGTCGCGGCGCTAGGCCTGCGAGCCGGGGGAGCGTTCTCGGCGGCCGGCAGCCCGGAGATCCTCGGCCTGAGCGGGCGGACCGTGTACTGGATCATCGCCAGTGCTGAGCTGGTCATGGCGCTGGCCGGGATCGCGCTGCTGATTCTCCGGATGATCTGGGCGCGCAAGAGCGGGAGGCCATTGCAGCGCCAGCGCCGGTCGCTCTGGTGGCTGCTCGTGCTCCCGCTGGCCGCGTTCGGGCTGTCAAAGATCCTGCAGCGGCTCCGGCAGCAGCATGCAGTCGCGGCACGGGCCAGGGACGCGCACGCGGCGGGCGCCAAGACCGGGGCTGCGGGGCATTTGCATGTGGGGAACCCGTGGCCACTGCTGGTGCTGTTCGCTGTCGTGGCGCTGGGAGTGGCCGCGCTGACCGTCTACCGTCGCCGCCACCGCCACCCCATGCTGCTGCCGCCGCCAGAGGCGGACCTGGAGCCGGACGCCGAGCCACTGGTGGCGGCCCTGGCGGCCGGGGCCCAGGTGCTGCACGAGGACCCCGACCCGCGCACGGCGATCATCGGCTGCTACGCGGCGATGGAGCGCAGCCTGGCCGATGCGGGCTCGCCACCGCGGATGGCGGACACGCCCGCGGAAGTGCTCAGCCGCGCCACCGCGAGCGGCCTGGTGCGGGCCGGCCCGGCCAGCACGCTGACCGGCCTGTTCCGGCGGGCGCGCTACAGCAGCCACCCGATGACCGAGGCCGACCGGACCGCGGCGATCGGCGCGCTGGCACAGGTGCGGGCCGACCTGGACACCGGGTCACTGGCGCAGGCCGACCTGAGCGGTGACCCGTGAACCGGGGCAACCTGACGGCCGCGGGGCGGGTTACGGCGGTGACGCTGGCGGCATTCGGGGCGCTGGCGGCCGCGCTCGCGCTCGGCGGGCCCTTCACCCTGGTCGTCACGGCCGAATGCCTGGCCGTCCTGGCCCTGGTCCTCGTCCTGGCCCGCACTCCGGCCGGCGTCCGCGAGCGTGGCGTGCCCCGGGCCGCGGCCTGGGCCCGTGCCGCGTGGTCCCGGCTCCGGCGGCGGCGCCGCCCGCCGGCCGAGGTGCGGTCCGCCGACTTCCCTGCCTACGCCAAGATCAGTTCCGACCTCGGCTGGGCACCGGTCTCCCAGTGGCACTACGACCACGGGATCCGCCCGCTGTTCGGCCGCCTGCTCGAGTCGGTGCTGGCCGAGCGCCACAGGGTGGACCTGGCCAGGGATCCAGCCCGGGCCCGCGACCTGGTCGGAGAGGACATATGGCCGCTCGTCGACCCGTCCCGGCCGTCTTCGTTCGACAGCAAGGAACCCGGGGCTGACCTGCCTACCCTGACCCGTATCGTGGACCGGCTGGAGCAGCTATGACCGGCACCCTCGCCCCCTCGGTAACCGCAACGGCGCAGCGCTGCGCCGAGGTGCTCGCCGAGGTCGAGCGGGTAATCGTGGGCAAGCATGAAGCGGTCTCCCAGGTGCTGCTGGGCATACTCGCCTCGGGGCACCTGCTCATCGAGGACCTGCCGGGGCTGGGCAAGACCCTGCTCGCCCGCACGTTCGCCGCGACCCTGGGGCTGGAGTTCACCCGGGTCCAGTTCACGCCGGACATGCTGCCGTCCGACCTCACCGGCTCGCCGGTGCTCGACCCGCGCTCCGGTGAGGTGGTCTTCCGGCCGGGGCCGGTGTTCACCAACCTGCTGCTCGGCGACGAGATCAACCGCACGCCGCCGAAGACGCAGGCCGCCCTGCTCGAGGCCATGGCCGAGGGCCAGGTCAGCGTCGATGGCCGGACCCATCCGCTGCCACAGCCGTTCATCGTGCTCGCGACCGACAACCCGATCGAGTACGAGGGCACCTACCCGCTCCCCGAGGCGCAGCTTGACCGGTTCGTGGCCCGGATCCGGCTGGGTTACCTGGACGAGGCGGGCGAGGCGGAGATGGCCAGGCGCAGGCTGGACCGGGGCTCGGCACCGCCGCGGACCGCCGAGGTCCTCGACGCCAGCGCCCTGCTTGCCATGCGTGAGTCCCTGGAACAGGTGCACCTGGACGACGACCTGCTCGGCTATATCGTCCGGCTGGTCGCCGCGACCCGGTCCCACTCGCAGATCAGCGTCGGTGCGAGCCCCCGCGGGACCCTGGCGGTGATCCAGCTTGCCCGCGGCCACGCCGCGCTCGATGCCCGTGACTACGTGATCCCCGAGGACGTCAAGACGGTCGCGGTTGCTGCCCTGGCGCACCGCCTGGTGCTGCGGCCGGAGATGTGGGTCCGCCGGGTGACGGGCGAGGACCTGATCACGGAGATACTCACCACCGAGCCGGTGCCCAGGGCCAGCCAGTGACCGAGGGCCCGTCAGCAGTACAGCGCGAGCCAGCTAAGGCGGCGCCTCTCACGCCGGTGCCTGCCACGTGGCAGGCCGCGCCCCGGCTGCGCAGGCTGGCCACGATCGGAGTGGCCGTCGTCCTGCTGGCGGTCCTGACTAGGCGCGCCGACCTGCTGCTGCTCGGCGCGCCCGCCCTGGCCGCGCTCGCCGCCGCCCGCCGGGGCGTCCGGCCGGAGACTCTGGACGCGGCCGTCACGGCGGCCCCGTTGCGTTGCTTCGAGGGCGAGGATGTCGAGATCGTCGCCACCGTGGCGGCCCCGGTGGACGAGGTGACGTTCCGGATCATGCCAGGCCCGGCGGTGACCATCATCGACGGCCCGGCGACCCAGGTCGCCGTGGCCGGGCAGCCGGCCAGCGCCCGCTGGATGCTCCGGCCGCACGCCTGGGGCCGCCACCATCTCTGCACCGTGACGGCCAGGTGCACCGACGGGATGGGCCGGGCGAGCCTTACGCTCCGGCCGGAACAGGTCGAGGTCTTTCCGCACCCGCCGCCGGCCAGGGCCAGCCTGCTGCCCGCAGACCTGCTGCGGCGGATCGGGGAACATACCGCGACGGCGTCCGGCGCGGGCATCGAGTTCTTCGGCATTCGCGGTTACCAGCCCGGCGACCGGCTGCGCGACCTGAACTGGGCGGTGACGAGCCGGCTGGGCCAGCCGCACGTCAACCAGCGGGCGGCCCTGCGCGCCGCCGACCTGGTGATAATGATCGACGCGTTCTCCGACGTGGGCCCGCCCGGTGACACCACTCTTGACCTGGCGGTCCGCGGTGCGGCAGGCCTGGCCACCGCCTATCTGCGGACCGGCGACCGGGTCGGCGTGGTGGTACTCGGCGGGGTGCTTCGGTGGCTGGCCCCCTCCCCCGGCAACAGGCAGTTCTTCAAGATCGTGGAGATGGCGTTCGGCGTCCGTTTCCCCAGTGAGGCCATCCCGGACCTGGACCGCGTGCCGAGGACCGCGCTGCCACCGCGCGCCCTGGTGGTGCTCTTCTCGCCGCTGCTCGACCGGCGTGCCCTGAACGCCGTGACCGACCTGCGGCAACGCGGCGTATCCCTGGTGATCGTGGATGTGCTCACCCGCGAACCGCCGGCCGAGCCACGGCAGCCCTTCACGCAGCTCGCGGTCCGGCTCTGGCGCCTCGACCGGGGCGCGCTGCGGTCCGGTCTCACCGGCCTCGGCGTGCCGGTGCTGAGGTGGGACAGCGAAGCAGGGCTCGAAGGCACGCAGGCCCCTCTCGGGGGGGGCGGCGGGGCCGGGGCTCTTGGGCGGGGCGGCGGGGTCGGGGCCAAACTGCGCGGCCAGCGGATCCGGGCGGTGCGGTGATGAGCGGCGTCGACGGCACCACCCGCCTGCCACGTCTCGGCGACGTGATCACCCGGCTGCTCACCGGCTGCCTGGGCGCGGGCATGATCCTGCTGCCCGCGTCGCACCTGACCGGCAGTTCCCGGGCGCTCGCCGTCCTTGGCCTGGTGCTGGTGGCGGTGAGCCTGGCCGGGCCGCTGGCCAGGTGGCGGATCGTGGGCACGCTTGCCGCCGCGACCGCGGTCACCGAGGCGGCCCTCACCCGGCCGGACCTGGCCTCACTGGCCTGGGAGGGCCTGCTGATCCTCGGCTACCTGCTGCTGGTGGACGCGCCGCGGCGGATGCCGGGAACCGTGACCGCACACTGGCTGTGGCGGCAATTGCCGCTGGCCGTCTGGGGCGTGTTCACCGCGGCCATCGTGCTTGTCGTGCTCGCCGTCCGCGTGCCGGTCTCCGCCTGGCTACTCGTCGCCGGGGCCGGTGCCGCCGTCGCCGCCGTCGTCATCGCCCTGCCGCGGCGCTCGTCCGAGCCCAGGGAGCCCAGGTAGGGCTCGCGCCGTGACCTGGCTTTCCACCAGGCCGTACGCGATCGCCTCGGCGACATTGAACAGAGTGTCCCTGCGGGCGTCGGCGCGCACCTGGGCCACGTCGCGCCCGGTTACCTCGGCGACCCTGCCGAACAGTTCATCGAGCATGGCCCGTGCCTGTTCCTCACGGGAGGCCAGCGCCGTCACCGTCCCGTCGAAGCTGACCTGCGGCTCGGACAGCACAAACAGCGCGTTCGGGTACGCCATCCGGTGCCGGCAGGCGGCCAGGATGCCCAGCGCCGGGCCCTCGACCCGGCCGCCCGCATACCCGGACACCGGCCCGCGGACCACATCGAGGATGCCCATCACGCTGAGGGCCGCGGGCAGGTCGGCGCTCAGGTTCTGCAACTCGAGCCGGATCGGCGCGGTCCCCTCCGCGTCGAGCGTGAGCAACTGAGCGGCCAGCCGGGTCGCCGCCTCCCCGTCGAGGTGCCCGTGCGCCATGACGATGCGCCGGTCCAGTAGCCGGTCATACAGGTGCCCCGGCCAGCCACGCGGGTCGATCCAGACCCGGACCGGCGCCATGGCCGGGTTCTGTGCTGGCCGCGCCGGTTCCGGCGTGCGCCCCGGCCGTGGTGGCGGCCCAGGCGGGAAGGGCGGCACCGGCCCCGGCCCCGGCGGCATGGGCCCGGGCGGCGTCGGCTCCGGCGGCCACGGCCGAAGCGGCTGCCCTTGCGCACGCGGCGTGATCATCAGCGATCCTCCTGCCCTCGTCCTGCCTGTGCATGGCCGGGCCCCATCAGCCCCGGCCCGATCGGGCCCGGCCCCGCCGGTTCCGGGCTGGCGCTCGGCTGCACCCGTGCCTGCCAGGTGAGTTGGCTCCCGATGGCCGCCGCGTAGCGTTCCAGCGTGGACACCCGAACGTCCGCGTCACCCGATTCCAGCCGGGCCACGGCCGACTGCGATGTGCCCATCCGCGCCGCGACCTCGGTCTGCGACAGCCCCGCCCACCGGCGCTGCTCGGCCAGATCCGCGACAAGCCGGCGCCGCTCGCCGGACATGCGCCGCAACGCCATCTCCCGGAACCCCGGCATCACCGGCAACCCCAGCGGGTCTGGCGCACTCGGTACCTCATCGGCCCCGGCTTCGTCCCGCCTGCCAGGCCCGCCTAGCGCTGGCTCGTGCCTCATACACCCAAAGGTATCTCGAATTTGAGATGCCATCCCCGGTGTACGCCAAGAGCGATCAAGGACGACGGCTGATGTCAGCGCACGGCTACACGCCGAGCGGGGCAGGCGGGAAAGCAGCAGCGAGGCCCGGCAGTCGCTTACTGCAGGCTCGAGAAGCGCCGGCCCCTAGCTACGGGGGCAAGCCACTCCACCGCACAAGAGCAGCCGCTATCCGACCCGGATGGGGACCGGCCGGCCACGGTCCTCGGCAAGGATTCGCTTCAGCGCCGGGACCCCGCCTCGCCCCGCCG
>Ga0306921_10004857_pt1 | contig 13890 bp, 13 predicted proteins | sample sta12Cox44000080_FD_203760 | JGI IMG/M metagenome (GOLD analysis project Ga0306921, IMG submission 203760) | Lab enrichment of tropical soil microbial communities from Luquillo Experimental Forest, Puerto Rico - statoxic.12C.oxic.44.000.080 (v2)... | ecosystem: Environmental > Terrestrial >... | reverse complement strand
AACTCGCCGTCATCGCCACGCATCTCGCGCAACTCTTTTGGAGGCCGGGCCGGAGTGTCCTGATTGGACTCAGTCGCGGACGGCGAGGCAACCGGGGCGACTTGGGCAAGGAGGTCGTCGAGCGACTCCAGCCACAACATCTGGGTCTGAAACACGCGGCCGAAATTTCTCGACGCAGAAGTTGCGACGTCTTCCAGTGCGAGGGGCTTTTGTAATTCACGCTCCATCGACGTCACCTGCCGATCGGTGATGCCGCAGGGAACGATCAGGGAGAACGCATCGAGGTCGGTTGATACATTTAAGGCGAAACCATGCGTGGTCACCGAACGTGAGATATGCACGCCGATGGCCGCGATCTTGGCTTCCGGCTTGTTTCGCAGTGCGTAGGTCCACACACCAGTGAGTCCCTGGATGCGCTGGGCGCCGATGCCGTAGTCACCGCAGGTGCGGATTAATACCTCTTCCAGGCGGCGGACATACTCCACCGCGCCCACTTTCGGATCAAAACTGCGCAAATCCACGATGGGATAGGCGACCAGTTGGCCCGGGCCGTGAAAGGTCACGTCACCGCCGCGATCGATATCGAAAAGCTCGACTCCCCGCTGGGCGAGAAATTCGGGCGGGGCAAGGACGTTGGCCAGGCGGGCATTGCGCCCTAGCGTGATTACCGGGGGATGCTCCAGCAGCAGCAGCGTGTTTTCGATGCGCTGGGACTTGCGCATCTCGAGCAGCGTGCTCTGCAGTTGGAGCGCCGTGCCGTAGGCTACGCGGCCGAGATATAGAACATTGGTGATCATCGCAGCGCTAAACTCTGACAGTATCACTAACCTTGGATGATGATGCACGTCGATTCGAAGCAAGGGGCGCAAGATCGGTAACAGCCCTTTTGTGGTGCTATTCTGAACGCGGCCGTACCCCCATGAAGCGTGTTGTCGAAGAGCCTGCCACTTTACCCGAATCCGCAACCGATGCCGGAAGCGGACATAAGTACGTCGGCAATTTCGTGTTCGTTCTGCTGATTCTTGTCGCGATCGCGGCGGGAGCCATGTGCGGATTTCTGCTGGTGTATTCCACCGACCTGCCGCAAGTCACCGAGCTGGAGCAGTACCGTCCCAGCACAATCACGGAACTCTACGACGACCAGAACCGGGTGATCGGTCAGTTCGCGCTGCAGCGCCGGGTCATCGACAAGTACGACGACTTCCCCAAGGTGCTGCGCGACGCCATTATCTCGACGGAAGACAAGGAATTCGAGCGGCACTGGGGCGTGGACGTGGGGCGCGTGTTCGGCGCGGCCTGGCGCGATATCGTGGCGGGGGGCCGTGCGCAGGGGGCATCAACACTCACCATGCAGCTTTCGCGCAACCTGTTCCTGTCGCCCGACCGCAACTTTCGCCGTAAGATGCAGGAGGTGATGCTGGCCATCCAGATCGAACGCCGCTTCACCAAGCCGCAGATCTTCACACTCTATGCCAACCAGATCTACCTGGGCCATGGGGTTTACGGTTTCGAGGCGGGAGCGAACTTCTACTTCGGAAAAAAGGCCAAGGACCTGACCTTGGAAGAAGCCGCAGTGCTGGCCGGACTCCCCAAGGCGCCAAATGCCTACTCGCCCATCAACAATCCCGAGCGCGCTCTGCGCCGCCGCAATCTCGTAATCAACAACATGCTGGAGGACGGCAAGATCACTGCCGAAGAAGCGCAACGCGCCAAAAATTCGCCCATCCGGCTCAACGTGCAGAGCGAGCCCAACAGCATTGCGCCCTATTTTGTGGAAGAAATAAGGCAGTATCTGGAGAAGAAGTATGGCAGCGAAGAGGTGCATGAAAAGGGGCTGCGCGTTTACACCTCACTGAACTTGGAGATGCAGCAGGTCGCCAATCTTGCCGTGCTCGACGGATTGGCGACCTACGAGCATCGTCATGGATGGAAGGGCAGCCTACTCAATGTGGTGGCCAATGGCGAGTCGCTTCCGAGCTACAGACACGTCGACTGGGACGACGACTTGTCGGCGGGACATTTCGTACACGCCCTCGTGATTGCGGTCAGTCCGCAATACGCCACCATCAAGTTCGGTCCGTATCATGCCGAGTTGGGCCCGCCTGAAATCAAATGGACACACTACACCTCTCCGCAGCAATTCCTGACTCGCGGTGACCTGGTGTACGTGAAGATCCTGGAGCTGAACGGCACGCAGAGCAGGGTTTCGCTGGAGCAGGAGTCGGGTGTGCAGGGAGCTCTGCTGGCGCTGGACAATTCCACCGGCGACATCAAGGCCATGGTTGGCGGTCGCAGCTTCGAGCAGTCAAAGTTCAACCGGTCAACGCAAGCCCTACGGCAAGTGGGATCGTCGTTCAAACCCTACATCTATACGGCCGCGATCGACCAGGGACTGACTCCCGACGACACTGTACTGGACGCCCCGGTGAGCTTTCCGGGCGGCCCATCTGGCCCCTACACCCCACACAACTACGACGGCAAGTACGAAGGCGTAATTACCTTCCGCCGCGCCCTGGCGCACTCGCGCAACATTCCTGCGCTCAAGGTCACCGAACGCGTAGGCGGTATTAAGACGGTCATCGAGTACGCCCGCAAGTTTGGCATCACTTCGCCGCTGCCAGCGTATCTGCCGGTAGCACTGGGCGCCGCCGATATCACCCTGATCGAGCAGACCGCGGCCTTCACCACGTTTCCCAATGACGGTGTTCGCGTGGCGCCGCGAATGATTCGCAAGGTTGAAGACTACGACGGCAGGGTGCTGGAGGAGAACTATCCCGAAGTGAAAGACGTGATCAGTGCGCGCACCGCCCGCATCATGGTCAGCATGTTGCGTGAAGTGGTGCTGCATGGGACGGGAGCAGTTGCAGCCAAGCTCAATCATCCACTGGGAGGCAAGACCGGCACCACCAACGACTTCACCGACGCCTGGTTCGTGGGCTTTTCGCCGTCGATCACCTGTGGTGTGTGGGTGGGCTTCGACGAGAAGAAGACGCTGGGCAACAAGGAAACCGGGGCGATGGCCGCGTTGCCGATCTGGATGGACTTTATGCGGGTGGCACTGCAAGGTCGCGAGTCGGAGGACTTCGCCGCGCCTCCGCCCTCGCCTCCCACTGCGGTCGCTCAGAAAGTAGACACTCCCGACCAATCGGCCGGGGATGGGGAGACGCACTGATGCGCCGCTTCTTCCGTGGGCTGGTACGGGCACTGGTGCTGATCGTAGTCTTTATGGCATCGGCACTGACCGCCATGCGATTTGCCATTCATGGACGGCAGACCAACGTTCCCAAGGTCGTCGGCATGACACCCCATGAAGCCGAAAACGCGTTGCAGTCACACGGACTTGTACTTGAGCGGTTGGACCGTTTCTACAGCGCCGACGTTGCCGCGGGCCGAATTGTTTCGCAGGTGCCATCGCCCGGCGAGCGGGTGCGGCGAGGCTGGCACGTGCGGGTTGCCGAAAGCATGGGTCCGCAGCGCGTGACCATTCCCGATTTGACGGGAGACAGCGAGCGGTCGGCCGAGATCAATATCCGCCGCCGCGGCCTCGAGATCGGGACGACGGCGGTTGCCAGTTTTCCTGACGCGACGCCTGACCAGATTGTGGCGCAGAGTCCACCAGCGAATGCCGTCAATGTGTCCGCACCCAAGGTCAGCATGCTGGTTGCCGCGACCGAAGATCGCAAGTCTTACCTCATGCCCGAGTTTAGAGGGAGAACCGAAGACGAGACTGTAAATGCGATTGTCGCCGCCGGACTAAAGGTGGGCAGCATTACCAGTCAGACCGCCCCCGAAACCGACGACAACTCTCCTGATACGCTGCCTGCCGGCACGCGAATCGTGGTGAAGACTGTTCCAAGTGCCGGTCAACGAGTCTGGGATGGCCAGGCGATCAGCTTGGAGGTCACAAGATAAGGGTTTAGGGTTTCTAGGGAGCGGCACGGTTAAGACCGGTCAAATTCGAAGAGTACGCGAATCGACGATATTAAGACAACCAAGCCACTTAGGTTTGGTTCTTTAGCGTCGAAGTCAACTTCGCCGATGGCGGCACCTATAGCGCCGATCTGAATCCTTTGAAGCAGGTCGCCTTGACCGACAAGCAGTAGCCCGGTGCCCCAGGTTCGCGTCCTTCTCTTGGGCGCTAACCGGGAGAAAAAACCTGTAGGGGAGTTGGTGCAATTGGCCGGCAATTTTGGAACAGCAGCCCGCGCTACCCCTTCCGCTCGATCATGGCCGCAAAGAACCCATCGCAGGGATGAACGCCCGGTAAGGTCCGGAGGTAGGGGCCGCTCAGCAGACTGGCGAAATCATCAAGCGCCAGGTCCCCTGCCGCGTGCAGATGCTCCAGTTCGACACCACAGTCGAGCAGCCGGTATTGCCGATTTGAGGCGAGGACTTCTTCAACGACGGCTCGATTCTCTTCAGGCTCCAGCGAGCAAGTTGAGTATACGGCCCGCCCGCCAGGCGTGAGCTGCTCCAGCGCGGCTTCGAGGAGCGCCACCTGCTTCTTGTGAAGTTCGGCGAGATCCTCCGGCTTGAGTCGCCACTTGATTTCGGGATTGCGCGCCAGCGTCCCGGTGCCGGAGCAGGGTACGTCCGCCAGCACGCGATCAAACTCACCCTGCAAGGGCAAATGAAGCGCGTCAGCGGTGATTACCTGTACATTCGGCGCTCGAACCCTTTGTCGCAGGTGCTCAGCGCGATGGGGATGAAGCTCCGCCGCGATGATCTCGGCCGCAGGATTGCGTGAGGCAAGTGCAGCCGTTTTGCTGCCGGGAGCGGCGCAGCAGTCGAGCAGGCGCGATCCCTTGCCGACCAGCGCTGCGACCAGTTGCGAAGCCTCATCTTGGATGAATACGCGGCCTTCGCGGTACGCCTGAGTCTGGGTGACATCACCGCTGGTGACGATCCGGGCGGTTGCCAGCAACACTCCGGACGCGAGCTTGATGCCTTCACTCTCAAGTTCACCTTCAATGGCATTGGAGTCGAGACGAATGGAAATCGTTGGGACGCGCTGGTTGCGCCGGCAAATAACCTCGGCATTCCCAATGCCGAATTGTTCGCCCCAGCGTTCGACCAGCCACGCTGGATGAGCAAACTCGTCCGCAAGTTTCATGGCAGTAGCGCCCGACTTCTCACCGGCCGGAGGTTCCGGCCCAAGTTCGGCTAGCTTGCGCAAAACCGCATTGGCGAACGGCGCAGCCGAGCGCTTTCGCGCGCGTTTCACCAGTTCGACACTCTCATTGATCGCCGCCCGCGCTGGAACACGAGTCAGGAAACGTAACTGGTAGGCTGCCATCCGCAAGGCCACCAGAACCTCCACATCCAGCTCGTCAAGCGAACGCGACGCAGCAGCCGCGATGGCTTGATCGAGCCGCGATCGCCAGCGCAACACGCCCATCACCAGCTCGGTCACGAGTCCGCGATCGGCGGGGCTTAACTGGTCGAGTCTCCTGGAATGCAGAAGCTCGCTTGCGTAGGCGTTCTGCAGCTCCACGCGCAGCAGGATGTCGAAGGCAACGGCACGTGCGGGTGAAACCGGCATGAGAGTTACGCGGTTGTGCCCAGTGGCTCGTCGCAGCGCGGACGGTAGCCGTTGATGAAGTCTGTGGCGCTCATTCGCTTCTTACCCTCCACCTGCAGCGCAAGAACTTCGAGCGCAGTTGCCTGGGCAAACCCCAGCAGCAGGCGGCCGCTTTCCACCACGAAATATCCGGTTTTGGCGGGGGCGACTTCGGGAGCCGGCACTGCGGCATGGAGCTGCAGGGTCTTACCCCGGAACCAGGTAAACGTTCCCGGCCAGGGCTGAAATCCGCGTAGGCGATTCCAGGTGTCGGAGGCGGTGCGCGAGAAATCGATTAAGCCGTCTTCGCGCTTGAGAATGGGAGCGAGCGTGGCCCGGGAATCGTCTTGCGGTTGGCGATGAATGGTGCCGTTGGCCAATCCGGCCAGTGTGCTGCTCATCAACCGGGCGCCAGTGAGGGCCAGTCGTGGCGACAGCGTGAGTGCTGTGTCCTCGGGCCGGATAGGTTCCTCAGCTTGTTGCAGGATGTCGCCGGTATCGAGCCCGGCATCGAGCCGCATAATGGTAACCCCTGTGACCGATTCACCGTTCGCGATCGCCCATTGAATGGGTGCTGCGCCGCGGTACTTTGGCAGCAACGAGGCGTGAAGATTGATGTTTCCGAGCCTCGGCAGATCGAGCATCCATGGCGGAACAATCCGGCCGTAGCCGACGACGATGATTGCCTCTGGCTGGATGCTCTCCAGCCGCTGGCGAAATTCTTGGTTCGACTTGATCTTGTCGGGCTGCAGGACCGGAAGCCCCAGTTCAAGTGCTGAGCGCTTGACAGGCGATGCCGCTAGTTCCATACCGCGTCCGCGGGCCCGGTCGGGCTGGGTAACGACCAGCTTCACGCGGAACCCGGCGGACACCAGCTTTTCCAGCGTGGGCACCGCAAACAGCGGAGTGCCGCAGAAGACAAGGTCCATCACAGCGACGTTACCATTCGCCCGTTTTTACGAGCTTGCGGATTTTGCGCTTGATTATGTCGCGTTTTAGGGCGCTGATATGGCTTATATAGAGCTTCCCGTTGAGGTGGTCGGTCTCGTGCAGCAGAGCACGGGCCAGCAAATCTTCGCCGGTGACTTCAAAAGTCTCACCTTTCAAATTCTGGGCCCGGGCCGTCACTTTGCGGGCGCGGGTTACTTTCTCGCGAAACTCGGGCAGGCTCAGGCAGCCCTCGTTAGAAGTGAGCCTCCCCTCGAGGTGAATGATCTCAGGATTGACCAGAACGATCCTAGCCTCGAGATCTTCCTTGAACGTGATGTCGATGACCGCGATCCGTTTGCTGATGCCAATCTGTGGGGCAGCCAGGCCCACGCCGTGAGCGGCATACATGCTCTCGAACATGTCATCCGCCAGTTTGCGAAGGCCATCATCAAATTTGGTAATGGCGGCCGACGGCTTCTCCAGGACCGGGTCCCCGAACTTGACAATCGGATAGATCATTTAGAAGTTTCGTAACTGTTGACAGTAGCCTTCGAAATTACGCCGTAGTTCCAGCAGCGAATCGCCGCCGAACTTTTCCAAGGCGAAGCGGGCGAGCGTTAGCGCCACCATCGCTTCAGCGGCCACCCCTGCTGCTGGAACCACACACACATCCGAGCGCTCGTAAGCGGCTTTGACGGGCTCGCGACTGGCAAAATCCACAGAAGCCAGAGGCCGCCGCAGCGTCGAAATCGGCTTCAGATAACCCCGGACGCGGATGTCCTCGCCGTTGGAAACGCCGCCTTCGAGTCCGCCTGCGTGATTGGACCTTCGCGTGAAGCCGGTAAAGGAATTTCCCTCGGACGAATAGCCAATTTCATCATGCACCGCGGAGCCGAGCGCCGTCGCCGCTTCGACCGCATCGCCGATCTCGACCCCCTTGACCGCCTGCAATGACATCACAGCCGCGGCCAGGTGTGTATCCAGACGTTCGTCCCAGTTGGCGTAGGTGCCGAGACCGGGAGGAACGTTATGCGCCACCACTTCGAAGATGCCGCCGACCGAATCACCCGTGCGCAGCACCAGATCGACCTGTTCTTTCATACCCATCTCGGAAGCAGGATCGATGCAGCTCAGCAGAATTTCTTGCTTGGCGGCGACGGCTTGGATGGCTTCCCAGGTTACCGGCACATGCAGACGTGCGCTTCCGACGGCGATCACGTGGCTCAAGACTTCGATGCCAAGCTCCCGAAGCAGCAGTTTGGCCAGCGCTCCGGCAGCAACGCGGGCGGCTGACTCGCGCGCGGAAGCACGTTCCAGAACGTAACGTGCCTCGCTGAAGTTGTACTTCACGGCTCCCGCGAGATCGGCATGACCGGGCCGTGGCGAAGCGACCCGCTTGTGCTTGGTGGGGTCGCCTTCCTCCACCGGCAGCGACTCCGTCCAGTTCTGCCAATCGTTGTTGGCCAAAAGCATTGCGATCGGCGATCCGATGGTGTGGCCATGGCGCACGCCGCTCAAGATGTGCGCCGTGTCGCGCTCGATGCGCATGCGTCCGCCGCGTCCGTAGCCCTGTTGACGGCGCCAGAGTTCGCGGTTGACGAATTCAAGATCGACCGCCAAACCTGCGGGCATGCCGGAAACCAGCGCGACCAGCGCCTCTCCGTGGGATTCACCGGATGTGGAGAACCGTAGCATTGCGAATTTTTGATTGTAGCTGATGATGATGCCACGGCGGCCTGGGCGGGCCGCCAGCGGTGCTCACTCGACCACGATTGGTTCATCCAGCAGCGCTTTATCTTCCTCGGTGGTGCCGGTGAGCGCGAAAGAGTTGGTCAGCACCGCCGCGCCCTTCTCAACGCTGGTAATGACGTAGGAACAGCCAATCCAGTGGGCTTCTTCGAAGTCGGTCGGCGACCAGCGCGCCGGATGATCGGGGTGCGAGTGGTAGAAGCCAATGATATCCAACTCGGTCTCGCGGGCCTCGCGCTGCACCCGCACCAGTTCGCGCGGATCGATGCTGTACCGGTTCTGGGGTGAGTCCACGCGGGTATTGCCACAACGAACCGTCGCCCGCACTTCACGGATCTCGTCGTCCATCATACCCAACAGCACGCCGCAGCATTCGTGCGGATAGGTTTCCTCACCGTGGCGGCGAATCTCATCGAATTCAGATTGCCGGAATTTCAGCACTGCTCAGAGTTCTCGTGGTCCACGCAATTCCTGCCGACCAGGTTCGCGGATCGCTAAATCTCATAGTCAGGTTTGGGACTGTCGTCCCAGAAGCGTTCGCTGAGGTATTTGTCAGCCCCGTCACAGAAAATACAGACCACCACCGGATGTTCAATTTCGCTTGCGCGTGCGACCTGCAAAGCCCCCAGCAGTGAGGCGGCGGAGGACGGTCCTACGAGCAGTCCCTCTTCACGAGCCAGACGCCTGATCATAGCGTAGCAATCTTCGGTGCTGATCTCCAGGTTGCGATCCGCCAGCTTGGGATCGTAGATCCGCGGCACGATCGAAGCGGGCATATACTTGGCGCCCTCGATGCCGTGGAACGGCGAGTCGGGTTGGAGCGAGATAGATTGGATCTCGGGGTTGAGTTCCTTCAAGCGACGGGTGGTGCCCATGAATGTGCCGGAGGTCCCAAGCACGGTCACAAAGTGAGTGATCCGGCCATGCGTCTGCTCCCAGATCTCGTTCGCAGTTCCGTGATAATGCGCCAGCCAGTTGGCATCGTTGGAATACTGGTCCGCGTAGAAATATTTCTCGGGATGCTCAGCAATGATCTCGCGCACCTGGACGATTGCGCCATCGGAGCCTTCGCCCGGCTCGGTGTATATGATTTCGGCGCCGTATGCCTGGAGAATGCGCTTGCGCTCGAGTGAGACATTTGACGGCATGCAAAGCGTCACCCCAAAATTGCATGCCGCGCCTAGCATGGCGTACGCGATTCCGGTATTCCCGCTGGTGGAATCGAGCAGGCGTTTACCACCGCTCATTTTGCCGCTGCGGAATGCATCCTGCACGATGGCGGCTGCCGCCCGGTCCTTCACCGATCCGCCTGGGTTCGTCCATTCAGCTTTGCCGTAAATCTCGGCATGCGACACGTCGGCACACACCCGCTCAAGCCGCAACAGGGGCGTGTTGCCAATGCGCTCCATGATCGAGAGGCCAATCGACGGAACCGCACGAATCGTGTTCATGACCATTTCGCTTGCTTGCAGGTTGCTGTTTCCCCTTGCGATGTGCGACAGTTGTGGTTTCCAGACCCGAGTGCGAGAAACAATTGGAGTCCGGCCAACTGGGCACTAATTGAATCTATCGAGTCCCGCTTCCAATCAGTCCTAATAGCTTAGGGGATTCGATGCGAAGGCGGTGGGATGGATTCCGCTGCGAGAGACGGCCATAACGGGCTGAAAGCAGATTGAATGGCAAAGAAAACAAAAATCAAGAGTTATGAAGATGCGGTGACCTGGTTCCGCGATCACGGCTTCGACGTGCTGGAAGCTCCCGGCACGGGCGGCCGCGTATTTCTCAAGAAGTACAACGCCTCGTCGGCGATCGAGCGCGCCCCTGATGGTGGAGTCAAGATATTCGCGTATCCGGGTTACCTGGTGGGCGGCGAGATATCCAAGCTGGTCGACTACGGTCATCAGAAGGTCCTGAAGACCACAAAGACGGAACTTCCGGCGACCGCCGATCACCTGAAAGCGCTTCACCAATATGCCGAGGAACTGAAGGAAGGTACCGGTGGCATCAGCCTCTACAATGAGTCGCTGGGCACGGTGAGCGCCCAATACAAGTACGATCGCGTCCGCGACCGGGACCTGCCAGAAACCGAGCGTCCCAAGCGGCCGTGGCAGAAGTCTCCTTCCAGCAAGCCTCCTGCATAGCTAGTAAGAGCAGTCAAAGCGAAGTCCAACGAACCGCGCCCTCACAGGCGCGGGTCTTCCTGGATTGTGCCAAGCCGTCCGCACGGCTGCGTTACACTGCTCCGACGGAGGCGGGAATGGCCAAGTTTTTGCGGACTATGTCATTGGTGGTGGCCGGGGTCGCGTTTCTCTCATACGCGGGTTTGGGCCAGGCGGCAGGTACGGCAAGCCAGGAAAATGCAATTCGCAAGGTCCTGCAGTCGCAAGTTGAGGCCTGGAACCGCCACGATTTGGAAGGCTTTATGGCGGGTTACTGGAACTCGCCCGGGCTGACCTTTTTCTCGGGGGCGACAGAAACTCATGGCTGGCAGGCTACGCTCGACCGCTATCGCAAGAATTATCAGGCGCCGGGAGCGGAGATGGGCGACCTGGAAATGAAAGACATCCAAGTGGAAATGTTGGGGCCGAAAGCAGGCTTCGTCCGCGGCAAGTTTCTGCTCACGCTCTCGAATGGCAAACGGCCGCACGGGTTGTTTACGGTGATTTTCCGCGAGTTTCCAGAAGGCTGGCGCATCATCCACGGCCATAGCAGCGGTGGCGAATGACGGTTAGGACCGGCTAAACTCCAAGCTACCTTCTGCCGTTAGAAGTCAGATTGGACCAAGACCTAATTGCACCCAGATCAGGACCATCCTTCATTGAACGGAGGCGAAATGTCCACTTCGCACCCTCGGTTTACCGCACGAATCGACGGTTCTCCAGAGGTCATTTTTGACCTGATGGCAGACATGCCGCAGACGGCGCTGGCCCGCAGACTGAATCCGAAAAATGTGTTGCCGGCGCGCCTCGCAGGTGTAAAATTGAGTCGGCGACTCGCCCGGATCACAGGATCGTGTGATAGCCAAATCAGGCGGTATCCGCAATTGCGGAACTGTACTGGAGGACATCGTGAGCATCACCACGGGCGACTTCCACTCGAAAGTCACCGCTTCTTCCCTTCTTGACAAAAAACAAAGACGCGAACCAATTACCTGTCTGACGGCGTACGACTACGCCAGTGCCCGCTTACTCGATGAAGCTGGCATTGACATGATCCTGGTCGGTGATTCGCTCGGCATGGTCATGCTGGGGTACGAGAACACCCTGCCGGTTACGGTCGAGGAAATGCTGCACCACACCCGCGCGGTGCGCCGCGGCGTGAAGCGCGCATTCCTGGTTGCTGACATGCCGTTCGCGTCGTACCACGTCAGCGGCGAGGAGACAATCCGCAATGCGGCACGGTTTATCAAAGCAGGCGCCGAAGCGGTGAAGATCGAAGGCGGCGAAAAGCGCGCCCAGTTGGTGGAGCGCCTAGTGGATGCCGAGATTCCGGTAGTGGGACATATCGGTCTGACTCCGCAATCGCTGCACGCCATGGGCGGCTACAAAGTACAGGGCAAATCACTGAAAGCGGTGGAGCAACTGGTCCATGACGCGCTCGCGCTGGAGCGCTGCGGAGCGTGCGGCGTAGTGCTCGAGGGCATGCCACGCGAAGTGGCGGCGTTGATTACCCACGAAATCGAAATCCCCACGATCGGGATTGGCGCCGGACCCGAGTGCGATGGGCAAATCCTGGTTTTCCACGACCTGCTGGGGCTAACCTTTGCTCCACCCGCTAAGTTCGTCAGACAGTATGCCGACCTCGGCTCGGCGGTTACGAACGCGGTGCTGGCCTACAAGGACGACGTGAAGTCGGGGGTCTATCCCTCCGACGCGGAGTCGTACCACCTGCCCAAAGACACCCTCTCGACCCTGCAGGCCATTGCAGACCGTAAGCGTGCCATGCAAGGCTAGAAGCATGCAGGTTGTTTGCCGGGCGTCGCTGCTGGTCGCGTTCTCGCTGAGTCTCTGCGCGGCAGTTGCGGCGCAGAGCACAGCGAAACCCGTGCACAAAGCACTTCCCTGGAAGCAATACTGTCACGGCGAGGTTGGCTTCTGCTTCAAATATCCCTCTTCCTGGAGCATGTTGGGCGAGATATTCAACGGTAATGGCGTGGTAGTGGCACCTCCGCAAAAGCAGGAACGCGCCTTGTGGGATGCGGTCACAGTCGCGCTGGTAATACCGTCTCCGGAGGGAGATGAGGACCCGGTCACGATCGATCAGGCGATTGAGAAGGCAGTCTCCAGCGTGCGCGAGAGTGGCCAGAGCGTCGAAACGCTACGTCGTCAAGAGCGCACGGTGGACGGCAAGCCCGCCCAGTCGGTGAGGCTGCATTACGTTGAGAAGCCAACCGGGCGTGAATGGATCGAGGAGCTGGTTTTTGTTGAAGGTCCTGATTCGGAAATCTACTCCGTGGTCTTGAAATGTGCGCCGACGTCGCTGGCGGTGATGGAACCGCCATTTTCGCGCATTGTGGATAGCTGGACCCTGCCGGAAGCGAAGCCTGCGCCAGGCGCAACCGACGAAGACGCGCCGCCAGCCAAGGCGTCCGCGGCTCCGACGGCGCCGTCTATGAGCGCACCACCCAAGGCTTCGACACCCCCAAAATAATAACCACCGAGAGACTAAATTGCAGCAGATCGAAACCGTCGGCGGGATGAAGGTCGCGTGCCGCAGCGTCACGCAGACAGGCAAGAGGTTAGGACTCGTGCCAACCATGGGTGCTTTGCACGAGGGGCATCTGTCGCTGGTCCGGGCTGCGAAATCGCAGAGCGACGTGGTCGCGGTCTCCATTTTCGTCAATCCCCTCCAATTCGGGCCGACGGAAGACTTTGCGAAGTATCCCCGCACGCTCGACCGCGACGTCGCGTTACTGCAGCAACTGGGGGTGGATTTGGTATTCGTGCCATCGGTGGCGGAGATGTATCCGCCGGGGGCTAAAACACACGTTGAGGTGAGCGATCTCAGTGGGAGGCTCGACGGCGGCTCGCGCCCCGGACATTTCCGCGGGGTCACCACTGTGGTCTGCAAACTTTTAGAGACTGTTCGCCCGGACCGCGCATTCTTTGGGCAGAAAGATGCTTCGCAGGTGGCGGTACTGCGCACAATGGTCCGCGACCTCGACATGGATGTGGAGATTGTGGTGTGTCCCATCGTGCGCGAGGCGGACGGCCTGGCCATGAGTTCCCGCAATGCGTATCTCAATGGGGCGCAACGCCAGCAGGCCCTAGTGTTGAGTCGCTCGTTGCAACAGGTAAAATCTGCAGTCGGTGCGGGCGAGCGGGACGCGGAGAAGTTGGCCGCGATTGGTACCGGGACAATTACCGCGGAACCCGGCGTCCGGCTTGATTACTTCGCAATCGTCGACCCCAATACTCTGGAGCCCCAACGAGACGTGTCTCGCGGAGCCTTGGTGGCGGTGGCGGCGTGGGTGGGACCCACGCGTTTGATCGACAACATACTGCTGTAGAGACCAACTACGTCCTGGTTCTTTGCCAGCGCTTCCAGCCAGAAATCCACGCTCCCCCCAGCAACAGCACGACTGGATAGCATTCCAGCGTGTATCGAGGCTCGGGGTTTTCGAGGGTTCCCAGAAATGCTGAACGAATCAC
>Ga0306921_10004855_pt1 | contig 13892 bp, 11 predicted proteins | sample sta12Cox44000080_FD_203760 | JGI IMG/M metagenome (GOLD analysis project Ga0306921, IMG submission 203760) | Lab enrichment of tropical soil microbial communities from Luquillo Experimental Forest, Puerto Rico - statoxic.12C.oxic.44.000.080 (v2)... | ecosystem: Environmental > Terrestrial >... | reverse complement strand
CGTAGCGGTAACGCCGGATGGCCACCACGCGATCTCGGCCTCGGCTGACCATACGCTGCGGGTGTGGGATGTGGAAAGCGGGAACTACATTACTGCCTTCTCCGGCGAGGGCCCCATGTTGCATTGCGCTGTTGCGCCAGATGGGCGAACGATTATCGCCAGAGACAAGTCAGGCCGAGGGCATTTCCTGCGGCTGGAAGGCTTGGATTAAGTTCCGAGCAGCCGGTTTTTGGTTCGTGTAACGGGCGTCAACACACACCAACACACACACCCTCGAAATTACTGTGCTTGACATCAAGAGTCTCGTTTCTGATAGCGTTTCCAGGTAGGATGCATTTTATGGCTGCGTACTTACCCCGCTTGATGCCTTCGGCGACTGACGCGGTCGATTACCAGGAGACTTCTTTCAGCGTCGACGCCGTTGCGCGAAACGCTTGCAACACCTGGGAGGAAGCCATGACCAATCTCGCTTTCGACGTTGTAGTTATCGGCAGCGGGATGTTTGGCGGGTATTGTGCCGACAAACTCTTCCGGGATACAAACGTGAAGCGGTTGCGCACGCTCCTGCTCGAGGCTGGCCCGTTCCTCGTCGCCGAGCACGATCTGCCCGACATAGGATTGAACGTGCCGGAGCCTATAGATCCCACCAACGACAGCGGATTGCCGAGGGAATTTGTCTGGGAGATGCCGTGGCGAGGAAATACCAGTTTTGTGGGGACCCCTTACTGCGTGGGCGGCAAATCCGTTTACTGGGCAGGCTGGTGCCCATGGCTGGTGCCCTGAGCTCTATACACATCTAAAAAAAAATCGCGAATGTAGATTTTTTGCTGGCCACGGACTCCGAACTGAGCTAGAGCTGGAGCAGCGAGGATGGCAACAGGAGCTCAGCAGCGAGTACCGGAGCGGTTATTGGGTTTGGACTTTGGGCCGGAGGGTTTGGCGCGTCTCGAAGCTGTAGTGGAGGGAGCGGCGGGGGCCAACCGCTGCGAGATTGCGCGACGTGCCTGTGAGTCGATGGGATGGATAAGCCCGGCTGGGGTGCCCCGCTTGATGAGCGCTCGAGCGGGGTTGTTAAAACTCCATCGAGCCGGTTTCATCCAATTACCTGCGCCAGCTAAGGGCAATGCCAATGGCCGCAATCGAGGATGCAGAGAGCGAGAGGCCCGTTGTGCTGAGCTCTTGCCCAGCCAGGAACCGGTCGTTGGGCGCATCGATGAGCTTGGTGCTTTGTGGTTACGGCAGGTGCAAGGGCCTAAAGAGTCGGCACTCTATTACACGCTGTTGGAACGTTACCATTATTTGGGAGCCAAGCTGGGGGGTAGTCCTCATCTGATGCGTTATCTTTTCGGGGTAGGCGAAGTGCTTTTGGGAGTTATTGGCTTTGGGCCGGCGGCCTTGAAGGTGGCAGCCCGGGACCAGTTTTTGGGCTGGCACAGAGAACCAGTCGGGCGAAGGGCTTTAGGGCTGATAATCAATAACTTGAGGTTTCTGATTTTACCTTGGGTGCGTTGCGCCAATCTGGCCTCGCAGGTTTTGGGACGCTGTGGGCGGCAACTGCCGCGGGATTTTGCCGCTCGCTACGGATATGCTCCGGTGTTGGTGGAGACTTTCGTAGAACGAGAACGCTTTTTGGGCAGCTGTTATCGAGCTGCTAACTGGCTTTGGGTTGGTCAGACTCGCGGTCGGGGCAAGCGAGATCGATTTCATCGCGGGGGGTTGGCTCTGAAGGATGTGTGGCTTTACCCGTTGCGCCGCGATTTTCGTCGGCATCTAAGTGCCAGCTCTTGTGGGTGCCATGAGTCAGCGGATCAGTGAAGAGTTTAATGGCTGTGAGCTAGGCGATAAGCGCTTGGTTAAGCGCCTAAAGGTTATCGTCGAGCGCATGTGGCAATCACCCCTGGCCAGCATCACGGCGGCTTGTCGTGGTTTTGCCGAAGTGGTGGCTGCCAGTCGCTTTTTCCACAATGAGCAGGTCAGCCAAGAGCAGTTACTTGCTCCCCATCGCCAAGCGACGCTGTTACGGGTGAGCCAACACAGCCAAGTGCTCTATATCCAAGACACCACAGAGCTGGATTTTACGGCCAAGAAAATGCTCCAAGGCACCGGGCCGCTCTCCAACCTGCATCGCCGGGGCTTTTTTGCCCACAATGAGTTAGTCGTCAGTCCGGAGAGATTGCCACTGGGTTTGTGGCACACCTCTATTGAGGCCCGTGAGGATCAAGAACATGGCAAAGCCCAGGAGCGTAAACAGAAGCCGATCGAACAAAAAACAAAAGGAAAGTTACCGCTGGCTGGAAGGCTATCGGCGCGCCTGTGAGCTGGTAGAAAGAACTCCCGGACGCCAAGTGATCTTCTGTGCGGACCGGGAAGCTGATATCTATGAGATTTTTGCTGAATATCAAAGCCGTCTGAGCCCTGGAGAGCCGGTGGCCGATTGGTTGATACGCTCCAAGGAAAATCGTTGTTTAGAGCTCCCTGAAAATCAGGAGCAAACTCCACAACCACTCCCCGGCAAAATCCGCCAGCAGTTGGAACAAAGTCCGGTGCTGGGTACTGTCAGCTTTGAAGTCGCTGCCAAGCATCAACTCAAAAAAGGCAAAGGTGGTAATAGGCGAAAGGTGACTCGCTCCAAACGTGTCGTGACCCAGCAAATCCGGGCCGTCCAAGTCACCTTAAAACCGCCCTACCGGAAGGGCCATAAACTGCCTCCCGTCCAGATATGGGTCGTGCAAGCTCAAGAAGTCGATCCCCCCGCAGCGGAAGAACCCATCCAATGGATCCTGTTAACCAACTTAGATTGCAGTGATTTTAACAAAGCTCGCCAGATGCTTGAGCTCTACGTGTGCCGCTGGGAGATCGAAGTTTTCCATCGGGTTTTGAAAACAGGCTGTCGGATTGAAGAACTGCAACTGCGCACCCGCGAGCCGATCAAGTTGGCCATCCTGCTCTACATGATTGTGGCTTGGCGGGTGCTTTATATCATGCATTTAGGCAGAGAATGCCCGGATCTGCCTTGCAGCGTGGTTTTCGAAGAAGCCGAATGGCACTCCAGTTGGGTCATCATCCAGGGAGGCAGCCCACCTCCGAACCCGCCCTCGCTTAATGAAATGGTTCGAATGGTCGCTTCGTTCGGTGGCTTTTTGGGCCGAAAGAGGGATGGCCATCCCGGAGCACAAACTCTCTGGACCGGATTAAGTCGAGTTCTGGATTTTGCTTTTTGCTGGACTCAGACTGCTCATTTGCGTTCCAGCGCTTAAAAGCCCCTGCCCGGCGGCCGAATTCCAAAAATCTCATACCTCCAGGAACTTCTCCTGCACCTCAAGGCGTTTCTATTATTTCCCTCATTTCATCGCGTGCAGTAGCGATTATCTTGACGAAAAATCGCATCCTCTAACATCATTTTGTCCAATTAGCCCGCCGGATTTTGATTCCCAATGCTCGCTCCCAACGAGTTATGTATAAAGTTCTGGGCTGGTGCCCTAGGTTGACGGACGGGGATTTAGCCGCATGGCCACCCGCTGTAGCTCAGCTCAATATCTGAAAAGCAACTATGCCGTGCTCGAGCAGCAGCTCGGCGTGTCGGAAATCGCCGATTTCATTCAATTCAAGGGCAGCTATGTGACGCGATGCGGGCAAAGCGGTACAGCCTCATGTTCCCGCTCGACCCGATCAAGGAGGGGGTGGTTCACCAGTTGCGCGGGCGACGACAGCTTCTGCTACTTTTTTCGCAAGAACAAGGCCGGTTAAAGTTGGATTCGCCGATCCGACGGTCACGAACAGCGATTGGTCTGCACAAAAGACATTGGCAACATGGTGGAACCGACCATTGGTATCAGTCACGGAGCTTGTTGGGTCTGTTCCCATCCACAGCGTGCCGGCTTCGTGATACGTAGTACCAAGGCCGTCTCGGGTTCTTCTGGTAATCTGGAGATTGTTAGGGTTATTGCCGGCGAGCTCGTTTGCCAGTCCCAGGATCGCCGCATCCATGGAATCTGCCAAAGCGTCCTCGGCATCTGTAGTGGTGAGATGCACATAAGCTCGAGGCACTCCAAACTCATCGGTCTCAAATGGACTGAGATTGATCCAACGGCCGAACGAATTGGGCACGCTGATTACGCGATTGCCCATTAACTGTGAAACGCCTCGACAACAAATTGAGATCCATTCGGAGTGCTGATTCTTAAGGATTCCTTTGAGCAGGTCGATGTCAGGAATCATCGAGAAGAGCAGAGCATCGGAGTTACCCTTAGGATCCGCCGATGCCGTCACCTGAATTTGGAATTTGCCTTGCGGCGTTGAGCCCCGCACAAGAAGAGCTCCTGTTTCGAGTTCATAGGGCAGCGTCTTAGAGGGGTCCAACGCAGAGCGTCTGATTCGGACGAAAATGTTAGATCGCCAGTGGGCCATCAGATTTCGTCCCATCAATTCTCTCGCCGGATTGTCCGGACTGGTCGGGAATGAAACGAGCGCGAGCCGCGTGGACTCGATGGTGCCCAGCGCAAGGACGACTGCGCAGTTCGGGTTGATCAGCAGGGATCGGGTGGCACCATCGACGAAAACGTCAATGGAGGTGACTACGCCGTGCGGGGCATTTAATCGCGTAACATGAGCATTTGGTACGACGAACAAGCGTCTCCGTGAATCCGGCTGGTTTGCCGCATCACGAGCTGCTTCGATCAAAACTGAAACACTGCTGTACTTATCGAAACCAAAAAGGCCGGAAGCCGGAGACTGCCCTTGAACCGCTAAGGGCGGCTTGTGGACGGATTCGAGATTTGGAACGGCGGCTCGGTTTATGGCAGTCCCAACGCGTTGCTCAAGCAGATTGAAAAGCGCGCCCTGTATAAATTCTGTCTTCACCTCTTTGCCGGTCCCGCTCTTCTCTTTGCCGGTCTCCCGCTCCACGACTCTTACTCCGGTCTCTTCCTCCAACTTCTCGTACTTCTTTGTTAGGTATTCCGCTACCGTTTCGGGCCATTCAACCAGGTCGTCGGGCAGCAGGCGCGGACACCACCCTCCCCAGTAAAGGGATTTGCCACCGATGCAGTAGGCCTGGCCGATGAATTCTACGTTGCTGCGCCAAGGAATGCCCCAAACTACCCCCCTTGCATAGCGGGCCTCGGGCGCCGCCGGGCTTATCGGGGCCGGAACGTCGAGGCAGATGTTGGGCGGTAGGTTCTGGAGATGAGTAGGGATCAGAAATCCTCCGGCATCGAGCACCAAGACCCTCAGATTACTCGCGGCCCCGCGGCGGTAGATTTCGTTGGCACAATACCCGCCAAACATGCCGGCGCCGATGACGACTGCATCGAATGGTCGGCCGCCGTTAGCCGTGGCCTCGTTCCATGTATTACAAACCAACCTGCTCAGGGCATCAATCCCGAGCGTCGTGCGCTGCACATCCGGTGGCGGATAAATCTGGTAGCCCGAATCGTTCAACCAATTGAGAGGCATATTTTGGAATCCGTTTTGTCTGAGCTGATTCGCTCAATTGTCGCGCATAAAATAACAGAGCACTTTGGAGGTTTAGAATGAGAACCGCTGTTCAGGAACCCAAACTTGGACTTCCATCGGAGCAAGTCCAACCGGCAGAGCTGCGGCGGCGGCCGAGCCGCTAAACTGTGCTCCGAAGAAAAAGCGCGCGTCGGAAATCCGCCGGACGGTAGCGGAACTAACCGTGCCGAGATTGCTATACGCTACATGCATCTTCCGAGGATGCCGGTTCAAATCAGGGTCTTGCAGAACGTGGCCGTCGAATCGCTGGCGCGAACCAGTGTTCGCAATTACGAGCACCTCGATGTCGCTCACGACGCGGGAGAACGCGACCAAACCGCCCGCGCCGGACGAGTAGCCAAAATCCCGCCCATTACCTGAAACTTGGCGGAAATAGAGCCGGCCGAATCGTAACGCCGGCTGCTCCTCTCGCAGTCTGCTCAACGATCGGATCTGCTGATAGAGAAAGTGCTTGTCATCAAAAGGCTCCGACTTACCCCATAGCGCCTCGCGGACCGACTCATTATTAACCAGATCAGGATAGCCTTGTGAATCGACGGTTCCCGTCAACCCTTGTTCGGTTCCGTAGTAGATCGCCGGGATTCCTTGCAAGCAAAATAGGGTGGCCAATCCCATCGTGATCTGCTCTTGCGGCGCTGACGGATGATTAAATCGCTCGGTCCGATCATGGTTGTCGAGGAATGTGACAAAATATTTTCCAGCTTCGCCGTGTGAACTGATGAGCCCCTCTTCAGCTTTTTTGCGATTGTCGAAAACGGTGGAGAGTTCGGAAACGTCCCGCCAACCCTTTACAATCTCGGGAAGTTTAAAGAAAAGAGGATAGTCAAGGGCCGCATCGACACCGAATCCCTCCGTTTCTGTGCTGTGTCGTCCCACAAATCGATTAATTTCCTCTTCGCTAGCTATAATTTCGCCGAAGGTGAAAAAGTTTCGTTTGCCGAGCGTGTCGGCAAATTCCCGAAGCGCATTTCCGAAAATCTCGACCATGTCCGGCTCGACATGTTTTGTCGTGTCGATCCGAAAACCATCAAGATCGAACTTCGCAATAAGGTATTGATAGGCGCGAATCAGAATATTAAGAACTGGCCTTGAACCGTAGCGCGCCTGGATGCCGGCTTGGCCGACCGGCCGCGCATCGTATTCAACTACGATTTGTCGCCGTTTATAAAAGTCACCTTTGACGAAGTCTTGTGGAGATCCTGAGCGTTCGTAACTCACGATCGCGCCGCGGCGCCGAAAAAACAGCTTTTGCTGCAGATCAACCGGATAGACAGCGTCGTCAGCTGATAAGGCCGTACCCGGAGGTATCTGATCCTGCCAATCAGCCCGCGGAAAACCGTACCCGTTTAACCACTGAATGGAAGGTTCCTCGCCGAGGGGTGCATTCATCACGTCGCGATCAGTGAATTCGTCCGCTATCCGACCTTGGTAAATATAGTCGAAGACCTGACCGGCATGATTGATCACTGTGTCGACAATAACGCGAATACCGCGTGCATGAGCCTGGGCAACGAGCTCTTCGAATTCTTCTTCTGCGGTTGCTCGTGTTCCGTCCGAACCGAACCGCTCATCGATATGCAAGAAATCCTGAGTGTCGTAACCGGGGTAGGTGTACTGCCAGTCTGGTCGCGAGTTTTTCAGTACGGGCGAGAGCCAGAGCGCTTTCACTCCCAAATCCCGTAAGTAATTGAGCTGAGCAGTAACGCCGTTGAACGTGCCTCCCTGCCGATATTCGTATCGCTGATTCCAGGCGCCATTCGGTGGGAAGCGGTCATTGGCGAATCGATCAAGAATCAAAAAGTACATCCAGCAGTCCCGCCAATCGGTTGGTGACGGGAATGGATATGGAACAGACACCACTTCGCCGTTTACCTTCACGTCCTTCGTTGCTTTTTTACCAGCTGCCGCACGGACGTCGGCAAACGTCCGAGATATTTCTGGTGCAAAAATACTCGTGGGCGGTTTCAAGGAGGGCCGAGTCGTTGGCTCTTCTACCGCGATATCGTAACGATCGTCGCTGACAGAATAGTTCTTCATAATCAGGGGACGTTATGATACAATCTTTCGAGGCGCAGGGGACAGCGAAATTGTCGCTTTGGGAATTATTTCGCGTGCTTATTGCCCCCGGGCTTCCACTTGCCGCGCCAAATCTTCTTTCCCCTGCTGGCGCGGGAATTCGGCCGCGCGTTGACGAAGTTTCCGATCGTTCGGCAGCCGATCGAGCGAATACCCAGCACTCGAAAGCGCCACCGCCAGACTCTCAAGCGGATCCAGTCCGGGCCGGAAGATCGCGACCGGCCAACGGGCGCTGTCCGGGATAGCACTGCGTCCAGGTCATTCGACGTAAACTGCCCATTAGTGGTTCTTTTTCCCCCTCCGGCTCGCCCGATCTGCCTCCAGCCTCTTCTGACGAAGCGCTCCAAACGCGCGGCGTCAGCAGCCGTGGCCGCCATCAAATGGAGAGGGGACTCGGAAAAGGAGCCAGTTTTTGACGCCAGAAATGAATGCCTTAACCCTTCGTCACGCTCATGCCGTCCCGTCGATTCTCGCCAACGCCGGCGAAAACGCGGCGACCAAGTTCCTGGAATTTTTCGCGGCCAGGATCCGGAACCTGAACACTCGCGAAGCGTACGCTCGCGCCTGCAGCCAGTTTTTGACCTGGTGCGAGAATCATGTTGACGATCTTCGGCTCATCACGCCGATGCACGTTGCGGCCTATATCGAACAACACCCGGGTTCGCCGCAAACGACCAAGCAACACCTGGCAGCCATCAAAATGCTCTTTGACTACCTGGTGATCAGCCAGATCGTTCCTACTAACTAACCCGGCGGCGCCGGTCAAAGGTCCGACCCATGTCGTCAAACGCGGTAAGACGCCGGTCTTGAGCGTTGAGAATGCCAGGACGCTACTGGCTTCCATTCCCACTGATTCCCTGCAGGGTTTGCGGGACCGGGCCTTGATCGGCGTGATGCTGTTTTCGTTTGCGAGGGTTTCGGCCGTGCTGGGGATGCGGGTCAGTGATTTTTATGAAAACGGTCGCCGGCGCTGGTTCCGGCTCTTAGAAAAGGGCGGCAAACATCACGAGGTGCCGGTCCATCATAAGGCCCAGGGTTACGTGGTCGAGTACTTGGAGAAAGCGGATTTTTTGCCTAATGCGCCCCTGTTTCAAACCTTCAAAAAGAAAAAGCCCACCGGCCGGGCAATGTCGCGCTCTGAGGCTTACCGAATGATTCGGCGCCGGGCGATTGATGCCGGCGTCTTTGCTCCGGTCTGCTGCCATTCGTTCAGGGCGACAGGAATTACGGTTTACCTGGAAAACAAGGGAACACTTGAGACCGCCCAGAAGATTGCTGCCCATGAATCGCCGCGGACTACGAAGCTCTATGATAGAACCGATGACCAGCTTACTCTTGATGAGATTGAAAAGATTTCGGTTTGAGAAACTGCACATACTATGGAGCCCACGGCCAAGATGCTAATTCGATGAAAACGCTCTTCATCAGCTATCGTTTCGAAAGTCCGGAGCACACCCGGTCTGTGCTGCGGCTCGCCCTACTACGCGCCCAATTAAAGATCCCTGTCGAACTCGACCAGTTGTACCTCAATGACCACCCCGGTGGACCCGACGAAGGCTGGCCCCAGTGGTGCGAACATCGTGCTAACAAATGCGAGGCCGTGCTCATCGTCGCATCCCGTGGATGGTTCGCCGTTTATGAAAGGAAAGAAGCGCCTGGCGTTGGTTGCGGTGCGGCAGTGGAAGCGGCGCTCTTTCAGCAATACCTCTACGACGAGAAAGGGAAGAACCTCCGGATCCGCCTTGCTATTGTCGACGATTTCCCAAACGAGCAGATTCCGCCACGCCTGCGCGTTTGGCAAAGCTACAAGCCTTTCGCGTCGACAGGCGAACTCGACCAACTTGTCGCCTGGGCTACCCAGCGACTCGAGCTGAAGGATGTCGAATCGCCGACGGTTCGCAGACCGGCGCCAAGTTTGACTGGGCTTACCGCAAAGCGGAAGAACATTCACGAAGAGTTACAGAAAGTTGGTGCGGTTAACGACGTTTTATTTCATGTAAGAATCTCACCGCGGACGGCGTTGAAACGCGTGACGCCGAGATTGCAGCGAAGGTTTATGATTTTTTGACAGGTAAGGGTTTGCGTGTTTTTCTGAGCACTTTCACACTCGAAGAACTCGACGCTTCGGACTACACAAGGGCGATAGATTCAGCGCTTGAGTCGGCTTCGGTGCTTTTAGCAGAATTTGCGGGCTTGTCGACGTCAGGATAATAAACTTCCGTAATGACGCCGCCAGCAGCGGTAAACCAGACTTCGCTCGACGGCGAGCTCGCGGTTCCAACACCACTCTTGTCTCCTCGGGGCCATTGCGGCGATGCGCTTGGCCATCCGAAAGCCGGATTTTGTCGCGTTAGGAGCGCCATTGTCTGGTTAATTTCCTTTTGATGCGGTATAATTCTCTAAATAAGCCAATGCCTCCCTTTATGGGAGAACGCAGTTTTCGTAAGCCGCTGTTGAGGGCAAGGTCAAAACAAACTCAACCTGTTTCATTTTCCTGCTCGATCGCTTTGCCAACCAAGACGCGATGATTGGAAGTGTGACAACGAAGTTTCGAGCCAGCATTTGCTTAAGGAGCTGGTCGCATAACGGTGGGACGAAGTATTGTAACTGTGGCGTCGCTACGGAGGAATCTCTTTGAATCGGATCTGGCAGAATATCCCGTCGATGGCCTTCAAAAAGGGCCTCTATGACGGAATATCAACAATACGCGAAGCGAAAGGCCGCGGAGATTTCGGCGTCGGTCAGTTTGCCTCGCTGGATGGCGAACTGACTGTGCGGGACGGGAGTTTCTATCGCGCCCGATCGGACGGAAGCGTACGTCTCGCCGAGGATACCGACGAGCTTTGCTTCGCGCAGTTGTGCTTTTATAAGCCCGAACGGAACTGGGATGCCCCGGCCAACATCGACGACCAATCGTTTGGGAGCTTTTTCCGTCAGGTCTGGCCCTTCCCGAATTCGTTTTCCGGCTTCCGTATTGTGGGCACCTTTGCCAAGGTAGTACCGACCTCACCTCCAGCTTTGGCGAAGCCGTATCCTACGTTCGATGCGGTAGGTGCTCTGAGGAAGTCATTTCCTGCTTCGAATATCACGGGCTGTATTGTCGGCTACTATTCCCCCGTGTTTACAACTGACGTGGGCGTCCCGGGGTACCATTTTCACTTCATCTCTGATGATCGGCGCTCCTCGGGCCACGTCACGTCGTTCTGGTTGGCGAGCGGACGGATCGATGCTGCCCGCGTGGATGTGCCGATGCAACCGCGCGGCTGTATCGCTCAAGCCTGGAGTGTGGCTGAGTTATTACGTGGTTGGACAGTGATCGAGAATTACAAATCGGGCCAAAAATAAATCTGGGAAAACATATGACTCAAGAGGAACAAAGACTGGATGGCGTTCGCCAGGGAAAAACCCCGTGGCGGTTGTGGGGACCCTACCTGAGTGACAGGCAGTGGGGTACGGTTCGCGAGGATTACAGCGAGGGCGGCACCGCTTGGGATTACTTTCCGCATGATCACGCCCGTTCGCGTGCTTATCGGTGGGGTGAAGATGGTCTGCTTGGCATCTGCGATGAGGAAGCCAGGCTTTGCTTTGCGCTGGCGCTCTGGAATAGCAACGACCCGATTCTGAAGGAACGCCTTTTCGGGCTTACTAACAGCGAAGGAAATCACGGGGAAGACGTGAAGGAGTATTACTTCTATTTGGATAATACTCCCACCCACGGCTACATGAAGGCCCTCTACAAGTATCCGCATCGGGCATTTCCTTATTTGGATCTGGTGCAGGAAAACGGCCGACGTAAAGCAAACCCTTACTCTTTTGAGTACGAGTTGCTGGATACCGGGGTCTTTTCTGACAACGAATATACGGACGTACTAGTAGAGTATGCTAAGAACACTCCAACAGATATCCTGATTCGTCTCAGCATTACTAACCGGAGCACGAATCGAAAGGAAATCCATGTGCTGCCAACCTTGTGGTTCCGCAACACCTGGTCTTGGGCAAATGGATTACCCAAACCTTCCCTCGTGAAGAAGGATTCGCCCGATCCGCAGGCCGCGTTCATTGAGGCAGACCATGAGAGTCTGGGCAAAATGGCGCTCTACTGCCAGTCACCAAAGGAACTGCTCTTCGTGGAGAACGAAACGAACTTTCAGCGACTGTACGGCGGGCAGAATGCAAAGCCTTTTCCCAAAGACGGCATCAACGATTACATCACGCGCGGGGATCGCACCATCAATGCGTCACAGACAGGCACGAAAGCGGCTGCCCATTACCAGATTACACTCGATTCCGGGGAGACCAGGGTTATCAAGTTGCGACTTACTACTGAACTGAACCTCAAACCAGCATTGGGGGACGATTTTGATGGCGTATTCACCCGTGAAATCCAGATCGCGGACGAGTTCTATAACCGGGTTGCCGCGCCTGGGATGTCGAGCGAACTGAAATCTATCCAGCGTCAAGCCTTTGCCGGCATGCTTTGGTGTAAAGAGTTTTATTACTACGTCGTGGACGACTGGCTTAAAGGGGATCCTGCTTTTCCGCCTCCCCCGGCCAGCCGCAAGCAAGGCCGCAATTTCCGTTGGGATCATCTCTACAACAAGGATACTCTATCCATGCCGGACAAATGGGAATATCCATGGTTCGCCAGTTGGGACCTGTGCTTTCATTGTGTCGTCTGGGCGATGATTGATCCGGACTATTCCAAGAAGCAGCTCCTCTTGCTGGCGCGGGAATGGTATATGCACCCCGAAGGACAAGTTCCGGCGTACGAGTGGTCCTTTGAAGATGTCAATCCGCCGGTTCATGCGTGGGCGGCCTGGCGCATCTACAAGATCGAAAAGAAGATGTACGGGCGCGCAGATCTGGATTTCCTCGCCAAGATTTTTAATCGTTGCCTGCTCTATTTCACCTGGTGGGTCAACCGCAAGGATGCGGATGGCAATAATCTGTTCCAGGGCGGTTTTCTGGGGCTGGACAATATCGGCCTTTTCGACCGCAATCAGGTGCCTGCGGGCGCGACCATCTATCAAGCGGATGCCTCCAGTTGGATGGGGCTATTCAGCCTGGTCATGATCAAGATTGCCATGGAGCTGGCCAAGGCGGATGACAAGTACGACGACATCGCTGCCAAGTTTTTCCAGCACTTCGTTTACATCGCGGATGCCCTCAACCACGTTCATTCGTTGCCCAGGGCATTCGCCGATCTCTGGGACGATATTGACGGTTTTTACTACGACGTTCTCCGCTTGCCGTCCCGTTCCTTCGTGCCATTGAAAGTGAGATCGCTTCAAGGTGTCATGCCGATCTTCGCGGTCGAAACCATCTCGATTAGCGATGTCCAGCGCAAGGAGGGGGAGGAAATCGGTGAGCGGCTCAAATGGTTCATCAACAAGCACCCGGAACTAATGATTGAAGTGTCTCCAGTAAAGGTGGGAGTGGGAGAAATTGCGGCCGATGAAGAGACTCCGGTTAACGCCGTGCTGCAGGAGTCGCCCGGCGGGCTTCTACTCTTTTCGCTGGTTGACAAGGAAAAACTCGGCCGCCTGTTGCAGTATCTGTTGGATGAGAAGGAATTTCTTAGTCCGCATGGGATTCGTTCCGTTTCGCAATATCACCGGGATCATCCCGTCCATCTTCAGCTAGACGGAACAACCTACACGTTAACCTACGCGCCGGCCGAATCGATCACTCAAAGTTTCGGCGGCAATTCAAACTGGCGCGGACCGGTGTGGTTCCCGATCAACTTCATTCTGATCGAATCACTCCAGAAATACCATCAGTACTATGGCAACGATTTCAAAGTGGAGTGCCCGACCGGTTCGGGGAATTTGATGACGCTATGGGAGGTTTCGCAGGAGTTAAGCCGCAGGCTCGTGTCGCTATTCACCCGCCAACCCGACGGCACGCGTCCGGTGTATGGAGGCTCTCAAATGTTCCAGCAGGACCCTAACTGGAGAGATTACATCCTGTTCTTCGAATATTTCCATGGCGATAATGGCGCAGGCCTCGGAGCCTCGCATCAGACCGGTTGGACAGGGCTAGTTGCCAAACTGATCCAGCAGACCACGGAGTATGCCAACAGACAATCGGCCTGATATGGCTTTGGCGGCCAGCGCATTGCCAGTCGAGGATAGTAGGGACAGGCGAATCAGGGGGTATTAATTTGACTACGTTACTTTAAATCGCCTCTTCGAGTTGCGCTCCGCGTGAGATTCAGTCGCTCGTCTTCGCATTTCGTGGCGACGGTTCATGTGGCTAAGGACTTGTTCTGGGCTGGCGTCTCGTCGCGGAAGGAAAGCGGC
>Ga0306921_10004854_pt1 | contig 13894 bp, 16 predicted proteins | sample sta12Cox44000080_FD_203760 | JGI IMG/M metagenome (GOLD analysis project Ga0306921, IMG submission 203760) | Lab enrichment of tropical soil microbial communities from Luquillo Experimental Forest, Puerto Rico - statoxic.12C.oxic.44.000.080 (v2)... | ecosystem: Environmental > Terrestrial >... | reverse complement strand
CATCGTGTAGAGGTACGCCGACATCGGCAGACCGATGTTCTCGGCCAGCTCGCTCGACGCGCACACGTCGAGCATCAGAAAGGTGCCGCCGGGCGCGAGCGCGCCGCGGACCCGGCGCAGCACACCCGCCGGATCGGCCTGGTCGTGGATCGCGTCGAACGCGGTGACCAGGTCGAACGGCGTGGCGGTCTCGAGCTGCGCGACGTCCTGCACCACGAACGACGCGTTGTCGAGCCCCGCGGCTGCCGCGCGAGCACCCGCGATCCCGGCCTCGGAGATGTCATAGCCCACGAACGTGCTCTTCGGGAACCGGCGCGCCATCAGGGCGACGCAGTGCCCGGTGCCGCAGCCCACGTCGGCGACGCGGATGCCCGCCTCGAGGCGGGGGACGAGCCCGTCGGGCTTTCCGAGGTAGGCGCTGAACAGCAGCTCGTCGTAGCGCGGCCGGCTCCGCCGGTCCATCAGGCCGGTGAAGTCCGGCTGGAACGCGCTGTACGGCACGCCGCTGCCCGTTCGAAACGCCGCGGCGACGTCGGGGATGACGCGATTCATGAGCGGAAACATCTCCACCATGCTCGTGAGGTTGCGGGTCGACGATCCGGTGAGCCCGGTGGCGTGCTCGCGCGGCAGCCGATACGTGCGCTCGCCCGCCGCGTATTCGACGATGCCGCCGCAGACCATGGCGGCCAGCCACTCCCGCACGTAGCGCTCGCTGAGGCCCGTCTGGCCGGCGATCTGGGCGCTGGTCGCCACGCCCATCTTCGCCATCGCCTCGAAGAGACCGACCCGGCGTCCGACTTCGAGCATGACGGTGACGGCCGCGCCTTCGAGGTGACGCACCATGAGCTGGGTGAACGCCTTGGCCTTCGCCCGGTCGAACTCGGCCTCGGGCATCTCAATCGACCTCTTACTGTCCGCGGCTCACACCGCCAGGTAGCCGCCGTCCACGGGCAGCTCGACGCCCGTGATGTAGGACGCCTCGTCCGAGGCCAGGAACAGCACGGCGTGGGCGACCTCTTCCACGCGGCCCTCGCGCTTGAGCGGCACCGCCCGGAGCGATTTCTCGCGCCACGCCGGATCGGCCGACGCCTTGGACGTGCGCATCGGAGGCAGGATGCCGGGATGCACGGAGTTGACGCGAATCCCGTGCGGAGCGAACTGCACGGCCGCTGACTTGGTCATGATCCGCACCGCGCCCTTCGAGGCGTTGTAGCCCATGTGGATCCGGTCCTGGCCGACGAAGCCCGAGATCGACGAGATGTTGACGATCGAGCCGCCGCCGGCGGCGCGCATCGCCGGCACCGCGTGCTTCATGCCGAGGAAGACGCCCTTGGCGTTCACGTTCAACAGCGTGTCCCAGGCCGACGTGCTCAACGTGTCCGGGTCGAACGTGCCGCTGATCCCCGCGTTGTTGACGAGGAGGTCGAGCTTGCCGAAGGCGCTCACGGTCGCCTTGACGGCCGCCTCCCAGTCCGCCTCGCTCGTCACGTCGAGCTTCACGAACCGCGCCTGGCCGCCGGCGCCCGCGATCTTCTCGGCGACCTGACGCCCCTCGAACTCGAGGACGTCGGCGACGACGACCTTCGCGCCTTCTCTCGCGAAGATCGTGGCTTCGCTCTGCCCCATGCCGCTCGCCCCGCCCGTGATGAGCGCGACCTTGCCTGCCAGCCTCATACGTCTCTCCTTGAATGACCCGCGCGTTCTCGTGGCGCACACCGCACGGGGTTCGATCTCCCGCGCGCCGCCGAGTATCGCAGAGAGCTCTCACCGTGTACACTGCGGGTCGCCGCGCCCGACTTCGGCACCAAGGTTGTGCGCGCTGCAGGCCGTCGCGAGGCTGGGGCCCCGCCGGCCGAGGCGCGCCTCTAAACGAAGGAGCGAACCGATGGCCACGTACGTCCTCGTTCACGGCGCGTATCAGGGCGGGTGGATCTGGAAGCCCGTCGTCGACCGCCTCCGAGCCGCCGGGCACCAGGTGTACGCGCCGACGCTCGACGGCTGCGCCGAGCGCCACCATCTGGTCCGCCCGGGCATCACCGCGGGCACGCACGCCGAGGAGATCGCGCAGCTGATGTTCTACGAAGACCTCGCCCGGGTCGTGCTGGTCGGGACGAGCTCGGGCGGCATGGTGATCTGCAAGGCGGCCGAGCTGGCCCGCGACCGCATCGGGCACCTCGCCTTCGTCGACGCACTGGCGCTCATGCCGGGCGAGCGCGTCGGCGACATCGTCAAGCGCGTGTCGGCCAACGAGACCACCTCGATCACCACGGGCCCCTCGCGCAGCGACGTCGAGACGCGGCTCTTCGGCGACCTCGCGCCCGAGCTTCGCGCCTGGGCCCTGGCGCGGTATACCCCGCACCCGGTGGCGGCGCTCGAGGCGCCGGTCGAGCTCGGCAATTTCTGGACCCAGACGTGGCCGACGACCGTGATCCGCTGCCGGCGCGCGGCGAACCCGCCCGAAGCGCACCAGCGACGGACGGCCGAGCGGCTCAAGGCCGTCTGGCACGAGCTCGACACGGGCCACTACCCGATGCTGAGCCAGCCCGAGGAGCTGACGCGCCTTCTGCTGGGGCCGGTTTCTTGACAGGATCACCGCCGCGTTGCAAAGTGCCACGCGAGGCCTCGTGACATGAACGGCATCCACGACATGGGCGGCATGCACGGCTTCGGCCGCGTCGAGCGCGAGGAGAACGAGCCCATCTTCCATGCGCGATGGGAAGGGCGCGTGCTCGGGATCAGCCGCGCGTGCAGCGCGCAGGGCATCTTCAACATCGACGAGAGCCGTCACGCGATCGAGCGGATGGCGCCGGTCGACTACTTGAGCGCGAGCTACTACGAGCGCTGGCTCGACCGCAACGTCCGCCTGCTCGTCGAGAAGGGCGTGATCACGCGCGAGGAGCTGGAGCGCCGCATGGCCCAGCTGGCCGACGGGAAAGACCCGGCGACGCCGCACTCGGACCCCAAGCTGCTCGACCGCATGCTGCGCGTGACCCGGGAGCGGACGCCGTACCGCCAGCCCGGGCCGGCCCCGCGCTTCGCGCTCGGCGATCGCGTGCTCACGCGTCACGACGCGCCGATCGGCCACACGCGGCTGCCGCGCTATGCCCGCGGCAAGCCCGGCGTCATCGTGCGCGTGCACGGGACCTTCATCTTCCCAGACACCCACGCCCACGGGCAGGGCGAGCAGTCGCACGCGCTCTACAGCGTGCGCTTCGACGCCGCCCTCCTGTGGGGCGAGTCGGCCGAGCCCCGCGCGCCGGTCCACATCGATCTCTGGGAGCGCTATCTGCTGCCGAACGCTCCCGCAAGGAGCACGCGATGAGCGGCACCCACGAGCACGGCCACCACCACCGCGAGCCGGAGTCGGTCCTCTCCCTCCGCGTCCGCGCCCTCGAGTCGCTGCTGGTCGAGAAGAAGCTCGTGTCCAGCGAGGCGGTCGACCGCGTCGTGGCCGCCTACGAGCAGGACATCGGGCCGCACAACGGCGCCAAGGTCGTGGCGCGCGCCTGGATCGATCCGGCGTACCGTGCGCGGCTGCTCGCCGACGGCACCGCGGCGATCGAGGAGCTGGGCTTCGGCGGCGTCGACCTGCAGGTGGTCGAGAACACGCCCGGCGTCCACAACCTCGTGGTCTGCACGCTCTGCTCGTGCTATCCCCACGCGCTCATCGGCCTGCCGCCCGTCTGGTACAAGTCGTTCGAATATCGCTCGCGGGCGGTGCGCGAGCCGCGCGTGGTCCTGCGCGAGTTCGGGGTCGACCTGCCCGAGACTACCGAGATTCGCATCTGGGACTCGAGCGCCGAGCTGCGCTATCTCGTCCTCCCGGAGCGTCCGGCCGGCACCGAGCGCCTCGCCGAGGCCGAGCTGGCCAAGCTGGTCACCCGCGACGCGATGATCGGTGTGGCGGTGGTCAAGCCGCCGGCCGCCGCGGCGCGCTGACGGGAGACGCGCATGGACGCCGTCCCCAACCGAGAGATCGCCGACATGAAGGGCGCCGCGGCGCTGCCGAGGAAGAACGGCGAGCTGGTCTTCGACGAGGCGTGGCAGGGCCGCATCTTCGGCATGACCGTCGCGATGAGCCACGACGCGTGCTTCGCGTGGCGCGACTTCCAGTCGCACCTCATCGACGAGATCGGGCACGCCGAGCGGGGGGGCGAGTCCACGAGCTACTACGAGCGCTGGCTCCACGCGTTCGAACAGCTCCTCGCCGACAAAGGTTTGCTCGACGCGGGCGCGCTCGACGAGCGCACGCGCGAATTCGAGAGCGGCCGCCGCGACGACGTGTTCTGACCGCTCGATCGGCGTTTCGTAGCCGCTCGTGCGCCGTTCTCGGGCAATCTGTTGGCCTCACGGACCGAGAAGGCGCATATGGTGGGCTCGCCTCGAGCTTCAACAACCCGGCCGATTCGGAATGAGCGGGTGATCGGCCGGCAAAAGGGGCGGCTCGTCTAGACGACAGGGCCATGGCACAATCTCCCGAGCTTCGATCCCCGAGAAGGGAGACGTGCCATGGCCCTCGATCCCCAGGCCCGAGCAGTCATCGACCTCGCCATCAAGTCCGGACGGCCCGCCTACAACACGCTGGCACCCAAGGACGCCCGGCAGCTCTTCCGCGAAACGCGGCCGGCCTCGACGCCGACGCCGAAGGAGATCGGCGCGGTCCGGGATCTCGCCGTCGACGGCCCGGGCGGGCCGATCCCGCTGCGGGTCTACCGGCCCGCGGGCGTGGGGGCCGGCACGGCCCTTCCGGTGCTCGTCTACTACCACGGCGGCGGCTGGGTCATCGGCGACCTCGACACGCACGACGTCCAGTGCCGGCAGCTCACGGCGGAGGCCGGCATCACGGTCGTCGCCGTCGACTATCGCCTGGCGCCCGAGCACAAGTTCCCGGCGGCGGTGGACGACGCGTGGGCGGCGACACGGTGGGTCGTCGCGCACGCCAGCGAGCTCGGCGTCGACGGCGGCAAGCTCGCGGTCGGCGGCGACAGCGCCGGCGGCAATCTCGCCGCGGTCGTCGCCCTCATGGCGCGAGAGGCGGGCGGGCCGGCCATCGCGCTGCAAGTCCTCGTCTATCCGGTGACCGACGTCGGGGCCGAGTCGAAGTCGTACCGCGATTTCGCGGACGGCTACATGCTCACGCGCGACAGCATGCGGTGGTTCACGAATCACTATCTGAAGTCGCCGAGCGAGGCGCCGGGCTGGCGCGCCTCGCCGCTGCGCGCCGCGTCGCTCGCGGGGCTCCCGCCGGCGCTGGTGATCACCGCGGGGTTCGACCCGCTACGCGACGAGGGCGCCGCCTACGCCGCGCGGCTCTCGGACGCGGGCGTCCGCGTCGACTACATCAACTACGGGGGAATGATCCACGGCTTCATCGGGATGGGGCGGCTGATCGACACGGGTAATCGCGCGACGTCTCACGTCGCGGCCTCGCTCCGCGAGGCGCTGCGCTAGGTCTATGCCGGCAGCGTGAGCCGCACGACCTCGTCGACCGACAACGCCTTGTCGAGCCCGCGGACGGCGGCCACGAAGCTCTCGTAGCGCTGGGCCGAGATCGGCAGGCCCGGGACGAAGCGGCGAAGCTCCTGGGCATCCCGCGCGAAGTCCCACATGAGCTCGCGGCCGTGGTACTCGCCGACGACGCGCCGGCCGTCTCGCAGGCAGACCGTCAGCCGCGGCGCGAAGCACTCGCGTCCGACCGCGCCGACGATCTTGACTTTCTTCTGCAGCGCGGCGACCCGGGCCGCGAGCTCGGCCCCGGTCGAGGCGCCGGTGTCGCGCGGATCCTCGACGTTCGCTTCGAGCACCGGATAGTCGCCCTCGATCAGCGTGTACGCCAGCATGTACGCCGTGCGGCCGAAGCCGCTGCCGTCCGGCGCCGGCGGGCGCGGAAACCTCGGCGAGGGATACAAGGTCTCGAGGTAATTCATCTCGAGCGTGACATCCGCGATCTCGTCGGCGACGAGCCGGTAGCGGGCCGCCACCTCGCTCGCGAGCCAGACGACCGGCTGATTGAAGCCGGGCGTGGGATAGATCTTGAACTTGACGTCCAGAACCTCCCAGCGGTGGCCGAGATCCGTCACGATCTCGCCGAGGTCAGCCTTGGGCGGCCCGGTGAACGCGTACGTCAGGTCCCCCTTGTTGCTGCCGGTGAACGCATTGTAGAAGCCGCCTTCGCCCTCCAGCGCGGTCGCGGCGCCCTGAAATCCCTGCGCCGCGAGGCTGGCCGCCCACATGCCACTCCGCGCTGCCTGCGCTTCGGCGAAGTCCGCGTCGCGCGCCCCGGTGCGCTGGCCCTCGATCAGGCTTCCCGCGAAGCTCGCGGCCAGCGCGATGGCGTGGCCGATCTCGCGGGCGTCGAGGCCGAGCAGCTTCGCGGTCGTTGCCGCGCAGCCGAGGATGCCGTACACCGGGCTCGCGCGAAAGCCGTGCGCCGGCGTCGACGGGATGAAATCGCGCGCGCATCGGCATTGCACCTCGTAGCCGGCAACGAGCGCGGTCAGGAGCTCACGCCCCGACTTCCCCTCGCCCTCGGCCGTCGCGAGCCCGGCCGGCACGATCAGCACGCCGGGGTGCGTGAGCATGTGGTACGAGTCGCACTGGTTGTTCACCGCGACCGCCACGCCGTTGGCGAACGCCGCACCGGGACGGGTCGCCCGCGCGCCGTCGGCCCACAACGTCGCGCCCTGACCGGCACCGATACGCCGCGGATCCAGGCGCTCGTGCGCGAGCACGGCGCGCCGCGCCGCGACCGACCGGGGGTGCGACGAGCCCGCCAGCCCGACGGTCACGGCGTGGTTCACGAAGGCCTTCGCCTTGTCGACGACAGCCGACGGGAGCTCCTCGAAGCGGAGCCCACCGACGAACTCTCCGAGCCGAACCGCCAGCGGCGTCTTGTCCATAGGGTTGGATTCATCGGCGCAGCTCGGCCGGCGGGCCCCAGCCCCGCGACGGCCTGCGCCGCGCTATTCGGATTCATCGGCGCAGCTCGGCCGGCGGGGCCCCAGCCCCGCGACGGCCTGCGCCGCGCTATTCGGATTCATCGGCGCAGCTCGGCCGGCGGGGCCCCAGCCCCGCGACGGCCTGCGCCGCGCACTACCGGTGCATAATACGGCGCATGCGACCTCGTGAGGAGACGATCTCGGTCGGCGGCATCGGCGTACACACCTGGGTCGGGGGGCGGGGCGAGCCCTTGCTGGTGCTCCACGGCGCCGGCGGCAACCGCGGCTGGACGCGCTGGCTCGATCAGGTCTCGGAGCACTTCACCGTGTGGGCGCCGACGCATCCGGGCTTCGGGCGCTCGGACGACGCGGACTGGATGGAGGACATCGACGACCTCGCCCGGTTCTACCTGTGGTTCATCGAGGCGGCGAAGCTCGGGCGGCCGCACCTCCTGGGCCACTCGATCGGCGGCTGGACCGCGGCGGAGATGGCCACGATGAGCGCCGGCGCCCTCGCCCGGATCGTCCTGGTCGCGCCGGTGGGCCTCAAGCCCGAGACCGGCGAGATCCTCGACGTCTTCTACTACTCGCCGGCGCAGCTCCTGACCATGACGGTGCACGACGCGAAGACGGTCCCGGAATGGCAGGAGCTCTACGGCCGGCCGCCCACGCCGCAGGAGATCGAGATCGCGACGCGCAACCGTGAGATGGCGGCGCGCCTGACCTGGAAGCCCTACATGCACAATCCGCGGCTGGCGCATTTCCTGCCGCGCGTGACGAACCCCACCCTGATCGTCTGGGGCCGCGAGGACCGCGTGGTACCGGTCGAGTGCGGCGAGCAATACCGCCGGGGTCTGCCGAATTCCACGCTCACCGTGCTCGAGCGGTGCGGGCATCTGCCGCCGATCGAGCAGCCTGACGTCTTCGCCCGCCTGGTGCTCGACTTCCTCGGAGGAGATTCGCGGCGATGAAGCTCTACTATTTCAGCGAGATGCCGCACCACGAGTTCCCCGACGCGGAAGGCGACAAGTACCCGTCGCTCCGGCTCGAGTTCCCGAATCGATTCTTCGACCGTGAGAAGGCCGCCGCCAACTACCAGCGCTATCTGACCGAGTACGAGTTCGCCGACCAGGCCGGCTTCGCGGGGCTCATGATCAACGAGCATCACTCCACGCCGTCGTGCGTGAACGTTGGCGTGAACATGACCGCGGCGGTCCTCGGCCGTACGACGCGGCGCGCGAGCATCCTGATCCTCGGCAACATCCTGCCCATCGAGGACAACCCGGTGCGTATGGCCGAGCAGCTCGCGATGGCGGACCTCATCTCGGGCGGCCGCGTGCTCTCCGGCTTCGTGCGCGGCGTCGGCGTCGAGACCTGGTGGTCCAACTCGAATCCGGTGCACAACCGCGAGCGCTTCGAGGAGTGCCACGATCTGATCTTGAAGTGCTGGACGGAGCCGGGCCCGTTCCGCTGGGAAGGGCGCCACTATCACTTCCGCCACGTCAACCCGTGGTGCCTGCCGCTCCAGAAGCCGCACCCGCCGATCTGGATTCCCGGCACCGCCAGCCCCGAGACGGCGGTGTGGGCCGGCCGCCGCGGCTACACGTACGTGCCGTTTCTGGTGCCGTTCGAGATCGCGCGCGAGCTGTTCGACTTCTATCGGCGGGGCGCGGCCGAGGTCGGCCGGACCGTGACGCCGGACAACCTCGGCTTCCTCATCTGCGCCGTCACCGCCGAGACCAAGGCGAAGGCGCTCGAGGCCGGACGCCATTTCGTCTGGCGCATGGGACCGACCTTGCGGGCGCCGGCGGAATGGTTCGCCCCGGTCGGCATGCGGTCGCGCGCCGGATCGCAGTTCGCGCTGCGCGCGCGTCCGCGCTCGCTGGCGTCGATGAGCTACGAGGAGCTGCTGGACGGCCAGTTCATCGTCGCCGGCACACCCGACGAGGTGATCGACCGCTTCGCCCGCGTGCAGCGCGAGCTCGGGGTCGGCCATCTCCTCCTGGAGGCCCAGGAGTCGCGCATGGACCATCCGACCACGATGCGCTCGATCGAGCTGATGGGCGCGAAGGTAATCCCGGCGGTGGCGTCGCTCTAGGGCTCAGCCCCGCCGGCCTTCGAAGAACTCCTTCAGCAGGGCCCCGCACTCCGCCTCGAGGACGCCGCCGAGCGTCTCGACCCGATGGTTGGAGCGCGCGTCGTCGAGCAGGCGGTAGCGCGACACGACCGCCCCGGCCTTGGGATCCGCGGCGCCGTACACGACGCGGGCGATCCGCGCGTGGATCGCGGCGCCGCAGCACATCACACACGGCTCGAGCGTCGCGTAGAGGGTGGCGCCGGGCAGCCGGTAGTTGCCGGCCTTCCGGGCGGCCGCGCGCAGGGCGAGAACTTCCGCGTGGGCCGTGGGATCGGCGTGGGCGATCGGCGCGTTGTGCGCCTGCCCGAGGATCACGTCGTCGAGGACGACGAGCGCGCCCACCGGCACCTCGCCCGCCGCGAGGCCGGCGCGCGCCTCGGCGAGCGCCGCCCGCATGAACGCTTCGGCGTCCAACTTCTCAGGAGCTCAGGGGCTCTCGACCGTCGTCGTCTGAAAGACCACCACCACGGGGCCACCCGCCGCGAGCGACGCCGCGGCCGTCCGGCGCCGGCCCTCCGACGCGTTCGCGATGATGATCACCGCGATCACCGCGACCACCGCGATCCCGGCGCCCACGATGATCAGGATCACGTTCGGATCCATCGCCTCCGCGCGCGCCGGCTTCACAACGACCGCGGTCAGCGCGACCAGCAGCACGATGCACACAAAGCGCTTGAAGGTCACAGAGCCCCCCTGCTGAATGGTGGTGATTAATGGTGGTGCGCCCTAGAGGATTCGAACCTCTGGCCTTCGGATTCGTAGAGCAATCCACTCCTCTCACGCAGTCCACAACTCCGCGCATTGCCAGCACAGGCGCATGGCCCAGGTCGCCTCATACTACCCCAAGTCACGGGGTCTCACGGCGCGAATGGACACGTTCTTGGTCACCCGCAAGATCGCTTGGGGCGTGCCGCAGTACGAGGGCTTCACCTTCACCGACCCGTTCGACCAGAGCCCGGTCATCTGGTATCCGGTCCGGGTGAGTGAGCACGAGATCCGGTCGAACACGAAGGGCGAGTCGTACAAGCTGAAGACCGACGTCCCAATGGACCCGCTGAACGCCGAAGGTCGCGCCGACGTCAACCGCTACAAGCTCCAGCAGGAACTGGCTCCGATGCTGGTTCATGCGATGGACTCGGCCTTCAGCGGCTTCGTGATCGAAGGGCTGGTCGAGCGCGGTGACAAGACCATCGTCGCGCTCTTCGATTGCTGGTTCGTCCAGGAGGGCTGCACCGGCAGGGAAGAGCGTCGGGCGCGATGTCTGGAGCAATGCTAGTCAGGAGCGTGCAAGTGCGCGATGACGCTCAGGGTGAGCGCGATCCCCGGGCGCTATGCTGGCGCGTGTCATAGTGTTCGGTTAGACTTCAAGCAGCCATCCCCGCCGAGGTCCACCATGCGGTCAATCGGGTTCGCGGTTGTTCGCGCTCAACCTGTTGCTTGCGCCGCTTACGGTAGGGAACCGTGATGCTCGTCAGCACCGCGGTGGATGCACGGATCCGGTGATTGAATGAACCGGAGCTTGCGTATCACGGCGGTAGCAGCTATCGCTGTCATCCCATGGCTCCCGTCCGTGGCCACGGGAGGCGGCATCGCCAGCAGTGGGAAGGCCGGTTCCACGACGGCGATGGCGGCAAAGAGCTCCAGTATGCGGCGGCATCGTGGCCAGTCGATCGTGACGGGCTTCGGCGGATCCTGTTGCTTTGGATCGACACACTTCGATGACACGAGCTTTCTCATCGTCGATGCCACTCCCGCAGAGGCTCAGGTCTTCCTGGATGGCCGGTTCCTCGGGACAGCAGCGGACCTATTGGCCCGCGCGCTCCCGCTCGCCCCGGGCCGACACTTCGCGCAAGTCATCGCGCCAGGCTTCACGCCCTACGTCATCCGATTCGCCGCAGACCCGAATTTCTCGACCCGTCTTCGCGTGGCGTTGTCTCGCGAGTGAAGCCGTGAAGATATGGCCAAAAGTGGCCGACGGTATGCCGGTGCTCTAAATGATATGTGTCCAAGCTATGAATGCCTTGCGCCTTCGCCGTGCTGAGGTCGGTCTTCAGCTAATCGCCATTTTCAAGCTTCTGAAGGGGTTAGGGCTGTTCGTGGCAGGTCTCGCGTCCTTGCATCTGGCGAATAGAGACGTGGCCGATGTCTTGACTTCGTGGATCAGCGAATTCCACATCGATCCCGACAATCGCTACCTCACAGCGCTCATTGAACGACTGTGGTCGGTGGATACCCGGACATTGAAACTCTTCAGTGTTGCGACATTCTTCTATGCGGCGCTGCTCCTCACCGAGGGAATTGGCCTATTGCTGCGAAAGCGCTGGGCGGAGTATTTCACCACCATCGTGACCGCGTCGTTCATCCCGATCGAAGTCTATGAGCTTACGAGGCGCTGGACCCCGATACGTGTCAGCGTGATTGGGATCAACGTTGCCGTGGTCTGGTACTTGGTCGTTAGATTGGGGCGGGTCGGCAAATGGACGAAGACCAGCGCGCAGGATGAGCCGTTTTCTTGCTGATCTCGAGGATTTCGTTCGCACGATGATGGCCCGCCACGGCACGATGACGGGGGACGCCACGGAGCCTGCGCTGAATGGCGATCTGCTCACCGTTGCCTGCTCGTGTGGGGTGGTGTTCGCACGGTGGGTCACGCCGCAGGAGGCCGATGCAGACCTGCTGCGCCTGGCTGAGTTCGACAAAATCCTCAAGGGTGCCAAGCCGGGTGATTTGCCGGTCGAGCAGGCCACAGCCACGAAGTTTGAATTTGTCATCAACCTGAACACCGCGAAAGCCCTCGGGGTCACGATCCCCCAGTCCATCCTCGATCGTGCCGACGAGATCATCCACTGAGTGAAGCGTGAGCCTAATTCCGGCGTACAGCAACCTACGTAGACAAGATCCTCAAAGGCGCGAAGCCCGCCGATCTTCCAATCGAGCAGCCGACGAAGTTCGAGCTGGTCGTCAACATGAAGACCGCGAAGGCCCTCGGGCTCACCATCCCGCCTTCGGTGCTGCTGCGGGCCGATCAGGTCATCGAATAGCCGGTGCTCGACCAACGCGAAACGGCGTGCGATCAGTCGGTCATCTGCAAATGCCGGCGGTGGCTGGCCCATACTAGGCCGGTGGTGCTGATACGCGGGGAGGGGACTGTGTCGCTGGCGATGACGAAGCAAGAACCAAATTCCCCTAAGCGCTTCGGCAGCTCCTTCCCGATCTGCTTGACTAAGAGGTCTAAATCCGGTGCAGACTGGCTGGCATGGAGGCCGCCGCATTGGAAGCAGCGCTACTGATAGCACATGCCCCTGACGCCATCATATTTGCAGATCGCACAGGGGTGATCCGCCTGTGGAATCGCGGGGCCGAGACACTGTTTGGCTACAACGCCGGGGAAGCAGTCGGACACACGTTGGACCTCATCGTGCCAGAGCCGTATCGCACGGCGCACTGGGCCGGATTCTCTCGTGCAGTGCGGCGAGGCCATTTCGCCAAGGATGAGGTGTTGCTGACAAGCCGTGCGCTGACAAAAGACGGTAGAGTGATCGTCGTGGAACTGTCATCGGCCATCATTCGAAGTCACGACGATCAGGTTACGGGCATCATGGCTATCGGGCGAGACATCACCGCTCGACGCGTCCGAGAGCAGGCAGATCATGAGCGCATTGTGTGGTTAGAGCGGCAGGTCGTCGCACTTGGCGAGGCTATCGCGAGAGCCGGCGAGGACGACAATCCCAACCCCGCGAAAGACTGTCAGAGCGACAGCGATGAACGTAGTCGCTGAATGTCGCCCATAGTTCAGGTCTGCTAGACTCCCGGCCAGCCATCCCAACCCGAGGTGCCCATGCGGCGGATCGGGCGGGAGCGAGAGATGCCATGAGGATTTGCTCACTGCTACCCAGCGCCACGGACATCCTGTTCGCCCTTGGACTCGGCGTGGACATTGTCGCGGTCACGCACGAATGCGACGTCCCTCCGGGCACCCCGGCCATTCCGGTCATCACACGCTCGACACTGGACTCGAATACGCTGGCGAGCGGGGACATCGATCGACACGTGACCGCCGCTGCGCACGGCGGCAGCAGCCTCTACGAGCTCGACCACGCGACGCTGGAGACGTGCAATCCCGACCTCATCATCACGCAAGAGCTCTGCGAGGTCTGCGCGATCGGGTACCAGCAGGTCGCGACCGCCGTACGTCGTCTGGAGGACACGGCCTCGACCAAGCGAATCATCCTGTCGGTTGAGCCGCAGACGTTGCCTCAGATCTTGGATGCGATTGTCCGCATTGGTGAGGCGGCCGGCGTGGGCGATCGGGCGACCCGTCTTGTTGGTGAGATGCGGGACCGGCTCGACGCGATCGGCCAGATGGCCGCCCGGTCAAATACTCGCCCCCGCACGCTCGCCATGGAGTGGCTGGACCCGCCGTACACCGCGGGTCACTGGGTTCCAGAGATGATCCGGATCGCTGGCGGACAGGATGACCTTGGTCGGCACGGCGGGTTCTCGTATCAGATCACCTGGGATGATGTCGCGAGATATGAGCCGGACGTGCTTGTGCTCATGCCTTGCAGTTTCGACCTGGCACGAACGATTCGCGAGGCGACGGCACTTTCTCGCCTCCACGAATGGCAGCGCCTAACCGCGGTCCAAAAGGGACGCGTCTACGCGGTAGACGGGGGACGGTATTTCAGTCGCCACGGTCCGCGTATTGTCGACGGGGTGGCGGTCCTGGGCGAGATCCTGCACCCCGACCTTTTGCCGCGCCGCTCGGCCGACGGTGCCTGGCAACGACTAAGTTAATCGAGGTAAGTATCCCGAGCTG